>Ga0116223_10003717_pt1 | contig 13542 bp, 9 predicted proteins | sample Sb_taG_3_FD_90092 | JGI IMG/M metagenome (GOLD analysis project Ga0116223, IMG submission 90092) | Peat soil microbial communities from Weissenstadt, Germany - Sb_50d_a_PC metaG | ecosystem: Environmental > Terrestrial > Soil > Wetlands > Peat | place: Germany: Weissenstadt | collected 2010-09-21 | reverse complement strand
GAAAAGCGGGAAGTGGTTCGCGGACTGGCGGGACCGCAACGAACGCGCAGGCGGACAGGGGGCGCCTCCCGCATCATGAGGCTGCCTTGACGCCGGGTGCTGCTTCGAGCAACAGCGCGGCGAGCTTGTCCGGGTCCGAAACGGGCGGATAGCACGTGGTTTCGACGCAGACGAACGTTTGCGCCAGAGCCGCGTCGAGGTGCGGCAGAGTCTCGCGAAGAGCGGCGGGGAGCGCGGCCTTGGCCAATTGTTCGGGCGTGACGCGCAGGACCGCTTTACCGTAGCGATAAATCTGGTGCGCTGCCTTTTCGAGAGTGGACGCTTTCGGGTCGCCTGCCGCGCCCGTGACGACGACTTGCATCGGATGGCGGGCGTGGAGCAGAGCGGCAAGGCCGTAGGTTGCGGCGAAGAGGCCATACTGCGGAATCAGGCCGACGAATGCCTCGAGCGTTTTTTCCGCCCATTCGCGATAGAGTTTTTCGCCGCTGAAAGCGTGGAGGCGGTCGAGAACGATGGCGGCCACGGAATTTCCCGCCGGCGTGGGCGAATCCTGCAGCGGCTTGCGGCGGACGTCGAGACCGCCCATCGGCGCAGCGTCCTTCGCGCGGTCGAAGAATCCGCCGCCATCGGGATCGCCGTATCGCTCGATGGCGAGCAGTATGGCGCGCTCGGCGATGTCGAAATAGCGCCGGTCGAGCGTCGTCTCGTACGCGTCGAGCAGCGCGGCCGCGGCGAACACCTGATCGTCGAGCGAGCCTTCCAGGCGCGGCCCGCCAACGCGATGGAGAAAACCCTTCGCCTCATCCCACGCCTCGGCAAGGATCCGATCGAGCGTCTTGAGCGCGAACTCGCGGCAATCGGGCCGATCGAGAACACGCGCGGCTTCCAGATACGCGGAAATGAACATCGAGTTCCAGCCGACGTAGAGCGTCTGATCGATTGTGGGAATGGGGCGGCGCTCGCGCCGTGCGGCCAATAGCTTACCCTTCGCGCGAGCGAGCAGGATGCGTGCGCTCGCTTCATCCATCCCGAGTTTTTTTCCGAGGTCCTCAATACTCGAACCGACCCAGAGGACATTTCTCGCCGGGTTGTGATGCATTTCGCCGTGCGGGCCAATGTCGTAGTAATGCTCGGCGGCGAGATATTCCTCCGGAGTCAGGACGGCGCGGGCTTCCTGCTGCGTCCACGTAAAATAATCGCCATCGTCGTCGAGCGTCTGATCGGCGTCCTGGCTGGAGTAAAAACCGCCGCTGGCGGGATCGGAAAGCACCTCACCCACCCAGGCGATGATTCCTTCGGCCGTTTCGCGAAAGAGCGGTTTTCCCGTCACCTGATAGCCGTGCAGAAAATTTCGGAGCAATTCGGAATTGTCGTAGGTCATCTTCTCGAAGTGGGGCACGCACCAGCGCTCGTCTACCGAGTAGCGGTGGAACCCGCCGCCCACCTGGTCGTACACGCCGCCGAGGGCCATGCCTTCGAGCGTGCGTTCGGCGATGCGCAACAGCTCTGGATCGCGCGTGGCCTGGTAGCGCTCGAGCAGCAAGTCCACCGTGCCGGCGTGCGGAAATTTCGGCGCGTGGCCGAAGCCACCGTGCGTTGCGTCGAACTGTTTGTGCGCTGAATCGATCACGGAATCGATCATGCGCGCATCGAACACGCCGCGCGCGCCCTGAAACACTTCGGCCTTGGCGACGGATTCGGCGAGCGCGTTCGCGGAGTTGTCCACTTCCGCGCGGCGCGCTTTGAACGCTTCGGAAATCGCGAGCAGGATGCGTTTGAAACCGGGGCGGCCGCCGGCGTCGTCGGGCGGGAAGTAGGTGCCGCCGAAGAACGGTTTTCCGTCCGGCGTCAGAAACGCCGTGAGCGGCCAGCCGCCCTGCCCGGAAATTGCGCTGACGGCGGACTGATAGCGCGCGTCCACGTCGGGCCGCTCGTCGCGGTCCACCTTCACGGGAATGTAGAGATTGTTGATCATCGCCGCGATTTCGGGATTTTCGTAGCTCTCGCGGTCAATCACGTGGCACCAGTGGCACCAGACCGCGCCGATATCGAGCAGGACCGGTTTTCCTTCGGCGCGCGCTTTGGCGAATGCTTCCTCGCCCCACTCGTTCCAATCAATCGGCTGGTGCGCGGCCGAGCGCAGATAGGGACTCGCGGAATTCTTCAGGCGGTTTTCAGGAGCGTGAGTCATCGCGCGGCCCCCTTGAAAAAGTGTGACGCTTCGCGAGGCTGCCGAACGTTTGTTTTCAACGAGATAAGCCGAACTTTACTCGGCATGGTGTGACACTTAAGTTGCAGGATTTCGTGATTCGAAACTCGTGGTTTATGAGCGCGAAGGCGCGCGGGACTTACTTGGTCTGTTGTCGAGCAGAAGCGGCCACGGCTAAAGCCGTCGTTCTGATACGGCTGTTTTTCGCGGGCCTGGAAGGCCCGCGCTTTCACCAAAGGTCGTCCCGTGATTTGTGACCCGTAAGCCGTGACTTGTGACTCGTAATTCGTGACTCGTGAAGGCAACGACGCGCTCCGGGCGGTCTGCATGCGCGGCTCGGCGAGCGCTTGCCGCGCCCGACTTATTCGGCTTTTTCTTTCGTTCAACATTTTCGATTCACTCGCGCCTGCACATCCACATTAGCAGGATCGCGGCAAAATGAAACGAGGCGAACTGCGCAAAAAAGGACAGGTCCTATAACTGTCCTACTAGAACTGGCAACTCGGGCAAAGCGCCACGCATTGAGTGCCGCTGTGATAATTTAACCGACTAGGATTCCGTCAGATTTAGGAATAGGTTTGAGATCAGGCCCTTACCCGGGAACGCGATGAACAGGTGAGGCTCCATGAAAAACTTCTGTGGCAGGATCAAATCTCCGGCGGTGCTGCTTCTCGCGGTCCGCGCTGCGATCTTGATTGTGTTCGTAAACTTCCCCGTGCACCCTCAAGCACCATCCAACCCGAACCGGGCCGCGCCCGATGTAGCGCGCATGGAGCAAGTTATCCAGTCGTACGTGTCCGCCAAGCAATTCATGGGATCCGTGCTGGTAGCGCACGGGAAGGACATAGTGCTCGACAAGGGCTACGGCGATGCCAACATTGAGTGGGAGATACCCAATTCGCCCTCGACCAAGTTTCGGTTGGGGTCCGTCACCAAACAGTTCACGGCGGCTTCGATTTTGCTGCTTGAGGAACGCGGCAAGCTCAGCGTGGACGATCCGGTGAAAAAATACATTCCGGATGCTCCGGCCGCGTGGGACAAAATCACGATCTTCAACCTGCTGACGCATACATCGGGGATTCCGAATTTTACGAGCTTTCCCGAATACGCTTCGCTCGAACCCTTCGCGACAACTCCGGCACAGCTCGTCGCACGGTTTCGTGACAAGCCCCTCGACTTCCAGCCCGGCGAGAAATGGAGCTACAGCAATTCGGGGTACATCCTGCTCGGCTATCTGATCGAGAAGATCAGTGGAAAGAGCTATGAGAAGTTCGTGCAGGAGAACATCTTCACTCCGCTGGGCATGAAGGACTCGGGCTACGATTCGAACTCCGCCATTATTCCCCACCGCGCGGCGGGATATGTGCCCACACCGAGCGGTCCCCTGAACGCGGGTTATATCAACATGACCGTGCCACTGTCCGCGGGCGCGCTCTATTCCACGACCCATGATCTCCTGTTTTGGGAGCAGGGACTATTCGGCGGCAAACTGCTGTCGGCCGCGTCGCTCCAAAAGATGACGACGCCATTCAAGAGCGACTACGCATTCGGCCTTGGGGTGCGCACAGTAAACGGGCACAAGGTAATCGATCACGGCGGAGGCATCGAAGGTTTCAACACCTACCTCGCTTACTATCCCGATAAAAAAGTGACCGTCGCCGTGCTCGGTAACTTGAATGGGCAAACGCCGCAAGAGATCGCCGCGAAACTTGGGAGCATCGCGCTGGGTGAGAAAGTCGTGCTGGCATCGGAGCACAAGGAAGTAGCCGTCGATGCGAAATTATTCGACGGCTATGCGGGAAGCTACCAGCTAGCGCCGAATTTCATTCTGACGGTGACGCGCGAAGGAGATCATCTTTTCACCCAAGCAACCGGCCAGCCCAAATGTGAGATATTTCCGGAGGGTGACCGCGATTATTTCCTCAAGGTCGTGGATGCGCAAATTACCTTCGTTACCGACGGCCAAGGCCGCGCCACCGAATTGATCCTGCATCAGGGCGGCGTCGACCAACATGCCAAACGGATGGAAGGTGATATTCCAAAGCCGAAGGAGCACAAGGAGGTCACGGTTGACCCGAAATTGTTTGACGGCTACGTGGGAAGCTACCAACTGGCGCCGAACTTCATTCTGACGGTGACGCGCGAGGGCGACCACCTCTTCGTGCAGGCCACCGGGCAACCTAACGTCGAAGTTTTTCCTGAGGGCGATCGCGACTACTTCTACAAAGTAGTGGACGCGCAGATTACATTCGTGACTGATGGCCAAGGCAAGGCCACCGAACTAATCCTGCACCAAGGCGGCGACCATCCCGCGAAGAGGGTGGAGTAGGACGTCTCGTTCTATTTAGATAGAAGCATTCGTGGTTTTGCGGAGATGGCCGCGTTACATCGCTGGATCGCGGCGATCGGCGGCCCGCGCGCCGATCCTACTTGCTCGTCTGGGCGGGGATAAATTCCTCGAAAACAGCGCGGTGCATGAGGTCGGGTGGGAGCAAGCCCTGCGCGAGGATGAAGTCGTGAAATTTCTTCTGGTCGAATTTTGCGCCGAGGGCCTTTTCGGCATCCTGGCGAAGGCGCAATAGCCGCGTATATCCGTAGAAATATGAGTTGGCCTGGCCAGGTGAGCGGTACGTATAGCGCTCCACTTCCTGTTTGGCGAAGGGCACGCTCAGGTTAACGTCCTGGGTCAGGACGCGCATGGCGTCCTCAGGCTTGATCTTGCCGGATTGAAGCTCGGGATCGAGAAACGCGCGAGCGGCGCGCTGCAATCGGAACTGCAGCGAGATCAACTGGCCTTCGAGCGGCATGTAGGGTTTGGTGATGTATTCGGCGTAAAGCCCCCAGCCCTCGACGTTGGTGCTGTTGAAGGCGTACAGCGCTCGCGCGAGCGACACGCCGTGCTCGACCATCGAATCGAACTGGAGCTCGTGCCCCGGGCGCGCTTCATGCGCGATGATCGTCCATGAGGCGGCGTCGTAGGTGAAGTCGTCGATCTTCTCGGGCTTCGCGATTCCCTCCGTGGGCGGCATGTTCAACGGGAGCACGAACTCGCCCTGCTCTCCGGTGTTATTCAAGAGAGGGGGAGCCACCATGTGCGGCGCGGGTTGCTGCGAACTCTCCGCGGGCGTGGCGATCCGGATGCGCGCTGGCCGATCCGGAAGAGTGACGAGGTTTTGCTTGGCGATGATAGCTTCGATTTCGCCCAGGCGTTTTTTGTAGAACGGAAGAATGGCCTCGCCCGTCAACTGATCCTGCTTGAGCCTGCGGCACACGCTGCGATAGTCGGTCTCCTGCCATCCGCGCTGGTGGGCAATCTGCGCGGCGATCACTTGCATCTCGGCCTGGTAAACCTTGAACTCGTGATGCGCCATCTGCGCCAGCTGCGCGATGGGAATATCGATGCCGAAGGATTCGAGGTTCAGGGCGTACTCTTCCGGGGGCAGGCGAAAATCGGTCCGCGCCTTGGGCAATAGGTCCGACTTCACCCAGGAGTCGTAGCCCGTCAACTCCGTTTTCAGTCTCGCAAACGGCTCTTCCCATCCCGCCAGGCCATACTGCTTGAACAGCGCGGGGATGCCATCGAGATAGTTCTGATTGCGCGACAGCTCCGTATCGATCTCCAGCTTCGCGGGAAAGATCATGTTCGGCTTGGCGATTTGCTCTTGCGCGCGCTGCTTCAGGATTTCCGTGAACGGCGTGTAGCCGGGCTCCAGACCCGCATACCTGCGCAGGCGCACCAGAGCGGCCTTGCGGCGGTCGGGCACGACCTGATCGTCCAGCAGGACCCGCAGCCCCTGAAACACGTCCTGGCTCGCGTTCTCGTAGGGGACTTCGTGGGCGTTGGCAAAATCATGGCGCTTCAGCGTGAGCTGAATGCTGTGCAGAAGGATGGTGAGGTCCTGCTCCACATTCTTGTCGCTTTCGAGCGCCAGCGCGCGCGTGAGCCGGGCCTGCACCGCTTTGGTCTCCACGATTGCGGCATCCTCGTCCTGCTCCGTGGGCCTCGAGATTTTTTCGTCGTACTCGGCGAGGCCCTGCGAGGAGGCGTCTTCCGGCGAGTGTTTTTTCAGCACGTCGAGCAGTTGATTGGTATACGCGTTGCTCGACGCGATCCAGCTGCGATCTGGCTGCGCCGGCGCCTGTGGGCCGGCCATCAGGCCAGGACGCGCGCCCGCGGCACAAATCGAAAGCAAAGCCGCTGCCAGAAGATTTCTCGTCAGTTTTCTCAAGCGGGCGATCTCCTTGCTGGGATAAATGCGAACCGGAATCATTGCACGGTTTGGACGGGCTGCGCGAGGTTTCGTGAGCCGAAGCGGCGCCGCGAGGATGCGGCTACTGGATGGGGCTGCGGTAATCGGCGTCGCGCGGGTCGATCGGCTTGCGGCCTGAAAATCCCTCGTCCTGGCTGTGGTAGAAACGGATGCGGTCCTCGCCGAGACGCCAGCAGAGATAGACGGCCTCGCCATTAATTCGCGCGGGGAAATCGAGCAGGCCGACTTCGAGGTCCTTGACGACGCAGCCGGTCGAATGGATTCTTTCGAGCGCCGACTGAATGGATTCCGCCAGGCGATTGCGTTCGAGGCGCTGCTTTGCGGCTTTCTCGAAAGGAATCATCATGCCGCCGGATTGCTGGACGCGCTCGGCAAGTTTAGCGAGCTGCTCTTCGAGTTCGGCGAGCTTCCGACGCGCCTCGATCGCCTCGATTAGAATCGGCTCGAGTTGAGCGCGGAGGCGCTCGGCATCGCGGAGAGAGAAGATTTTGGATTCGTCGTCAGCCACGAGATATCACCCGCCGATCGAAACCATGGTGCGTGAGGGCGGCACAAAACCCGGCTCGTTGATGCGGTGGCCCTTTTCCTTCTGCGCGACGATGGCGTGAATTTCGTCGCCGATTTCGCGGTCGGTGGCGTCGCCTCGCAGCAGGAATCGCAGATCGTAATCTTCCTTGCTGAAGAGGCACGTGCGGAGCTTGCCGTCGGCGGTGAGGCGCAGCCGCGAACAATGCCCGCAGAAGGGCTGCGAGACCGGAGAGATCAGGCCGATTTCGCCGCGGCCATCAGCGAACCGGAATTTGCGCGCGGTTTCGCTGCGCTCGTGGACCACCGGCACCAGCGGCCAGCGCGCCGAGATGCGGTCGTGCACCTCCGCGCCGGTGACGACCATGTCGCGGGTCCATGAGCGGTCGGCATCGAGCGGCATGAATTCGATGAAGCGCATGATCAGGTCGCGGTCGCGCGCGAAGGAAGCGAAGGCCTCGACCTCGTCGTCGTTCAATCCGCGGACGAGTACGGCGTTCACCTTGACGGGGCGCAGCGACGAGGCCTGCGCGGCGTCGATTCCAGCGATTACTTGATCGAAGGTTTTGGTGCGCGTGACGCGCTCGAATTTGTCGCGGTCGAGCGAATCGAGGCTGATGTTGATGCGGTTGAGGCCGGCAGCGACGAGGCGATCACAGCGCTCGGCCAGCAAGTGGCCGTTCGTGGTCATCGAAAGGTCCGGGACGCCGAGCGCTTTCAGTTGCGCGATGAAATCCTCGACGCCGGGGCGGACCAGCGGCTCACCGCCCGTGACGCGGACCTTGCGGATGCCCATCCCAACCAGAATGCGCGCCAGGCGCACGTACTCGTCCCACGTGAGCAGGTTGGCCGAAGGCATGTGCGTTTCCGGATCGGCGGAGCGGCAATAGACGCAGCGGAAATTGCAGCGGTCCGTGACCGAGATGCGCAGGTCGGTGATCTGGCGGCCGAATTTGTCAGCTAGCGGCATAGATTGTGCCCAACAACAAAAACGCCCAAATCCATGCTTGGATTTGGGCGACACGCCAGGCGCAATGTGGCTGCGCCGAGCATTCCCCTTTCCAAGCACGGGAGGTCCGGGCGTTTCCACCCGAACCCTCAGCCCTCGCTATGCGAGGGCATCGCCTCCGGGCCGTCGGATTTCTCTCCGTTAGGCCGAGGAGGTCGGAGAACTCAGTCAGGAGTCTATCCTTTACGGAGGAGGGGAAGCAAATCGCACATTTAGGACGGATGTATCCGTATCTGATTGACAGAGTTATACATTTCAATCCGGATGGCAAAAGAGCCGGCGGGCGCCCTTCGGCCCTGCTCAGGACAAGCCGGCGCTACGAAACCTGCCGAGGGCGTCGGGCTGCCGGGGGCTAGGCGCGGCCGCGGCTCATGTTGCGGATTTCCTTGCGGTAATCGGGGGCGAAGATTTCGACGGTGCGGCACATTTCGTAGAGGCGCGAGCGGATGCGCTTGCCGACGCGCTCGGTGAGGGAATCCTCAATCGCCGGCGGGCGCATGCCGACGACGCGCGGGCTCGGGGCCGGAGCAGCGCCGTTGGCTGCGGTCTCCGCGTCGAGGAAATTCGTGGTGAGCAGCGTGACGCGCTTTTCGTTGTAGCGCGTGTTCAGGACGTGGCCGACGGTTTCGAGCGCCCAGAGCGACGGCTTGCTCGATCCGGTGTCGTCGAGGACGAGAATTTCTGCCTGCAGCACCGGCTCGAGAACGCCCATCTCCGTGGCCTGGCTTTCGGCGTTGTAGCTATCCTGGATTTCCTTGAGCAGCTCGCGGTAATCGTAAAAAAGACCGGTGTGCCCGCGAAGAATGATTTCCTTGAGCGCCGCGACGGCGAGATGCGTCTTGCCGACGCCGCAGGGACCCATCAGCAGCAGGCCGTGTTCGCTGCCAACGGGGAATTCAGCGGCAAAACGTTGGACGACGAGCTTCGCCTGGGCGAGGCTGCGATTCCATGCGGTGAGCTGGTCGCGGGAGACGTTCTCGATGTCGTTGTCGGTCTCGTAATTCTCGAAGTCGCAGTGGCGATAGCGCTCCGGAACGCGCGCGCGCGCGAGGACGTGGCTTGCGCGGTCGGCCGTGGTGCAGTCGCAGGGAATGGCCCATACCATCTTCGGTTCAGCGGTTGCTGAGCCGGGTTTATCGGCGGCAAGCGCCTGCGCGCCCTTGGTGGTGCGCTCGACAACCTTCCAGCCGCTGCCCTGGCAGATGGGACAATCCGCTCGCGCCATGAAAGAAGCATATGCGGGCTATTCGCGGAGCGCAAGCGGACGAGTGCTGTGCAAAATTTACTGGTTGTGGAAACCCATAAACTTTAACGATCAGGACCGGGGATTTGGTGATTCCCGTCATCAGAGGCCGAAAGGCCTCAGGACTTTCCGACCCAGATCGTCGGAAACCCCTGAGCTACATAATACCGTCGCATGATCCCGGCGGGGCGTTACTTCTCTACGCGGAAGGCGTGGCGGGGGGCGGCGCGCACGATGGCGTTGCGCGCAGAGCGATCGACGCCAGCGATGAAATCGCGCGCGACTTCGTTGCGAACGAACTTGATGAACGCTTCCATCTGCGATTGCATCTCACCCATCTTGTCGCGCATGTTGAGAATGATTTCGATGCCCGCGAGATTGACGCCCAGCTCGCGCGTGAGGTTGAGGATCACCTCGAGGCGCTCGAGATCGGAATCGGTGTACAGGCGCGTGTTGCCTTGCGAGCGCGAAGGCTTCAGCAGGCCGACGCGTTCGTAGAGGCGCAGCGTCTGGGGATGGAGCTGATAGAGTTCGGCGACGGCGCTGATCATATAGCCGGCTTTTGCTCTTTTTCTGGGCCGCGTAGCCATCGTCGTCTCCTCCTTTCAGGCCCTCAGACCGCCGCGCGCGAGAAAATATCCTGGCGCGGGTCTTCGTGCTCGATCTTGTCGAGTTCCTTCAAGAGGTTGCGCACGCGCTCGTCCTCCGGCTTAGGCACGACGATCTGCACCTCGACAATCTGGTCGCCGCGTTTGCCCGATTGCCGCGCGGAGGGCGCGCCCTTTTCGCGCAGGCGGAGCTTCTTGCCGCTGTTCGTGCCCGGCGGGATGCGCACCTGCGCGCGGCCGTCGATGGTCGGTACTTCCACTTTGGCGCCGAGCGAGGCTTCGCTCACCGTGATGGGAACGACGGTGTAGAGATCATCGCCGCGGCGCTCGAAGAAGGGGTGAGGCTCGACCTTCGTGATGATGTAGAGATCGCCCGGCGGGCCGCCCTGGGCGCCGGCATTGCCGCGGCCGGCCACGCGCACGCGCGAACCCGTCTTCGCGCCGGGCGGGATGCGCACGTCGAGCGTTTCGGCGCGCTGCACGCGTCCTTCACCGCCACAGTTGCGGCACATCGTGCGCATGCGTCCGCTGCCGCCGCAGCGCGAGCAGGTGACTTGAAAGCGCATCTTGCCGCTCACCTGCGGCACGTGGCCCGAGCCGCCGCACGTGGGGCAAACTCTTTCATCGCCCGGCGCCGCGCCGGCGCCGTGGCAGACGCTGCAGACATCGAGGTGCGTGAAGCTGAGCTTCTTGACCGTGCCGCGCATCGCTTCCGCAAAGGAGATCTCGATCTGATATTCGAGGTCGGTGCCTGGCTCGCGTTCGTGGCCCGACTGAGCGGCCGTGGCGCCGCGGAAAAACTGGCTGAAGAGATCCTTGAAACTGGTGGCGCCGCCGGCTCCAGAGCCCTGGCCCCCTGCGCCGCCGAAATCAAAACCACCGAAATCGAAGTGAATGTCTTCCGGGGACGCACCGCCGTAGCCCGCGCCCGGACCGGGCCCGCCACCCGCGCCGGGAACGTTGAATCCGAACTGGTCGTACATCTGGCGTTTTTTCGTGTCGGAAAGAACTTCGTAGGCTTCCTGAATCTCTTTGAACTTTTCCTCGGCGGATTTGTCACCGGGATTCAGGTCGGGATGATACTTGCGGGCGAGCTTGCGGTAGGCCGCGCGGATATCTTTCACCGCAGCTTTGCGCGGAACGCCCAGCAGCTCGTAGTAGTCTTGTTTCGTGGATGTGGCCATTTGGTTCTGTGGCGGCCACCTTTAGGTGGGCGCGTGTACCATTGAACGTATGTAGGGGCGGGTTTGAAACCCGCCCCTACAATTTGCAACGTCGCCCGATCTAGTTTGGCTTCTTCGATTCGTCCACGTCGACGAATTCGGCGTCCACGACATCGCCTTGCGGCGGCGTGTGGCTGCCACCCGCCGAGGCGCCGTCGCCTCCGGGCGCTCCGGCTCCGGGACCGCCTGCGCCGGGTGAACCCGCTGCGCTTTGCGACGCCTTGTAGAGCGCCTCGCCGATACGGCTGAGCGCCTTGGTCAGGCCATCCGACGCGGCGTTCAGCTTTTCCGCTCCGCCCTCTTTCAGCGCGGTCTGGGCTTGTTCGACCGCTGACTCGGCGGACTTTACGTCGGCGTCGCTGAGTTTTTCGCGGTTCTCCTTGATCAGCTTTTCACCCTGGTAAATCAGGTTGTCGAGCTTGTTGCGCGCCTCGACTTCCGACAAGCGCGTTTTGTCTTCGGAGGCGTGCTCGTCGGCTTCCTTCTTCATGCGCTCGGCTTCTTCCTTGCTGAGGCCGGTCGAAGCGGTGATCGTGATTTTCTGTTCCTTGCTGGTCGCGTTGTCCTTCGCCGAGACGTTCAGGATGCCGTTGGCGTCGATGTCGAAGGTGACTTCGATTTGCGGCAGGCCGCGGGGCGCCGGAGGAATTCCGATCAAATGGAATTTCCCGAGGGAACGGTTGCCGCTAGCTACCGGCCGCTCGCCCTGCAATACGTGGATTTCGACCGACGTCTGGCTATCCGCCGCGGTTGAAAACGTTTCCGACTTCCGCGTCGGGATCGTCGTGTTGCGCGGGATCAAAACTGTCATCACGCCGCCGAGCGTTTCGACGCCGAGCGAAAGCGGAGTGACGTCGAGCAGCAGGATGTCCTTCACTTCGCCGCCCAGCACGCCGCCCTGAATCGCCGCGCCGACCGCGACCACTTCATCGGGGTTAACGCCCTTGTGGGGTTCTTTCCCGTTGAAGAGGCCCTTGACGATATCCACCACTCGCGGGATACGGGTCGAGCCGCCGACCAGAACCACTTCGTCAATCTTATCCGGCGTCAGGCCGGCATCGGTGAGGGCCTGCTTGACGGGGCCGACGGTTCGCTGGAGCAGGTCTTCCATCAATTGCTCGAGCTTCGCGCGGGTCAACTTGGTTTGCATGTGCTTCGGACCGGAAGCGTCCGCCGTCAGGAAGGGAAGATTAATTTCCGTTTCCTGCAATTGCGAAAGCTCGATCTTGGCCTTTTCAGCGGCTTCCTTGAGGCGCTGGATGGCCATGCGGTCCTTGCCGACGTCGAGGCCCTGATCGCGCTTGAATTCGCCGACCATCCACTCGACGATGCGCTGGTCGATATCGTCGCCGCCGAGGTGCGTGTCGCCGTTCGTGGATTTCACTTCGACGACGCCTTCGCCCACTTCGAGGTCCGAGATATCAAATGTTCCGCCGCCAAGGTCGTACACGGCGATGGTCTCTTCCTTTTTCTTGTCGAGCCCGTAGGCGAGCGCCGCCGCGGTGGGCTCATTGATGATGCGCAGGACTTCGAGGCCTGCGATTTCGCCCGCCTGCTTGGTGGCCTGCCGCTGGCTGTCGTTGAAATAGGCCGGGACGGTGATGACGGCCTTGGTCACTTTTTCGCCGAGGAAATCCTCCGCGGCGTTCTTCAGCTTCTGGAGAATCATCGCCGAAATTTCCGGCGGGCTGTAGGCCTTGCCTGAAATTTCGACGCGCGCGTCATCGTGCGGACCCTTCGTCACCTTGTAGGGGACGCGTTTGGTTTCTTCCTGCACTTCGTCGTAGCGGCGGCCCATAAACCGCTTGATCGAGTACACGGTGTTCTCGGGATTGGTAATCGCCTGACGCTTCGCCACTTGGCCGACCAGGCGCTCGCCGGACTTGGTAATGGCCACTACCGAGGGCGTGGTGCGCGCCCCTTCCTGGTTGGGGATAACGACGGGCTCTCCGCCCTGCATGACGGCTACGACCGAGTTGGTCGTGCCCAAATCAATGCCGATAATCTTGCTCATGGAATCCGCTCCTGTTAGCGCGCGCGTGGCTTATAGTCAAGTGGCCTACGCTGAGACAAGGGGATGATATATGTTGAGCGCGTCATTGTCAAGTTTCTTGTGTGTCTGTATTGCAATGTTTTTATTAGACTTACGTACCGTATTTCACCGAACTCAGGGGAGCCGAATCCGGACCCAGCGTGTCTTGGGCAGATCTCCACTAGCCTCTGGCGAACCAACCTGCGGCAGGCTGCATCGTACGGGTGAATTGAGGAATGGGCACCGAACGGCCAACGCGCGGTCTGGCCGGGCGGGATTCGCGCTACAATGTGCCAGTAGAATTCGATTCAAGCGTTGGGGGGAGGCGGATTTGATTCACCGAACGAGCGTAATGCCGAGAACAGGCGAGCGCCAGTTTTGTACCAAACCGTTTTGCGCCAAACCAATTAAGGCGGCAGCAG
>Ga0116223_10003705_pt1 | contig 13566 bp, 13 predicted proteins | sample Sb_taG_3_FD_90092 | JGI IMG/M metagenome (GOLD analysis project Ga0116223, IMG submission 90092) | Peat soil microbial communities from Weissenstadt, Germany - Sb_50d_a_PC metaG | ecosystem: Environmental > Terrestrial > Soil > Wetlands > Peat | place: Germany: Weissenstadt | collected 2010-09-21 | reverse complement strand
TCTTTCGCCGGCGTGTTGCCGACATCGAGCTCTCCGACGCGGCCCTAGCCGCGCAGCTGCTGCACGAGCACGTCGATGGACTTGAGGTCCTGCGCCGCTCGCGCGTGGGCCAGATGATGCTGGCACGGGGCCTGGACGACGAGGTCGCCTTTGCCTCGCAGGAGAGCCGCTTCGAGGTGGTCGTGGGCCTCGATGGGAACATTCTGCGCTCGATCGGTCCAGCATAAGGGACGGCCGACACCCGCTGTCGCCACTTCTGAATGACTGGATTCGGGAAGCTCAATCGGAAATTCAATACTCTTATTTCAAATTATTTCAATGTATTTAATTGCCGGACATCTATGGGGCAACAGAAAGCAAAAAGCGGCAGTCTGCGTCTTCTTGAGGGTCACGATCCAAACAGCCAGATCAGGTGCCCGAGCGCGTCGTCTCGGCATCGAGGACCTCGACTGTCCGACGATAGAGAGCATCCGCGCGCTCCTGGGTTTCGCCAATACAGACGACGCCGAGTTTGCCAAACTCAGACAGCGCGCCGATCAGGTGGAAGGCGACGCCCTCGCCTGTTGCGGCATGAAAGTGCAGCCGATTCATGACAGCAATGTCGATGAGATCGTCGGGCGTCAGGCCCCGATACCGCTCGGATTCGAGGTTGTCGGAGGCGTAGTAGCAGCGCGGACCTCCCGTCGATGTCAAGAACCGACCGGTGTCGGAATCGTAATGACCGTCGGTCAGGAATTGAAGCATCTGGAACGGATGCGTCGTGCCGCCCTTCCGGAGGTTGATTTCGATTGCCAAGTGCCGCCAGGCATCGCCCTGCTTCACCGAGATGAAATCGACGCCGAAGCGGCCGAGAACTCCCTTATCAGCCAAGACCCGCGCAGCTTTCATGCCACTCGCCTGGATATCCAGCCGATATTGGTCATGGGCGGGGAAGCGGCAACCCAGAAAAATCTGGCCATTTCCGCCACCGAGAACCTGGTCGTGCGTGGAAATGGGGTCGACCCGCCCGGCCGGATCGATGCGGATTTGTGCAGACGGCGATCGTTTGATGTCGCCGGGAATGAACTCCTCGACGATGACGCCCATGCTGTGTAGCTTCTCCTCGTAAAGATCCCAGGTCATGCCGCGCGCCTCGAACGCCAGTTGCGGCAACCGCGCCCGGACCCATGGCAGCAGCGCCGCGCCGGTGGGAGCCTCCGTGAGATCGAAGACTGCATTGCCCTCACCGGAGAACCCTTCGTTGAGTTTGACAACCGCTTTTCGCAATTCGGGCTTCATCACCTTGAGTTCGGCCAGGCAGCGAGCGACCTCACCTGCGCTGGCGAGATCCTCAAACCCGAGCGGAAGGTCGACTTCCGCCTCGCGGAAGATCCTTCGTGACCCGCTCTTCGATCCCCAGTGCAGCAGGGAAGGATCGCAGCCGTAGATCGGCAGATCGAGACACAAGGCCAGCCGTCTCTCGAGTTCGGTTACCGTGAAGCATGTCATGTGCGCCGACTGCGGGTAGTCGATCGTCTGCCGGAGTCGTTCAAGAACGCGACGCCGCTCGAGGATCTTGTGCGTCAGGGGAATCGGCGAGGCATCATCGCACGAGACGAGCGCGAGTCGACGGCGCGCGTGCCGCCCCGGAATGCCGGGCAGCAGATGAAGATAGTAGTCAATGATCACCTGGGGAATCTGAGTGCTGGTGACATAGATCACCTGGGTACGCGGCATACGCAGAAGCAGGAGCAGGCATAACATCCGCTCCTCGTAGTGATGAACCCCCGAGACCTTCTCCAGGACTTGCCGATCCAGGCTCAAGCTCGGGATGACAACAACCGTCCTCGGCGCGCCGGGGTCGTCGAATATCTCCTTGAATGATCGGGTCAGCTGTCCCTGCAGCGCACGAAATCTGATGATCTCGTCCGCGCTCGCAGGCGCATCGAAGTCTTTCGTGGGAAGGTTGTAGCCGGCCGCAGTCACGCTGTCATTTCCTCCCGCAATGCTTATCGGCGAAACGACCATCTTTGTGACGGCCCCGTCACGCGGCAATTCGCCGGCCGTCGCGTCCGATCCGGTGCATCAGATATCCCAGGCAATCGAGGCGCACGGCTCGCGCATCGACCGTCAGCATGGCCGGTATCACCCGCTGCGACAAGCGGATCTCGCGCTGAACGTATTCGAAATATCGCTCGGTCGTCGTGAAGTCTCCGCCTGGAAGAACATCGAGCTGCCGAGTTGCGCCATGACCGAGGAATCCAAACGAAGTCCCAGGCTCGAGCTCGGAGAAATTCAGAAGATCGAGATCGCCGCGAAAGCGAAAATCGGCATCCGAGTCGTCATAGGACAAGGTGGCATCGGATGGAACCCGGACGATCGCGAACGTGCGCAGGAGATCGAGATCACCTTGAGGTACCGGGTGGTGCGGGAACTGCGACATGGCGAGCGCCGAGGCGACGAAGTCCGCTGCATGCGCCACGCCTGCCGCCCCGCCGGCAATGCCACATTCGACCGTAACGGCCGGGCAGATCTCCGCCAGCGCCGCGGTCTGTACCCCGGCGGGCCTATCGAAATACACGACCGTGCGGCTAAACAACCGCGCTAGGTGCAGAAACGACTCTGCCAGCCTGTTGACGCACGCATAATGCGGATTATTTCCGGTGTTGTTGTGGATGTCGATGCTCGCAAACGGGGAGCAGGCCCTCGCGACCTCGAACACTTCGCGCATCAACCGGGCTTCCGGACCGACGGGCTGTTCTGCGCAGGGCCAGCAGCGGTTGTAATCCATCTGCACGGGGAGCGTGCGGACCCCCGCCCTCGCGGCCTCGATGTTGCCGACGAACAGCATCAGCGGGCGTGGCAACAGTTTGCCCCGATGAGGCCGCAGCACGGCTTGCATGGCGCGCCAGCCGGAATCCTCATTCCCGTGAAGCAGCACGCTGACAAACAGCGGTTGCGCGTGCCGGCCAGGCAGATGAAAAAGGGATGGGCCTTCCAGATGCAACCAAAGATCCGGGGCCGCCACATCAAGCAGCGCATCGGGGAAATGATCGAATCGCCTGAGGCGCAGGGGCTCGACGACCACGTCATCCTCATGATGATTCATCTTGACCGGCCCGCGTTCATCCAAAGTGCCCTCTCTCCCGGAAGCGCTGGTCACCAATCCCACGGATGGCCGCTTCATCTGGCTGTGCGTCAATGCAATGGCGTTGGTCCGGCACAATAACGACCCGACCCAAGCCAACTTGTACGCTCGCAATGAATCGCCAACTTGATGTCGTTTCCGCTCAGCGCGGTCAGCCGCCTTGCGTGGTGCCTCAATTTGTCACCCGCTCCGGACCCCCGTATAGAACGCGCAGTCCCGATTTCGACGTGCCGATCACCTGGTGGCCGCGACGCTCGCAATGCACACGTTCGGCGGAAACGTCGCCAGGGAAGTGCGCACCCTCGCACCAGCCCGATATGCGCGGCATAGTGTTATTCGGGGCAGATTAAAATTCGAGAATACGCCTAACTCGTTGCATCTATGGTGGGACTCCCTGGACTCGAATTGGATTATGAGAAGAACGAAAAATTATTCCTCTTCTAAAACAATATGTTGCAACGACAGATTTGCGGTGTGTGGCAAAGTGTGTTGGAAATGCGGACGCCCGCAAAAAAAGCCGACCTCGCATTTGACCTTCCTACTACGCCTGCGTCCCTTCGACCGAGTATTTTTTCCATTTAATTGCACGACGTCCTTCGACCCTTGACCGCGTCGACCTCTCTCGGGTCATGATCGTCTTGATAGATTCGTCAGCGAACGGCTTCACTCCGAATCAGATACGACGTTCGGTGCCCTTCCAATAAGGATCACGCAGTTTCCACTTGAAGATCTTTCCCGTATCTTCTCGCGGCAGCTGCTCATGGAACACCACCCAGCGCGGCACCTTGTAGTTTGCGATGCGCTCGCGCAGGAAAGACTGTACCTTTGCTACATCAATCTCTGCGCCTGGGATGGGTTGCACGGCGGCAAGCAATGATTCGCCGAATTCATCATCGGGCACACCGAACACCACGCAGTCGGTAACGCCTGGCATCGTGGCCAATACGGTTTCGATCTCCGCTGGATAGATATTGACGCCTCCCGAAATCACCATGTCACTATGCCGATCCACGATGTAAAGGTACCCATCGGAGTCGAGAAAGCCCACGTCGCGCAATGTCCACATGCCGTCGCGCTCGAGTTCGCGGCGAGCCTGACGGTCGTTGGCGTATGTGAAGTCAGGCACCGCACCATGACGCGCATGTATGAGACCGACGATGCCGCGCCCCAGCTCTTCCCCCTCTTCGGAAAACACCTTGACGACAGCACCGGGCAGGGGCCGTCCCACGGAACCGGGCTTTCGCAGCGATTCCTCGCTGTCAATGTGAGTGATCCAACCCAACTCGCTCGCCGCATAGCTCTCGTGAATAATTGGTCCCCACCAATCGATCATTTCGCGTTTCGTTTGCTGCGGACACGGTGCACCCGTGCTTGCGACAAAGCGCATTGAGCTGAGGTTGTACCGTCGACGCACCTCCGCCGGCAATTGCAGCAGGCGCCTATACATCGTCGGCACCAAATACGCGTGGGTGATTTGCTGCGAATCGATGAGGCGCAGAGTCTCCTCCGCGTCGAAGCGCGGTTCGATCCAAAGGTGTGCGTCGCTCAATACGGCCTGCAGGACGTACGTGGCGGGCGCCGAATGGTAGAGCGGCGCACTGACCAGTGCGCGCATTTCAGGTTGGATTCCAAGTGCAATTCGGGCTGTCTGCGCGTACAGCTCGATTTGCTCGGGGGTAGGCGGCATGCGCCGAATCCCTTTGGGCATCCCGGTCGTGCCGGAGGTGTAAACCATCACGCTGCCCGGTCTATCGGGTGTGATCGCAGGCCGGACCAATGCGTCACGTTGAGCTCCCCACGTCGGATATTTGCGCGCCGATTCACCGGATACGTCGTCGATCTTCAGCGCTTTGCATGTGCGCTCGCGAGGCCAAGCAATAAAGACCTGAACCTCATCGGGTATACCCTCCTCGATCTGCCCCACAAGATCAGCATGAACAATCAAAACTTCCGCTTTACTGTCGCTGAGAACGTGGCGAACCTCGGCAGCCTTGAAGTGCCAGTTGACGAGGCAATAGTGGGCGCCCAACGCTCTTGAGGCCAACATCAGCTCCAGCAGCAAGGGCTCGTTGTGCAACAAAAGCGCGACGACTTTGCCAGGGCAAATGCCAAGTTCCCTTAAAGCCGATGTGGAGCGCTCGCACTGCGCCTGAAACTTCTGCCTGTCCTCGGGACCGCCGTCAAAATAAATCGTTGCCTTCATCGATCTCCCCGCCATTGCCCGCCACGCCTCGATAGCAGTTGAAACTCGTCGATTCTTCGAAGAAGGGATTTGAGCCGTGTCGCGCAAAACAATGGCCTACGGAGAAAATTCCGTAAGCGATTGATTTTACCGGTGGCCCTCCCTGGAGTCGAACCAGGCACCAACGGATTAGGAATTCACGATGCGCTTGCGTGAGCACGCGGGGAAGTTGCGATTAAATTTTCGCCTGAGTTTGCAGCAGCTGCTTCAGGGAAGTTTCCTCGCGAGTCATGCACTGAAAATCGCCTTCAAACCTTGCTTCAATCGCAAGCGGTTTGGTACACAGCACCTCGTGTACAAGGATTCCCCACGGCGAACGCATTGCGGACAATGCCCGCTTCACTGAATTGGACCCGTGCTCCCTTCGCATCCGGCGGAACGACCGTCTGCATAGACCCGCTAACGGGCAAAAGCTATCCTTGCTCTCCCAATGTCGACTCGTCGGGCGGCAGCGTTTGCGACGTGGGAGACGACAACATCCCAGGATCGACCGTTCGAGGCCCTACCCGCAGTCGGATGGGATCGTGACCACGCGGCAGTCGAATACTCTTCGGCCCGTGAGAGAGCGTCTCGAAACGCAGGATTGCTTCCCGTGACTTTGGGCACTTACACGGATTGCCGGCGCCGGAGACACTTCCTACCGTGCTTCGTCGACGGTGGTGAACTCGCGCAGAAAATGAAATTTCGGCGCAATCAAACTTTTCTGGAAAAGCCGTCAAGATATCAAGTGGGTACCAAAGTCTGCAACGATTGGGCTTGACTGGAAGAGCGCCAATTTCGGACTTGCCAGTGATTCTCCCTGCTTGCCTCTCCGCGCACTTGATTTGCGCCTTCACCTGCCACCCTAGGTCGCGCTGCTAACTCGCCTAACATTCCCTTCTATTCGACTCAGGAGCGCATATGCCGGCAAAGAAGACCAAAAAGCGATGCAAGTGGGCGGAATCGAACGAGCTACTCGCCGCCTACCATGACGTAGAGTGGGGCGTCCCGGTCCACGACGACCGGCTTCTCTTCGAGATGCTCAACCTCGAGGGCGCGCAGGCCGGCTTGAGCTGGCTGACGATCCTCAAGAAGCGCGCAAACTACCGCAAGGCTTTCGATCGCTTTGACGCCAAGAAGATCGCACGATACGGTCCGGCCAAGAGGGCGTCCCTGTTGGAGGACGAGGGCATCGTCCGCAATCGGTTGAAAATCGAAGCCGTAATTTCAAATGCGAGGGCCTTCCTCGAGGTCAAACACGAATATGCGAGCTTCGCGGCGTATCTGTGGAAATTCACCGGCGGGAAGCCCGCAAGCAAGAAGGTTGCCCGTGCCATCAGCAAAAAACTAAGCATGGATCTAAAGCGCCGCGGCTTCAAGTTCGTCGGCGGCGAGATTTGCTACGCCTTCATGCAGGCCGTCGGGATGGTCAACGACCACTCCGCACAGTGCTTCCGCGCAAGGTCACTCCTCCGCTCCTAGCCTAGCGCCGTGGTGCGGCAGACGACAAGTAAGGTATGTGCGGGATTGACCTAGCTCATCTTCCCGAGCGGCAATTGACCGAACATCTACCTCGTCGACCACATAACTGATCCGGCAGGCCAAGCCGACTTTGGCGATCGACCGGTTTAGATCAGTCGGCGCCGCGCGTGCGCAGACTCGGCCTGCATGCCCATGGCGTCTACCGCATGTTGCCAACGCTCGTTGCCCCAGCGGCAGACTCTCGGGTCACCAAAACCACCCGAAACCGCCATGGCAGTGATGAAGACATTCTGGCTCTACATCGTCGAAAACAACGCCTTTCCCAGCTCGGTGGTTGAAGGCGGTACTGCCGTCCGGCGTTCATTGGCTGCACCGGGACAACGGACAACGACAGCGCGTCGCTGCTAGGTGAGCCTTGGCGCATCTCGTTGATGAGCGAGTACGAGCGCTTCTTCGACGGCGCACCGACGGCCAAGTTCAACATAAAGGCCGTACAGGCGGGCGCCGCTGGCGCCTGCCGGAGGACCGGGGCCGGTCGCAGGGGGGGCTATCCACCGGCGGAACGCCCTGAAGGTGGCAATGACCGCGGGCGCCGTCATCTCTTAATCACAAGATTGATGACTCAAGTCAGAGCCTTTCTCACGTGGGGAGTTAAGCTTTTTCTTCTGGAAAGATCAAACGGGGGATTGGATGGGACACTGGTTCAGCATTGCGGTGATGGCGTTGGCATTGATGGGGCCGGCGGTCAGTAGGTCACAGGAGAAGGTGGCCATTCCCTCTCGAACGCCGACTTCCATGGGGGAATACCTGCATGGGGAGGGCACGGCAGTATCGGTTATCGGCTATCTGTACCTCCCGAGCGGCGCCAGCGGGCCCGTGCCGGCAATGATCCTCAAGCATGGGAGCGAGGGCCTCGAGGGCGCGCAGGGCGACAATCTTCGCAAGTGGGCAAAGAGCCTGAACGATTGGGGCGTGGCGGCCTTCGTCGTCGATAGCTTCGGGCCGCGCGACATTGGATCAAGCGCCACGGAACAGGGGAAACTGAGGAGTCTGGCCGATCTTGTCGACTCCTTTGCGGCACTGAAGGTGCTGGCCGCCGATCGGCGCATCGACCCCGCCCGGATCGGGATCATCGGTTGGTCGCGCGGTGGCGCAGTTGCCATGGAGTCGGCGCTGGAGAGCGCACGGCTCGCCGTGCTGGCGTCGACCGATCCAAAGTTTGCCGCTCACATCGTGTTCTACGGAAACGCCTCGCCGGAGTACCGTGACAGGGCGACCGACCACGCACCGATGCTGTTTTTTCATGGCGAAGCCGACAACCTCGTTCCCATCGGTCCTACCCAGGAATTCGCCGACTGGATTCAAACTCAGGGCAATCCAGTCACTTTTCAGAGCTACCCGGGTGTCTATCACGATTTTGACGTCGAGGGGGGCAGGGACGGATCCGTCAGTTTGGTTCAGACGGCCCGGAACTGCGACGTACTCGTCGATTTCTCGACGGGCCAAGTCGTCCGGATGGACCACAAGCCGGTCAACGGCGTCTCCAACTTAGCCATGATCAGCTACATGCGCGGCTGCATGCAGCGCGGCGCGGAGCTTCACCCCAACCTCACGGCGCGCGCAGATGCGCGGGAAAAGGTCCGCGCTTTCCTAGTCCAGACTTTTCACGTTCCGGGCTGACCGCGCGAGCGCGAACGCTGTCGGTCGGCGTATCCTGATTTTTCGGGTTATCGCTGGCCAGTGAAATTTGAGCCGGCGGCGCTTGTGACGGGGGCGGGTTGGGATCAGACGTTTCGCCGTATCGAGACATATGCCAATTGCGACCGCTGCAAGAATCGGGAAGTCCTCGTCACCGGTGCAGATGACTTCGCTCGAGGCGGTGCGGCCCACGTCATCGGACGGATGGAGGCCCGGCCCCCGCGGGGATGCACGCCACTGGGAAGAGCGGAAGCATTTGGGCTGAAGCAGGCGGATTCCATCGGCAAACCCCACAGCGAATTCCGGCAAACCCTCAGATGCGCGCAACTTTGGTCAAAATGAAAAGGCGCCTGTGGGCGCCATTCTTTTGTATTCCTTAGATACTTCTAACGCCTACACAACGCCCACTCATTCACTGGATGAATCAAATTATTCACGTCTCCTATCACGAAAACGGCTGGAGTTTGATGGGCCTCCCTGGAGTCGAACCAGGCACCAAGGGAATATGAGAAAAACGGAATATCTTTTCCGCTTTAGAAACAAGTAGCTAAAAACAAGAAACGGCAGTGTGTAGCAAAGTGTGTAAGAAACCCGCCTGTCCGGGAAAAAGCCGATTTCAAATTGAACGTGCTCCCTCGCACTTGCCCGTTCGTCCTCGCCTTTCGCCTCTCTGCCCTATGTTTGGATACTGGCAATTGCGCGTGTAGTGCGCATCTCCGATTGGAATTGAAATCGCGCAGGCTCCATCCAATACGCCGCGCCATGGTTCAAGGCCTTAATTTCCGCTTTTTCGCCATTGAGCATAGTTGAGACGCGGCACCTCAAACCGGTCCGTTGTGCGACAGTAGATGGAGGGTGACCCGAGTCGTCCAATCGGCGCGAAGTTGTTAATGTGCATTCGCGGACCAACCAAATGATCAGCAACCTGGAACATCACCACTTCCGCGATATACAGCCGATTGGTGCCGAGCGGCAACACCTGGTACAACTTGCACTCGAGGCTGGCCTGCGCCTCTGCCAACCGTGGCACTCTAACTCGTGCAGACGGCGCAGTATGCAACTTGGCGGCGTCCAGTTCGCTCTCGTCCGGCGGAAAATCTGCCGCTGAAATGTTCATGGCCGCGAGCAATTCTTCGGTGACCAGATTCACTACGAATTCGCGGCTGATCTCAATGTTCTGAGCGGTGTCCTTGGGCTCGCCACTATCGCGCGCCCCAATGCCAACGACGACGTACATGGGATCGCTACCGACCGCATTGAAGAAACTGAAAGGCGCAAGGTTGACCATACCGGTTTGACTGACGCTGGTGATCCACGCAATTGGACGCGGAACAACCAAATTTGTCAGCACCTTATAGTTATCGGCCTTTGTCTGGGCGCGTGGATCGATTTGCATTGGATTCGGCGCCTTAGGAAAGTCCGGCAGGAACTGCGTTTTGGTATGGCAACTAATACACCCAAGCCGCCTTAGTCAACCCGGCTGCACCGGGATATCGAGGTTGGTATTTGGTGGCCCCCCCTGCAGTCGAACCAGGCACCAACGGATTATTAGAAGAATCGAGAATTTATTTGCCTTGAAAAACAATGCGATACAAAGGTACTTCCGGAGTGTGTAGCAAAGTGTGCAAGCAATCGGCCCACAGCGGGGCTCGCCAGTCGTCGTTGAACGTGGCGCTACTTCCACACCCCTAGTGCGCCGGCAATTCCCACCTTTTCATGGTCGCTGTTCCCCGCGCCCTCAAATCCTTTCGAACCCGAGCGACCCCCTCGTCGAGTGTCGCGAGCGCCGTGCTGCCTTGGGGCAAGGATGCGAAGCCCGACGCGTAGGCGTCGCACCCGCATCGCCTGCCCGCTGGGCAAAGCTTGCCTCCTTGTACGTCACTTGCCGGCGGGGCGGAATTTCGCCGCAATCGATCCCGCCTTTCCGAATACTTGCTTCATGTCGCCGGCCCTAATCGCGACGTTGGTCTTAAGGTTCGTTACCCCTCCCGTCCCCGCAGCAACGAGTAGTGACGCGGCGGTATCCATCTCGCTCGGTCCCTCACCGATTATCAGGAAGTCGTATTCGCCGAAGGTGTTGTAATAGGCGAGGAGCTTGCCCCCGGAAGCCGCAAAAAGCTTGCTAACCTCCTCGGTCCGATCCTCGGGCTTAGCCATTAGCCCCCGGACCGCCTCGCTGGTGTAATTTCCCTGCGTGATGTAGATAGTCATTGTGATCCTCCTTGTCGACGTGGACTGGACAATTGGCCAGCGGAGGGTCAGTCTGTCCCGGATTCAAGCGCACCGCAATCGCGCCTTCTCCCGTGCGATCCGAGATCGCCTTTCGCTGGCGTAATCATCGCTAGCTGTGGCAAGCGCGAGCCGAAAGGAGGCCCGCAAATTGCTTCTCCCGGCCACTTCGCCCTCTTCCTCTTGCCAAACACAGAGCGATAAGTGCGGTCGAATACGAGCACATCGTGGAATTGGTGGGCCTCCCTGGACTCGAACCAGGCACCAACGGATTATGAGTCCTCACGCAGAATGAGGATCCATACGGGTTGTAGCCAATTTTTGTTCCGCAAAATTTGCCAATTTGGTGGATTTTTTCCCTATAAAGGGTTTTTTTTGCGGAACAAAAAATGCACGGCGATGGAGTTGAAGCATGCGGCGAAAAAAAGACTTCAGGTGGCGTCAGGCAGCAGCACATTGCAAGCTCGATCGGAAGTATCGACGAGCCAAGCTCTGCACCGAACGCCACGCGAAGCGAAGGGAGCGCACTCAGCGCAATGGCCAATTGGGCGGAAGCGGCGGAAGACGGATTGCCGGATCCGCCGACAGCGTTCTGGACTTATCAGGGTGCGCCCGGCGCCTCTGGTCATGAAGGTTCTGGCAAGCGGGTGATCCGCCACCGGCCGACCTGGAAGGTCTACGGCCTTCCCTTGGGCTTCTTCGCGGCCGGCGCGAGCGGCTGGGCCGCCGCACTGCTGGCCGCGGCCAGCTGCTCCATGATTCCCTCGATCCCGAACCGAACCTTCGGCGGGATCCGCGAGGCGGGGTAGAAGGCCTCAACAAGGGAGATTGCCTCCTCGACCGTCTTGATCTTCGCCTCCTGAGCCAGCGCGCGGATATCTGAGATGTCGTGAGAGCCTTCGATCCCCTCGGCCCGCATCGCCATGCACTTCATCGCGAAGAGATACTCGGGGGTCGGAACATGGATGCGCAGCCCCCCTTCGGGCGCCCCCTCAAATCCCGTCATCAGCCGCATCTGCTCCTTGGCGGAGGTGAAACCCTTGACGCCGTCATTGAGCCAGTTTTCCGGCCATTTCTCGTCCGCGGCAATCTCCGCTGCCGCCGATCTGAGGAACCCAGGGTTCCCGCGCACCACTGCGTCGACGTCGCGCGTCGCGTGCCGGATATCGAACGCGATCGCCAACGCCGCGCCCCCGTAGATCGACAAGTCTACGAGCACCCCGGACTCGCGGGCCTTTTCGTCGAGCTTTCGCAGCCCGCGAAGAATGTCCTCCTTCTTCAGCATCGACATCCTCGCCCCTGTCTGTTAGGTGCCAAAAGCCACCGCATCTCTGCGCGGTCGATAGAGCGGATCTGCGCCCACGAAGATCATCCGGCGGCGAAACGCCGTCGGGCTCTCCTTGAGCATCGTGGCCTTAAGCGAGTCCAGACCCCCAGGAAAATACGGTCTGCGCAAAAAGCGAGGCGCGCGCGCGGTCCACGCGGGGATCGGCAGCCTGTTGCGCAGGGCTAAGTGCTCGGCCACGGCACCCAGGTAAGCGTTCGCCTTCTCGTCGGCAACCAACGGCGGCTCCGGACTGAGCATCCCGGCCTGGATCTTGGGATCACCAGCAATGTAGAACTCGTCGAGAAACTCGCGCAGGAAGCTGTCGGTGTCGCCTTGCTCTGCACCCCACAGCGCAACTTCCTTGAGCGAGCGCGGTCGCCGCCGGCGCGCCTCCTGAATTGCCTTCGAGGCCTTCATCACCCGTGTCTTCGAAGCGGCTCGCGCCACCTTGTCAGGGGCAGGCCTGCGCTGCAACTGCAGGTCTTGGGCTTCCCGCCCCGGCGCGTCCTCGGCCGCAATGGTGGCGATGTCGGACTGCAGGCCCAGCACGGCCAGGACCCTCAAGTACGTCCCAATGGTGACTGCCTCCCCACCGTTTTCCGCGCTGTACAAGGTAGCCCGCGAGACGCCGGCCTGGCCGGCAACCGCGGTAACCGACAGCTTGCGACGCAGGCGCGCCATGCGCAGACGCTCGCCAAGCTGCGCGAGCAGATCACGATCGGCATCGAAGATTGCTGTTGGCTTTCGAGGCATAGTGTTCAATATTATATACGAATTGCTAGATTTGGCTAACAATAACGCACACATTCAGAAGCGCGCCCTGCGTTCTCCCGCAGCCGCCCGATCTCGCGGCAAACCGATCGCTAGGAATCAACGAGAGGAGGAGTTTTGCGGAACAATGGAGCTCGAGAAAGCTCCCGTCACGGGACCGAAACAAGCGATGCAGGATGGTGCCGTCGCCTGCCGTAGCGGCGCTCGATCGCGCCGATGTTGCACCGGTTGCCAAGTCCGCCGAGGCCAGCGACATGGTCATTGCGTGCACGCGGCAACAAAAGCGCAAGACTCGGCCCCCTGGGGCAAGGCGCACTGGATTGACCGCCGCTGGGCTACCTCTCAAGCCGCTCGAGCCACCGATCGATCACGCCTAAGCGCTGGAGCACAAAGAAAAGCACGATGCCCACGACGATTCCGGCGCCTAACGTTTGAGCGGTTGTCATTTGATCACTTCTTTGCTCTCTCGGTTGAAAAGCCAGCCAGACATGAAATTGCATTCAAGATGTGGTGAACCATTTAACTTTATATGTACCAGACTCTCGAATGCAGCCTTGATACGCTCCTGGCTTCACAGTCGGAAATGGGCCCAGATTCTGGACGCTACCCGGCGGGCTGCTGAAGATGGCGCCCGTATGTTCCAGGGTCGCCCCAAAATTGGTATTGGAGAACTGTATCGCCGTGGCCACCCCCGCGTAGCAGCTGGTGAAG
>Ga0116223_10003691_pt1 | contig 13589 bp, 16 predicted proteins | sample Sb_taG_3_FD_90092 | JGI IMG/M metagenome (GOLD analysis project Ga0116223, IMG submission 90092) | Peat soil microbial communities from Weissenstadt, Germany - Sb_50d_a_PC metaG | ecosystem: Environmental > Terrestrial > Soil > Wetlands > Peat | place: Germany: Weissenstadt | collected 2010-09-21 | reverse complement strand
TCTCCGCGACGCAATTTTAGTTCAAGGACTCAATGGGCCGCGCAAGATTGATTCAAGCGGCGGGCCTCTTGGATTCTATTATTGCGTAGCAGGCGCGTGCCGTCGACTTTTGCAACACAATCGAGCTAAAAGCGGCCATCCTTCACCTCTCGCTGCATGTCGCTGAAGTGCCAGGAACGGACTATTTGAGGCGATGGAGCATACGAGCGGCCGGTCCCGTGCTTAGCGGCCGCGCTCTACGGCCCGCAGCGATGTTCGTTCGAGCTTGCTGTCGCGCATGAAGCTAACCAAGGTTTCGCGTCCGATCCGCTCGGCGCCGAGCAGCCTGACGAGGTCGTCAGTGCCGGCGACACTAACGCCGCCGAGCGAAAGCAGCACGTCGCCCGTTCGCAGGTCTGCCGATGCGGCCGGACCACCCGGCTCTACCGAGCCAATGCGCACGGCATGCGGGCCTGCTCCGAGCGCCAGCGCTAGGCGCCGAGGCAGCGCTACGGTCTGCGCCGCGATGCCAATGTGTGCGCGGCGCACACGCCCGTGGCTGATGATCTCGGAGACGACGAACACGGCCGTGTTGCTCGCAACGGCAAAGCAGATGCCCTGTGCTCCAATGATCGTTGCCGTGTTGATGCCTACTACCTCTCCATTTGTCGCGACGAGCGGCCCACCGGAGTTGCCGGGGTTGAGTGCCGCGTCGGTCTGAATGACGTCGTCGATGAGCCGTCCGTTCAGGCCACGTAAAGATCGCCCAAGCGCCGAGACGACACCGGCTGTGACCGTAGATTCGAAGCCGAGTGGGTTGCCGATCGCGACCACAAGCTGTCCCCTCCGCAAGTTTTTTGAGTCGCCGAGCACGGCTGCAGGTGTGTCGGAGGGCAGCTTGCCGCGCAGAAGGGCCAAATCGGTGTCGGGATCGTCACCGAGAAGCTGCGCGTCAGCTTCGCCGCCTTCAGGGATTGAGAGGCGCACGCGTTTGGCCCCCCCGACGACGTGGCTGTTGGTGAGCACAAGCCCGTCTCCGGCTATAATCACGCCGGAGCCGACGCCGGCATGGCGGCCGCCCTGGGCGATACTTTCGACCCGGACGACTGCAGGACCGACTCGGTCGACCACTGTGGCAACCGCGCGCGAATAGGCGTCGAGCGGTCCCTCATCCCTTGGGCAGTTGATCGGGTCCTCGGTGGGCAAACTGCGCGCGATGCTAAGCATGAGTAAAACCTCAAAGATTGATGACGCCGCGCCGGGCGGCATGCGCTACGGCGTCGGTGCGGCCGACCGCGTCGAGCTTGTCGAGCAACGAGCCAACGTGGAACTTTGCGGTGTGGACGGAGATGCCAAGCCGCCGAGCGATCATCTTGTTTGACGCTCCCTCGGCGAGCAGTGCCAAAACCTCCAGTTCACGAGGTGTGAATGGGACGTCGCCATCAGCCGCTGCCGCTGCGTTCGTAGGAAGCACCACCACCGCATCTGCGGTCTCGTTCCCACCGACCAGCCGCAAGCCTGACACACCTGCGAGCAGGGCGGCGAGCCGGTCGGCGAGCGCAGCGTCCTCGACGTTGAGCGTCAGCCGGATCGGATATCGGGCCGTGTCCTCACTCAAGCGGCGCACCTCTCGGCGACGGTCAGCGGAACCTGTTTTGTCTCGCCGGCTCGACGCAGCCCGAGCGTCACCGTCTGGCCGACGCTGTCCGGCCCGAGCGCGCGGAGGAGCGAATGGACATGCCGAATCGGCTCGCTGTTCCAGGTGACGATGACGTCCCCCTGGTAGATACCTGCCGCCGCGCCCGGGCCCTGAGGGTCGACGCTCATCACCATGGCGCCGGATTCGTCGCCCCCCTCGATGGCAACCGGCTGGAGGCCGAGGCCGATATAGCCGCGCGCGATGCGGCCGAAGTGCTCTAGCTTCGCCGCGACGCGTTCGATCGTGGCCGATGGGATGACGAGCACACGCCGACGCGGCCCGAAAACCGCCATGCCGATCGCCTGGCCAAGGGCGTTGAGCGTGAGACCGCCTTCCGCGCTCTGCCGTAGACGCAGATCAAGCTCGATCCGGGCCTCGATCTCGCCGCCACGCAAGGATCGCCAGGGTCCGACAGCGCGAGACACGACGCCGACCGCGACGGTCGGGGTACCATCCTCGGCGCCCACGGCCATAACGAGTGCGCCCGCTGCGACGGGCAACGCCTCAAGCAAAACTGGCTGCAGGTCGGCGTGATCCACGCGCAACAGGGCTACATCGGTGGTGGAGTCGCGTCCGGCAAGTTGGGCCGCGACGGTATTCCCGCCAGGGAGCGTGACGCTGAATTCGCCTTCCTCGGACAAGGCTTCGTCGGCAGTGACGATGAGCCCCGGGCGCCAAACGAAGCCGCTTGATCGCGACCGGTGGGAGTGCACGGAGACAACGCCGGGCGCAACCTTAGCAACTAAGCCGGTGAATGCGGCGGAGAGGTCTTGAATTGGATTGGATGGAGCGGCTTGGGTCATGGTGGCCTCCGAGTGGTCCTTGACCCTCCAATGTGGGAGCCTAACAGTGCCCCGCCTACTACCCAGGTGGATAGGAACACCGGGTCACAAGTACGCTCTGCTGGCGGCGAGAAGCCCCGGTATTTCCGTTCCCGATGGAGCAGAATTGTCACAAAAAGCGTCTGCGCTGCGCTGCTGAGCGGACCACATCAAAACTTCTCCACGCAGGTCCGCCGCACCACAGCCTAGGGAGCCTCACGCTCCATTATCACCTCTGCCTGAAGGGTTTCCACGTCCCGAAAGATCGAAGGAACCGCGGCCACACGCCCCTTGCGCGTGAAGCGGAGAAGGCAATCCTTGCTCATGACATCGCCGTCGATCACGATCTCTTCCCACGATTCCGCGTGCCCTACATAGTTGATCGGGACGTCGTAGTGCTGGCTCCAGAAGAATGGCACCTGCCTGAAAGGTTCGCGTTGACCAAGCATATTAAGAGCCACGGCTTGCCCTTGGCGCTCGGCCACCACCCAGTGCTCGATACGGAGATTTTCGCCTGAATGCGGATCGGGCCATCGAGCGACGTCACCTGCGGCAAAGATACCGGGCGCACTTGTCTCGAGGTACTGGTCGACGGCAATGCCTCGGTCGATCCTCAGTCCTGCTTTTTCGGCAAGTTCTAGTCGAGGCCGGACGCCAATGCCTACCACCACCAGGTCGCCCTCGATGGTGCCACCGCTCTCCAGCCTTGCCGCTTTGCCATCGATGGCAGCTACCTTGTCTTCGAGGTGAAAGACCACGCCGTGTTCCTCGTGAAGTGTGCGGATGAAGTTACCCATATCCGGCCCGAGAACGCGCTCCATCGGCCGCTTATCCGGTGCCACGACATGAACCTCCAACTTACGCGCGCGGAGCGAGGCAGCAACTTCGAGCCCGATGAAGCTCGCACCAATGACAACCGCCCGGCGCGCGGCTTTGGCACCTTCAATGATCGCTTGGCAGTCAGCCAACGAGCGCAGCGTGTGGACGTGCAGCCGGTCGGCCCCTGGGATCGCGAGGCGAATGGGCTCAGCTCCCGTGGCAAGTAATAGCTTGTCGTAAGGTACTCTCTCGTCGCCGGTGAGGACCACTTCGTGAGCCTGCACATCAATCTCGAGAGCAGGTTGGCCGAGACGCGTCTCGATACCGTTCTCTTCGTAAAAGTGCCCGTCCCTTAGGGGAACGTATTTAAAAGGGATCGTCCCCGCGAGGTAGTCCTTAGACAGGTTAGGCCGATCATAAGGAAGGGCATCGTCGTTGCTCACCATGACGATGCTGTTCTGGTAGCCTTTGCGCCGCAGCATTTCGGCCGCGGCGAATCCAGCGGCGCCACCGCCTATGATGGCGATCTTTTCAGGCTCGTCGGGTGTCTTAGGACGGGGTTTCTGTTTCCGGTGTCCGCGCTTGTCGCCTACCGAGATAATCCCATCACGCTGTTCAACATTCCAGCATGCGATCGGATCAAGCGCAGGCGCTCGGAGAGCCTCCCCAGTGTGCAGGTCAAAGCAAGCGTGATGCCAGGGGCAACGCACTGTGTCGTCGACGAGGAGACCTTCGGAAAGCGGCCCGTGATAGTGAGTGCAATGTGGTGAAACGGCAAAGATCTCTTGCCCTACGTGCACCAATAGCACGTCTTCACCGTTTACATGACCCATGAGCATTCCCCCATCGGGTAAGCGATCAAGGGGGATACCCTTGGCAAGGTCAACGCTGTCCCGCTCGGTCTCGTCCTCAGCCATCTAGGTCTCCGGCAGTGGAATGAACTCTGTTTCGCCGGGCACTGGCATGAATCGCCCTGACTTCCACTCTTCCTTCGCTTGCTCGATTCGTTCCCGGCGAGACGACACAAAATTCCACCAGATGTAGCGCGGTCCCTCCAACGCCGTTCCGCCAAGAAACATTAGGCGTGCGCGTCGCGTTGCTCGCACCGTGATCCGGTCACCTGGGCGGAAGATCAGAAGCCGCGGAGCCTCGAATGTCTCGCCCGCGATGTCGACCTCACCCTCGACCACATAAATCGCTCGCTCCTCATGGTTGGGATCTAGCGGCGCGCTGGCGCCAGCCTCGAGCACAACTTCCGCGTAAAGCCAATCAGAGAGCATGCCCACCGGCGAGTTTCGGTCAAAGGCCGATCCGGCAATCACCCTCGCCCAGATGCCGCCATCCTCGAAGACCGGCAACTCGCCCGCGTCGAAATGCTGAAAAGACGGATCGATCTCCTCATAAATTTGGGGAAGGGCAATCCAACTCTGTATTCCGAACAATCCATCATGCCCAAGCCGCGCGCTCTGCGGTGAGCGTTCTGAGTGCGCAATGCCGCGCCCGGCTGTCATGAGATTCATCGCACCAGGTGTAATCTCCAGTGTGTTCCCTTCGCTATCGCGATGCATGACACGCCCATCGAAGAGATAGGTGACGGTCGCAAGACCAATGTGGGGATGTGGGCGCACGTCCATGCCCTGTCCCGCAAGTAATTGCACTGGCCCCATTTGATCGAAGAAGATGAAAGGACCGACCATCTGCCGCTTCTCATTCGGCATGGCGCGACGCACGGCAAAGCCGTTACCCAAATCGCGCACACGCGGAACAACCACCAATTCAAGCGCGTCGCACGATCTCTTATCGCCGAGTAGGGGATCGGCCGAGGGCATCCAACTCATTACGTGACTTCCTCTTCATGCTCGACAGCAGAAATTCCGTTGGCCTGAAAGAGAGATAGGCGTCGCCGGCGTTCTTTGAAAGACAGCACGAGTCCACTTTGGTTCAACAGCTGACATTAAAGAGACCATGAGAATGAAAGAGACGATGAGAATGGTCTGGTCGCGACCCTGGCTGACAGGCGACCCTGGCTCGGCCGACTATCTACTCGACGAATGGCCGGAGGGCCTCGGTAGGGCCTTTGGGCTTTGTCTGGCGCGCTTGGGCGAGGGGCTTACCTATCCCCAAACTGTAGCGAGCATGACTGGCGCAGAGATCAAGTCTATTCGAAAGACATTCGGCCTATCTGCATCTGCGATGGGGAAAGCCTTCGTCTATTCCAGCCCGAAGGCTAATGTTGCAGCGCGTATTCGGCCGTTGGCTGTCGGTCTTGCGCTCATTCGGGTCGCCACCGGCCTCCCTCGTTCACCTGCCTTGGCCGATGACGCGAGCACGTTGATTGGCCGCTGGCTCGTGCCGAGCCGCGAGCAGGAGAAGTCGAGAATGAGCCCCCCATGCCAACAGCATGCGGAAACGGACGTCCAAACGGTTCCCGAGAGCGAGATAGAAATATTCTCTTGCGACGATCCCGCCTTCGCGCCCCAGAAAACACGCATACTCGAATTTGTGAAATCTGTTAACGAGGTCTATCGCGCGCAGAACAGGCCGCTCTATTCCGAGACTATCTCGGGGCTATGCGCGGTCGTGCGCAAGACAAAGGCGAAACGAAAGACCGATCTTTGCAATCCCAGCGAAAAGCTGCGCGGGGCTCCAATCGAAAATCTGCCGGTCGTCTCGAACATCCGGGCATCAGGAAACGAAGAATGGCCGTTGGCGGGTGATAGCTACTCTCCCTCGTCGGGATACGGGCCGATCTTCTGTTTTAAGAGGCCCGCTGCCGGTCAGGTCATCACGAAGGGATGCCGCCGGTGGGGCGTCGAGCTGCCGGCGATCGGCGCCCCGACATGCGACTGCGAATGCGAGATCGTGTGCGAGGAAGACGCCTGGACCCGAAAATAGAACGCGCACACTCCGTCCTAGCCGCGGGCGCCGCGTTTGAACAGGCGACGTGCGCCGCAAAACGTTCGGCGGTGTCGAGCATCAGCTGCGACTGGCGCCCGCAGGGAATCAATTCAATTCGCACTAATGTCTACATTTGGCCTCGTAAGATCTTGGCGATCGAGCTGGGCCACCAACTTCTCATCGGACAACGCGACGATATAAACGCGACGATATAGCTGAGCCGCAGACGGCGCCGTGGAGGATTTCAGTATACGATTTCAGGTTTTTTCAGGTACGGACGCAGAGCCTGTTGGCTCTGTGGCGCGGTATAGCCGGTGGCGCGGGTTCGCTGTGACCCGCAAGGCCTTAGTCAATTTGGCTGGTAAGGGCCGACGCGATCGAAGCGGCGCTGCAATTCGCTGGCATATCGGCGGCCAATCTTTTCGCGATGGGCGCGCACCCAATCGCTGAGCTTGGTCGTACCAAGCGGGGGCGAGTCGACGTAGAGCCGCTCCTGCATCAAGCCTTTGACCTCATCCCGCGTATTGATCACATCTCCAACCATCCAGCCGAGCACGCGGACGCCTTGGAAAGCGAGCATCGGCAGCATCGATACGATCAGGGCCCGGGAGCCGATTTCGCGCGCGATCATTTCCACCAGTCCGCGATAGCGGAACGTTTCCGGGCCGATGGCATCGACTGTCTCGTTCGTTTCCCCCTCAACACGGGCAACTGCCGCGGCGGCAAGGTCGTCAACATAGGTCGGCTGCAGCCGATAGAGTCCGTCCCCGTATATGCCAAATACCGGCAGAGTCCGCAGCGCCCAGGCGATATTGTTGATCAAAATGTCTTCCTTACCAAACAGCACCGCCGGCCGAAGTATGGCATGAGACAGGCCAGTCTCTTTGATGTGCTCCTCAATCTCAGCCTTGCCTCTGAAATAGGGTAGATCAGAGCTGCTGTCTGGGTTTGTGATACTAAGGTGGATGAGGCGTCTGACGCCGGCGCGCTTGGCAGCGTCGAACAAAGCCTTCGCATTGGCCACTGCTTGCGCAAAGCTGAAATACGGCGGCTTGTCGAACCTAACCCAATAGGTGTTGATCAGAACGTCGACGCCACAAAGCGAATTTTTGAGTTCGTGCGGCTTTGCGAAATTATAAGGAAACGCCTTGACAGATTCGCCGAACGGGTTTCCACGGTGCGGCGAGTTAGTCAGAGTGATCACATCGTGCTTGAGGTCAAGCAGGCGCCACGCGATGTACTTGCCTGAAAAGCCATAAGCTCCGGTCACCGCGATCCGCATGTCTTTGGCCTCTTATTGCGGCGAAATTGATCTGGAAAACGCCAGCGAACCTGTTCAGATCCTGCCTGCGCTATTGGCGCTAAGCAGTAAACGCCCACGCTGGTGTCTGGCTCATTCTGGCGCTCGTGGCGCTCCGCTACGTCGATGAAGCCAATCTGTCCGCCGCCACGAAGTGGTTCGTGCGGACCTCGATCCCCATCGCCGCGGTCCCAGTCCCGGCGGCCTTCTTCCTCTCCGTGTTGTCGCCTGATGCCAAAGCCCCGAATGGTCTCATCTATCTCGCCTATGTCGGTGCAGCACTGCTGGCCCTCGGCGTGCTTGTCCTCGGCATTGGCCTCGTCAGACGCAGGCATGCATAAGAGTCCTCTAACCGACTGAATGGACCACTTTTGGCTTAGACTAGGACGTCACCTGCGAGACCTGATATGTATCTTGCATTCAAGGTCATCCGCCTTCTCGGCGTCGTGCTGTTCCTCGGCAACATCATCGTGACGGCGGTCTGGAAGGCGCTCGCCGACCAGACGCGTGAGCCGCGCACGATCGCCTATGCCCAGCGCCTGGTTACGGTCACGGATTGGATCTTCACCTTGGGTGGCGTTGTTCTCATCCTCGTTGGGGGCTATGGCATGGTCGCTGTTGCTGGACTCGGTCCTCTCGGGCAAAAATGGCTCATCTGGGGGCAAGGCCTGTTCATCGCCTCTGCCATCATTTGGGTTCTGCTTCTCATTCCCACTCAGATCGCTCAGGCCCGGATGGTGCGAGCCTTTGCTCAAGGCGGGCCGATCCCAGAGAATTATTGGCGTCTTGGCAGACGGTGGGCCATCTGGGGTACGATCGCCACGCTGCTTCCCTTGGCCAACCTCTATTTTATGGTCTTCAAACCGTGAGCTAGCAGGACGGCGCCCGGGCCGCGGAACATCTAATTTGGGTCAGAAGCTAACATCACACCAGGTTTGAATCGGTTCACTTTGTGCCCATCGGCGGTTTCGTTGACTCTCTACAAACGGTCGCCCGCTCTAATAGATTCCAGGGATCGGCCGCGACGTGCGGCTGCAGTAGGCATCGTACTCGCCACCGAATTGCGTGCGCAGTAGCGTCTCTTCTGCACGTATGCGCGCAACGAGCGGCGGGATAAGGAGCGCCGTGAGCAGCACGCCGACCCTCGAACGAAAAGCCAGCGCCCATCCCAGTGTGAGTCGGCACCCATCTCGCGGATCTTGTCGCAGAGTCGGTTGATCTCGATCTCGAAAAACTCGACCGCAAACCACAGTTCGTTGTGGGTGGCTTTCCACAGGGTGATTATGTATCTTGCAAACCATCCTAGCGATGGTATGCTTGACGCCTCAACGCCGCTTCGGCCGTTTACACCGCTTTGCTGAAGACGTTTCCCTGTCGGTAGTTTCGCCCTTGTCAGGTCTGTGCATGGGCGCTGGCGGGGCCGATGCGACCTTGCGGAGCGCAGTGTTGAAGCGCTCTTCGGATTCCTCACAGCCGAGTTCGCGGGCAGCTTCCTTGAAGCGCCGCGATTGATTGAGGTCAGTTTTTTTCGGATCGGCCATCTTCGTGGTGCTCTAGCGCCAATTCGTCCGCACGGATTTGGATAGATTCTGATCGCGGCTGTGCATCTGGTTCCGCGAACAGTGGTCCCATAACCTCAGGGCCAGGTATGCGGATTAAGAGAGGCTGCCCATCACGTCGGGTCACATGCCCGTTGAGACCCAGCAGGTGCTGCTTGTCCCAGGTATGGAATTCGTCAAGATTCCAATAGACCGCCGTTGCAAGATGGATGGCGTCAGGTCGGCTTTTCAGTCCTTGCGGCTCAAGCGAACGCCTAAGGTCGCGGGCACACTTCGCGATCTCAGTGTCGAGCTGCACTCGTTTAACGAAACCCTGGCTAAGCATGGCTTCGATGATTTCATCACTGGCCCCCGGTGACAACGGGTCTCCATGCTGGTTCTTGGCCTTAAACACTTCGAGATGGACAAAGGCGCTTGTCCAAATTTCATACTTTCCTTTCTGGGCATCCTCCCAAATCGCACGTAGAGGATGGATCTTATCTGACTCAGCATTGATCAAACCGATCCAGGCGCATGAATCCCAGTAAGCCTTAATGGGAGGATCAGCCAACGTCCTCTTCCTCCTCCTCCCAGAGCGATTCGAGGTATTCGGATGCAGCCAAGCCGCCCGTAAAATGTGGGTCTGCAATGTCCCTGTATTCGAGGGGACTTGGGTCCAGGTCCTTCAACCCCAGCGCATACACAAGTCGAATGCGCCCATCTCGTGAATATGTAATGCGTCCTGTGATGAGTACGCGGCGATTTCTCCACGTCTCTTCCCAACTATGCTGAGGACCGACTTGCTTGGCCAACTCTGGGGCGAACACGCACCAAACATCTAAACCGCTCAGACGCTCGCGAAGCTGGATTGCAGGTTGACCGCGATACGGCCCTGTCAGAAGCACATCTCCCTCCAGCGATCCCATCTCGACTCGAGACAGGTCGGCCTCGGTTGATGCTTTCTCAACATTCTCAATAGCCTCGACGGCGATCCTGGCTTGCCTCTGGTCGATTCTTGTAAGGGGTGCATCCTCATAAAACTGAATGTCCATCCGCCCGATCCCGTTCATGTTGCGTCCGAAGAGCGCCTTTGCTCGGCTGCGAGCGGCGTCATTCATCCACTCCGGGACCTCCCCTCTTACAACCATTCTCTCAAACGAGGATTCCAGAGCAACTTTTTCGCGACGCGCGATCGGTTCGGTGGCGACACCGGGCATCTTTGGAATGGCCTCCGCTGTTGCGCGGAGTGGGCTTTGCATTGCCACATCCACAAGCTGCCAGTCGATCAAGCTGGCTTGATCGCCGCCAGCCGCCGACAGCAACTCAAAAAAGTCTAAGATCTGACTCATGGCGTCGCTCACCGTGAGAGGGGCATCCTCTCCGATGCTCGACGTAATCGTGACTGTAATCTTCTCAGGGGCCATCGCTGTCACATGGTTAATGGCTCCGCGCGTGAGCCTCGGTAGGTAAGCCGCTTGCGGACAATACCGGCCAGAACCTTACCAGAGCGTTCCACGTCCCCAACGCCCAGGGCAATTCGATTGTTGTAGCGAAAATCAAACTCGGCAAGATAGCGATGCAAGTGACGCTCGCTGCAATGCTGATAGATGCCCTTCATGCCGCGTTTGAAGATGCTGAAATAGCCCTCAAGCGTGTTCGTATGAACGTTGCCGCGAACATACTCGCCAGCGCCATGGCTGACAAATTCATGGCTCGCGAAATGCTCTTTGTTCAAGTGCGCGTACTGGCCAGCTTCATCGGTCATGACGGCGGTTTCAGCCGCGATGTTTGCACGCAAGATCGGAACTAGGTGAGCGGCGCTGGTGCCGTCCACATGGAAGCTACGAGCCTCACCCTTGCGGTTGACAAGCGTCAGCACGGCCCGCTTGTGAGCGTAGCCACGATGCTGCGGCCTGCCGGCCTTCTTGCCGATAAACGTCTCATCGGCCTCAACGATCTTGCCGGCTCCGCCCATGGGCGCAAACTCTCCAGACCGCATGGCCTCGCGGATGCGATGCGCGAGGAACCACGCCGTCCTATACTGAACCTGCAAAATGCGGTGGAGCTGGTGAGCCGACACGCCTTTCTTGGAGCACGCCATCAAGTGGACCGCCTGAAGCATTTTGTGCAGCGGGATACGGGCGTGCTCGAAAACAGTTCCTACCTTCGCGGTGAACTGCTTGCCACATTGGCCGCACTTGTGAAGGCCAAGGCGAACCCGCTTCGCTGGGTTCGCTTTGATCTTGCTGATGCGATCCACACCACCGCAGTGCGGGCACACCGGACCACCAGGCCAAATCTGGCTTTCTAAGTGCGCGAATGCCGCCTCTTCGTCGTGGAAATATGGCTTGCTGAGAACGGACATGGCCTAGCTCCCTTGATGCCACTAATTATGACATTTCTGGGCTAGGTTTGCAAGATACATAATCACCTTCCACAGCCCGATTTCGGCAGTGTCGTCGTCTTAACTCCACCTTCACGGCGGCAAGGGCACGGTGCCTTGCGCCCACTCTGAGAGGAGGAACGGCGAGATGACGAGGAAGGAGATGCGGGCAGCGGCCTACGCGAAGTTGATGGAAGCGATGAAACTGTTAGCCTCTGCGGATCTCCCGCTGCTGGCCGAAGAGGTTGAGGAGTTGGCCTTACAGGTTGCTCTCCAGACCACCGACTAACCCCTCACCGCGGACCGGTCAGCTAGCGGACGGCAAGACAAGGGCCCCTGAGTTGGGGCCCTTAGCTGTTTCAACGCCACTGACACACGGGACGCGTCGGGGCCGATAATCAGCACTCACATTCCCAACCTGTTATGTGGGAAGCCGTGTGCGAGGTCCAATCCTCCTCCGGGCTAGCAGCCAACTGGGCAGTCCCTCAGAGAAGGCAACACAAAGGGCCCCTGGCCAGTGGGGCCCTTTGCAAGAACACGGCCTGGGCGAAAACTCCGTTACACGTTACGAGATACTAGCGTCCGGAGACCGCTTTATGGGGACGATATGGGAAGGTGAGTACTAGTTTTCAATCCGCGCTAACTGGCCGGACGCTACTGCGGTGTTGGCTCTCATTGGGTTTGTGGTCTGCCGCCTAATCCGGGGCGGCGCAGGTGTCATTGCGTGCCCTGTTAGGAATGAGAACCTCGTCGGGATCTTTACGCAGTCGCTTAGCCCGCATGACGACCGTCGGTCGTCGGAGGCGGCTCGTGCACCGGCTTGGTCGATTGCGGGACTTCGGGCTTAACTCCAGCAGAAGAAGCTTTTTCTCCAGATCGTTCGCGTTGCTCAGGTGCCTCGCAGCCACACTTGGCAGGCAGGAGGCTGCACAAGAAACTCATCAGCGTCATGGGACCATCCCTTTTTGTACTAGAACAGTAGCAGAGCCAGCATGAGAAGCTAGGACTTCATGTGCTAATATGCTTTGACCGCGGATAGAGAGGGGGGACCAATCATGCATGGACTTTTGATCGCTGCGATTATCGTGTTTGTGCTCAACGCTGCCGGTAGTTTCATCGAGTTCAACAACAGATTCGTCAACGCACTCGTTGATACTGTGTTGTTCGCAATCGTGTTCGCCGCACTCATTCATTTCGGATATTTGCACATGGACTTTACGGGTACGCTGGTCCCCGCGCCAGCACACTAGACGACGCTTGGTTAGGGATGCGTCTCGTTCTTCGCGGCACGTATTCCCTCACTAATCGCGTCCTGCTCGCACATGTAGCCTCCGTGTTTGGTGTTGCCGTAGTCTCGTGTGCCCTGGAAGTGATAAATGTTCGAGCGAGTGTTGGCCCACACAACCGTGTCTGCTGGGCAACGAAGTCTGGCGCGACCTTCGGTCGTATATTGATTTAAGCCCTTTGATCCTTCGGACGCACTGCTCGGAACCGAGGCGCGATTTGCTGACTTGGACGTTGGCGCACAAGAGTAGCCATTTGAGAGACTGGGTGTGCAAGTTCTTCTTGGCTTGGCGCTTACTGCCGGTTCCGTAGGCTTCGTGTTGTTTGTCGTGGGATTAGAGGTATCGGGGCAGTGATAGAAATTGGACAAGCTCGGACGACAGGCTCGCTCTTCGGCAGTCGCGGTGGATACGATTGCCCCCAGTGTTATTAGGAGCACAACCGCAAGCAACGATTTCATGGGTTGGCCTCCATCCGGGCAGACGAGCGCGCTTCTGCCACTGTCCAATCGCGGAACTATACAGCACAATTAGCTTTGCATGCGGCGCATTGAGCGGTCCAGAAAATGGCCCTTGGTTATCGCAGCCGACCAGGAGCGGAAGCCAAACGACAAGCTCGAGCGGGCTGAGCGAGCCCGGCTTATTGAGGATCAATCAACATCCGTGGTTGAAGACGAGAAGGCCAGCGGCAATGATCCACTTTCTTCATGATCGGTGCCATCGGGTGAGCGGTCTGCACATGTGCAAGGCTGAACGGTGATCGATCAAAGAGAAGCAATAGCCTACCACGAAGCCGGGCACGCCGTGGTCTCGATGAAGCTTGGCTACAAGTGCCTCTACGTCACCATCATCCCTGACGGCAGCAGACT
>Ga0116223_10003690_pt1 | contig 13590 bp, 13 predicted proteins | sample Sb_taG_3_FD_90092 | JGI IMG/M metagenome (GOLD analysis project Ga0116223, IMG submission 90092) | Peat soil microbial communities from Weissenstadt, Germany - Sb_50d_a_PC metaG | ecosystem: Environmental > Terrestrial > Soil > Wetlands > Peat | place: Germany: Weissenstadt | collected 2010-09-21 | reverse complement strand
GCCGTTGCTACGGCGGTGGAAACCGCTGAGCGCGCGCCCGGCCAGACGCCGGTGCAGCCGCTCTATCTGGCAGCGCTGACGTTGGTGGAGCGGCTGCATCGCCGCCTGCTCGACGTCATCAAGGACGAATTCGATCGTCGCGGTCGCGCCGATATCAATTCGGTGCAGGCGCTTCTGCTCTATAATATCGGCGACAAGGAATTGACCGCAGGCGAGCTGCGCACGCGCGGCTATTACCTCGGCTCCAACGTCTCCTACAATCTGAAGAAGCTGGTTGAACTCGGCTTCCTCGACCATCAGCGCTCGCGCGTCGATCGCCGTTCGGTCCGCATTCGCCTCACCGCGCAGGGCCAGGAAATCCGCCGCATCGTGGACGCGCTCTATCAGAAGCACGTCAAGACCGTTGAACAGGTCGGCGGCATCTCCAATGAGGAGTTCGCGACGCTGAACAAGTCGCTGCATCGGCTCGAGCGGTTCTGGACCGACCAGATCCTGTATCGGCTCTGAGTTTTCTTTCGGCCAAGCCGGCGTTTAAAAAGACCGGCGGCCGTCAATAAAGACCAAGACTTCCCCAAACGCATCGGCCGGGCTTTCCGGTCCGGTGCGTTTTGTCTTGTGGTGTGCCGCTTCGAGACGAACAAAGCGGGGAATGGCGCCTCGCGCCATGCGCGTATTGCGAAGCCATTGCAATCTATCGACTAGTATTTAACTTGTGAACTATCGAGTTTAGCCGGCGCAGAATGATACAATGGATATTTTCTTCTTTCAGCTCGTGATCATTTTTATTCCGGGCATCATTTGGGAAAGGCTAGACGCCCAATACGGGCCCAGCAAAGCCACGCAACAATGGGACATTCTGCGCCGGACTTTCGTGTTTGGACTGTCGGCCTATGTTGTAACGTTCTGCGTTTATTGGCTGGCCAGCTTCGTTTTTGGCGGCCTTAACTTTCAGGTGTTCCAATTCAAGAAGGACGTGGAATTTCTCGACGCATCTTCCATCAAGTTGATTTTCTATGCATCAGTAGTTTCTGTTTTTTGTGCGGTAGCTTGGTTATACTTAAGCACCTACAAGTTACTAACGCGACTCTTGCAATGGATGAAGGCCACTAAGCGTTACGGTGATGAGGACGTTTGGGACTTCACTTTTAACTCCGGTCGGGCCGAGGTTGAGTATATTCATCTGAGGGACTTCGAAAAGAGGATCACCTACGCCGGCTGGGTTGAGGCCTTCTCCGAAACGGAAAAACAGCGTGAATTGCGTCTGCGCGATGTGATTGTTTATGATTTTGACGGCGAAGTTCTTTTTGAAACCCCGCGAGTCTACCTTGCACGGAAGATGGACAACATAGATATAGAGTTCCCATACCGACCAGGAGCGACGGAATGAGCACGAATCCTCCACGCCCGCCGGTGCGGCCTTTGACTGAGGGTTACGTAGTCAAAGGTGGTCATAACGCGGGTACATCTCAGATTCAGATTCGGCCCACGGCGCCGGCGCCTATCCCTGTGGCCAAGCCCGCCGTTGCTCCAAATTCCCCGACATCGGGAGGTCACCGCGATGGCAAATAAGGAGCGTGGCCGTAACGTCGGTCGGATGCTAGCGCAGGACGCAAAGATTGTTGCCCGGGCCGACAGCTATGGACCAATGCCCGGTCAGCAGATTAAGGAACGACCACCCGCGCCCGCGCCGATCAAAGCTCAAAGTTCAGTTCGGCAGGCTCCGACTACGAAGTCATCCGACAAATAACACCTAATCGGGTCTTCGGCCGGTCCAAGAAGGCCAAAGTGGAGACATAGAGCTTCCCCAAACGCATCGGCCCGGCTTTCCGGTCCGGTGCGTTTTGTCTTTCCAGCCATGCAAAACGGCCTTCCCCAAATGGAACTTTTGGCCGCCAACGGGCTTATCCGCCGGGATCGGAGGACGGGCCATGCTGGTCGAGCGCGCTTTGCGGGTGATGAATGTCGGCGTAGTGGGCGATGCTTACGCCATCGCGTCGAATTACCTGCGCCGGACCGGCGCCATCGCCGGCATTCTTGCGACCGACGAGCGGCTGCTTGAAATCATCGTGCAGCTATTCGAGCGCGGCGAATTCAACAAGATCAGGCTCGCCAACAAGGCTATCGCAAAATTTGAAGCCGAAGAACAGGCCCAACCGAAGAGGATTTCATGGAAGCCGCCATTGACCGCATCATGATGACTTACGATCTCCTTCTGAACCGCTCGGCCGCCGCCAGCACCGAGGCGCGCGCCAAGGTGACGGAATATGTCACAACCCTGTTCGAGGCCGGCGAAAAGGACATGCATCGGCTCACGGTGTGCGGGCTGACTTACCTGCGCGAGCTCGATGGCTCGAGCGATCCGGTCAAGGCCGGATATACGGGGCTCTAAGCGGCGGAGGGCGCACGGGTCGTCCTGTTTCCGACCACCCCCGACAACGCTCATTCGACACGGCCGCGCAGCGCCCAGTTCAGCTCGAAAGCGGAGTGGATCAAACGCGTTCTGTTGCGATTGGCGTCTCGGGGGCGGTTAACGGACTTTCGGCCCATTTCAACGCGGGATCGTCACAACTTATGCATTGGAGGTCGATGCGGCCGGAGATGGTGACAACCGGGATCATTCGTTTTCCGCACTTCGGGCAGCGCGTTATCTGATCCATGACGTCCTCCCGATTTTTCATCCCCAACAAGGAACAGGAAGTTTTGTTCCATTCCAACGGTTACAACGCATGCCTGGCGCCTGCCGCCCCGGCAGCGGCCATCAGGCAAACATCTCGGCACCGGCGGGCGGCTAACCGATCGTGGCGCCTCGAGATTCACATGCCGCCGCCATCGGGGTTTCGCTGAGGATCATCATACATTGGAGGAGGCCACGTCTCACACTCGAAGCCTCTTGTGCAGACCGCCCCTCGCTGGCTGGAAGGCCTCGCAACATGCCACGCCTGACTCGCAGGCCGGCCATCGCCGATCCCAGCGCTCCTCTGTATTTTATGCCTCTTTATATGCCCGCTGCTGCTCGTCGCGGCCTTGGCCGGTGCGACGATGGGAACCACCATCAGCGCCGTCACGCATATAGCCAGTGTCAAAAGCCGGATCGCAAATTTGGCCATGAGTTCCTCAGATGATTTGGAGCAGGCCTATGCGTAAGGCCCATTGATGCTACACCCCGCCGGAACAAACATTCCCTCGGCAATCGCATCAGATCGTCATTCTTTGCAGTTGTTGGAGCGGACGCGATGCTGCTTCGGCAGCACCAAAATCAATCCTTCAGGCGTATCACACCAAATGCCCAGTTCCGCCCAAGACCGCGAATGAGTGCCTGGTTGATCCAGACCATCGCGAAGGGTTCGAGGATGCGAGCCTGTTTGAGTGCCCCGGCATCGAGCGCCTCAAACCCAAGTTCGCTGACAAGCGCGGAAACGGTCGATTTGGCACCATCGTCATCTCCGGCCAGGAACATCACGGGGCGCGTCTCGAAACGAGCCCCTGCCATCATCATTTCCGCGCCAACCTGATTGAATGTCTTGACTACCTTTGCGCCGGGAAGCCAGGAAGCCACGGCCTCTCCACCCGAGGTGGTGTATCCACGCTCAAGCGCGAGCGCGCCATCCTTCATCGTCAGCGGATTCATGCAATCGACGATGACCTTGCCCTTGAGGTCGCCCAGCGACTTGACTGCATTTTCGGCAACACCCCATGGCAACGCCAGAACCACGATATTGCCTTCCCTTGCAGCATCTCCCGGCGATGCCGCCGTCGCGCCGATTTTCGCGCACAAAGCCTTCACCTCCGGCTTGTTCGCATCTCGCACGCCAAAGATGATGCTGTGACCTGCCTTGGCCCAACCGCCGCCAAGCGCCCGACCTACATTTCCTGCTCCGATCACTGCGATCTTCATGGTCATAGCCCATATTGTTCGAGTGAATTTGTCGGAGATCTTACCAAATATCGACATGAGACGACAGATCGTCCCCATGTCGGATCGCGGGATATTGGACTTGCTGCTGAGAATGACAGCGCTCCGACCGCAAAAATATTTTCTGAAAATCCGAAATTTCGCTTTTCACGGGACCCAAATCAGTAATATATCAACGGCCGTCCCGCCCCGCATGAGGGGCGTATCGCGATCGTCACGGACGTTGGGGCGGGATGCGGTGGACGCGGGCTGCGCTTTCGACGAGCGCGCGGCTCGCGGACGGCGAAGTTGTGTGGTCCTGACGCCCCGACGCTGGCGTCAAGTTTGCGGAAGCCATTTTCGCAGGCGACGGTGGCAAGAAAGCCCGGTCACCGGGACACAAGAGCGTGAAGGAAACCGTTAAAACCATTGCGCAGGGAAGGCCGGGCGCAACCGGTGAACCTGTGGTGACTATGCTCGTGTGTTTGTTTCATTTGCACGCGAGGCCGCGGGTGCATCGGGCACCCGGCATTCCCCACGCCCTCTTTTGGGCGAGGATTCCTGCATAACTCGGGTGCGAATCGCGCCGCGGGAACGTGGATTTGCGTCACGGCGTCATTCCGGGGCGATGCCAACGGGTCCGCGCAAAAGCGCGGCCCGATGACAGGCTCCGCATCGAGCTATGCTGTGCTATTGCACATCGGAGAATCTCGAGATTCCCCGATGCGCAATTGCGCATCTGAGGTCTGGTGCTAACGCACCATTCCGGAATGACGAATGATGAATTGCTTCGCTACGCTCGCAATGACGGGCCTGCAAACCTCTGATAAAGGTCTGCCGACCGACAGAAACCCCGAGGACCCGCCATGCTCACGCTTCATCATCTCAACGATTCCCGTTCGCAGCGGATTTTGTGGCTGCTGGAAGAGCTCGGCGTGCCCTACGAGATGAAGCGCTATCAGCGCGACGCAACCACGCGGCTGGCGCCGCCGGAACTGGCCGCCGTTCATCCGCTCGGCAAATCGCCGGTCATTACCGACGGCAACATCAAAATCGCCGAGTCCGGCGCCATCGTCGATTACATCATCCGAACCTACGGCCAAGGAAGCGGTAAACCCGCGATGATGCCCGCCATCGGCACGCCCGATTACGAGGCCTATAATGAATGGCTGCACTATTCGGAAGGCTCCGCGATGCTGCCGCTGATGCTGAACTTGTACGTCTCGAGGTTGAAGGAGGCCGGCGCGCCGCTGCACCCGCGGATCGACAGCGAGATCGCCAACCATCTCGGTTATGTCGATGGTGCGCTGAAGGGGAGGGAGTTCTTTATCGGAAGCTCGCTGACGGGCGCCGATATCCAGATGAGCTTTGTCGGCGAAATGGCCAAAGTCTTTGACAAGCTCGCTCCGTATCCGAACTTGAGCGCCTGGCTCACGCGCATGCACGCGCGTCCGGCGTTCAAGCGTTCGATCGAGAAGGGCGGCGCGTACCGCTTTGCGAAATAGGCTTGGCGTTGATGCGCAAGCAGGGAAATATGAGACGCTTCTCCGGGGTGGGTTTGCTGCCCCTGCTGATGGTGGCCGCGTGCACGCAGCCGAGTTTTCTGGCTTCGAATTCGCCTCCTGATCGCTCAACCGTCGATCACACGCATGAATCGATTGCCAACATCTCGGCCCACGACTTCAAGCCGCCGCCCGATCCCGTACCTGCCGATGAATTTCCGAATACCGAACGCATTTCCATGTTGCCAGCCAAGGTTGGCGAATGCGCCGACACGACGATCACCTCCATCACGGATCGATTTGGCGCGGATTTGACGCCGGGTCGTTCCAAAAAGGACACAGGCACCATCGTCCGCTTCAGCAACTCGGGCGTCCAGGTATCTCTCGCGAAAGAGCGTGCCGTGGTCCGGTCTCAGATCTTTGACAAGGTCAATATGTGCCTTGTCGATATCCCGAAGGATTGCCCGGCCGGCGACGAGCGCGGGCGCCTCTACAAGACAACAAATCTGAGGACAGGGGAGAGCTGGAACCTGCGCAACGACGTCAAGAGCTGCGGCGGTGCTTGAGTCCAACGGACAATAGCCCCTTCACGTGTTTGCGACGGTAGAATTTTGAGGGTTATCAGCGGTTTATGGGTTTGCTATGAAGTACCGCTGCAGGGAACGCATTTGAATGAGCGCTTGGACCCGTAGATCGCTTCTTTTGGCCGCCGGCACCTCGCTTGCCGCAGGCGCGATGGCGCGCGGGGTGTTCGCGGCCGAAGGGCCGACGCCGGACCAGTTGCTGGACGAGTTGATCAAGGAAAATCAGGAAAACGGGCTCGGCAGCGGTTTTGACAACGCCTCCCGCAACGTCAGGCTTCCGAAGAAATCGCTTCCGACGCTCTCGCCATCGACCGCGGAAACTACGCAAACCTCCATCGCCCAGTACGAGGCCATCGTCGCCAAGGGCGGCTGGCCGGAAGTGCCTCCGGCCGAAGGGCTGCGCGTCGGCGTCAAGAACCCGGTGGTGCCGCCGCTGCGCGAGCGGTTGTCGATCGCGGGCGATCTGGAGCTTAATTCCGGTGACCCGCAGGTATTCGATTCCTATGTCGACGCCGCCGTGCGGCGCTTCCAGGTCCGCCACGGGCTGCACGCCGACGGTATCGTGCATGAGGCGACGCTACGCGCGCTCAATGTCCCGGCGCAGACCCGCCTTGCGCAGCTCAGGACCAATGCCGTCAGGCTGAAGAGCCTTACCGGCAATCTCGGCAGCCGCATCGTGGTCGCCAACATTCCGGCGGCGCAGATCGAGGCGATCGAAAACGGCGTCGCGATCACGCGCCATACTGCGGTCGCCGGCAAGCCGGACCGACCCTCGCCGGACATCCGGAGCAAGATCGTACAGATCAACTTCAACCCGTACTGGACCGTGCCGGTGTCGATCATCCGCAAGGATCTGATTCCGAAGATGCAGGCGGAGCCGGACTACCTCACCAAGAATCACATCCGCATCTTCGACGGCAAGAACAACGAGCTGCAGCCTTCGCAGATCGACTGGTATTCGGCCGAAGCGGTCAACTTCAAGTTCAAGCAGGATGCCGGCGATTTCAATTCGCTCGGCTCGATCCGGATCAATTTCCCCAGTCCGGACGGCGTCTACATGCACGACACGCCGTCGAAGAACCTGTTCGGCGAGGATTTCCGGTTTGCGTCCTCCGGCTGCATGCGCGTGCAGAATGTGCGCGAACTGGTGTACTGGATCCTGGCCGAAACCCCCGGCTGGTCGAAGGCCGAAATCGACGAAGTCATCAAATCCGGCGAGCGCAAGGACGCCAAGGTAGCAAAGCCGCTGCCGCTCTACTGGGTCTATATAACGGCCTGGGCGACGCCTGACGGCGTGGTGCAGTTCCGCGACGATATCTACAACCGCGACGGGGTCAGCTAGGCCTTGGCGGGACGGAGTGGGGAGGTTGGTTCCGTGTCCCGGGCGCACGGCAGCATGAGCGCAGCGAAATGGTGCGCTGCAGACCCGGGACCCATATCTTTTTTGCTGCACCCACCAGGTCCCGGCTCTGCGGAGCAGCGTGACCGGACGAGGCTTCGCCTCGCCGGGAGAACGCTGCACCGCGTCCGGGACGCGAGATCGGGGGTATCTCCACCATATCTTGCATAAATATCAAGCCTGTACCGCAAGCCCTTGGCCATTCCCGGGCGATGTGGTATCCCGCGAGCACTCTTTCGACCGCCATATGAGACCGACCGCGATACCCGTATCTGGTTGCGGCGGTGGAGATATTTCGCCCATGAGCTCTTCTTCCGCTAGCGCCAAGACCGCCTCCGCTCCCGACTCGTTCTTCACCGCGGGGCTCACCGAAGCCGATCCCGAGATAGCCGCCGCCATCCGCGGCGAACTCGGCCGGCAGCGCCACGAGATCGAGTTGATTGCGTCGGAAAACATCGTCAGCCGCGCGGTGCTGGAAGCGCAGGGCTCGGTGCTGACCAACAAATATGCGGAAGGCTATCCGGGCAACCGCTATTACGGCGGCTGCGAATGGGTCGATGTGGTGGAAACGCTGGCGATCGACCGCGCCAAGAAGCTATTCGGCGCGGGCTTTGCCAATGTGCAGGCGAATTCCGGCAGCCAGATGAACCAGGCGGTGTTCCTGGCGCTGTTGCAACCCGGCGATACCTTCATGGGTCTCGATCTCGCCGCCGGCGGACACCTCACCCACGGCTCGCCGGTCAACATTTCCGGCAAATGGTTCAATGCGCAGCACTACACGGTGCGCCGCGAGGACCAGATCATCGACATGGATGAGGTGGCCAAACTGGCCGAGCAGGTGCGGCCGAAGCTGATCATCGCCGGCGGATCGGCCTATTCGCGCCCCTGGGACTTCAAGCGTTTCCGCGAGATCGCCGATCACGTCGGCGCTTACCTCATGGTCGACATGGCGCATTTCGCCGGCCTCGTGGCCGGCGGCGTCCATGCCTCGCCGGTGCCGCATGCCCATGTCACGACCACCACCACGCATAAATCGCTGCGCGGTCCGCGCGGCGGTCTGATCCTGTGCAATGACGAGGCGCTCGCCAAGAAAATCAACTCGGCGGTTTTCCCCGGCCTGCAAGGCGGCCCGTTGATGCATGTGATCGCGGCCAAGGCGGTGGCATTTGCCGAAGCGTTGCGCCCCGACTTCAAGATTTACGCGAAGAACGTGGTCGAGAATGCCAAGGCGTTGGCCGAAAGCCTGCGAGCGGAGGGCCTCGACATCGTCTCGGGCGGCACCGACAACCATCTGATGCTGGTCGACCTCAGGCCCAAGGGATTGAAGGGCAATGTGTCGGAGAAGGCGCTGGTTCGCGCGGCGATCACCTGCAACAAGAACGGCATTCCCTTCGATCCGGAAAAGCCCTTCGTCACCTCGGGACTCCGTTTGGGAACGCCGGCGGCCACCACGCGCGGGTTTGGCGTTGCCGAATTCAAGCAGGTCGGCGGTCTGATCGCCGAAGTGCTCAACGCGGTTGCCCAGTCCAAGGATGGAACGGCGCCGCTGGTCGAAGCCGCCATCAAGGAACGGGCAAAGGCGCTCACCGATCGCTTCCCGATCTATCAATAAGGGTCTTTTAGAAGGGTTCTTGCCGGATGCGTTGCCCAAGCTGCAACAGTCTCGACACTCAGGTGAAGGACTCGCGTCCGACCGAGGATTCGGCCGTGATCCGGCGGCGGCGGGTATGCGTCGCCTGCAATTTCCGGTTCACTACTTTCGAGCGGGTGCAGTTGCGCGAACTCACGGTCATCAAGCGCAACGGCCGCAGGGTCCCGTTCGACCGCGACAAGCTGGTGCGCTCGCTGCAGATTTCGCTGCGCAAGCGGCCGGTCGATCCGGAGCGGGTCGAGAAGATGGTCTCCGCCATCGTGCGCGAACTCGAAAGCGGCGGCGAGGCCGAGATATCGTCGGAGGCGATCGGCGAGATCGTGATGGAGCATCTGCGCCAGCTCGACGACGTCGCCTATGTGCGGTTTGCTTCGGTCTACCGCAATTTCCGCGAAGCCAAGGATTTTGAAGCGGTGCTCGGCGAACTCTCCGGCGACGACGACGCGCGGATTGCCCTGTTGCGCAAATGATCTTCCGCATTCTGGAAGAACAGCTCGGCCAGAAAACAAAAGAGTTGAAGGCTGCCGACCAGCGCTTCATGCAGCTCGCGCTGGCGCTGGGCCGGCGCGGACTGGGGCGCACCTGGCCCAATCCCGCGGTGGGGGCCGTGGTGGTCAAGGACGGTGTCATCGTCGGGCGCGGCTGGACGCAAGCAGGCGGCCGTCCGCATGCCGAGCCCGTGGCGCTTGCGCATGCCGGCGAGGCCGCCCGCGGCGCCACGCTTTACCTGACGCTGGAGCCGTGTTCGCATGTCGGCAAGTCGCCGCCCTGCACCGACGCCGTGATTGCCGCCGGCATCAAGCGTGTGGTGTCGGCCATTGAGGATCCCAATCCGGAGGTAGCCGGGCAGGGGCATGCCCGGCTGCGCGCCGCTGGAATTGCGGTCGATATCGGGCTTGGTGCTGCGGAGGCGGCGCGCGATCACGCCGGGCATTTCAGGCGCGTGCACGACAAGCGCCCGCATGTGATCCTCAAGCTCGCGGTATCCGCCGACGACAAGATCGCAGCCGCCGGGCACAAACCCGTGGCGATCTCGGGAGAGGCGGCAAAGCCACGCATGCACCTGTTGCGCGCGCAATGCGACGCCATCCTGGTCGGGATCGGCACCGTGCTGTCAGACGATCCGCTGCTGACCTGCCGCCTGCCGGGCATGGAGGCCCGCTCGCCGGTTCGGGTGGTGCTCGATCGCGCCTTGCGGATACAAGGCACCAGCCGGCTGGTTCATTCGGCCCGCGCCACGCCGTTGTGGGTATTGACGTCGAGCCTTGCCGAAGCGGCCGCGGCAATGAGGCTGGGCGCCGCCGGCGCGCAAGTGATCCGTGTCGCCGCAGCGACCGCGCCCCAACCGGGACTGGATCTGTTGGCCGTGCTGCATGCGCTGGCGGAAAGGGGCATCACGCGGCTTTTGGTCGAAGGCGGCGCGCGGGTCGCCTCGTCCTTTGTTTCGGCGGGCCTCGTCGACGAGTTCTGGCTGCTGCGGGGTTCCCAGACGATCGGCGCCGACGGCGTCGCGGCGCTGGACGGCATGCCGCTCACGTCGATCACCCAGTCGCCCGGCTTTCGCGTTCGTGCTAGCGAAAGCCTCGATGGGGACACCCTTACCGTCTACGAGCGCACCTGATGTTTACCGGGATCGTCACCGACATCGGCGAGATCGTCAGCCTGACGCCAACCGCGCAGGGGCAGTTGCACCGGCTGCGAATTGCCTGCCGCTATGACCGCGCCACCATCGCCGATGGCGCCTCGATCGCCTGCAATGGCGTTTGCCTGACCGTGGTCGCTTCCGGCGTCGAGCGCGGCAAGACCTGGTTTGACGTTGATGCCGCCGCCGAAACGCTCGGCATGACCACGGCAAAACACTGGGCCGTCGGCACCAAGCTTAACCTGGAGCGGGCGCTGAAGATCGGTGACGAGCTCGGCGGCCACATCGTTGCCGGACATGCGGACGGGATCGCCGTCATCGTGAAGCGTGAGGATTTGCCCGACATGGCGCGGTTCCACCTGCGCACCACGCGCGAACTGGCCCGTTTCATCGCGCCCAAGGGCTCGGTGACGCTCGATGGCGTGTCGTTGACGGTCAATACCGTCGACGACATCGCCTTTTCGGTCCTGATCATTCCGCACACGCTCCAAGTGACGACGCTTGGCGGGTGGAAAGCGGGCAGCGAGGTCAATATCGAGGCCGACTTGATGGCGCGCTATGCGGCTCGGCTTGCGGAACTGAAATAGGCGCAGCCCTTGGCTTTGCAGGCGGCTGCGCCTAAAACCCGCTCCGATCGGTCGAAGAATGAGAAAGAAATGGCAGAGGCGCGGCGCGCACAGTTGAAGGACAAGACCGATGTATCCGGCGCGCGCGCGCTGATCGTCGAGGCGCGCTTCTATGACGACATCCAGGACGCGCTGCTGGAGGGCGCACTTGCCGAACTGAAGGCCGCCGGCGTCAGCCATGAGGTGATCACGGTGCCGGGTGCGCTGGAAATCCCGGCCGCAATCGCGATTGCGCTCGATGCCGCCGGGAGCAAAGGCAAGCCCTATGACGCAGTGATAGCGCTCGGCTGCGTGATCAGGGGCGACACCATCCATTTCGAAATCGTATCGATGGAATCCTCGCGCGGTCTGATGGACCTTGCCGTGGCAAGGAAGATTCCGCTCGGCAATGGCATCATCACCGTCAACACCGAAGCGCAGGCCTGGGCGCGGGCGCGCGCGAATGAACTAAACAAGGGCGGTGACGCTGCGCGCGCGGCGATTGCCATGCTGCGGATCAAACGCCGGCTGACGCGGCCCGGATCATGACCGAAGACAAGAAGCTGCAGGGAAGGAGACCAGCAAAGGGCGCGGAGAAGAAGGCCAACCGCCGAGGCGCTGCGCGGCTCGCGGCGGTGCAGGCGCTCTATCAGATGGATATCGCCGGCGCCGGGATTAATGATATCTTCGCCGAGTTCGAAAGTCATTGGCTCGGCGGCGAGGTCGAAGGCGAAAAATATCTGCCGGCGGAAGCGGCATTCTTCCGCGACATCGTCTCGGGCGTGGTGCGCGATCAGGCCAAACTCGATCCGTTGATTGACGACGCGCTGTCGAGGGGCTGGCCGCTGAAGCGGATCGATGCCATCCTGCGCGCGGTGTTGCGTGCCGGCGCCTACGAACTGGAGCATCGCAAGGATGTGCCGGGCCGCGTGGTGGTGTCGGAATATGTCGACGTCGCGCACGCCTTTGTCGAAGCCGAGGAGACTGGCATGGTGAATGCGGTACTCGACCAGATTGCCCGCCAGTTCCGCGCCGACGAGTTTGTGCGGGCAGGTGGCTGAGATGACGGCTTCCGGTGCAGGCGTATCCGGCGAGGATTCCCTGATCGCGCGTTACTTCCGGCCGCTGGCGACCGATCCCGGCGCGCTCGATCTGACCGATGATGCGGCCATCCTGAAGGCGCTCGGCGAGGATATCGTGGTGACGACGGACGCAATCGTCGAAGGCGTGCACTTTCTGCCGAACGATCCCCCCGACACCGTCGCGCAAAAAGCCTTGCGGGTGAACCTTTCCGACCTCGCGGCGAAGGGCGCAACACCTGCGGGCTTTGTGCTGACACTGGCGTTGCGTATGGCAGACGAAGCGTGGCTCACGCCATTCGCGCGCGGGCTTGAGGCAGACGCCGGCCTGTTCGGCTGTCCGCTGCTGGGCGGTGACACCGTCTCGACTCCGGGCCCGCTGATGGTCTCGATCACGGCGTTCGGGCGCGTCGCCCCGGGCAAGATGGTGCACCGTAGCGGCGCCAAACCGGGCGATCGCATTGTGGTGACGGGAACGATTGGCGATGCTGGCCTCGGCCTCGACATTCTCAGGGGGGGCAGGGTGGCCGCAGCCCTTGCCGGCGATGCAGCGGCTCGAGAAATGCTGGTTGGGCGCTATCGTGTGCCGCAGCCTCGGAGCATGCTGGTCGAGGCGGTGCGCGATCACGCACATGCGGCCATGGATGTCTCGGACGGTCTTGCGGGCGATCTGGCCAAGCTTTGCGCAGCCTCTGGCGTATCGGCCGTCATTGACGCGCCAAGCGTTCCGCTGTCGCCAGCCGCCGCGGCTGCGCTTGCAGCCGGCGCCGTCGGTGTGGAGACATTGGTCTCCGGTGGTGACGACTACGAGATTTTGTGTGCGATCCCGGAAGCTCGCTTCGAAGCCTTTGCGCAAGCCTCCGCTGCCGCTGGGGTCGCGGTGACCTCGATCGGGACCGTGATCGCCGGGGCATCGGCCCCCAAGTTTCTCGACGCGCAGGGCAGGGAAATGCGGCTATCCCGGCTGTCCTACAGTCATTTCTAGGATTTCTCCGAAAACCAACCGCTTGGGCGCAAATACCTGCCGAAATCGACCGTTTTAGCCCGTCGCGGCGTTGCGCCCGGGATATGATTTTGGCATGGTCCCGGCCGATTTGAGGCCACCCTTTTGGGCAGGGCGGGCCTTCTTTTTATGCGCCCGCCGCTTCCGCGGCGCCAGGCGTGGGGTGAGCATCAAGATAGATCTGAGGCAAATTCAATGACAGCATTATGGGCGATTGTGCTCTGCGGAGCGCT
>Ga0116223_10003686_pt1 | contig 13597 bp, 10 predicted proteins | sample Sb_taG_3_FD_90092 | JGI IMG/M metagenome (GOLD analysis project Ga0116223, IMG submission 90092) | Peat soil microbial communities from Weissenstadt, Germany - Sb_50d_a_PC metaG | ecosystem: Environmental > Terrestrial > Soil > Wetlands > Peat | place: Germany: Weissenstadt | collected 2010-09-21 | reverse complement strand
GGAGGCTGTGATGTTTTCAACTCACGATCTACGCGCACGTTCGCGAGTTGGCGGGTCTGCGCGTACAGTTCGACTGGAGTCGCTCAAATACCTAAACCGATCTGGAGCTTGCCCAGCGTGTAATAAAGATAGGTTGGGTCGCCGGCGCCGCGCTTGGTTTCAACGATCGCGTTTTCCTTTGATTGAAAGCCTTCCTTCTCAAAGAAGTCTTCGGCCTGCTCGACGGTCATGTTGCCGGTGTGCATCTGGATGCCGACGATGAAGCGCGCGTTGCGCAGGAGCGCGTCCTGCAACTGGCCGAGGCGCAGGAATTTTGATTCGCGCTCGTCTTTCGCACCGATGCCTGGCCGGCCATATCCTTCATCGAGCATCATTTGCTCGCAGTAGTGCGCCCAGCCCTCAGCGTTGGTGTTCGCGGCGAGCAGCTTGCGCACCTTGCTCGGCGCCTGCGGCAGCCAAAGAAATTGCACATAGTGGCCGGGATAGGCCTCGTGCACGGCAGTGGAGATGAGTGTGCCGACATTGAATCCATGCATGTAGCCATCAACTTCAGCCGGCGTCATGGAAGGATCGGGCAGCGTGACGTTGAAATAGGCCTGGGTGGAGTGGGCTTCAAAGGGGCCGGGCGTATCCATGCTGGCGGTGGTGGTGGCGCGCATGAAGGGCGGAGTTTCTTCGAGGATGGGCCGCGCATCCGTGGGCAGAGTGACGATGTGGTGGGTTTGGATAAAGCTCACCAGGTTGTTGAAGGTAGCGCGAAAGGAATCGAGCAACCGGCCGGGCGCGGGGTGCTGCTCACCGAGTTCTTCCAGTACGGCGCGCGGATCTTTGCCTGGCTCAAGCTCGGCGGCCACCTGTTTGAAGTGCTCCTGATTTTTGCGCAGATCGGCCCAACCGATCTGGAGGAGCTTGTCGAGCGGCAGATCGACAATCTCGTCGTATTCGAGCTTCTTGTGAAAGGCGTCGGCGCCAATGCGGAAGTCGCCGTTCGAACGCGGGAGAAGGTCGGTCTTGAGCCAGTGGAGATAATCGTTCAACGCGGCGATGACGGCGGCGTTGGATTGCGCGAATTGCGACTTGAGCGCGGGGTCTTTGGCGCCGACGAAGGCCTGCGGGACGTCATGCCCGAAGAATGTGATGATATCGGGCAGTTGCTCGATGGCAATTTCGGTGAAGATGCGCGGCGGATTCTGGAGGTTTTCGTGCGCCGCGGCCAGCAGTGCCGGCATCTGCTTTTCTCGCGCGATGAGCGAGCGCAGTCGGTCATCGGGCGGAGCAAAGTTGCGCTCCATCAGCACAAAGGCCGCGTTGGCGCAAGCGCTTGAGTAGTTGTCGGCATCCTTTGCCCAGGGGCGGATGGTTTCGAGCGCCAACAACTGCGAGTGGATATTCGCCAAAACAATTTCGCGATCGCTGCGGGGGACAAAATCGGCGGGGGATGGATCGGGTTGGATGGCTTCGATGCGCTGCTCGAAGCTCTTGAGTGCGGTGATCTCGGCGTCGACCGCTTTGCGCGAGAAATCTTCGAGCTGCGCGTCGTACTGGTGAAAGCCATCCAGTGTTCCCGTCGACGGCGCATAGCGGAAATAGACCTGGTCGAAATATTCGTCGGAGGCCTTGGCGAACTGCTGCTTCCAGTCAGTCGCGGCAGCGTGTGCGCCGAAGGCAGACGGCATAAAAGCTCCTAACGCGGCAAGTACAATCGCTCGTTTCATTGATCCTCAGTCTTACAGAATCGGCTCCTCATGCGTTTACGGGCGCCGGCGCGAGAGCGGCAAGCAGCTCGCGAATCTCAAGGAGAACATCGTCGGGGCGGGTGGCTGCCAGCGGGAATTTCAAGAGTCCCTGGGGGGTGAACTGCGCGCCGCGCCTGGCGTTGCGCGCGACGAGCTGCGCCAACTGCGCCGGATCTACGGCGGCATTTTCCATAAAGCGGATCTGCAACTCACCGCGCTTGCGGTCGACTTGCGCGATGCCCATGCGCTCGCACTCGAGACGCAGCATGGCGGCTTCAAGCAGGTAGACGGTGGCATCGGGCGGCGCGCCATAGCGGTCTTCCATCTCGGCGCGCACTTCGTTCACTGCTGCTTCAGACGCTGCTCCGGCAATCTTCTTATAGAGGCGCAGGCGCTGATTCTCTTCGGGGACGTAGCTCTCGTCGATGCGGAGAGCGATGCCCAGATTGAGCTGCGTGGCCGGCCGCTCTTCGCTGGCCTCGCCCTTCAGTTCTTTCACTTCGGCCTCAAGCATCGATGTGTAGAGCTCGAAGCCAACCGCCTCGATGTGGCCGCTCTGTTCGCCGCCTAACATGTTGCCGGCGCCGCGCAGCTCGAGGTCGAGCGCGGCGATCTTGAATCCTGCGCCGAGGTCGCTGAACTCCTTGAGCGCGGCGAGGCGGCGGCGCGCGATTTCGGTCAACTGATTCTCCGGCGGAATGAGCAGATACGCATATGCGCGGCGGTTGGAGCGGCCAACGCGCCCGCGCAACTGATAGAGCTCGCTGAGGCCGTGGCGCTCGGCGCGATTGATGAGGATGGTATTGGCCATCGGGATGTCGAGGCCGTTTTCGATAATCGTGGTGGCAACGAGCACGTCGAATTCGTGGCGCATGAAGGCGAGCATGACCTTTTCGAGCTCGTTTTCGCTCATCTGACCATGGGCGACGGCCACACGCGCCGCCGGGACGAGCTCCTGGATGCGCGAGGCGATTTCGTAGATCGATTCGACGCGATTGTGCACGAAGAAGACCTGGCCGCTGCGCTCGAGCTCGACTTCAATGGCGGAGCGAATGATCTTCTCGTCGAATTTCGCGACGACGGTCTGGATCGCCATGCGGTCCTTGGGCGGCGTTTCGATGATGCTCATGTCGCGCAGGCCGACGAGCGACATGTGAAGCGTGCGCGGAATGGGCGTGGCGCTCATGGCGAGAACGTCAATCTGCTTGCGCAACTGCTTCAGGCGTTCCTTGTGGCGCACGCCGAACCGCTGCTCTTCGTCGACGACGAGCAAGCCGAGATCCTGAAACTTGATGTCTTTTGACAGCAGCCGATGCGTGCCGATGAGAATATCCACCTTGCCGGTGGCCACGCGCTCCACAATTTCCTTCTGCTCTTTCGGCGTGCGGAAGCGCGAGATCATCTCAACGTGGATGGGAAACTGGGAGAAGCGCTGCTTGAAGGTCTCAAAGTGCTGAAAGCCGAGGACGGTGGTCGGCGTCAGGACCGCGACCTGCTTGCCATCCTGCACGGCCTTGAAGGCTGCGCGCATGGCCACTTCGGTTTTGCCGTAGCCAACATCGCCGCAGAGCAGGCGGTCCATGGGCGTCGGCGCTTCCATGTCGTTTTTGACGGCCTGGATGGCAGTCGCCTGATCCTCGGTCTCGCTATAGTCAAAGGCGTCTTCGAATTCGCGCTGGAACTCGTTGTCTCCTGAGAAAGCGTTGCCCTGCACGGTGTGGCGCTCGGCGTAAAGCTTGAGAAGCTCGCCTGCCATATCCTGCATGGCCTTGCGCACACGCGCCTTGGTGCGGGTCCATTGCTGCGAGCCAAGCCTGTTGAGCACCGGCGCGGGCCCGGTGTCGGTGGAACGGTATTTCTGAATCAGATCGAGGCGCGTGAGCGGAACGTAGAGCTTTGCGCCCTCGGCGAACTCGAGGATCATGAACTCGATGGAGAGACCATCCTGCGCGATTTCCTTGAGCCCCTGGTATTGCGCGATGCCGTGCTCCACGTGCACTACGTAGTCGCCGATGCCAAGGTCGCGGAAGTCGGAGACGAATGCCGCGGTCTTGGATTTCTTGGGAACCGGACGGGCCGTCACATCGGCGTCATCGGAGAGGTCGTTGGCGCCGAAGACGATCAGGTTGGTGTCGGCGAAGCTGACTCCGGCGGAGAGCGGCGAGCGCACGATGACCGGAACACGCAGGTCGCCGGCCATATAGCTGGCCTCTTCGAGCATGGTCTCGCCGGTGGAACGCGGAGTGCGGCTGCCCAGGCGATAGGGAACTTCGTAATCGCGAAGCACCGTCGCCAGCCGTTCCACATCGCCCTGGTGCGGGGCGGCGAGCACCATTCGCGTTTCCGATGCTATAAGGTTCTTCAACTGGTCAGTGAGCGCTGGAATGGAGCCGTGGAAGCGCAACGTGGGCCGGGTGGGCAACTCAATTTCGCCGAGCGTGGAGTCGTGATCGAGAACATCAACCGCGCCGAGCTGATCGAGATCGAGACCCGGATGCGACTCGAGCAACGCCTGCAGAACCTCGGGGCGCAGGTAGATGTCTTCAGGACGGATGAGCGAGCCGATCCCGGAGCGCTCATGCCGTTGTTCGAGCTTGTTCCACCAGCGATCGATCTGGTTGTGGACCATGGCTGGTTCGTCGACAAAAAGCGCGCAGCGCGGCACGAGAGAGAGCAAAGATCGCACTGCGCCGGCCACAGGCGTGAAGAATTCCCAGCCGGGAAAGACGCTGACGCCGCCGGCGGCTGCGGCCTCGGCGGCCATTTCCTCATCCTCGGTTTCAACACGCTGGCGGCTCAGGCGGCCATTCACCGCGGCGAGCAGAGGCTCTGTTACAGGCGATTCTGTCAACGGCAGCAACTGCGTCTCGTCCAAACCGCTTTGCGAACGCTGCGTCTCGGGATCGAATTTGCGGATAGTATCGATTTCGTCGCCAAAGAACTCGATGCGCACGGGGCGGTCGGTCTCGGGCGAGTAGACATCGAGGATTCCGCCGCGGCGCGTGAAATGCCCGGGCATTTCGACGAGATCCATCTGCGTATAGCCCACGCCGGACAGATGCGCTGCGAGCACTTCTGGATCGACCTCTTCGCCGCGCTTGAGCGTAACGGCCAGCGAGGCATAGTACTCGAGATCGAAGAGCTTCATTGCCGCAGATTCGACGGGAGCGATGAGAATATCGACGGCGCCGGATGAAAGCTTCCACAAAGCGGCTGCGCGCTGCTCCTGCACGTCGGGATGCGGCGAGAGATTTTCAAAAGGGAGGACATCGTGGGCGGGAAAGCGCACCACGCGGGCCGGATCGACGGCGCCAGTGAGCTCGCAACCGGACTTGAGCAGCGGCTCCAGCGCTTCGGCGGCCTTGTTGTCGGCGACGATGACCACAGCGAGCTGCTTGGCAGCCCGCGCCATCAGCGGCAGATAAAGGGCCCGCGCCGTCGAGGTCAAGCCGGACACACGCTGCCGCCCCGCACCCAGGCTGAGGTGCCTGCGAACGCGTTCAAATCCCGGGGCATGCTCCAGCTCCGCGAAAATCTCGCGGACAAACGGGAGGATCATCGACATCTAGTTTAGCAGCGAAGCGCTTGGGAATTGACTGCGTTGTGACACGGGTCTCTGCGTCGTCGTTAACACGGCATTCGCGAAAAAGCGATCACCATTTTGCATCAGATTTTGCGCAGCACGACGGCCCGGCTGCGGCGAACCGCCGGCCGGTCAACTTCTTCGAGGCCGGCCGACTTTGCGGCGTCGAGTTCGAGCTCAAGCTTTTCGGGAGTAACGTGGCCAGCCGGCTCGGCAAAGAGGAGGAGCGCTCCCGGTTTGAGAACGGCCGCGGCCTCCCGAAAAAAGCGCTCGGAGGAAGGCATTTCGTGGACGACGGCGAAGGCGAGGACAAAATCGACTGCTCCCTTGAGGTCGTCGAGGCCCATGGATTCTGGCTTGGCGAGCCGAGTTTTGATGCGATCATTCAGGCCGGCCCGGCGCACACGGCGCTCGAGCGCCGCAAGCATCTTTGCCTGGATATCCACGGCCACGACGCGTCCTGAATTGCCAACCAAGCGCGCCAGAGGAAGAGTGAAGAAACCCATTCCCGGGCCGGGTTCAAGGACGGTCATGCCTGCTTTGACATATGGCGCCAGGAGTTGTTCAGGATCTTCCGAGATCCATCGGCGCACTGGGCTGGCCAGCACATAACCAAGCCACCAGGGACAAACACGTTCCGCCATTCGAAGCCACCTTTCTGTTCGGGCGAAGACCGGTTAGTGGATCAGTTTGGTTGTAAGCGTCCTTCTGGGGCTGAAGCCTCAGTGATTTTGCGGCGTTTTCGGCACGAGTAAACTCGTGCCCTGATACAGGACGCGGTTTCGACATGGTTTTTCAGCAACTCTAAATGCGTGGCCTCGTTAATCCCCGCCGAGTGTTTTTGCAAAGGAATACCAGAAATCCAGCGATTTCCAGTACGAATCGACGGGCAGTCGCTCGTCGCGTCCGTGTGCGCGCACATCGTCGCGCTCGAGGGCGATGGCCGAGTAGCCGTAGTTTGGAATGCCCACCTGGGCGAAGTAGATGGAATCACTGGCGCCGGTCTCCATCACAGGCGTGACTGTTATTCCCGGCCAAATCGCCTGGGTCCAGCTTGCAAGCGGCGCAAAACCTTCCTGGCTTGGCGCGGGCGGGACCATGGCTTTGCGATCGGGCGCTGACGCCTTGACGTCGCCCAGACTCGAAACATACGCGACACCAAGTTTGGGGTCGGCAAAGATGGAGACAAGTGCCTGCCGTGTCTCCTCGGGCGAGTGGCCGGGAAGAATCCGGCAATTGACGATTGCCTGGGCGGTTTGCGGCAGGGCGTTGTTGGCGTGACCGGCATTCAGTCGCGTGGCCACGCACGTGGTGCGCAGCCTCGCATTGAAGGCCGGCTCCGCGCTCAACCGAGCGGCAGCCGCCGCGTCTGGAGGCGTAGCCAGAATCTCCCGTATATCGGCCGCCGTCTCGGCCTTCTCGCTGGCGGCGAGGTTCGTGAAATACGTTCGCGTGACCTCGTTCAGCTCGAACGGAAACGTGTAGGCGGCCAAGCGGTTGAGCCCCGCTGTCAACTCATAGATGGCGTTATCGGGCCGCGGCAGCGAACTGTGACCGCCGCGATTGGTCGCCGTGACCTGGTAGTCGGCGTAGAGTTTTTCTGTGGCTTCGACCTCGGCCACCACGGGCCGTCCGTTTTCCAGCTCGATGCCGCCGGCGTCGGGGTTGATGACAAACGCGGCGTCAACCAGGTCGCGGTGCTGCTGCACCAGCCATTCGGCGCCGTTGAATTTGCCGCCCTCTTCATCCGCGGTAAGAGCCAGGATCAGATCGCGCTTTGGCTTGTATCCTTCACGATGCAGGCGAAGGAATGTGGCGACGAGCGCGGCGTCGGAGTCCTTCATATCCTGCGTGCCGCGGCCGTAGAAGTAGCCATCCTTCTCAATGAACTGGAAGGGATCGGTGGACCAGTCGGAGCGCAGCGCCTGGACGACATCCATGTGGCAGAGGAACAGGACCGGCTTTTGGGTTGGCGCACCAGCAGCGCGAAAGCGCACCACGAGGTTTTGCTTGCGCGGGTCCGGTCCCAGCAGATGCACGTCTTCAGGAAGGAAGCCGGCATCGAGGAAGCGCTTTTGCATGGCCGCGGTGGCGGTGGTGACATTACCCTGAGGCGTGTCTGTGGTGTTGATCTCGACCAGTTGCTTAAAGATGACGCGCGCTTCGGCGCGGTCTGCGACAGATGTTACTGGCAGGGGACTCTGAGCCGCTGCGGGCGGTCCTGAAGAAGGTGCGGCCAGGGAAACGGCGAGGAAGACGGCCGCTGGAAGGATCCAATCTTTGCGCATGGGAGAATTTTACGGGGACGGCGGGGGAAAGTTGTGCACAAGATTACGGCTGCGAACGAGGAAGATGCTCGAGGCGGCATTTCTCACACGGACGCGCTGCGGCCCGGAGCCGAGTGGAATTCGAGAGTGTTGCAGATTCGGTTCAGTCGATGCGGGAAAATCCGCGGCGCAGCACGAGCCCTGCGATGCCGAAGACCACGATCATGAGGAGCGCAAAAAAGAAGTAGTACGCCATGGGGTGGTGCCAGCCCGGAGAGTATTTCAAGTCCTGGCCGACCCACAGCAGCAGAACGGTGGCGATGACCCCGAACTGGCCGGCAATGACCAACAAGGTGTGTCCCAGGTCGCGCCGTTTGTCGAGCGCCTCGACCTGGTCGGGCGACAGATTGCGTTCCTCGAGGGGAAGAAGGGAATTTGACATCGACTTTCTCCTGTGGCGGGTTGCCAGATGACCTCCGTATCCGCCTCTCCACTTTTGATTGAATCACACGCCAGCATTCCGACGCTAGTGGCTTATCTGAATCTCGCTGCAAGTGCACGAATGGGGCGCAGAGCGCGGCAAGTGCGGGCGAGGACGCCCATACGACAGCCGGTCAGAAGCCCGGTGCTACGATTCTGCGGGGGCCGCACAGAGCAGCGCTACTGCGGCGGGTACCCGACCGATTGCGCGTATAGAACGATGTGATCGGCGCCGAGGCCGAGCTTGGCGGCTACGTCCTGGGCATGGACTGCATAGAACCAGGCGTTCAGGCCCCAGGACGCGGCGAACAGGTAGACATTCTGGGCGATAAATCCGCAGTCGACCTGGGCGAAGTCGTCCTTGGCCGGGGCAACGTATACGATGGTGACCGCCGCATGGGCCGCGGGCGCGGAGCTGATGGCACCGCGCACATCGCCCGACAGCACGGGGCGCAGCAGGTTTTGCTCGGCGTCGTAGACGTAGACTCCGTCGGCCAGCGCGACCTCAAGCGTGATGTCCTGGGTATTGCGGCCCGAGGGCGCGGTGCGGCCCAATCCGGGCTTAACTTCTTTCGGGCGATTGACGCCGAAGGCCGCCCACAGCAGGTTCGAGAGCATCTGCGGCGGCAGAGGCTTGTCAAGGAAAGCGCGAGTGGTTTTGCGGGCGCTGAGGGCCTGCATCAAGGGCATGCCGCCGGTGATTTCGGGCTTGGGCAGTTGAATCGGCTTCAGCTCCGCGGCCTGGACGGTCAAGCTGCCGAGATGAGGGACGGCCACAAAGCCAGCAACCCAAACCAGGGCGAGCAATGTAATCAAGAGCGCCGTCCATCGGACGGTGAAACGAGCGGAAGTGCGCATGATCACACCTCAATAGGGTCTGGTGGCAGGCCCTATGGGCTGGGCACGCCCGCCTCCTGAGGTGTGCGGACAAAGGGGAAGTGAACGAAGGGTCACCTGAGCAGTTCCACACTCTACGCGCTTGCTGGGGCTGCGCGCAAGGTGGCAGCGCACAAAGGATGGAGCGAGCGTTTGCGGGTCGGACGGATTGCGGAGTCAGCGTTGGTGGCTGACCGATCAGTCCATCAGAAAAGCCAGCGATTGGAGCGTGCTGATCTCGAACGGCTTGCGGCAGCGGATGTTGGAGCATTGCAGCTTGTCGTCGCGGCGGACCATATAGGACTGCGCCTTGGCGAAGCGTGCCCGATCGCGCTCGTTGGCGCCGTTCGGCAGTTGGGGACGTTTACGCCGCACGATCCAGGTCACTTTGTATTCGGCGGCCTGGCCGCACTTGGGGCAAGTGAGGTTGTGCGTGCGCTGCTCGATGGTTTCGTTAAAAAACTCGCGCTCTTCCATATCGATGTGGCCCTCCGGTTCGCCGCCCCGGCGCCTGAATCGCCGGGAACCAGGACTCCGCGCCGGCACTTTCGCACGACGCGAATCTATTCCATACTCATCCTTGCCATGACGAAACGCAAGCCAGCCCGATTCTCGGCGACGAAGGCCGTGAAGGCCAATGCGCGCGAGCGCGTAGGCCAGCCGAAGCCGTCACGCATCGTCTCGGACCAGCCGCGCACGGGCCGCCAGGCAAAACATAAACCGAAGCTCGAAGAGGTCATTCGGGAAGAGGAATAGACGTGGCGAAGGCGGCAGGAGCGGGCGGAGTGTTTTTGAAGGCGCGCGACGCGCAGGCGCTGAGCCAGTGGTATGCGGAGCACCTAGGGATACCAGCGCAGGACGGAGGGCTGGCGTTCGATGGCCCGGGATCGGCGGGCACTAGTGTTGAACGCTGTAGGGGCCGGGAAGCGTGGGGCCGGTGGATTGTTGCGCCTGCTTGGCAACGACATCAGTGCGCTTGGAATAGATGCGGAACTCCACAACCAGGTTGAGGAGGACGGGAACCGGCTTGCCGTCTTTCATCGCGGGTGAAAACGTGGCCTTGCGAATGGAATCGACAGCGTTCTCGTCGAGGCCGAAGCCGATGGGCCGCGCCACCGCGATGTCAGCGGGCTTGCCGTCTGCGCCGACCACGACGTGATAAAGCGACATGCCGGCTACACCATGATCCTGTGCGAACTGGTTTGACTGGGGCTCGAAGGTGCTGACCAACTGCGCCTTCTTGTCGACCATGTTTTCGCGGAGCACGGCAGGATCGTTCGGGCGGTAGTCGGTTTTGTTGGCTGCCGCTTCGTAATAGAGCTTCCAGAAATCGGGCATCGACGCCATCAGGCGGCTGTCGAATCCCTGCGCGAAGACATTGTCGAGAGCGTCTTTCAGAACTTTCGTCGCATGCGCGGGAGAGATGGTGGTGGTGACGCTTTTTTCGTCGGCGGGTCGCTCTTCCGGAGGAGCCGCTGCAATTTCAGTCTGGGCTTCGCTGTTGGTGCTGGCTTCATCGGTCGCGGCGGGTGCGGCGGATGAGTCGGGCGGGGCGGGCGCGGGAGGCGTAGCGGCAGAGGCAGGTGCGGGAGTCGCAGCGGCGGGCGAGGCGGCGGGCGATCCGGATGCGGGGGCGGGCTTTGGGGCGGGCTTATTCTTCTCTTTCTTCACCTTCGGCTTGACGACAATCTGGCGGTCGATGGTGATCCTGACCACTTTCTTCTTCGGCGTGATGTTCACGCGGTCGACGGCCTTGGTGGGATCTTCATAGGGCATCGCGCCAAGGAAGTGGAGACCAAAGCGCTGCCCATCCAACTCGACCTTGTGCCTGCTGAGATGCACCTTGTCAATCTGGATTTCGCAAAGCGTGTACGACCCCTGCGCAGAGTGCCCGACGAGAACGCCGTGCTCGTTGAAGCTGAGAGCATTGTCGAGATAACCGCCGCGAAGGAAGAGTTGCTTGCCGACGAGCATGCTGCGGAGATCGTCTTCCGTGATGCCGCCGGCTTCAGGAGATTCCGCAGTTGCGGCTTGAGCAGGCGGTTGAGGCTGGGCCGGGGTTGGTTGCGGGGGCGCTTGTGCGGGCTGCGTTTGTGCGGGTGCGGCGGCGGGCGTTTGTGGCGCAGATGGTTGCGCGTCCGCTGGTTGTGCGCTTGATAGTTGCGCTGGCTGGGAGGCAGCCGGTTGCTGCGCGGCGGGTTGCGCTGCCGATGAGGGGGAATCCGGTTGCTGCATTGCCGCCACTCCTCGCGCGGAGATGCAGGCGACGGAGGCAACAGCAAGCGCGCCACCGAAGATCAGAAGGCCAAGGCGAATTCGAGAGAATGCGGCAAACATCGGACGGACACAGGCGACGGGTTCAGGACCCAGGGAGCCTATGATCGCAACTTTATCAGGATTCTATTTGTGCCGGGCGAAAAAGAGGGTCCTGCGGAATTACTTGTGTGGGAGCGGGATCACTTGTGTGGGATTAGAGAGGGCTAGTCTTTTGCTTGACCGTCGCAATGGTGCAGCCGCCAGAGGATGCGGCGGAAGAGGCCGAGAATTCGCCGCGCATCGGGACGAGTGAGGGCCAGGCGCCGCAACAGTAGATGCAAGTCGTGGCGATTGGCCTTGCGCATCGCGGCGGGGGAGTAGTTGGCGGCGAGCATGGTTTCTTCCACGATTCGGGCCAGGCGATCGAGTTCGCTGGTGGTGGCGGGAGGATCGCCGCCGGGTGAGCGGAGGTTTGCGCGAAGGTCCTTAGGGGTTGAGGCTTGATCCAGCGGCAGGGTGCTGGTGCCGATCGCCAGAGGTTGGCCGACGCGTGAAGCGATTTCATAGAGACAAACGGCGACGGCCTGGCCCAGATTCATTGACGGCTGCCGGGGATCGGTGGGGATCTCGACGAGCAAGTGACAATGCGCGAGGTCTTCGGCTGTAAGGCCGCGCTTCTCCGAACCGAAGACCAGGGCGACGCGGCCGTCGCGGGCGAGCTCGTGGCGCACAATCGGCGCAAGGTCGGGGAGCTGCACGACCGGCTGCTCCGGCTTGCGGCGAGTGAGCGTTGCGGTGCCGATGACGAGCGTGGAGTCGGAGACGGCTTCAGCGAACATCGGTCTGCCGGGCTTTGGCGAGCAGCTCAGGAGCTCCGACTGCGGACCTGGCTTCGCGCCAGTGGGGTTCGTAGGGCGCGACGACGGCGAGCTGTGTGAAACCGAAGTTGGCCATGGCTCGCGCCGCCGCTCCTATATTGAGGGGATTGCGCGGCGAGATGAGGACAACGTCGAGGCGATCGAGTTGAGACTGAAATGCCATTCAATTCAGGTAAGTAAGAATCGTAATCCGGGTTCAAGGGGCTGTACAATTTCGGGATCGACCGGTCTCGATAAGGCGCCTGATCAGCCATGTTTGAAGCGACGACCTCGAACCAGCCAAGTGACAAAATCGCCGATTGGGTGCTGCGCGGGGGTGTGGCGCTGGCATTCATTCTCTTTGGCTTCGACAAGTTCCCTTCGAGGCCAGACGGCGAATGGGTCAAATTCTTCGCGCAGGTCGGCGTGGGACAGTGGTTCCGGTATTTCACGGGGATCGTTGAAATCGCGGGCGCTGTCCTGGTTGTGTTTCCCGGCGGCACAAGGTGGGGGTTGGCATTGTTGGCTCTCACTATGGCCGCGGCTTCTCTGATTCACATTTTTGTGATCCACCAGCCGGGAAATATCGTGATCACCGGGAGTTTGTGCCTGGGACTCGCCTTTTTTTGGTGGGCAAAGCGAAAGGCTTGATTCGGAGTGCTAGTGGGGTGGGGGGGCGGCACGAGAAAGCCCGGGAAGCGAGTCGGCCTGGAATTGCAGCGGTTGGTGGGCAGTTTCCCACCCAAATGAAAGGGTTTCCACAGGCCCGGATGCGTACTTCCAGGGGCGACAGCGGCAAGATTCTTTTAGGTAATGGAAATAAAGGGGTTAGCGGCATGTATATGTTTGCATTGGCCGGTAACCTGTGCTACTCTAATGAAGCTGTAGATGAGCAGTGGAGCCTCCCGGTGGCTGTGTGGCCTGCCCCCGTTGAAATTGGACGTGAGGGAAGTGGGAAGCTGGTTCGTTGGGTCGGACGCGTTGCCCTGTTGCACCGTTGAACCCCTGTAGGGAATTCCGCAGAGAACAAGCCATTGCATGACCCGGGAGTTGATCTCCCGCGAGCCCTAGTGGTTCGGGCAATTTTTGCTGGCCGCTCTTTGATTTTTGCGCAGATGCGAACGTGTTATCCACAGTGGTTCGGGCGGAATGTTTCCTTGACCGGGAGCTCAAGCTCTGATAACTTTAGAAGGTTCGCGCCAAAACGCCGTAGCCTGCAGTACAAGCAGACAAAATCAGCGTTGCGCATCAAGTTCGAGGACAGCCGGACGCAAGTCCGGACCTCGATCCAAGGGGTACCGCTCAGGCGGATCACCCTCAAGGATCTTTGACAAATTGGTTGAACGTGCCAGTCGTGAGATGCGATCAGGTTTGGCTTGATCATCTCACAAGGTAAGGTGCCCCGCTCCTTTCGAGAGAAATTTGCGTGGGCACGGTCGACCCAACCGACCTCCGTCGGGGTGGGGAGACATCAGGCTTCAAACGAGAGTTTGATCCTGGCTCAGAATCAACGCTGGCGGCGTGCCTAACACATGCAAGTCG
>Ga0116223_10003679_pt1 | contig 13612 bp, 10 predicted proteins | sample Sb_taG_3_FD_90092 | JGI IMG/M metagenome (GOLD analysis project Ga0116223, IMG submission 90092) | Peat soil microbial communities from Weissenstadt, Germany - Sb_50d_a_PC metaG | ecosystem: Environmental > Terrestrial > Soil > Wetlands > Peat | place: Germany: Weissenstadt | collected 2010-09-21 | reverse complement strand
CGAAATTAGCCCATTTGCAATCTTGCGAACCCGGTGGTTAGTGTCGTCAGCGATGTAGACGTTGCCGCTCGCGTCTATCGCTATACCTTCAGGGTTGTTTAACTGAGCACTGGTTGCAGGACCTCCGTCGCCGCTGAAGCCCAGTGTGCCATTACCCGCTACGGTAGCAATCAATCCATTTGAGACCTTACGGATGCGCGTCGTTTCTGCAATATAGAGGTTTCCCGAAGAGTCTACCGCGACACCGTCCGGGGCAGCCAACTGGGCGCTCGTGGGTGAGCCGTTGTCTCCCAAAGTGTTCCCGCCCCCAGCAACCGTAGAAATGACGCCGTTCGTCACCTTCCTGATTCGCTGATTGTTTGTGTCGGCGATATAGAGGCTGCCGGAGGCGTCTACGGCAACGCCGTAGGGTCCCTGCAGTTGTGCGTCGACTGCCGAACCATTGTCGCCGCTGAATCCTGGGGTGCCGTTCCCAGCTGCCCGTGTCAGATGTCCCGAGGGGTCCAACTTCAACACTATGTTGTAAAGGTAGAGGGGAATATAGACGTTTCCCGACTGATCAACGGCAAGCCCCGGGATCAAGCCAAGGCCGGCTGAAGTGCTTGGAAGATTTTCTGGCAGCCCAGCGCCAACAGCCGTTTTTATCGTGTATGTTTGGCCAAAAGCCAAAGATGTCGTGATCAGGATCAGGACCGCAGCAAATCGCAGACGCATGTCGGGGCCTCCTCGCTAACTCTTTTGCCCGGGCAGCGGACGAGGGGCGTCGTGAGCCGCATAACCATTATTGCCTGCCGCCAGACTCTCGCGCCGCTTGTCCGATGAACTCTGGGGCGAGCGCCATCTTATCACGCAGCGGGTGAAAACGCACTTCAGACACTTGGCATTCAGACACTTGGCAGGATTTGGCGGGATCTCGGTTCCGCGGCCGTCGAGGAGACCACCTTGTGAGATCGAGAACTCAAGAAATCTTGGCGTTCCCTCCCAGCGCTTCGCGTCCGCGGCACGCTGACGCGCGGCAACTCGGCGAGCGCCCGCCACTTGGCTTCCATCCGCACAGTGGGAATGCCGAGACAGCATGGCACGCGAGACGTGCCCGACAATTCGTGATCACCTCGTCGCCGGCCCGGATTCGGCGAACTCCCGTGACCAGTTTGTGGCGGCTGTCGTGCCGCGTCGACGAAATCGCCGCACCCCCGGCTGGCGCCGCCCAAACGGACCGCATTAGGGGCTTGGAGCCAAAATCGCCTATATATAAGGGGACCATGTTTCTTCGTGCTACCACGAAAAAAAGAGAGCCTCAATAGTACGCGTGCCCGCGTGCGCGCGTCGCAAGCGACAGGCCAAAGATGGTCCCTGTGAAAAACTCTTGGACCTGCTCGCAAACCGACTTTGGACCGGGCAGGTCCAAAAACGGTCAAGGCTGCGCTCCAAGGTCCAAATCCGGTCCAAAGTGCATCCTTGTAAGTCTTTGAAAACACGAGAAACTGCTCTGTAAGTGATTGATCCCGCAGCCCTGAAAAGGCTGCGCTCCTCTCGCTGCTCTTCTCCACTATCCTGCTTGTTTTGAGTGGCCCTACGAGAAATTGACTCTTCCCAGGGCGCAGCCCGAAAGAGGCTGCGCTCAACCCATCGGAGCGTCCTTGTGCCGGATTTCGGAATCAGCCGGTGGGTACGGCTTCAACCCCGCAATCGTTCCGTCCCCTTCTTCGGCTTTTTCTTGGCCACCGCGATCTGCCTGGCCTGCTCAACAACATTCTCAAAATCCCGATCCACCGGCCGAGCCTTCGTGTCCTCGACCACCCGGAACTTTTCGAACTCGAATTGCGCCTTGGCCAGTGCGGCGTCGTGGGAGATCGGCCCGGCGTTTGTCAGCAGCTCGCGGTCGCTCGGCCGCAAGAAGTCATCGAGCTTGCCGATCCACTCGCGCATCGTCATGGGCTTGCGGCTCCGCGCCTGAAGCTCCGCGAAATCCAGGTAGGCCGAGACAATCAGGTTGAGGGTCTCAATTTCCGGGCGGGTCAGATAGTTCTTAGCGAACTCGACATCGGCACGGCGCGGCCGGCTGCCGGCCCACGTGGTCAGGCCCATGTTGGGCTTGCTTGAATCGGCGCGCCCGGCGATTACTTCGGCCGCGGTGTGGCCGTGCGCCGCCCAGTGCATCTCGTTCTGAACCACGGCAAAGAACTTCTGAGGCGTCCGCGCTCGGATCGTAGACCACGCTCGTTGCATAAATTTCGAGAACCTTCCTCCACAACAGCCGCTCCGAGGAACGGATATCCCGGATGCGGGCGAGCAGTTCGTCGAAGTAATCCCCGCCACCGGCCCGTTTCAGGCGTTCGTCGTCTATGGCGAAGCCTTTGACCACGTACTGCTCCAACTGGGCCGTCGCCCATTGGCGGAACTGGCGTGCCGCGTACCGGCTACGGTGGCCGACGGCCAGGATCACCTCAAGGCGACTTATCGCACTGAAATAGGTCGGCGATTTGATTGAGCGTCAGCCAGACCGATTCCCGAATCAGCCTGACACCGATGCGGGTTCGCCCATCTTCGGTGCGGTACAGCACCAGTGGGCGGCACGGGCGGGGAAGGCCGGTTCTCGTCGCTCACGGCTCCTTGGACAAGTTCATCCAGCAAGAAACGTCATTGTACCCATAAATCAGCCGGTGACTCCGTTGGGGCTGGCACTCCAACCGTCGCTTCCGCAAAATCGCCCAGCATTTTGATCCATCCAATAGCCGGGTCTTATCCGGCCTTATGCCGAGTTCCGGATTATGCCGAGGGATTTCGCCGCTGCCGCGACTAGAAGGTGTCGGGAGCGCTACGATCTCGGCATAATCCGCCGGACGGAACACGATGTGAATGTCTCGAATTGCGACTTGCAGCCCGATTCGCCGACCAGGCGCCCTTGCGGACCCCTCAAATATCCGCCAGTCTGGGTCTGGCCGCCTTGGAAACTGCGGGTACACTCGTTGCTTCTGGCTCTCCGTTACTGCTGAATTATGTCGAGCAAGCAAAGTCTCGAAGGGCCGTCATTGTTGCACCAAAGCGATTGCCTCGGCGGTTTCTCGACATAATCCGGTACTCGGCATAAGGCCGGTTATGCCGAGCTCGGCATAACCGGCCAATCACTCATCCGCGTGGAATTTAATTCCCCTACCCCCCTAACCCCTGAAGATTCAATCGCGGACAAGGATTGGACCGGATAAAACTCAGTTATCGGGCCAATCCACTGATTCTAAATCGCTTACGCTAAGAATAGAGGTTCGGTCGATTGGGCCGGATAACTGGGTCACCGCGGTACCAACTTTATTTTTCAGCTCTCTTTCGCTGATTCTAAACCACTTACTCCGGCTCCCCGCCGCCTCGCACCCCTTCCGCTGAACATCGGTCTGCTAGATTTAAATCAAGAAGAGACTTGCGGCCGAGTGGCATGGATGCAACCGGGAAGTAAGCCCGGCCAGCCCTTCCGGGGCGCTCTAGGGAAACGAACCAAACCGCAGATTTCCCGGCGGTCCAAATGGTGTATGTCGTTTGTTTCCTTTCTCGCCCTTCCCAAAAACCGCAGATATCCCTGCGGTTCTTAGCCCGGGCAGGCCGGGAACGTTCGATGGGAAGAAACGTGGCCCGATCTGCCAGCGCTCTGCCGCGAAAACCGCTCAATTCTGAGCGGTTCTCCCTGGTAAGTGATTGATTCTAAATTAACCCGACCGCTCATTTTGAGCGGTTTTCTTTTTGGGAGACCTACATGGAAGCGATCCAGACGACCGTATCATCGACCTTTGCGAGCATCCGGGAGACGGCGATTGCACAAATGACCCTCAATCGCCGTCTCCCGATTTGGCCCATCGCCGCAACCCACAGAAACAGGGGAGGTTACACGCCGTGAAAAATAAACTGACATCCGGGGAAATCGCCGTCACTCCCGTCACCTACAGCCGCAATCGCCGTCAGCCCCCTCACCCGCTGCCCGCCGGCCTGCCAGCGATGGTCCTCCGCCCCGAACGCCGCGCCCGCAGCTCCCAGATTCTCGCCGACCCGCTCCGGACTTTCCCAAGCCAGCCGTCCCGTCTGATGTACAATCCAGAGATGCATCAGAGATTCCTTGAGATCGTCATCGCCGCAACCGCAGCCATCGGGTTGGCGCGCGGGCAGGCGGCCGAGTCCAAGACGGCCGAGCAAGTCTACAAGAACATCACCCAACTCAAGGGCACCCCGGCCGACCAGTTGACGCCCGCGATGCAGTTCATCGCATCGTCCCTGGGGGTGGAATGCACGTTCTGTCACGTGCAGGGCAAGATGGAACTGGACGACAAGCCGGCCAAGAAGACCGCCCGCGGCATGATGGCCATGACCGCGGCCATCAACAAGGACAGCTTCGGAGGCCGCACGCAGGTCACCTGCTACTCCTGCCACCGCGGCTCCGCGCGCCCCGTGAACATGCCGCCGGTCCTCGAATCCGATGCAGCGCCCAAACCCGCCTCGCCTCCCGCCCCTGCCGGCGGAACGCCCGCCACCGCCGACGAGATCATGAGCAAATACGTGACCGCCGCTGGTGGCGCCGACGCCATCCACAAGGTCACCAGCCGCGTCATGAAAGGCACGATCCTCTCCGGCGGGAATGAGACCCCCATCGAGATCATCACCAAGGCTCCCGACAAGCGCATCTCCATAACTCACATGGGCGCCCACATGGGCGGCAGCGATAGCATTACCGCGTTTGACGGAACCGCGGGCTGGTTGGGCAGCACCGGCCGTCCGCCGCGCGAGATGTCGGCCGCCGAATCGGGAGCGGCCGGGCTCGACGCGGAGTTTTATCTCGCTCTGCGTCTGAAGGAGCTGTTCCCCCAGTTGCGCCGCGGCCGTCCCGAAGAGATCGGCGGCGTCGAGTGCGAGGTCCTCAACGGCACGGGTCCGGGCCACCCGCCGGTCCGCTTGTATTTCGACCAGAAGTCGGGGCTGCTGGTGCGCATGGTGCGTTACGCCGAAACGCCCATGGGCCGCATGCCGACCCAGATCGACTACGCCGATTACCGCGAAGTAGATGGCGTAAAGACTCCGTTCCGTTGGACCCTGTCGCGGCCCAACGGGCGATTCACCATTCAGATCGCCGAGTCGAAGAACAACGTTCCCATCGATGACGCCAGATTCGCCAGGCCCGCCGGCGAAGTGAAGTAATTTAATTTCCGTTCGGCGCCGATAGGGAGCGAAAAGAGCATGCAAAACGTGACAGACGCGGAGTGGAGACAACTGCTGAGGCTTCTTCTTGCCCAGCGGCTTGAATTCACGCCATCGAAAGTGCTTTGAAGAATGCCCGGATCTTGACCGATGCGCAGATGAAGGAGATTCGCACACAGGCGTCGGACACGGCCACGGCCTGGAGCTCGGATGACAGTGACGATGTCCTGGCGCTCCTTAGGGTGCACTCATCGCCCGGCGCCAGTATGCTTGTCCCGCTCATGCGGGAAAAATGAGCCGGAGTCTGAAGCGCGGCGCAGGCATCCTTGATCGACGCTTGCTGACGCGCGCGGCTCCGATGAGAGCCACGACCGTAAGGGAGTGCCAGGAGCGCGCGTCTTCTCATAACTGCCCCGCCATGAACGGCAGGGATGCTTCACGACGGAGTCTTCGCCGTCACGCGGCGAAGACCGAGGCCGGCATCGTTCGAACTGAAGAGATCTGCGGGCGGAAGTCCATGTAAGGCAGGATGTCGCGCTCAATCTCGATTCCGGGCGCCACTTCCATCAACTCGAGGCCCTGCCCGGCCAGCCGGAACACGGCCCGTTCGGTAATGTAGAGGACCTCCTGCCCGCTCCTGCGCGCGTAGGCCGCGGCAAACGTGATGCGTTCGACACGGTTGACGAACTTGCGCACCTTCCCCGGCTGCCGGACAGTGAGGCGGCCTTCCGACCACTCCAGGCGGGTACCCTGAGCGTCGAAGCTCCCGCAGAAGACCACCTTCTTCGCGTTTTGGGCGATCTCGATAAAGCCTCCAGGGCCGATCAGGTTGCCTCCGAGATGAGACACGTTGACGTTGCCGGCGGAATCGGCCTCGCCCATGCCGAGGAAGGTGATGTCGATTCCACCTCCGCTGTAATAGTCGAATTGCTCGATGGAAGGGACGATCGCATCGGTGTTGCGGGCGGCGCCAAAGAGGCGGTCGTCCAGCATCCGGCCGTTGTGCGTTCCCTGCTCGAGGCTCATCCACAACTCGCTCGCGTTGCCCTGTTCGGCGATGACACCGAAGATTCCACCGGGCATGCCAAACCCGAAGTTCAGGGAAGCGCCGGCGCGCAGTTCCATGGCAGCCCGGCGAGCGACGATGCGGCGTTCGAGCTTCGCGGGGATCTCGGCAGCCAGTACGCCGAGATGAGCGCGGCGTGAACCGCTGACCGCCGGATCGTAACCGAGGCCGTAGAACTGCTGCTGCCCGGGATCCTCCACCACGGCGTCGACCATGATGCCGGGCACGCGCACGCTGCGCGGGTGCAGCGAGCCGGCTTCCACCACCTGTCGCACCTGGGCAATCACCACGCCACCGCTGTTGTGGGCGGCGAGTGCGATGGTGTGAATGTCCATGTCGATGGCTTCCTCTTCCGGGCTGAGGTTGCCGCGGGTATCGGCATAGGTAGCGCGAATGATGGCCACGTCGACTTTGAACGGCTTGTAGCGCAGCACTTCATGCCCGTCGATGTTGAGCAGTTCAACCAGCCGTTCCTGACTGCGCCGGTTACAGCGGCCGCCGTCCTGGCGCGGATCGACGAAAGTCTCCAGTCCGGAGTGCGTGAACAAGCCGGGACGGCCGGCGCCGATCTCACGCAGCAGTTGCTGGATGACACCGCCCGGGAAGCAGTAGGCTTCCACTTTCTCCTCGCGGATGAGCTGCTGCATTATCGGCGACCACGTGAAGTGGGCGGCGATGACCTTGCGGACCATTCCTTCATGCGCGAAGCGATTGGCGCCGAGCGCGCCGCGATCGCCCAGACCGAGTGAGTGTACCAGGGTCAAGTCGCGCGGGTGACCGGCTTCCAGGAAGCGCTTCTCCAGAGCGGCGAAGACCGCTTCGGCCGCGATCATTCCCGCGCCGTTGCCGCTGATTGCGACGGTGTCGCCGTCTTTGATCAGTGTCGCGGCATCGGGGGCGCTCAGGAATCGGGTGGTCCGCATGTCGACTCTCTAACGGTTGCGATACACCGGTTTCCGCTTCTCCATGAAGGCGCGGACGCCTTCCTTACAGTCCTCCGTGCCCGCCGCCAGTGCGGCGGCGCTCGCGTGGTGGTGACGCAGGTCGCGGTGCATCGTCGCCAGAATGCCCTTGATCGGAGCCATGGCCGCGGGCCCATTGGCGCAGAGTTTCGCCAGCCACACGCCGAGTTGCTGTTCCAGATCGGTGGCATCCTCGGCAACCGCGGTGACCAGCCCCCAATCCAGCGCCTGCCCGGCGGTGATGGGAAGTCCCAAGAGCGTCATGTGGCGTGCCCGCGCGACTCCGATGATCTCGGCCAGGCGGCCAACCCCCATCCACCCGGAGATCATCCCGAGAGTGACTTCGGGCGTACCCAGCTTGGCGGACCGGACGGCGATGCGCAAGTCGGCGGCCAGCGCCAACTCCAGGCCGCCGCCCAGAGCGTGGCCGGAGAGGACTGCGATCACCGGTTGGGGAAGGGAAGCGATCCGATCCAACACCCGGATGCCGGGAAGGATCCAATCCCGCGCCATCTCGTCAGGCGAAAGCGCTCCCCACGCCTGGATGTCGCCGCCAGTCGAGAAGAAGCGGCCGCGCGCGCGTATGACGACGGCGCGCAGCGGCCGGTCCGACTCGATGCCGGCGACAATGCTCGCCAACTGCTCGAGCATCGGAATGTTCAGGGCGTTTCCCTTCTCGGGGCGGTTCAGCGTGATCTCCGCCCACGCCGCGTCGTCCTGTTCGATTCGAGTGTAGAGAATCGCGGGTTCCATCTGCTGTTCCGTTCCCATAAAACGAACCCTGTTATCATAGCGTCTCGCGCAACTCCCGAGGAGGGAATGCCGAGAGACTTGCCATGAGTGAATTGCTGTTCTACGAAGACGCTCCGGTCGGGCTGTCGTTCGACACCGAGGGCATCGTAGTCACGGAGAGCCACGTGGTGCAGTTCGCGGGCTTGTCGGGCGACTTCTTCGCCTTGCATATGGACGATGAGTTTGCGCGGGCCCTGGGGTTTCAGGGTCGTGTCGCCCACGGATTGCTTGGCCTGATCCTGGTGGATGGGCTTAAGAATCGGGCATCGCAGCGCTTTCAGGCGGTGGCGTCGTTGTCGTGGCAGTGGAACTTCCGCAAACCGCTCTATCCAGGCGATCGGATCCACGGACATCTGACCGTGGCGGACAAGCGGCGGACCGCTCGCGGCGATCGGGGTATTCTGACGCTGGCGCTGGAGGTACGCAATGGAAAAGGCGAGGTACTGCAGGACGGGACCAACCTACTGATGGTGCGGACGCGGGACAGCGGCGGTGTCTCGAATCCGTGAAGGGTCCGACGCGGACGGGACCAAAGCCGAGCTAGTATACGTGGGCACGTCAAGCCGGGGTCAGGCAAGCGAAGTATCCGCGAAACAGCACTCCCCGCTCCTTCCCTCTCCAGACCGGCGCCAGAGTCTCCGTGCACCACGATCTGATTTCCGAACGAAGTACCCCCCTTCTCCGGGCGGCCGCGACGTTCGTCTCCGTCATCATGTAATCCAGGTAAAAATCCGGGGTCATCGTCATTTCGATCTCAAAGTACCGTTGGCCATGCAATCGAAACCCGGAATCCAGTTCCGCCAGAATTTCAGGGTTGAGCGTTCGCGCCTCATCGGGAGGTAGGGGATAGCGGTCAGCGAAGTTTGAAAACCACTCCTCCAGGCCGGTTGCATTCCGAAAGCTTGTTCCCGGGGAGAAATCATAAACCACCAACACGCCGTGCGGCATCAACACGCGCAACGCTTCGGGGAAGAACAGGTCCAGATTCGTGTAATTGAGCGATCCCGCTGCGGTAATGAGGTCGACGGCGCGGTCGCAGAGCGGAATGGCTTCGGCAGCACCGGCGACAAAGTGCGCCGATGACGCCGTGGTCGAAGCCCACTTCAGCATGGCCTCCACGGGATCCACGCCTATGCATTGGTGGGCGAAGCGAAGGACCGCTGTCGTCGACAAGCCGGCGCCGCATCCAAGATCGAGCGCACGCTGAAACGGTTCGCGCCGGCCCAAGTGGGTAATCACCTGATCGAGAATGCGCGGGTGAACCGCGGGCCGGGAAGTGGCATAGCCACCGGCCATTTCGTTGGAGCCGAACGGGTTCGCCATCGCTCTCGACAGTATAGATCCTGTGCCGAGGCCGGGGTGGCATGTTGTTAAACGTACTGAAAAAAAGGCAGATTCCGGCCGACCTGAATCTTTTTGAGAAAAAGCTTGACTCGGATGGCGAAACCGCCGTATAAACATCCTAAGTATCAATTGCAGGTGTCTGTGTTATTCATGCGTCGGCTGGGTTCCGTGCGTACGACGCTTTAAGAGAGGGATTCACTTGACTACCACACGCAGAAGGTCTGTGTTTCTTCGTATGCTCCTGCCGGAGTTGCTGCTCCTGGCTCTCGTCTGCGGGCTGTCTGTACGACCCGTTTCCGCGCAAGTACTTTACGGTTCTGTGATCGGCACCGTCACCGACGCTTCCAGTGCCGTTGTGCCTGGAGCCGCGGTGACGGTGACCAGCAAGGACACAGGTTTGTCAAGAGATGCCACCACCGACGAGGGCGGGCGGTATTCCCTGGTGAACGTGCTGCCGGGCAGATATGACATCAAAGTATCCGCCAAGGGGTTCCGTGCCTTCGCCGCGACGGATTTCGAAGTGGTGCCGGACACCGTGGGCCGCCTCGACGCAAAACTCGAAGTCGGGCAAATCACGGATACCGTGACCGTCAGTGCGGAGGCCGCCGCACTGCAAACGGATAAAGCGGACACCCATTCGGTGCTGGAGACCGAGCAGATCACCAGCCTTCCACTGGCCAATTATCGCAACTACCAGGAGTTGCTCAACCTGGTTCCGGGCACGACCCCCGCGTCGCTGCAGAACTCGATTACCGACACGCCGCAACGCGCGCTGCACACCAACGTCAACGGCGGACCGGGCCAGACCAACATCACGCGCATCGATGGCGTTACCAGTGTGAACGTGTGGCTGCCGCATCACGTCGGTTATGTGGCGCCGGAGGAGACGGTCGAAGTGGTGAACATCACGACGACGGCGGCGGATGCCGAGCAAGGCATGGCCGGAGCGTCGTCCGTCACGCTGGTGACGAAATCGGGGACGAACGACATTCATGGCAGCGCCTTCGAGTTCCACGACGATCAGCACCTGAAGGCGCGCAACTTCTTCCAGGCGGCCGGAACGCCGATTCCGCTGAGCATCAATAACGATTTCGGCGGGACCCTCGGCGGCGCCATCAAGAAAAACAAGCTCTTCTACTTTGTGAGTTACGAAAGCACGCGGCAGCGCACGGCTTCCCCCGCCTTCTACACTGTCCCCACCGCAGCCTTGGCAAGCGGCAATTTCAGCGGCACCGGCACCGTGATCTACGATCCGCAGACGGGGAACCCGGATGGCACCGGACGCACGCCGTTCGCGGGAAATATCATCCCCACGGCGCGGCTGAATTCGATTGCGATGAAACTGCAGAGCTACTACCCCGCGCCAAACGTGTTGAACGCGAGCAATAACGGGTTCTCGAACAACCTTACGGCCTCCGGCGGACCGATCCTGGACCGGCAAAATGTCGATACCAAGATCAACTACAACCAGAGCGACAAGGAAACCATCTGGGGCAAGTACAGCCGCATGTGGGCCACCTCCGGCGGCAAGGCCGTCTTCGGACTGGCGGGCGGCCCCGGTTTGGGCGGCTCGGATCCGGGCTTGGGTAATACGCTGGTGCAGTTAGGTTCCATCGGCCATACGCGCACGATTTCCCCGCACCTGCTGCTCGACGGCGTGTTCGGCTACGAGCGCCAGGGGCAGCACGTCTTCCCCAACGACTACGGCACCAATTACGGCCTGCAGTTCGGCATTCCCAACACTAACGGACCGGACCCCCTGCAAAGCGGCTTTCCGAATATCGGGGTCACCGGCTACACCGGCTTCGGCGTACCGAATTGGATGCCGCTTCATCGCGTGGAGGAAAGCTACACGCAGAGCGACAACCTGACCTGGACCAAGGGCTCGCATGAATTACGATTCGGTTTCGACCTGGTGCGGCATCACCTGAACCACTGGCAGCCGGAAATCGGCCAGGGCCCGCGCGGCTATCTGGGCTTCGGCGGCGGCGAAACCGCCCTCGCTCCGGGATCGCCGAACCAGTTCAACGCCTACGCGGCGTTCCTGCTGGGCCTCTCCGACGACGCCGAGAAGAGTCTGCAGTACATCCTGATGACCGGCCGTGAATGGCAGTTTGGCGGGTACGCACGCGACCGTTGGCAGGTGAGCCGCAACTTGACCATCAACATCGGCCTGCGCTACGAGTTCTACCCCCTGATGACCCGCGCCGGCAAAGGCATCGAGCGGTACGATCCCACCAACAACGACGTATACCTGGGCGGACGCGGCGGTGAGCCTGACAACGTAGGAATCACGGTCAGCCACAAGCTGTTCGCGCCGCGCATCGGCCTGGCCTACCGCCTCGGCGACAAAACGGTGATTCGCGCGGGCTACGGCATCAATTACGATCCCATCCCGTTCTCGCGCCCCCTGCGCGGCTGGTATCCCCTGACGGTCAACTTTGCCAACGTGCCCACGAACGGTTATACTTGGTCAAGCACCTTCCAGCAGGGCGTTCCCAACACGCAGGGTCCCGACCTTTCTTCCGGTATCGTGTCGCTGCCGGGCAACGCCAGTGAGCGTAGCCCGTGGGGCGGCGAAATCCACCGGGGCTATGTGCAGTCCTTTAACTTCACGATCGAGCAGAAACTGCCGGAGAACGTCATCGGTTCGATCGCTTACGTTGGATCGCACACGGTCCACATTCTGGCGGATCGCGACATCAATTATGGGTCCCCGGGTTCGGGTACGACCGGGCTGCCTTACTACGCGAGCTATGGCCGCACGATCTCGCTCAACATGTGGGATGGTTACCTGAGCGCCGAGTACAATTCGCTGCAGGTGGCGGTGAACCGTAGCTTTTCAAGGGGCCTGATGTTGAAGGGCGCGTACACCTACTCCAAGGCCATCGACTATACGATGACGATGGATGGGTGAGCACCGGCTGGAACTGGCCGAACGTGTTCCAGCGGAACCGCGCTCCGGCCGGTTATGACCGCACGCACATCCTGCAAATGGGATGGGTGTACAATTTGCCGTTCGGCAAAGGCCGGCAGTTCTTCTCCAGCTCGCGTATTGCGACGGCGATCCTGGGAGACTGGGCGGTGAATGGCATCACCTCCGCCTACACCGGCACTCCGTTTACCGTCTCGGCGCCCGGCAGTTCCTTGAACGCCCCGAACAACACGCAAACTGCCGACCAGATCGCGCCGGTTCAGTTCCTCGGGCAGGTCGGGCCGGGCGGTCACTACTACGCCACCTCGTCCTTCGCCTCCGTCACAGCAGTTCGTTTCGGCACGATGGGCCGGAACGTTCTGCGGGCTCCGGGCATGTTCAATACGGACCTCGATATTACCCGGGAGTTTCCGATCAAAGAGCGGCTGAGGCTGCAGTTCCGCGCTGAGGCCTTCAATCTCGCAAACACCTCGCACTTCGGAGGCGTCAGCAGTGCGAGCGTGACATCCGGCAGCTTCATGCAGATTACCAGTGCCTCGGGCGAGAGGCAGGTCCGGCTAGGTTTGCGTCTACACTGGTAGAATGCGGCAAGGCAGACTCGGTGGGGCAGGCTTCAGCCTGCCAAGGCGGGGAGCAATGCTCCCCGCCCTCTTCTTTTTGGGCCTCACCGCATTGCGGGCGCAACCGGGCGATCCGGCTCAGAAATCCGAGCAGGCCAGGCAACTGATGGCGGCGGGGAAGTTTGAAGCGGCCATCCCCATCTACCAGGAACTCGTCAAGGCGCTGCCGCAAGAAACGGGCCTGCGGCTGAATCTCGCCCTGGCCCAACACATGGCCGGGCGCGAAGCGGAATCCATCCCCAATTTCGAAGCCGTTCTCAAAGTGCAACCGGGTGCGGTGCCCGCTCTCCTCTCCCTGGGCGCCGCCCGCCTGGCGCTGGGGCAGCCTCAACAAGCCCTCGCGCCTCTGGAGAAGGCAGTGGCTGCGGACCCGGCCAATCGCGACGCGCGCGGGATGCTCGCCGGCGCCTGCATGGACACCGGCCGGTTCGAGCAGGCCGCCGAACAATACCGCAAACTCACATCAGCCTCGCCAGACGATGCGCGCCTGTGGTACGGCCTCGGAATGAGCTATCAATCCATCGCCGCCACAGCGCTGGACCGGCTGCAGCAGGCCGACCCGCAATCGCCTTACCTGGCGGCACTCGTCGCCGGCACCCGAGCCCAGCGGCGCCAATACCGCAGCGCGTTTTTCTTCTATCGCGAGGCGCTCAAGCAGTTGCCCAACCTGCACGGAATTCACGCCGCCCTGGCGGACGTGTATCGTAAGACCGGGCAT
>Ga0116223_10003675_pt1 | contig 13620 bp, 16 predicted proteins | sample Sb_taG_3_FD_90092 | JGI IMG/M metagenome (GOLD analysis project Ga0116223, IMG submission 90092) | Peat soil microbial communities from Weissenstadt, Germany - Sb_50d_a_PC metaG | ecosystem: Environmental > Terrestrial > Soil > Wetlands > Peat | place: Germany: Weissenstadt | collected 2010-09-21 | reverse complement strand
GCCCGAGGTACGGGATTGGAAGTGGCCGATTTGTACTGTCAGGCGTTGAACACCCAGAGAGGCCTATCCGCTAAGTAGATCGGATGCGTGCGGAACCCATGATACGGAGCCAAGAATAGGCCCAATACATTGCTCCCACGACCTTCGCTTCACTGGCTTGAGTCTGCTGAGTTCATGTTGCAGGCGATCCGCAGGAAGGTTGGAGACAGAGGATGAGTTGGTTACCCCATGAGCGGCAGTGGGGCCCCGCCGCGGCAGGACCGGTCTGAGTTGGCCCACAAGGCCGATCCGAGCCAGGACGTCGTGCTCGTTGTCAATGCGGGCTCGTCCAGCATCAAATTCGCCGTCTATGGCGTGGGCGGTGATGGGCTCGATCGTCTGACCCATGGCGAGATCGACGGCATCGGGACGTTGCCACGCTTCCATGCACGCGATGCCTCTGGCGCCGAGATTACCGGACTGCCTTGGGCCAAAGACTCCAATTTCTCGGTTCACAAGCTGATCGAGGCCCTGATCGAATGGATCGAGCAACGATGCGGTCGCGGCAGGATCATGGCCGCCGGGCACCGTGTCGTGCTCGGTGGGCTCGAGCATACAGCACCCGTGCTGATCAATGCCGGCCTGCTTGAGCGGCTCCGCGAGCTCATCCCTCTTGCTCCCATGCATCAGCCCCGCAATCTGGAGCCGATTGAGGCGCTCGCGAAGTTGAACCCCAAGATGCCGCAGGTCGCCTGTTTTGACACGGCCTTCCATCGGACCATCCCCGAGATTGCGCAGCTTTACGGCCTACCACGGAAGCTCACCGAGGCAGGGGCGAGGCGCTACGGTTTTCACGGGCTCTCCTACGAATACATTGCCAGCGTCCTACCTCGGTTCGATGAGCGGGCTGCCGGTGGTCGCACGGCAGTCGCCCATCTCGGCAACGGTGCCAGCATGTGCGCGCTCGTCGGCGGACGCAGTGTGGCGACGACGATGGGGTTCAGCCCGCTCTCTGGGCTTCTGATGGGTACGCGTCCAGGCGAAATCGACCCAGGCCTGCTGCTCTGGCTGATGCAAGCCAAGGGCATGGCGGTGGAAGCAATCGAGGCCATGCTCTATCACGAATGCGGCCTCAAAGGCGTGTCGGGCATCAGCAGTGATATGCGTGATCTTTTGGCTAGTGATGATGCGCATGCGAGGCAGGCGGTTGATCTTTTCATTTACCGAATATGCTGGGAACTCGGCTCGCTCGCGGCCGCTGCCGAGGGCCTCGATGCCTTGATCTTCACCGCCGGCATCGGCGAAAACGCGAGCTCTGTTCGCGAAGCTGTCTGCCGCCAGTCGGCTTGGCTCGGTATCGAGCTCGACGCCGCGGCGAATGCACGAGGCGAGCAACGGATCAGTACGATCGCCAGTCCCGTCTCCGTTTGGGTGATCCCAACCGATGAGGAGCGCATGATCGCTATCCACACTTTGGCAATCCTTAAAGAGCTACCTAAGACGATTCTTTGATGAGGCTGAACGCATGGAGCATCGCGAAGCAGCAATCAATCCGAAATCGGAGCATTCGGTCCCATGGTTCTGGCCTTACGCGGCGGCAATCGAGCTTGGCGATGAAGGTCTCAGACTATTCAGGGACAACCTGAAATTCGTCGCCGAGGCTGGCGAGATCAGCGCTCCGTCGCCCCCCGAATGGGCAACGGACAATCGCGTCGTCCTTGATCTCGATACCATGCGCCTCAGGGACTTCTCGAAAACTGGAGCATCAGTCCCGCCGGTCCTCGTTGACCCGCCCTATGCCGGGCATAGCTCGACGATCACCGACTATGCCAAGGGCCAGAGCTTGGTCGAGACCCTGCTCGGGGCAGGCCTCGATCGCGTGCTCGTCACCGACTGGAAGGGCGCCACCGATGCGATGCGGAATTTCGATATCGATAAGTACCTGGCGGAAATCAACGTCGTGGTGGACGATCTTGGCGGCGCGGTGCACCTGATCGGCCTTTGCCAAGGCGGTTGGATGTGCGCCATGTTTGCAGCCCGCTTCCCGGAAAAGGTTAGGAGTCTGGTCCTTGCTGGCGCACCCATCGACACCGACGCCGGACATGGACCCATCAAGGAGCTCGTCCATAGGCTGCCTCTTGACATCTATCAGGAGATGGTCGACGTCGGCGGTGGCCGGATACTCGGCAAGACGATGCTGGCCGGCTGGAAGGACATGCATCCCGGTGAGCAGTTCATGGGCAAATACGTGGACCTATTCGCCCATATCGAGGACAAGTGCTACATCGAGCGTACCGAGCGCTTTGAACGGTGGTACGAAAACCCGATGGACCTGCCGGGCGTCTATTACCTTCAGGCGGTCAAGCTCTTGTTCAAGGAAAACCGGCTGGCTAAAGGCACATTCGTGGCCCTTGGCCGCAAGCTTGCGCTGAAGGACATCACCGTACCTACCTACCTTCTCGCCGGACAGTCCGACGATATCACCACCGAGGAACAGGTGTTCAATGCCGAGAAGCTCATCGGCACGCCTTCTTCCGCCATCATAAAGAAACTTGCTCCGGGTGGTCATATCGGCCTCTTCATGGGCCAGCGCACCCTGGCCGAAATCTGGCCGGAGATCGGACGATGGATCCTGGCATACTCTGCGTCACCGCGGTGACCGCCGAGCTCGGAGAGGAGGCTGTGCTTGGTTGCCACGAAGCAAGCGAGCCTTCGCCGTGCCTCCTAATGCAGGCTCTCGAGGACCAAGGCGATGCCTTGGCCGCCGCCGATGCAAAGGGTAACAACGCCCCGCTTGATGCCGTCCCGCTGCATCGAATGGAGCAGCCGCGTGGTCAGGACCGCGCCGGTCGCACCGATCGGGTGCCCATGAGCAATGGCCCCGCCTTCTACGTTCACAATATCCTCTGCAAGGCCGAGCTCACGCGTAACCGCAATCACGATGGCGGCAAAGGCCTCATTGATCTCGATGCGTTCGATGTCAGCGATCGTCCAATCTGCGCGGGCAAGAGCTTGACGGACGGCAGGGATCGGACCAAGGCCGAACATGCCCGGCTCGACCGCGGCAATACCGTAAGACAGGAGCCGCGCCATCGGCTGAAGACCTTGCTGCTCGGCCCAGTCCCGCTCCGCCACTATCATGGCGGCGGCGGCGCTATTGAGACCCGGTGCATTTCCGGCGGTAATCGTTCCATCCTTGCGGAATGCCGGATGCAGTTTGGCTAGAGCTTCGAGTGTCGTGCCCGGTCGGTTGTGCTCGTCCTTGTCGAAGACTTCCGGCCCCTTCCGGCTTTTCACCTCAACCGGAACAATCTCATCCCTGAACTTCCCCGCGGCTTGCGCTGCGGAAAAGCGCTGCTGGGATCGCACGGCCCACCGATCCTGCTCCTCACGCGTGATCTGGCGAGATTTGGCCAGATCCTCGGTGTGCCAGCCGGAGTGCTCGCCCGAGAACGCATCGTTCAGCCCATCGCGCAGCATGCTGTCGTAGATCTGGGCGTCGCCAAGCCGATAACCCCACCGCCCACCCGCGGCGAGATAGGGGGCCATGTCCATGTTCTCCATGCCGCCAGCGATCGCACTGTCCGACATGCCGAGCATGATTTCCTGGGCGGCGGAGACAATAGCTTGGGCACCGGAACCGCAGACGCGGTTGACCGTCATGGCCGGGACGTCAACGGGAAGCCCGCCATAGACGGCTGATTGCCGCGCTGGATTCATCTTGTTGCCGGCCTCGATCACATTGCCCATCACCGCCGTACCGATCTTGGCTGGATCAAGTTTTGAGCGGGCCAGTACGGCGCGCACCACGGTGGCGCCGAGTTCGGTCGCCGGCACCGATTTCAGACTGCCGTCGAACGTGCCGATCGCTGTGCGCAGCGGCGTGCACAGCACGGTTTCGCGTGTAGCCATTCTTCCTCCCTTGATGCCAATCTGCCAGCAATCACAAACGCAGGCCCCCATCGATCTCGAGGATGCGGCCGTTGTAGTAGTCGTTCTGCAGGATATAGAGCACCGTGCCGCCGATCTCTTCCGGCTCCCCCAATCGTCTCAACGGAATCGTCGAGATTATCTTCTCACGGATCTCCGGCTTAATGTTGGCCACCATACGCGTGTCGCAAAATCCCGGAGCAATGCCGGCGACGCGTATCTTGTAGCGCGCCAGCTCCTTGGCCCAGGTCACCGTCATGGCGGCCACACCTGCCTTGGCGGCGGCGTAGTTGGTTTGTCCGATGTTGCCGGCGCGAGAGATGCTGGAGATGTTGATGATCACCCCGCCGCGTCCGCCTTCGACCATGTGCACCGCGGCCTCACGACCGCAAAGAAAGACACCAACCAGGTCGACTGCGATCACCTTGTTGAAGTCGGCGAGCGACATCTTGTTTTGCACCTTGCCGTCCTTCACTTTGACCAACAAGGCATCGCGGTTGGTGCCGGCGTTATTGATAAGGCCGTCTACGCTCCCAAAGTCCTTACGCACGCTGGCGAAGAGCGCCTCCACTGCCGCCTCCTCCGCCACATTGGCCGGGTAGCTCTTGGCTTGGCTGCCAACATTTGCACAAAGGCGCGCGGTCTCCTGAAGCTTCGCCTCATCGAGGTCGACAAGTGCAATCCTGGCTCCTTGGCCCGCTAAGACCTCCGCCATTTTTTGGCCAAGCCCTTGCGCCGCACCCGTGATCACGATCGCTTTCTCCTTTGGATCCATGACGCCTGTGCCTCTCACTTCACCGAAACATAGCGCCCGGGCGCATCCTCAGCGGCGCGAATCCAGCCGCCGCCTTGCCGAGCGGTGGCGGTTGGACCGGATCGGCCCGATTGCGCGTCGAGCCATGCAGTCCAGGTCGGCCACCAAGACCCCTCGCGCGGCTCATAGCCGGCAAGCCAAGTGTCTGGACCCATCACCGCGCCGTCCTTTTGACCAGGACACACATCAGGTGCCAATCAAACTAAGCGCGACAGCTGGTAGACACAATCCGACCCATCGACGCAGAAGCCACACCCCGGCATTGCGGCGCCATCGGTCCGTTCATAGCGCGCCTTGCTCGCGGTAGTGATGCGCGAGCAACAGGGCGATGGCGCAGGACGCCATCCGGCTCAGCGTCTTATCGGCTCGGCTGGTCAGCACGATGGGAACGCGCGCGCCAAGTACGATCCCTGCTCCATCGGCGTCGGCCAAGTATTCAAGCTGCTTCGCCAACATGTTTCCCGCCTCAAGGTCCGGCACGAGCAGGATGTCAGCCTGTCCCGCCACTGGCGAGACGATGTGCTTTGTCTTCGCCGCGTCGGCGGAAACGGCATTGTCGAACCCAAGCGGCCCATCAAGGATGCCGCCCGTGATCTGGCCGCGGTCTGCCATCTTGCAAAGGGCTGCCGCATCGAGCGTGGACTTGATCTTGGGCGAGACGGTCTCGACCGCGGACAGGATTGCGACCTTCGGCCTTTCAATGCCGAGCGCGTGCGCGAGTTCGATCGCGTTCTGGACGATATCTCGTTTCGCCTCGAGATCGGGATAGATGTTGATAGCCGCATCGGTGATCAGCAGCGGCCGGGGATAGGTCGGCACGTCCATGACGAAGACGTGACTGACGCGCCGTTCCGTGCGCAGGTTGCGGTCTCCAGCGACGACAGCATGCATGAGCGCGTCGGTATGCAGCGCGCCCTTCATGATCGCGTCGGCCGAGCCGGCAAGCACGAGGTCCACGGCCTTTGCGGCGGCTGCCTCGGCATCTGTCGCAGGGGCAATTTCGTACCCTGAAATGTCGATGCCACTCGCATTGGCCGCAGCCTTAATGGCATCGGGGGGACCGATCAGAATCGGAATAATCAGCTTGGCGCGTGCCGCCTCGATCGCACCGGCTAGGGAGAGGTCATCGATGGGATTGACGACGGCAATGCGGATTGGGTCATGGCCTTGCGTCTGGACAATGAGCTCCCGGTGACGACGCCCAGGCTCCTCAAGCCGGACTTCCGGCAAAATGACGCGGGTTCGCTGAATCTTCTCGGCCGGGGCAATAACGGTGGCCACGCCGTCGATGACGACTTTTCCGGTCTGGTTCACGACGCGGCAATCGAGGATGACGTCTCGCTTGGCCGCATTCTTTTCACGCACGGTGACTGTTACCACCACGGTGTCGCCCAGAACAACAGGATTTCGGAAATTGAGCGTCTGACTGCGATAGATGGTGCCGGGCCCGGGAAGCTCCGTGCCGAGCAGGGTAGAGATCAGGGTTCCGCCCCACATGCCATGCGCAATGATCGTATGGAACATGTCATCGCGCGCAAACGCTTCATCGACATGAATTGGATTTACGTCACCGGACATCACGGCAAAGAGCTCGATGTCCTGCTTGGTCAGCGTGCGAGACAGGCTGACCGAATCCCCGACCCTGATTTCGTCGAATGTCCGATTCTCGATGTCTGACACCGCTTCCATCCAACGTCATCCCACGACGTGATATCCCGCATCGACGTAAGCAATGTTTCCGGTGATCGCTTTGGCAGCGTCGCTCACCAGGAAGGTAGCAAGAGCGCCGACATCGTCGAGCGTTATGAGTTTGTGCTCGGGAGCCAGTTTGACGGCGCGCTCCAAGAGTTCATCAAAGTGCTCAATACCCGATGCCGCGCGTGTGGCGACCAGTCCGGGCGAAAGAGCATTCACACGAATATATTTGGGGCCGAGTTCCACCGCCATGTAACGCACCGCTGCTTCGAGCGCCGCCTTGACTGGCCCCATCACGTTGTAGTGGGCCATCGCTTTGTCTGCCCCGATCACGCGCGCGTGTCACGCGGTATTCTTTTCCTGTGGTGTCTCCTTCGCTTCCAAACAGAGCGTATTGACATCAATATCGCCGTCCTGAATGCGCTTCTTGGCTTTGATCAGAGTCTTGGCCGTTTGCGAAAGGGTCCTATCGCTCACGACGAAACAGCGCGGGATATCGTTACCCGGCCCCTGAGCTTGATGGATCGGATCGCAGTGATGTGCCGAAAAATGAACATAGAAAACCTCCTGCGGGCTAATATATGCATGCCTATGGGGTATGCCTGAGCGCGACAGGCACAAGCCACGCGCCTTGGTATCGACAGCTTGCGGTCGTGCCGCTTTGTAACTTGTACTGGAGGTTGGGCACGAGGCTTGTCCCCAAAGCGCGGCATCCAAAAGGGGAGGGACTACCAATGGAAAACCATGAACGAAAGCCTTGGACGAAGCCAATTCATGTTCTCGCCGCCAGTTGGGCGTTGGCGGTAGCCTTAGTGATCTTGTTTGCGCTTTGCGTCCTCGCGGCAGTGCTGTTTCCAAACCTCCCCCTCGCGCATGGCTGGGCGGGCGTCTTCTCAACCGCACCTATAGGCTCCGCTAGAAACCTTATGGAAGGAATCGTCGGCAGCCTCCTATTCGGCTGGGTAAATGCCGCCGTATTCGGCCCTGCTCTACAACTTGTTGGTCTCAAACGGCTCCGGGCCTATCTTGGTCTGACAAAGGAGGGACGATGATGACGCGACGCCAAGCCAGTTCCGGAATTCTCGCCAGCGCGACGCTTGTCGCGGCTTCAACTCTCACGGTTGCGCAGGAGCTTAAGCCCCTCGACTTGCCGCCGCCGCGAAGCGAGGGCGGCCAGCCATTGACCGCAACACTCCGGTTGAGGCGTTCCACGCGCGAATATTCGGACCGGCCACTTCCGGTGCAGGTGCTGTCCGATCTGTTATGGGCGGCCTTCGGCATCAATCGTCCGAGCGGCGACCGGACTGCCCCTTATTGGCGTCATGTCATGGTGATGGACATTTACGTCGCGATGGCCGACGGCGTCTGGCTCTATGAGCCGAAGGTCCACACTCTGCTGCCCCATTTGAAGGACGATATCCGCGCGCAGACCGGCCTTCAGGACTTCGTCGCCACCGCACCGCTCAACCTCGTCTATGTCGCGCATGGCGAGCGCATGGTGGATGTCTCTGCCGAAGAGCGTCGACTCTATGCCTCGGTCGATTCCGGTTTCATCGGCCAGAACGTTTATCTGTTCTGTGCCTCGGAGGGACTCGCCACGGTCTTTCGGGGAGCGGTCGACTATCCGAGGCTCGCTCGGACCCTGCAGCTTCCAGACCAGCAGTTCGTGACCTTCGCGCAGACAGTGGGATACCCCCGCGCGTAAACGCCAACCGAAGAACAGTAAAATTTGCAGAGGTGGATGTCAGACCGAACCTCTCGAACTTGTTCACGTCGCGACCGGAGCAGTTACCGACCTTCACGTTCTAGAGTAAGTCAGAGCGGTCATCGTCGTTGATTTCGATCATGGCGCAACGCGGCGAGACGACCGAAAAGTTGCCATGACCACGACGTCCTGATCGAAAATGAGAATACGTGTTCGCTCGCCGATGGCGATTATTGCGTTGACAATAGTCTCCGCATGGAATGCCGACGCATCTGCCGCGCCGCACCAGCTCGATTGCGTCTTGACAGACACTGAGGCACAAACCCAATCCGAAAACCGACCGATTGTCGTCATATTTGATGAAGACAAGAGGACATTGACGGCCGAAGAAGGCAGTCACATTTACAGCTTCATAAAGGTTTCAATTAGCAACGTGACCATAAACGGTCAGGCTGATAATGTCAGCCTCGGCATCGACCGATCCTCCTTGGGCATCGTTTGGCAGCAATACGAGGCAGACAAGGTGCGCACCGAATACGGGCATTGCCACCCAGTCCGGGCGCCTACGTGATTCATATGCCTGCGTCGCAGTGGTTGGCCATGCCCCGCGCTCATCAATTCGGCGAGCGTGCTGCTCGCGGACGAGCCGACCGGCAATCTCGATATCCGCACGTCGCACGAGATCATGGAGACGCTCGTATCGCTCAATCGCTACCGTCACCATCGTGGTCGTTAACCCATGAGTAGGACATTGCCATCTACGCCAACCGCACCGTGACGATGCGCGACGGGCAGATCATTTCCGACCAGCGCACCAACAAGCCAGCGCCCGGTGTGAAGACCGCGGCGGCCAAACCCGTCGCCGCCGCCATGTCATTGTTCCATCCCAAGACGATCGGCGATCTGACCGCACACGCTGTCAGCGGCCTACTGGGCCTTCTGCGTGATGATCATGGCGGCGGCGGCTCGGGCACACAACGCATCAGCGAGCCCCGATGCACAACTACTTTGGTCGGCTGTGAATGGTAAGTATAGCATCTGGACTGCATGACGGACTCTCACTCGTATCGTAGCGCGTCGATCGGATTGAGGCTTGCTGCCTTGCGCGCCGGGTAATATCCGAAAAACACCCCGACCGCTGCGGAGAACAGAAAGCCGCCGGCGACGGCCATTAGCGACACCGGCGCGGCCCAGCGGAACAGCAAGGAGATCACCGCAGAAAATGCGATGCCCATGACAATGCCGGCGAACCCACCGCTGACGCTGAGAAAGATGGCTTCGGCCAGAAACTGCAGCAACACATGCAGCCGGCGTGCACCGATAGCCATGCGCAATCCGATCTCGCGCGTGCGTTCGGTCACCGAGACGAGCAGGATATTCATGATGCCTATGCCGCCCACGAGAAGGGAAATCGACGCCACGGCGGCGAGCAGAAGCGCCATGATACGGCTGCTGCTCTCTGCGGTTTCGACGAACTGGCTCAGGTTGCGCACGTCGAAGTCGTTGATGGCGCCAGGCTTGATGCGATGGCGGCGAATGAGCGTGTCGGTCGCTTGACGAATGGCAGTCTGCACTAAGGGCTGACTCACCGCCTGCACGTAGATCTGATTTGCAAAGCCCGTCAGTCGCGCCTGTAGATTGTACGGATTGGGCGGCGGCAGATAGGGCCAATTGAGCGGCGTTTGCTGCTGGGTCGGTGCCGCGACGCCAAGCACTTTGCGTTCGGCCGTTGTGAACGGCATCATGACAAGATCGTCCTGATCCGTGCCGAAGGCGGACTGGCCCTTGGCGACCAGCACGCCGATCACCTGGAGCGGCACGCTCTTGACCTGAATGAAGGCGTCGATCGGGTTCTCACCGGGACTGAAGAGCTGGCGGTACACCGTTTGTCCGATGACGACGACGAGGTTGGCCTTGCTGTCGTCCTCGGCCATGATGCCCCGCCCGGCAGCGATCTGCCAGTTCGTGATGGACGGATAGACTGCGCTCACGCCTTGGATGTTCGTCGTCCAGTTTTGGTTGCTGTACTGCACCTGCCCCTGCTGGCGGATGAGGTAACCGATTTGCGCGACCGCGGGATCCTCGCGGCGAATCGCGCGCGCGTCCGCGACCGTGAGTGTGCTGGCGCTGCCGAATCCGGCACGGATGCCGCCCGTGGTCAGCGCGCCGGGCAGGATCACGACGACGTTGGTGCCGAGGCTCTCGATCTGCTTGCGGACCGCCTCGCTCGCGCCGTCGCCCACGGCGACCATGACGATGAGCGCTGCGACACCGATGAACACACCGAGCATGGTGAGCGCCGAACGCATCTTGTTGCGTCCGATTGCCTGAGCCGCGGCGACCAGGATCATGAGCGCGAAGCCCAGGAAGCCGCCGGTTGGAAGCGTGGAGGCGCGCAGCTCGGGCGGGTGGAAGAACGCCGAGCGTTCAACTTCCGTAGTGGTGGCCGGCGCTGCCGGTTTGGTCACCCGTTCGTCGGAGACGATTTCGCCGTCACGCATGGTCACGATGCGGTCGGCATAGGCGGCGATATCGGCCTCGTGGGTAACGAGGAGGATCGTGACTCCTTGTTCGCGATTGAGCGAGAGGAGCGTTTCCATGATCTCGTGCGACGTTCGCGTATCGAGATTGCCGGTCGGCTCGTCGGCGAGAAGAAGGCTCGGTGCATTGATCAACGCGCGGGCGATCGCGACGCGCTGCTGTTGACCGCCGGAAAGCTGGCCGGGCGTATTGCGCTCGCGATCGCCCAGGCCGAGAAGGTGCAGCGCTGTGCGCGCCCGTTCTAAGCGCACAGCGCGACCCTTCGGCCCCGAGGCGGCGTAGTAGAGCGGCAGGCCGACATTCTCGATGGCGCTAGTGCGGGGCAGCAGGTTGAAGCTCTGGAATACGAAGCCAAGGCGTTCGCTGCGGATCCGGGCGAGGTCCGGTTCGCGCAGCGCCGCGACATCGACGCCCTCTAGGAAGTAATGGCCGTTCGTCGGCAGGTCGAGGCAGCCGAGAATATTCATGAGCGTCGACTTGCCCGAGCCCGACGAGCCCATGATCGCGACGAACTCGCCGGACTGGACGGTTAGGCTGATCCCGCGGAGCGCTTCGACCTTGACATCGCCGAGGATAAAAGTGCGGGCCACATTCTCGACCTTGATGACCGGCTGCGTCACTTCAGAGCCTTCGCGCGGCATCGGAGCACCATCTCAAAGGCGCGGCGGCGGCGATCCCGACTGGCCGCTCACTTGACCGCCGCTTTCAGCAGTAATGACCTGATCGCCCGGGTGGAGATCACCCTTGACGATCTCTGTGAAGTTGTCGTCATTGAGACCGGGAGCGACGGTGACCGCAATGGGCTGACCATCGCGCAGCACCCAGACTTGCGGCTGTCTGCTCGACGGCGTGCGAGCGCCCGGGGCTTGAACTGCTAAAAGGCCGCCCGGCACATATCGCAGCGCCTGGTTCGGAACACGCAACACGTCGTTTCTTTGATCGACGATGATCTGCGTGGACGCGGTCATGCCTGGTATCAGCGCCAGATTGCTGTTATCGACGCCGATCACGACATCGTAGGTCACGACGTTCTGGACTGTCTGCGGCGACTGACGGATCTGGGTCACTCTGCCTTGGAAGACCCGCTGGGGAAAGGCGTCGACGGTAAAAGTAGCCTCCTCTCCTTCCTTGATCCCTCCCATGTCGCCTTCGCTGCTGTTCGTGTCCACCTCCATCTGCTTGAGGTCCGTGGCAATAAGAAAAAGCGTCGGCGTCTGGAAACTGGCGGCGACGGTCTGGCCGCCGGTTACACTGCGGGACACGACGGTGCCCTCCACGGGCGAGATGATGTCGGTGTAGTCGAGATTGAGCTTGGCGCCTTCCACCAGCGCTTGGTCGAGCTTGACGGTCGCTTCGTCCTGGCTCACGATATAGACTTGGTCTTCGGCCTGTTGATGCGGGATCGCGTTCTGGGCAGCGAGTGACTGGTAGCGCGCGAGATCTATACGATCCTTGTCGAGCACCGCCTGATCGCGCAGAAGCTGCGCGGAATACTGATCGAGCGTCGCCTGATACGGACGTGGATCGATCTTGGCGCAGACCTGCCCTGCCCTCGCCTGCGTGTTGTAGTCGCAGTAAAGGTTCTGAATTATGCCGGAGACGTAGGTCCCGACAATGATCGTGAGTACCGGGTTGACAGTTCCGGTCGCCGTTACAACGCGAGTAATTGCGCCGCGCACGACTGGCGCGGCGACGTACTGCACGGGCGTGGTGCGAAGCATGCTCCACCATGCCACCCCGATGACTACGGCAAACACAAGCAAGGCAACCACACCCCAGCCTCTCCGGACATTGATCGGGCGCCAAGAGGACTTCGCTCCTATCGATGACGGTGACCTCATTTTCATACTCCCGCAAAGGGGTACATGACTTCCAAATAGACAAAATAGATGATGTACACGTCGACCCGCGTGCTGGCCGCTGCCGGCCGGAAGCTCGCCGAAGCCTTTGCGCCAGGCGCGCGCCGAGACGAGAATGACCCCCGACGCCGCCATTTAAAAAAATAGCTCCCTTCGATCATGCCGCGTTGATGTAGCTCAAATTGCTGGCTGCCCTCGCACGAAAAAGTCGGTGGCTGGCATTTCGCATTTCGGGCGGCAAAATTGTCTCCCGAAAATTTTCGTCTTAATGGAACTGAGAGGGCCTTTCGCATTCCACGCACAGCCCAAGACCACTGGTCTGGGAAGCCAGGATCAGGGCGATGATCTGACGCTTCGACCCGAAGCGGCTCTTGCAGCCGCTCTTGGAAAGCACCCGGATGATTTTCGTCAACTCGACGAGAAAGCGCGTTCGCATATGTGTTTTGGCGTTTCGGTCGAGAACTGCGGCTCCCGCATCGTGCATCTCAAAAGGCACGTACCAGTATTCGTTTCCTGTCGATAGAGCCGCTTATCGCTAACGTTTCCAGGCACGCGTTCTCCGCTTTAGGCGCCTCACGTCGTTTGCCTGCAAGCCTCCGAAGCGCTTCCGCCAAGTATAGAGAGTCTGTTGAGTTTCAGGACGCGAAAGGCGGCGACTCAAGACGTTCATCGACGAATTCCGCAGAGAAGTGAACCTACAAGCAGCTGAACTAAATATAACCAAACCGAACGTGATCTGGAGAGGACCGAGCGCGACATTCGAAGGCTGATTGAAGCCATCAAGGCAGGCGTCCTCGGTGCCTCCGTAAGGGACGAGATGACGACCTTGGAATCCCGTCGGATCGATCTTCTCAGTCAGCTGAAAGAGGCACCCCTGCCTATGCCGCGTCTGCACCCAAACATTGCCGAGATGTACCGCCAAAAAGTCGACAATTTGGCCGAAGCCCTCAACGAGGAGCGCAGCTGCGTGGAACGTGCAGAGTGCATCCGTGAGCTCATCGAAGCGATCCGGCTCGTGCCGGAAAATGGCAAGCTTAAGATCGAGCTCTATGGCGAGCTTGCAGCCCTCCTCAACCTCGCAAACGAACACCCCCGCT
>Ga0116223_10003673_pt1 | contig 13621 bp, 10 predicted proteins | sample Sb_taG_3_FD_90092 | JGI IMG/M metagenome (GOLD analysis project Ga0116223, IMG submission 90092) | Peat soil microbial communities from Weissenstadt, Germany - Sb_50d_a_PC metaG | ecosystem: Environmental > Terrestrial > Soil > Wetlands > Peat | place: Germany: Weissenstadt | collected 2010-09-21 | reverse complement strand
TTCAGCGTTTCTGTTTCGTTCAACGCGTTGACCCCGATGATTTTCGTGATGAGCGCCGCGGCCTCGTCCCCGAACTGGCGCGGCTGCCCGCCGCCGGTACCGCTCGTAATTCGGGATTCCATCATCTCGGTCTGATATTCCTCTGCCGTCATGTTCGATCCGCGCCCAGGCACCGTCCGGCCATCCGGCGTACGGAACGATTCAGTATTGGATAGCGTCACGAACGATTGTTGCCCCTCGCTGGTCTCGCACGTTTCACTCATCGGAAGGCCCGTGGCCAATATGCCGTGCTGCCCTTCCTTCAGACAAGGCGCGCTAACCAGAAATTGCACCGTAGGTTCGGCCAACTTGCCGCCAACCGTCCACGCCTCGGTCCAAGAACCAAAGTCGGCCTTCTCGAACTGCCCGCTGGTCGACCATCGGCCCACCGAGTCAGTCCGGCCAATCACCGGCCCCCAATCCGTCCGCCCCTGTATAGTCGTCCGCACGCTGACGGGCTGGTCACCCGTACCATGAACCACAATCTCAAATTTGTCCCCGATCTGAAAATCACTGCTGGCCGGACGGCTCACATTCCTGACCTGCACCACCGCCTTCTGCGCGGCAACCGGAATCGCCGCCAATATCAAAACGAGCAGAATAAGCACGGAGAACCTCATCGATTGATTCTATCAGCGCTCTCGCGTCCGATTCGTGTCGCGAGCGGAATTGTACGCAAGAACAAGCGCAATCCCCTCACGAAGATTCGCCAAGCACTCGTCCCGGGTCCGCCCCTGTCCGTTCGCCCCAGGCACCTCAGCGCAGTACGCGATGAACCAAGGCCCATCCCGCTCGACAATTGCGTTGAACTCGTTGTGCATTAGCTTCAGTCTATCTGGCGACTGTGCGCTAACGTGTCGCCAGACGGGTGGCATATTCTAGACTCGCCTTGATGTGCTCAGGTCCAAGCTGTGGATAGGCAGCCAGGATATCCTGACTTGTCTCTCCAGCAGAGAGCTTTTCAAGAATCAGGTAAACAGGAATGCGCGTCCCCTTCAGGCACGGCTTGCCCATCATGACATCACGTCGGACCTCGATGTGCTCTGGCAGATCCATCAACTCGACTGTATCAAACGCGCGGACAGGCTTTTACGGTTAAGTAAGGGCCGGAAGCGCCTACTCACAATGGCGCGGATCTGTCTTCGGCGGTCCCGCCGACTTCCTCATTCAAGTTCCAGCGCTGGCTTTCGAAACCGCACCAACGCTTTCGACACATCAGCCATCTCCTTGGCCTTGACATCCCGAATCAGCTCTTGACCTGCGGCCCACTGATCTGCCAATCCGAGGTCCGCTGCGACTCGGGAGATATACGTGTCAACCTCATCTTCACTTGCAGACCTTTGCCGAAAGATGAGCTCGAGCATCGCGCTCCGGGTCGCCTCCTCGCTCAAGAGGCTGGTCAGGTACTCATCGCGCACACCACCGGCCTCGGCTTGCAGACGGATAATAGCTTCGAGTCGCGCCTCTGGCTGTTCGTATGAAGGGACGGTCGCGTCGAACCCAGACTTCGGGTCGCGGCCAACAGCGTCCGGCTTGGCATACCTAGTGAGGTCCACGTGAAGGCACGCGCACCGAACCTTACCACCATCGCGGAGCTGGCTACCGATGAGATAGCCTTCATATCGATAGCTGAATCCCTGTGCCCTTGTCTTGATGTCCACGAGGAATTGAGCGGCGTTTTTTTCGATGAGACGCTGAGGGTCCTGCCGAGTCGACGCCTTGGACTCTGCGAGCCCCAAGTAAAGTATCCCCGCACGATTTGTCCAGGCGACAATATCTGGCATCACGCCCAACGGCCGGACAAGAGGGCGATAGCCAAACTGCTCCATGCAAAATCCCGCGATGCCCTCGCCAGCGGCACTGAGCGCACCAGTGTTCGGGCGGTATTGATTGCCACTGCCAAATAGGTAAAGCACAGCCAGTTGCGTTGGGACTGACCGAGAAAACAGCCTCCCATTGACGATGTCAAAGTATTGGTCCAGGTCCGCGGACGCGTCAGCAACGTACTGCTCCCCGTAAACATGTGTCTGGCGCTTAAAGTCGTTCTGCGGCAACGTATACCGGAATGAACGACCGCCAGCTTGCATCAAGGTCCTAATTCTCTCTTCAACCATCTTTTGCAAAGACGGATCGTTGGATCTAACCAGCCTATCGAGACTGGAGTCCATCGAGGTTGAGTACAGCATCCCTTCGATGTCCACGTCACTCATGAGAGGAAGGATACCTTACCAGGGGAGCAGCATCCGCAAATTCTCAGCGAATACCAGGCTCGAGTTGGGCGCGAGGTGCCTACAAATCCTCCGCCCGCAATCCCGTATCTTTAGCGATCCTCGAAAGCGCAGCGGGACCGATTTCTTCGCCGTCATGGAAGCAGAAAGTGAAGTTGGGCCACCCGGCGCGTTGCAGCTTTCGGTGTGAGCCCACCTGTTTCTTGAATGTCCAGCCAATGCGGAGCAACGCCGCGTAAACCCGTCTGGCCTTGGTCACCCGCCACGTACTCACGCGGCGAAGAGGACCTTCAGCGGCTCCGGAACTTCCTCACCACTCTCGATCATGTCGGCCAGGATTTGAAGAGCAATCGCTTTGACCTTACGCACGGCGGCGTCTTTCGTCTCCGCATACGCCATCACGCCGGGGAGGTCGGGGACGGATGCCAGAAACCTGCCGTCTGCCTCGCGCTCGATCTGAACCCGCAGCGGCTCGATTTCCACCATGACTCTATTCTACGTCCACTATCTGCTCAAATCTCCAATATCACAGGCATGATCAGCGGTCTTCTTGACGTCTGCTTCTGGATGTAGCGCTTCAGGTCCGCCCGGATCTTCTCTTTCATGACGCCCCAGTCCGTCATCTCTTCCGGGTTTGACGTCTCCAGCGTCTTCTGCACTATCGCGCGTGCGGACTGCATCAGCTCCGACGCTCCATCCTCGGCTCCGGTGAAGCCGCGGCTTACCAGTTCCGGAACACTCTCCACGCGCCCCGTGTGCTTGCTGATCGCAATGATGGGCAGCACGATGCCGTCTTCGGAAAGATGGCGCCGGTCGCGGATCACGACATCCTCCACCACCTCGTCCACCGACCCCGAATCAATGCATACGCGCCCCACCGGAACGTTCTCGCCCCGCCGCGCGCCGCGCTCATCGATCTCCAGCGTCTCGCCGGTCTGCATCACGAAGATATCTTCCAGGCCGGAATGCCGCAGATGCTCGGCCAGCCGCGCGTGCTTGTCCATCTGCCGGTACTCGCCATGGATGGGAACGAAATATCGCGGCCGCACCAGGTTCAGCACCAGGCGTAACTCCTCCATGCTCGCGTGTCCGGAAACGTGCAGCGGCGGGTTCATGCTCCCGTACATCACGTCCGCGCCGCGTCGCGCCAAGTGGTCGATCATCCTGTAGATCAGCTTCTCGTTGCCCGGAATGATGCGCGAGCTGAGCACTACCGTGTCGCCCTTCTCTACCGATATGTGCTTGTGGTTATCCACCGCCGCCCGCGAAAGCGCCGACATCGGCTCGCCCTGCGTTCCCGAAATCAGCACCGTCAGCTTATGCGGTGCCGCGTCCATGGCATCCTGTGGGCGGATCAGCACTCCGTCGGGAATCGTCAACAGGCCCAGCGAATGCGCGATCTCGGATACGCTCGTCATGCTGCGGCCTACAATCGCCACCTTGCGCCCGAACTCTTCGGAAATATCGAGAATCTGCTGGATGCGATGAATGGATGAGCTGAAGCAGGAAACCATAATGCGCCGCTCGGCCCGGTTGAAAATGTCCTCCAGCCGCGGCCGCACCGCGCGCTCCGATTCCGAATACCCCGGGCGGTCGGCGTTGGTCGAGTCCGACAGCAGCAGCAGCACACCCCGCTTTCCGTAGTCCGCCAGGGTGTGCAAGTCGAACAACTCGTTATCGGTGGGAGTCGGATCGACCTTGAAATCGCCCGTATGGATCACTACACCGACCGGCGTCGTGATGGCTAGCGCCACCGCGCTGACGATCGAGTGTGTGACGTGAATAAACTCGATCTTGAAAGGCCCGATTTCCAGGATCTGCCGCGGCGTAATCGTATGGAAATCCACCTCTTCCGGCAGATCGTATTCCTCCAGCCGCCGCTCCACCAGGGCCAGCGTGAAAGCGGTTCCGTACACCGGAATATTCAGGTCTGCCAGAAAAAACGGGACGGCGCCGATATGGTCTTCATGCCCGTGGGTGAGGAGCAGCGCACGGACATGTTGCCGGTTTTCACGGAGATAGGTCAGGTCGGGTGTTACCAGGTCGACACCGAGTAACTCGTCCTCCGGGAACATCATCCCCGAGTCGATCACGATGATGTCGTCCCCATAGCGGATCGCCATCATGTGCATCCCAAACTCGCCCAAACCACCGAGCGGGATTATTTTCAATTTGTTAGCCAAAGGATTGCCGAGCTACTAGTGTACAGTCAGGGGCCTCAAAATAAAAATGCTCACCCCGAAGGGTGAGCATTCAATCTCCCCGTTCTACCGGGGTGATGTTCGATGGGAGAACCATTTTCGACGGCATCGCAACCGCCAAAAACTTAGTGATTGGATATTAAATTTTCCGGCGCACGCAGTCAAGTTAAAAAACCCTACTAAAAATAGGGCCCCTAAGCATCGGCAGCCCCTGAACTTATGGGTCCGGTATATTTCCACAGCCGTTGTGGAAAAGGACCGCGAAGCCCTATTTCGCCCCGCCATTTCAAGGCTAAACTAAAGATAACCTTTGCCTTACCGATCCCTGAGATGCAGCGAGATCACGGCTTCCCGGTCGCCCGACGGCCCCATCCGCAGGAGCAGCGCGCGGAAACTGCCGAAGGAAAGGCCAGCCACCAGGCAGAAAACGAGCAGCAACCCTGTGAGTTTAAAGATATTTACGACCAGGTTGCCGATGTTGTCCCGCGCTCCGGGAACGCGCTCGTCGAGTGTAATCGTCGGTGCATAGCGAATCCGGGCCAATAACCGCTCGGCGTCGTCGGCGTTCGGCGGAGACAGCACCACTGCGATGAGTGGCCCGGCCCGCTTGGCCATCGTCCCGGAAATCCGCTGGAAATCCACAATGCGTTCTCGGGCAATCTGGGGCGTGGGATAGGAAAAGATGACCAGCTTCATTTCACCCGTTGCCGTTCGGAACGTCGCGAGCTGGCCTTCCGTGCCGAAGTGGAAAGCGGCTGTAGAAGGCGAGATGGCGGGGGCGAATTTTTCCAGGCCAACGGGCCCCAAAACATAGCGCTCAGAGTTCAGAACCAGCCCCTTATCAGGGAGATAGCCGGAGAGCGCGGGTAGTGGGGACTGTTCCAGCTTAGGCAGGGTCTGGACCAAAGCGTCAATCTCGCCTACAGACGGTTTATAACCACTAAATTTCAGAAGGTAATTTCCGTAAGCCAAAGTCACGGAATCGCCTGATTCTACAGCTAGTTTTCCCAGCGTGGAGGGTCTTGCATCAGAGGGACGCTGCCAATCGAAGGCGGCGAGCGCGCCCGTAGAGTCCTGCAGCCGGTAGGCGGTTCCGGTGAATTTCTGGGTCTTGGACTCGTACTCCGCCTGCTCGGCCTGCTGCAAGCCGCACTCGTCCCAAAGCGGGCGGTCGGAGACCTCAAGCGGCTTGGCAGACGCGCGGTGGAAGGCGCCGAAGGTGTCGGGCCAGATACCGGCAAAGCAGCCCGCCGGCAGAAGAAGCGTCACCAGAAGCTTCGTCATGGTCATCTTTCATATTAGACGCAAACCGCGAACAGGAGAGAATGAGAAAGATTCGATGACACAAGATCCGCGCGAGGTGTACTCCCGTCTGCTGGAAGAGCGGCGCGCCGAAATCGGCCGGCGCGAGCAGCGTCACCGGACACTCGGCTACTTGAAGGTGGCGGCGGCAGTTGCTGTCGGCGGGGCGCTATGGATGGCGCTTGTGCACATTGCCTCCATCCTCTGGGTACTGCTGCCGGCCGCGGTGCTGGCCGCGCTCTCGGTATTCCACGAGCATCTATTGCGGCAACTCGAGCGGCGGCGCAGAGCGGAGCGATATTTCGAAGGGGCGCTGGCGCGGCTGGACGGAAACTGGGCTGGCACGCGTGAAACGGGTGAAAAATATCTCGACCCGGCGCATCCTTACGCGCAGGATTTGGACGTGTTCGGCAAAGGTTCGTTGTTTGAGCTGCTCTCGACGGCGCGGACGCACATCGGCGAGGATACGCTAGCGCGGTGGTTGTTGGCGCCCGCTAATCCAGAGACCGTGCGTGCCCGGCACGAGGCGGTGAACGAGCTGCGACCGCGGCTGGATCTGCGGGAGGATCTGGCGATCGTGGCGGAAGAGGCACGCACGGGCGTCGATCCGGTTTCGCTCGCGGCATGGGGCGAGGCAGCGCCGCTGATCGAAGGCAGAGGGCTGCGCACTGGCGTGTTTGTGCTGACAGCGCTCGGCGTGCCAGCCGGGTGCGCGTTCGTGGGATACGTTGTGCACCAGTTCGGGCTGGTTGAAATGGCCGAATCAACGGTGGCGCGGCTGCGAGACTTTTTCTTGGTCGTCATGTTAGTGAACTTTGTGTCTCTACATCGCGTGCACAAACGGGTGCAAGCGGTAGTGGGAGCTGTGGATGGTTCCGCGCATGGGTTGAAGCTTCTCTCAGAGGTACTAGTGCGGCTGGAGCGCGAGAATTTCCACTCACCGATGTTGGCCGCCTTGCGGGCTTCCCTGGACGCGGAAGGCGATCCGCCCTCCAAACGTATTGCGTGGCTCAACCGGCTGATGGAGCTGCTCGATTCGCGCGATCATCTTGTGGTGCGGATCGCCGAACCGTTCACACTGTGGACCACGCACCTGGCATTCGCAGTAGAGCACTGGCGGCGGCACAGCGGCACTGCGGTGCGCCGATGGCTCACTGCAACCGGTGAAATCGAAGCGTTGTGTTCGTTCGCGAGCCATGCGTTCGAGCACCCGGCGGATCCATTTCCTGAATTCACCGCAGACGCGCCGTGGCTGGAAGCAGAAGGCGTCGCGCACCCGTTCTTGCCTGAGAGCAGCGTGGTGCGGAATGATGTGCGGATCGGCGGCGAGCTGCGGCTGTTGGTAGTGAGCGGCTCAAACATGTCGGGCAAAAGCACGCTCTTGCGGACGCTCGGCATCAATGCCGTTCTGGCGCAGGCGGGTGCGCCGGTGCGGGCGCGAAGGTTGCGGATGTCACCGCTCGCGATTGGTGCATCGATTCGCATTACGGACTCCCTGCAAGGCGGCGTGTCGCGATTCTATGCAGAGATTCTGCGGTTGCGCCAAATTCTGGATCAAACGGGCGGGCCGCTGCCGGTGCTGTTTCTGATCGATGAGTTTCTACATGGCACGAACTCCCACGACCGGCGGATCGGCGCGGAGGCGCTCGTACGAGGCCTGGTGGAGCGGGGCGCCATCGGGCTGATCACAACGCACGACCTGGCGCTGGCGGATATTGCCGAAGGACTCGGCACGCGAGCCGCCAACGTGCACTTCGAAGATCAGATCGAGAACGGCCAGATTCACTTCGATTACGCGCTACGGCCGGGCGTGGTGCGCAAGAGTAACGCGATTGAGTTGATGAGATCGGTGGGGCTGGAGATATAGCCGCGATAGATAAGCCGTGTGATGAGTGAGGACAAAATTCAGAAAACGTCAATAGCGCCGATGCTGTCGGTACGGCACGGAGCGAACGCGGATGAGTTCAATTGAGGGATGGCGTTCCCGCCATTTCCCAGATCCGCACTTCGCTGGGACGTTTCTCGGAGGTGTTGACAGCCTACCGGTTGGCAGTTGTAGTATATAGATGTTGGCAGGCAACATGTCTGAAAACAAAACGGACGTCCCGTACGGAACGCTGGATCTCCTGATCCTGAAAACACTCGACACGATGGGCCCGATGCACGGCTACCGCATCGCCAGGAGAATTGAGCAGGTCGCGGAGAACCTTTTGCGATTGAACCAGGGGTCGATTTATCCAGCTCTCATACGCCTGGAAGAGCAAGGCTGGATTCGCACGCAATGGGGAGTTTCCGAGACAAAACGCAAGGTTAAGTTTTATTCGCTGACCAGGGCTGGAGCAAAGCAACTCAATGTCGAGGTTGCGAACTGGGAGAGGGCGACGGCGCTGGTGGCCCGGTTCCTGGAGGCGGAGTCATGAACCTTCGATTCGCGGTGGGCCGTCTGCTGGCGCTGTTCCGCAATCGGCGTCTCGACGGGGAACTGGAGGGTGAAATCCTCGCCCACCTGGAGATGGCCGAGCTCAATGCCATTGCCGCCGGACTGTCGCCCGAAGAGGCTCGACGTGAGGCCCGCCGTGGTTTCGGAGGCATCGAACAGATGAAGGAAAATCATCGCGAACAACGGAGTGTCCGGTGGGTGGAGAACCTGTTGAGAGACCTACGATACGGGATGGCTTCGCTAGCGCGGGATCCCGGGTTCGCCGCGGTTACCATCGGATTGCTGGCTCTCGGCATTGGCGCCAACACGGCAATGTTCACTATCGTTGATGCGGTCCTGTTGAGACCGCTTCCGTTCCCTGAACCAGAGCGCATGGTAAGGCTGTGGGAAACGCCGACCCCTGGGCACCACAACAACACCACCACACTCACTTTTCTCGATTGGAAGCGGCAGGACACCATCTTCGAGGCGTTGTCCGCGGAAGAGCCTGTCAGCGCCGCAGTGGCGACTGGCGCCGATCCGGTGCGCCTTTCGGGCAAATTGGTGTCGGCCGATTACTTCAACGTATTCGGCGTGACGGCTCGAATCGGGCGCACGTTCGCACTGGGCGAGGACCAGCCGGGAGCAACCCCGGTGGTGGTGCTGAGCTACTCGTTGTGGCAGACGCGATTCGGGGGCGATCCCGACGTTCTGAAACGCGACTTTGTGCTCGACGGTGAATCACACAGGATCATTGGGGTGTTACCCGCGGGCAGTTTCGACCGGGACGAGGCACGGTTCTGGCAGCCGCTGATCTTGGCGCCGATCCAACTGAATCGCAATCAGCACTGGCTGCAAGTGGTCGGACGCCTGCGCTCCGGTGTGAGCATCGAGCAGGCGCGAGCCAAGATGAGCAGTTTGAGAGCCAGTCTTGGCGCGGTGATTCCACAAAAGAAATTGGGTTTCGCGGTGGATCCGTTCGCGCAACTGCTGGTTGGCGATACCCTGCGCCGCTCGATCTACCTCGCGTTCGGAGCGGTTCTGCTTGTGTTGCTCATCGCCTGCGCGAACGTGGCGAACCTGGTGCTGGCCAAAGGAGCAACCCGGCGGAAGGAGATGGCCCTCCGAGCCGCCTTAGGGGCCGGCCGCGGCCGTTTGATTGGACAGTTGCTCACGGAGAGCCTGGTGCTGTGTCTTCTCGGAGGCATGGCGGGCATTGCGGTGGCCTACCTACTGCTTCATGCCGCAGCTCCACTGGTAGCGGCATCGCTGCCGTTTACGGCCGATCTCAGCCTGGATCTGCGCGTCCTCGGCTTTGCCGCACTGGCCGTCATGGCGGTTTTGATACTCACGGGTTTGCTTCCTTCCTTGCAAACTTCCTTCGGCAAGCTGTCGAGCTCGTTGAATCAGGCGGCTCGTGGATCGTCGGCTTCGAGCGCAGCGGTGCGCCGCACAATCGTCATCGGTGAAGTGGCGGCTTCCGTTGTGCTGATCTGCGGCGCGGCGCTGCTATTCAAGAGCCTGGCGAAACTTGAGCAAGTGGATGCCGGCGTACGAATCGACCACGTAATCACGATGTCGACGGATCTTCCATCGACTGCATACCCGACCCCAGAAAGCGCCACCACATTCTATGAAGCGGTCGTGCAACGGCTCCGATCGGCGCCTGGAGTCGAGCAGGCAGCTCTCTCGCTCGACTTGCCTCTTCAAGGCACACGGTGGGGCGAGTGGATCAGCCTGGCGGGAGTGAAGGAGGCTCTCCTAGTTCGTGTAAAGATGGTCGATCCGTGGTATTTCGCGACGCTCCAAATTCCCCTAGAATCCGGGCGCGGATTTGAAGAGCGCGATCGCGCGGGCGCTCCGCCCGTCATGGTGATCAATCAGGAGGCGGCGCGGTTTTTGTCAAGCAGATTCGATATGGCGAATCCGATTGGGCGAGTTGTAGGCATCCACTTGCCTGGCTACGGCCCAATCCCAGAGTCCCCAGTGAGCGTGCAGATCGTGGGCGTGATTCGGAACGAGCGTACCGGCGGATTGCACGCGCCGGAAGAGCCTGTGGCCTATGTACCTTTGGCCCAGGTCCCGCGACAGGACGTCAGTCTGGTGGTTCGCACACGGAGCGAACCTTTGGCGGCAATGTCCGGGATTCGGGAAGCAGTGCGGCAGATCGATCCCCACCTGCCGCTGGGGGAAGTAAGGACGATGGAACAGGTGAAGGAGCGGAGCATACTCTGGGAGAAGCAGCCCACGTGGGTGGTGGGAGCCTTCGCCGGCGTCGCCGCACTGATGGCCGCACTGGGACTTTACGGCGTTCTGGCGCATGCGGTAACGCAGCAGCGCCGCGAGATTGGCATCCGCATGGCCCTGGGCGCGCGGCCGGGCGACGTCGTATCGCACACTTTGCGCAGCGCCCTCTCGATGGTGATCGTGGGGCTTGCCGTCGGACTGGCTGGAGCCTTTGCGCTGACGCGGGTCCTGAAGAGTCTCTTGTTCGAAGTGTCCGCGCTGGACCCGGTCGCACACGCGCTTGCCTGCGTCCTGATGACTCTAATCGGAATACTGGCGGCTTGGATCCAGGCGAGCCGGGCGGCCCGGGTGGACCCTATGACGGTGCTTCGCGACGAAGGCTGATTGGGATGAAGCCCCTTCGGCTTCCCCCCTTTGAGATCGCCGATGATCGTTCCGCTTATCAGCGACAGGGAGTCAGAGAAAAACCTCTACCATACACTGCGCCACACCCGATTCGCCTTCCACCTCGATCACCTACGACGCCCCGGCAGCTCTTTCGGATTCGGGCGGTGCAGTGTGGAGGGCTTGGTGCGACAGCATTTGATCGCGAAGGGTTCGGGACGCGGCCAGGGCTTGCATGCAACCAAACCAGATGCTCGGAAACGAGGTATCAGAAGACGGGCGGTATTGAGCCAGGTGCTGCTGGGCCGATGCCAGTTCAGTGGCGGCATCGATGCAACTCACCCGGAGACGTTCACACTCCACACACTCGGGCATATTTGGTGTATAATCGCCGTGCTGGGAGGACGGCTGGAACCCACGTACTCGCCGTGCCATCGACGTTTTCGTGCCTGCCTCGCTCTCAGCACTCTCAAAGCGCCTGGGTAAAATCCCAGTTTGCGTCATCTAGGGCACCGGAAACTACTAGTAGAATTCCTAGGTTACAAGTAGGGCGTAGTCTATTTCACTATTCCCAGGGTCATAGCGGACCGTACCAACTCGGCGACGGAATGCACTCCCAGTTCTTCCATGATGCGGTACTTATGGAACTCCACGGTTTTCGGAGAGACGTGGAGAGTGAAGGCGATCTCCTTCACGGGGCGACCCTCCGCCAGTAACTGGAGGACTTCACGCTGGCGTGAGGTGAGCCTTCCGAGGCCGGGCCGCCTCTCACGAGAACGGGTCTCGATGGCCCGCTTGACCAGGTCCGCAATGGGCCGGGCAACATAGGCGCTTCCGCCGAGGACTTCGCGGATGGCCAGAGGCAATTCATCGGCTCCGGAGCTTTTCAACACGTAACCGCAGCCGCCTAACGCCAGGGCCTCGATGGCGTAGCTGACCTCCGAGTGCATGGTCAGAAAAACGATCTTCACCACGGGATCGAGCAAACGCAGTTGCCTGGCGGCGTCAATGCCATTCAACAAAGGCATGGTCACATCGGTGATGACGACGTCCGGGAGGAGTTGTCGAGCGGCTCGCAGCAGCGCGCGGCCGTCCTTGACAGCGCCGACGATCTCGAAGTCGGGCTGATCGAGCACGAGGTGGAGGCCGGCAATGACGATGTCGTGGTCGTCGGCCAGCAACAGCCTCCAGCGTTTCATGAGCCGACCGACTTCAAGGGCGCGCGGACCTCGATCTCAGTACCTTTTCCGGGCTGGGAACGGATGGAAAAGTCGCCACTGACCAGGCGCACCCGCTCTTCCATGCTGATGAGGCCCAGGCCGCCCCGTCTCCTGGCCTCCTCCGGCTTGAAGCCGGCTCCCACGTCCTCAATCAGGAGCACCAAGTCGGATTCGTGGCGGGCCAGAACGAAGTGCACTTCCTTAGCGCCGGCGTGTTTTCCGATGTTGCGAAGAGCCTCCTGGCCCACGCGAAAAAGGCACAGGGCCACGTCGGCGGGGACGGCGCGTGGAACATCTTGAGCCTGAAACTCGACCGGAATAGCGGAACGCTGCGAGAATCCGAGGCACTCTTCGCGCAAAGCGGCTTCCAGACCGAGATCGTCCAAGATGGCGGGGTGGAGACGGCGCGAGAGGCGATGGACCTCGTCGGAGAGACCGCTGATTTTTTGCCCAAGATCGCGTATGCGGTCTTTCAGCGAGTCGGGCGATTTGGGTGGGGACTTGGCCAGCGCGGAGGCTTCCATGCCAAGAGCAGCGAGCTTCTGGCTGAGATCGTCGTGGAGGTCGCGAGCGATGAGTTGCGTCTCGGTCTCCTGAATAGAGAGCAGCCGCGCCGTCAGGCCTTGCAGCTCCTGCTGGTTTTTGAGGAGGGCGGCCTCGGTCTTCTTGCGCTCGCTGATATCGAGAACGAAAGTGACGCCGAGCGGGCCGTCCTTGGTCTCCAGGCGGCTCAAGCTAGTGGCCACGGGAAACTCCGAACCGTCCTTGCGGCGCCCGGTAAGCTCCAGGCCAGCTTCCATCTCCCGGGTCCATGGCGAGGCGATCCAATCTGTGCGGCGGCGCGCGTTCTCTCCGCGTAGAGTTTGCGGCAGCAGGTCTCCGATAGGGAGCGCCAGCAATTCCTCGCGGCTGTAGCCGAACATCGTTTCGGCCGAGGCGTTGACCAACTTGATGCGGCCTGTTCGATCGTGGGCCACAACCGCCTGAGACGCCGATTCCAGCAAGGCCTTTACGGTGGCCGCCTGATCGCGCGCGTCCTCTGTGGCTTGCTGGCGCTCGGTGACGTCGATCCCGGTGGCCACAATGTATTCGAGAGCGCCATCGCTGCTGACGGTACTACTAGACCAGGCGATCAGCCGGCACCCCCCGTCCTTCGTGATCCAATAGTCCTCGCGCCGGACGGGCTTGCCCAGGCGCACTTCGTCGAGAGCGGACTTGACGCTGGCGGCTTCCTTCGGAGTCAGCATAAATTCCCAGATGCGGCGGCCGGCCACTTCGTCCTGCGAGTAGCCGGTACGCTCCTGGCAGGCGCGATTGAAGCGCACGATCCGTCCTTCGCGGTCCATCACCACGACGAGAAGATCCTTGGCGGCGTCGTCGAGAATCGCTAAGACGAGATTTTCCTCCTTGCGCTTGGCCTCTTGACTCTGCTTGAGCTCGCTGATATCGACGAAGGCCATGAGAACGCCGGTGATGGCGCGCTCCCTGGTCCGGTAGGGGCACAGACGGACGGAATACCATTGGCCGCCATCAGCCTTCACTTCGCGCTGCACGTCACGGCCGTCGTCCATGACGCCCGAG
>Ga0116223_10003670_pt1 | contig 13626 bp, 12 predicted proteins | sample Sb_taG_3_FD_90092 | JGI IMG/M metagenome (GOLD analysis project Ga0116223, IMG submission 90092) | Peat soil microbial communities from Weissenstadt, Germany - Sb_50d_a_PC metaG | ecosystem: Environmental > Terrestrial > Soil > Wetlands > Peat | place: Germany: Weissenstadt | collected 2010-09-21 | reverse complement strand
ACGAATTGTTTCAGCTTCTCGAATCCGGCGTCACCTAGAAGTTTTAAGAAGGTGCCGGATTCGCCGCCGGGGATGACGAGGCCGTCGATCTCGTCGAGTTGCTCGGGCTTTTTGACGAGCAGAACTTCGGCGCCCAGCTCTTCGAGCCGGCGTCGGTGGGCGTCGAAATCGCCCTGGAGGGCTAGGACTCCGATGGTCATACGAAAGGCTTCCACCACAGAGGACACGGGGGACACAGAGGATTACCGTGTGAGATTGATTCTAACGGATGTGGGCGCGGAAGAGATGAGATGCGCCTGCCCCACATGAGTCACACGACACAAATCCCCACACGAATCACAGCGGGAGGGCGCTGGGGAAGCGGGTTTGGAAATCCAGGAGGCCGACCCACTCGGGCTTGATGGTCACGCGAACCATGGAGGGGATCATCTTTCCGAGGTTCGCGCACCAGGCTTGTCCTTGCTCGCGTCCGAAGTAGCGTTCGGCGGCCATGGCGTATTCGGGTACGACTCCGTTCACGGGTTCCAGGCGCGCGGTGCCGCGAACCAGCAGTACTTTGTGAGGAAACATGTTGTCGTCGATGGTGAGGGCCACTTTCGGGTTCTTGGCAAGAGCCTTCAGCTTGGGCGCCTTGGGCGGGGTGCCCATGACGAACTCGCTTCCATTCCAGTGATACCAGATGGGAATCACGCGGGGCGCGCCGTCGGTCCCGATGTAGGCCAGACGGGCGGGAATAGTGGATTGGAGAAGGTGTTGCGATGCGGGATGCTGCAGAAGTGCGAGGTCTCCTTGTTTGCAGGGCATAGCTTCCCTTCTGGCCGGCAGCCGGCGGTGTGACAGAATTCCGCCGCAGTATAACTCCAAGGGGAACCAAGGGCCACAAACAAAGTCAAAGGCACACGGGCGTTAGCTTGAGGGCTTGCGCAGGGCTGCTCCCAGAACGTTGCCGGGGCCGGATTCTTGAACGAAGGCGACGAGTCTGAGATTGTTTGGATCCGTACCGGTTTTGAGTTTCAGCTGAACGTCCTGGGCAAAACTCTTTCCCTTGGGCAGCTTTCCTACCTTGGTGATCTGCTGCACAACTGCAACATGAACCAGATGGCGCCCGCCGTTCTCACCTTTCAAAACTTGCGACTCCACGTGATCGAGAGCGACTGCTACGTAGACGTCGCCATTGTGTTTTTCAGAATTGACATCCGTCTCGATGCGCGCCCACAGTACGGAGGGATTCTTGGCATCCACGGTGAGCGCGGCGATTCGCACGGAAACCTTGGGCGCGGCCGCGGCTTTTTGAAGAGCATCCATGACCGTCTGGGTATCGAGGAGCTTTACTGGAGTCCCGTCCACGAGGAGTTGAGGAGTGAAGACATTCTTTTCGCCAAGAACCGCCTCGTAAGCGCTCTGACGATCGGTCAGAGAAGACGAGGAGTTGGGATCTTTCCAACCATCATGATCCCAATAAGTCACGTGTTCACTGAGGACGATCATCTGGGCGCCGGGGATGGGTTGCTGGGCGTCGATATTTTTGAGAAGGACGTCGGCGGGCGGACAACTTGAGCAGCCTTCGGAGGTGAACAGCTCGATGAGAACTGGATGGGCATCCGTGGTCGCGGTCGGAGTGGCTGCAGCCGGGTTTTGGGCGGGCTGGCCTTGCCCGTTGGCGTCGGGAGCCACTCGAAGGAGTGAGAGGGCGAGGAAAAAAAACACGCAGAGTGAAAATCGCGTTGAAGCCGGTCGCAGCATAGTGACAATCCTGCCGGAAGCTAGTTTACCGCAGGTGGATTCCTCGAGAAAGTCCTCCCGAACGGGGATTGGAAGAGGTGACAGTAAAGGGCAACAACAACGTCAAAGGCGGCGGGCGAGGGCGCCCGCCCCACATCAATACTTCCCAGGGGTAGAAGCAGTCGTAGGTTCTCTGGGCTACGATTTTGCCGTCGCGGAATTCGAGGGTTAATGCGGGTCGGGCTGAGCCGCCGCCTCGGCGGAGTCAAAATCCCCACCCCGTCGCACAAAACGCGACAAGGACGGGCACCCTCACAGGTGAACGTAACTCCGGAGACCTCGCGAAGTTCCCGATTCTCTCAGGGTTGCTTTGAGTCGGGAGCGGAGCCAATATCGGTCATGCCCAAGATTTTGAACTCCTGCTCTACGCCTGGGGTCCGCGGATCGGAACACAGGTAGGCGTGCTTCTTATCGACGCGAAACGCGAGGGTGTCACCGAGGCCGATCTCCTTGTTCGCCACCATGCAAGGCTTGCTGGAACACTCCAGCTGGTAGATCTTGCCAGCAGTTTGGATGCGGAGAACGTGCACCCACTGCGGAGCGCTGCCACCCATAACGATGTGAGCACCGCCGTTGGGCGGGCCGGCGACCGGAACTCCCATCACGGGGGCGGTTGGGATGGCCGTGATTGGCGCGCCACCTGTAACTGGAACGCCGGTTACTACGCCTCCGGTGGTGGGCGCGGTGGGCATGACGACGACGGGCGCGCCTCCTGTGACTGGGATGGCGGTTACCGGCCCAGTCGCCATCACCGGCGTGGCGGCGCTAGCCGTGGTGATCGGAGATGCAACTGCCGTTGGAGTGGTGGACCAGCCGACCCCATGTTGCCCTTTCACCTGCATGCCGGTGCCAATGACGATGCCAGGTTCGGTGGGCGGGTTCGAGTTCGGTTGGTTGGCAGGGGAAGCATGGGCAGGGGAAGCATTGTCAGGCGAAGCAGGGGCTGGCAACGCCGGAATGACTTTCAGCTCGGTCGTAAGAATGCGAAGCTTTTCTTCCGCATCCGCTGCAGGGAGCGGCATGTAGGCCCAGTCGCCATCTAATCGAAAATGGACCGTATCGCCCGTGGCAATCGGCTTATCACCGAGTTTGCATTCGGGCTCGCCAAACTCAATGGCCTTTACGTGAGCGCACATCAACAGATAAATTCTGCTGTCGGTCGCGACCTGATAAAAGTGGCCGTGCTTGGAGAGGGCGGACAGCACGCTGCCGCTCTGGTTGTATTTGTCTGCAGGCTTGGCTTCTGGTTGGGACTGTGCCGCGTAGGACGTCATCGCCGCTAGTAAAACAACTCCGCCGAACAGGGATTTCAATATCGAGCCGGACATGCAAGGGCCTCCGTTTGGGATTCTACTATTACGAGGTTGTGTCGGGATCATATTCTCCAGATCCTGAGGAGGAGGTGGAATCGAGGGCGGGGGGATGCCTCGCGCCGCCGATCAAGAACGCGACAGGGAGGGCAGGCTCAGGAGCAAAGGCCAGACCGGGCAGCACCACTAGGAAAAAAGACGCTCCAAGTCGCGTGCGCCATGCACGACGCGAAGGATGAAGATTTCTTCCTCGTCGTACCGATAGAAGAGCAGGTGCCTGGGAAATCCTCGAACCGTCGTTCGTTTGACATCGTGGAGTTCCAGAGCTCGGAAGGAGCATCGCGCCCCTGCGGCGGGATGGTCGACGATCAACGAGATAGCGGACGTGACCGCCTTCTCCCAGCGTTGTGCCAATGGCGGCCCCGACTGAGCAACATACCAATCAGATTGCTCCAAGATGTCGGCGATGGCCGCATCGCTTAATACAAGCCTGCGCTTTTTCACCGGCGGCGGGCGCACTCGCGGAGGGCGGGGATCAGGCCTTTGCGGCGGATTTCGGCCAACGGGATTTCGATTTTCGGTCCCTTGGCGGCGGCGACGAGTTCCTGCTCGAGATCGCCGAGGCGGCGCTCCTTGTCCTGACGGATGAGTTCGCGGACGTACTCGCTGGGCGTGCCCCAATCGCCGGAAGCAACCTGTCCCTCGACGTATTCTTTCAGGGCTTCGGGGAGAGAGATGTTGAGCGAGGTCATGGGCATGGCTTCATAATATGACAGTTTATGAAGGTAGGCAATCGAAACGCCAAGAGGTTTGCGCTGTCGAGTTCCCACCATTGCAAAGGACGCAAGGACAGGGTACCCGGCACCCTCAAACTGTGGCAAGAACGTCCCTGGCAACAGAAACCTGGGCTGAGACATTCCACGTTGGGGAGGGCACCCCTAGGAATTTGAAGAGTTCGACGATTTTGTCTTCCCCCCCACCAGCCGTAATGAGCGCCGCAAGCTGGTATATGCAAATGCCTCGCTCTGCGACAGGGGCTGTCGGAAACTCGGGCCAGACTTCGCGTTTGCATCTGCCAGCAAACACAGGAATCGCCTCCTCGAACCTTTCTAGTGCGGCTCGAAGGTCCTGCAGTTTGGTGAATCCAGTGAAGGTTACAGCTTTCGATCTATATTCGATAACAACGTCGGTCAAACTTTCAGCGAGGTCCATCCCTAGCGCTAACGCGACGGCGGCGTCGATCTCGCGGACAAGCGGCTCCTGCTCAATAAACGTTCTCAGGGAGACGGCGTCGACCGGAACGTCGGGAACCATGGCTTCGACCTGCAGGGCAACGGAACGGCCGTAGTCGGAGCGCAGCTTCCGAATTTCCACGAACTCACGGCCCACGAGTTCGAAGAGTGCTGCGATAATCGAGAATCTTCGCTTCACGTCGTTTGGGTACGCGTCTTTAAGGTCGTACCACTCATGCTCGATTTCCGACCATGCGTGTCCAAGTATGGATGTAACTTGAATCTCACAACAGATTCCGGCAAACTGCTTGTACTCAACGTCTGATGTCCGCCGGTCTGCGTGAGTGCAAATCAGGTTGACTGCGCGATAGCCAAATCTGTCGGGATCCGTATTCCGCTTATCGGCTGACTCCTTTTTGTCGATCTTGAACTGGTCTTCGATGACGCCGACCACCCGGTCGATTTCGTCGTCGTAGTACGTGATCACTCGAAGGCCGGCCAGATCTGTTATGTCGTCTAGCGTTGCGTAATCCTTGGCCGGATCCAGATATTTTTCCTGCAGCTTCTTTTTGGTTTTGACGCGTGCCTGCACCGACTGATACCTGATATTGGCGTCTTGCAGACAGGCCTCGATCAGGGCCTTGGTCTTGGCGCAGAAGGTCGTGAGCGTTGGCTGGCGGTCTTCGAATTTGGCGAGGATGCTACCAACATCCCTCTTTGGCGCGCTCGCTTTGGGGCGGTCTGACATGCGCTTGCGGTTTATCCACGTTTTGTCAGCCGAACAGCAAACCTTAGGGCCGGCACCTGATCTGCGGAGCCTTGTGCGAGCGCCTGGCCTTCACCAGTGAGTGAGCCATCGAACTGGAGCGTGAGGTCTTGACCCAGCGTGTTAAAGACGCTGCGGGCACCTTCAATAAAGGGAGACGATTTCAGAGTGACGTGGAACTGTCTCCCCTCCACAGTGTAGCTACCTACGTAGAAGTATGTGCCGTCACCACCCAGAATTTTTCCGCGCTGAAAAACGGCCACGCCGCCTCCGAAGGACCCTGAGGTGCTACCGAACTCCGCGGTCCACAACCCATCCATGTCTTGCTCCATACTTAGCTCCCGGAAAAATTCCCCGGCTTCCACTCACCAGCCGCGGGTTTGCAGCATATGGGCCTCGTCCAAGCCCGCCACCGCGAGGCCTTTCATGGCACCCTGCAGGTCTTCGCTGACTTCAAGTAATACTTTAGGGTCTTGGTAGTGCGTTGCTGCCTGCACTATGGCGCGCGCGCGCTTCTCGGCTTCTTCGGGATCGGCGAAGGTGGTGCTGTCTTTCATGAAGATGCCGCTGCCTACGAAGACAGCTTCGGCTCCCAACTGCATGACTAGCGATGCGTCGGCTGGGGTCGCGATGCCTCCGGCGCTGAAATTCGGGACGGGGAGCTTCCCTGCTTTGGCGACGATGCGAATCAGTTCGTAGGGGGCCTGGTGCTCTTTGGCTTTGGCGTAGAGTTCTTCTTCGCCGAGGACGGTCAGGATTTTCATCTCCTGCACGATCTGGCGGATGTGCTTGACGGCGTGGACTACGTCGCCGGTGCCGGCTTCTCCCTTGGTGCGGATCATGCAGGCGCCTTCGGCGATGCGGCGCAGGGCTTCGCCGAGGTTGCGGGCTCCGCAGACGAAGGGAACCTTGAAGGCATGCTTGTCGACGTGGTGAGCTTCGTCGGCGGGGGTGAGGACTTCGGATTCGTCGATGTAGTCGACGCCGAGTTCTTGCAGGATTTGGGCTTCGGCGAAGTGGCCGATTCGGCACTTGGCCATCACGGGGATGGAGACGGCGGCCATGATCTCGCGAATCTTTTTGGGGCTCGCCATGCGGGCGACGCCGCCTTCGGCGCGGATCTGCGCGGGAACGCGCTCGAGAGCCATGACAGCTACAGCGCCGGCTCGTTCGGCGATGGTGGCCTGCTCGGCGTTGGTGACGTCCATGATGACGCCGCCCTTGAGCATTTCGGCTAGGCCGGTTTTGAGGCGAAGACTGGTGTTGGAACCGTTGTTCTGGGACATGGTGGACTCCGAAAAGCTGCTGTCAGCTTTCAGCTGTCAGCGATCAGCTAAACCTTTTCGTGATGGTGCTCCGGTGGGTTTCGCCGTTGATTCATTCTACAGTGGGGGGAGGAATTGCGGAACCCCGAGGGAGGCGGGACTATTTGATTCTGTTTCGTTTCCTCTCTGTATTTCTGATATTGCACCCCATCGAAGTACTGAGTGTGGAAGGTAGGGATCCTTCGACTGCCTTGTCGCTCGCCGTCGCGACCGACCACTTCGCTCACGATGACAACGAAAACACCGAAGTCAAAATCCCCACCCTAGCCGCAGAGAACGCGGCTAGGATGGGGCACCCGCTTTGGGTTCGCTGACGGCTGATGGCTGAGAGCTGGCAGCTATCTCTCCACGAATTTGCCAAACATTTTTTCGGGGTCGATGGCGATGAAGGTGCCGCGGCTGCGGGCCAGGATTTCTCCTTCTTCGTTTAGGATCTCGGCCTGGTTGATATGTTGGCGACCGTGGACGCTTACTTCCCTGCCCTCGACATGCAGCGACTGGTGCAGCGGGACGGGCTTGAGGTATTGGACGGTCATTTCTTTGGTGAGAGCGATGACGTTGTGCAGCTTGTTGACCTTGCCCATGGCGTCGTCGAGGATGGTGGCGATGATGCCGCCGTGGCAGTGGCCGGGCGGTCCTGTGTAGCGCTTGCCGAGACGGAATTTGCAGACGAAGGTTTGGCGTTGTTCGTCGAGGGTGAATTTGAGGCGCATGCCATCGGGATTGTTCTGGCCGCAGGCGAAACAATAGTTCTTCTGCAGCTGGACGTAGCGGGTGTCGTGGCCGTGGATCTGGCGGGGCATGGGAGAGATTCTATCGTGTGGCGAAAATAACCACAGGGGATCCCCAGGCTAGGGTGAAAGATTCTCAGGGCTCGACCGGAGGTCTGCCGTCGCCGAAGAAATGCTAGTTCGGCTACACTAGCTTCCGCCCGAAATTTACATTCGAAGAGAGAGCATGAATCCGGCGACGCTGGCGGTGGTGATGGCGCTCGGCTTGTTTGGCGGGATGCTGCTGTTTCTCGACCTGGGATACCGGCTGGGCCGGCGCGCGCAGCGCGAAGCGTCGTGGCACGAACGGGTTGGCGCGCTGGAAGCCGCGGTCTACGCCCTGCTTGGATTGCTGCTGGGGTTTACTTTTTCAGGCGCCACCTCGCGCTTCGAGGCGCACCGCCAGCTCAGCGTGAAGGAGGCCAATGCCATCGGCACGGCGTACCTCCGGCTTGACGAACTGCCGCAGGGGAGCCAGCCGGAAATGCGCCAGCTGTTTCGCGACTACCTGAATGCGCGACTGGAGGTGCAGGCGAGCCTTCCCGACCTGCGCGCGGCTGAGCCCGCGATGGCGCAGTCAGCGCGACTGCAGAAGCAGATATGGTCGCGGGCCCTCGTAGCCAGCCGCAGCGATCCCACGCAAAGCTCTGCACGGCTGTTGTTGCCGGCGATCAACGACATGATGGACGTCACGACGGAGCGAGCCGTCGCATTCCAGGCTCATCTTCCGGCACTGATTTTTTACCTGTTGATGTTTATTGCACTGATGAGCGCCCTGCTGGCGGGCTATGGTATGGCGAAGAGGAAGAAGCGCAGTCTGCTCCACATGGTTCTGTACGCCGGGTGCATCTCCGCGACAATTTACGCAGTCACGGACCTGGAGCACCCTCGCTCTGGGCTGATTAGGGTGGACGCTGCTGACCAGGCTCTGGTGCAGTTGCGGGATTTGATTCGGTAGGGCTGGTTTCGCATAAGAAGTCTTGCTTTCCCTGCTCACTCTTGATTCCTGTATACATATCGGTTTTGGATTCTGCGCCGCAAGTTGCATAGGTTCTGCGGCGGGCAAAGTGCGCCCGCCTCAGGATGACAAATCGAATCTCACCGCTGCATGGGAGCGTTCCATGAAATCGTTGGCCACGTTCGTTCTCTTTCTATCCCTGCCATTCATTACGCCACTCGCTGCCCAACAGACGCCCGACAAAGGCGCCGGCAAGAAACCGGCTTCTTCGGCCACTGCGCAGAAGAAGGACACGAAGAAGGACGAGGCGAAAGAGAGCAACTGCAAAGGCGGCGGACAGGAGTGTCCGCCCCACACGGACGAGAAGAAGCCCGGGATGAACGCGGACACTTTTTCGGGGCTGAAGTTCCGGCTGATTGGGCCGGGGGCGGCTTCGGGGCGCGTGATGTCGATTGCGGTGAATCCGCGGAACAAGTTTGAGTATTACGTGGGTGTGGCGTCGGGTGGAGTGTGGAAGACGGTGAATGACGGGACGACGTGGACTCCGGTGTTTGATGGCGAGGGATCGTATTCGATTGGGTGGGTGGCGCTCGATCCGAATGATTCATCGGTGGTGTGGGTGGGATCGGGGGAAAGCAATTCTCAGCGCAGTGTGGCTTACGGCGATGGGATTTACCGGTCGGTCGATGGGGGCAAGAGCTGGGAGAATCTGGGGCTGAAGAAGTCGGAGCACATTGGGCGGGTGGTGGTGGATCCGCGGGATTCGAAGGTTGTATATGTTGCGGCAGAGGGGCCGCTGTGGGGAGCGGGCGGGGATCGCGGGCTTTACAAGTCAACCGATGGAGGGAAGACGTGGAAAGCGGTGCTGACCATCAGCGAGAACACGGGCGTGGCGGATGTGGCGATCGACCCTTCGAATCCGGACATTGTGTATGCGGCGGCCTACCAGCGGCGGCGGCATGTGTACACGCTGATTGATGGCGGGCCGGAGAGCGAGATCTACAAGTCGACAGATGCGGGGGCGACGTGGAACAAGCTGAAGTCGGGGCTGCCGTCGGTGGACATGGGGAGGATTGGGCTGGCGGTTTCTCCGGCGAATCCGAATGTGGTGTATGCAACGGTCGAGGCTGCAGATGGGAAGGGCGGGATTTTCCGGTCGACGGACAAGGGGGCGACCTGGGAGCGGCGCAATGAATTTGATTCTGGAGCGATGTATTACGCGCGGGTGGTGGCTGATCCGAAGAATGTGGACCGCATTTTTGTGATGTCGGTGCAGTTGCGCGAGTCGATCGACGGGGGAAAGACGCTGCACAAGGTCAGCGAGACGAACCATCACGGCGACAATCATGCGATGTGGATCGATCCGGATGATACCAAGCACTGGCTGCTGGGGTCGGATGGTGGGATGTATGAGACGTGGGACGACGCGAAGTCGTGGGAATTCAAGGCGAATCTGCCGACGGTGCAGTTCTATGACGTCGCGGTGGACAACGCGAGTCCGTTTTATAACGTGTGCGGGGGGACGCAGGATTATTTTTCCTGGTGCGGACCGTCGCGGACACGGGATCTGAATGGAATTGTGAATTCGGATTGGTTCGTGACGACGGGGGGAGACGGGTTCCGGTCGCAGGTGGATCCGGTGGATCCGAACACGATCTATTCCGAGTCGCAGTATGGCGTGCTGGTGCGGTATGACAAGCCGACGGGGCAGGAACTGGTATTGCAGCCGCTGGAGGGAAAGGGCGAGCCTCCGCTGCGGTGGAATTGGGATTCGCCGATCATTGTGAGTCCGCATTCGCATACGCGGCTTTATTTTGCGGCGAACAAATTGTTTCGCAGCGACGATCGCGGAGACACGTGGAAGGCGATCAGCGGGGACTTAACGCGGCAGATCGACCGCAACAAACTGCCGGTAATGGGGAAGGTGTGGGGTCCGGATGCGGTGGCGAAGAATCAGTCGACGTCGTTTTACGGGAATATTGTAGCGCTGGCGGAGTCGCCGAAGAAAGAAGGGCTTCTGTATGTCGGGACGGATGACGGGCTGATTCAGGTATCCGGCGATGGCGGCGCGAACTGGACGAAGTATGAAAAGTTTCTGGGCGTGCCGGAGATGACGTATGTGAGCCGGCTGGCGGCGTCTTCGCATGATGCGGGAACGGTGTACGCGGCGTTCGAGAATCACAAGAACGAGGACTTTAAACCGTATCTGCTGAAGTCGACCGACATGGGCAAAACCTGGACTTCGATAGTGGGGGATCTGCCGGAGAACGGACCGGTGCTGGCGTTCGCGGAAGACCCGGTGAATCCGAATCTGCTTTTTGCGGGGACGGAGTTCGGCGCGTTCTTCACGATCGATGGCGGGAAGATCGGCGGCGGGCAGCACTGGGTGCGGCTGAAAGGCGGGCTGCCGACGATCGCAGTGCGCGACATGGTGATTCAGGCGCGCGAGGGTGATCTGGTGATCGCCACGTTTGGGCGCGGATTTTATGTGCTGGATGACATCACGGTGCTGCGGCAGATGAAGGCGGAATCGACGGAGCAGGCTGCGGCGATGTTCCCGGTGAAGGATGCGTTGCTTTATGTGGAACGGCATCCGCTGGGGGCTCCGAGGAAAGGGTTCCTGGGAGATGCGTTTTATACGGCGGAGAATCCTCCGTATGGGGCGGTGTTTACGGCTTACATGAAGGAGAAGATCAGGACGAAGAAGGAGATGCGGCAGGAGGCGGAGAAGGACGCGGCCAAGAAAAATCAGACGCTGGCTTATCCGAGCACTGATGAGCTGCGTGCCGAGGCGGAGGAGGCGAAGCCGGAAGTTTATTTTGTGGTGTACGACGAGAGCGGGGCAGCGATCCGGCGCGTGGAGGGGAGTACGGACGCGGGATTCCAGCGGGCGGCGTGGGATCTTCGATATGCGGCGCCGCAGGTGAAGAAGCATTCCGATGACGGCGAAGAAGATTTTCCCGATGCGGCGGATCAGGGGCCGCTGGTGCTGTCGGGAACTTACTCGGTGCGGATGTTCGAGAAGGCCGGGGGAGTCGTGACCGAAATAGCTGGTCCGCAGTCGTTCAAGGTGGCGACCTTGGGAGCGTCGGGGATGAGCGCGGCGGATCAGGCGGCGCAGGAGGAATTCCTGCGCAAGGTGACGCGGCTGTATCGGGCGGTGTCGGGGGCGCTGCATACTTCCGAGGAGGTGGAATCGCGGCTGAAGGCGATTCGCGAGGCGTTGCGGGAGGCTCCGGGGGTGGAGAAACAACTGGGCGGCGTGGCGGATGGACTTGAGCAGCGGGATCGCAAGATTTTGCGGGCGCTGCGCGGGGATGTGGAGATGGCCAAACGGCAAGAGCCGATCGCGTCGGCGATCCACGACCGGGTGAATTCGGTGATGGAGGGAGAACGGTTCTCGCTGGCGAAGCCGACGCAGTCGCATGTGGACTCGTACAACACTGCGGCGGGGGAGTTTGCGGAACAACTGGGGAAGCTGCGGACTTTAGTCGAGGTCGATTTGACCAAGCTTGAGAAAGATATGGAGGCGGCGGGAGCGCCCTGGACTCCGGGGCGGGTGCCGGAGTGGTCGGAGAAGTAGGTCATCTCGCGACCACAGGGGCTGAGTCCACACTCGTCGCACGTGCCTTGCACGGCCCTGGAAGGGCCGCTCTTCCACGGGTGTGCACGCATTTGTGGTTTTCCTCAATCTCTCGAAGACCTGCGCTCCCCGCGGGTAGGGATCCTTCGACTGCGTTGTCGCCCACTTTGTGGACGACAACTTCGCTCAGGATGACAAATCGGAGCGTGAATTCAGAACGACCAATCGTGCAGCATCAGACTTCGACGCCTTGCTCGCGAAGAAGGACGATCAGGCGGCTGGGCGGGAGCGCGGTTCCGAGGTTGTAGCTTCCGGCGATGCGGTCGGCGAAGAGCAGGACCGCGTCGTTTTCGAAGGCGCCCGCATAATTCAGGACGTCGTATTTGCTGATGTATTGCTGGATTTCACGTTCGAGCAAGGGACGGAAAAAAATATTGGAGGTTTCCACTGCCGATAGCATCCGGCTGGTCTGCGTGTTGAGGACAGCAATGGCGGTCACAAACTGAAATTGGCTGCCGGAGAATTCTCGCAGGAATGAGGCGGCTTCCTTTTTGGTTTGCGGCTTTTCGAAAATTCTAGGCCCTTTGGCTGCAACCGCGTCGCCTGAGACGATTACCGCGTTGGGACACTCGTCAGCGACCTTGCGCGCCTTTGCCTCGGCGATTTTTCGTGTGAGTTGAGCGGGATCGTCGTCTCGGATGGCTTTTTCGTCGATGCGGCTGGGGCGTGTTTCGTAGGGCAGACCGAGCAAGTCCATGGCTCGCTTGCGAAACTGGGATTCCGAGGCAAGAACGATCTTCATTCGAAACTCTATTCCGAAACTCGTGTGTTGAAAAAATAAACATAGCACGCCCCGGAGAGTGCTGGTTGCGCGTCCGGTTATTTTTTCCCTCAACAACTCCTTGCATTGCTCACGCGTGGCTGTGTTACACTCGCCGCCGACCGTTGCTCGCGCTGTGGGGCGTGGTGACGGTCGTGGGGAAATCCTTTTGGGTCGTCCTTAGGAGTCGTGCTAGAAGTGCAGGCATAGGGTTCAGGAGGGCTGGGGAATGGGCCTCGCGTTACTGGTTTTGATCTGGCTGATCACGCTAGTCAGTACTTACTTTTTTGTTGCCAAGACCTGGTGGCTGCCCGCGGGTGCTTCGGCAGCGGCGGGTTGGATCGACGGGCAATTCGCCCTCACCTTCGTGATTGTGGGGATCGTATTCCTGGCGGCGCAGCTCTCGCTGGGATACCTCGCGTGGAGATATCGTGAGACCCCTTCGTCTCCTCCGGTCACGTATTCGCACGGAAACACCAAGATGGAAATTGTGTGGACCGCGCTGACGACGGTGTTATTCATCGGGCTGAATCTGATGGGCAGCAGCGTGTGGGCGAGCCAGCGCTTTGACCCGCCGGAAGCGGGCGCGGTGCAGGTGGAAGTGACCGGGATGCAGTTTGCGTGGTACTTCCGCTATCCCGGGCCAGACGGGAAATACGGTAAGACCAGCTTCAGCCTGATGGATCCGTCGGCGGGAGGCGAGGCTGCAGTGGGACTCAGCAATACCGATCCGGCCGCGAAGGACGATGTGGTGACCGGCACGATGTATTTGCCGGTGAACCGCGAGGTCGATCTGAGCCTGCGGGCGGTGGACGTGATTCACAGCTTCTTTGTGCCGCAGTTGCGCTTCAAGCAGGACGCGGTTCCAGGGCTGAACATTCACATGCACTTCAAGCCGACGGTAATTGGCGAATACGAGATTGCCTGCGCGGAACTTTGCGGGCTTGGGCACTACAAGATGCACGGCATGGTCCACGTTGTCAGCCAGGACGATTTCGATAAGTGGCTGGCGGCACGGGAGGCGGAGAAACAATAAAATGGCGACCCCGGCTTCGGTTCACGCGCACGCACCTCAGGGTT
>Ga0116223_10003669_pt1 | contig 13628 bp, 10 predicted proteins | sample Sb_taG_3_FD_90092 | JGI IMG/M metagenome (GOLD analysis project Ga0116223, IMG submission 90092) | Peat soil microbial communities from Weissenstadt, Germany - Sb_50d_a_PC metaG | ecosystem: Environmental > Terrestrial > Soil > Wetlands > Peat | place: Germany: Weissenstadt | collected 2010-09-21 | reverse complement strand
TGAGATCCAAATGTCATGGGCCGCCTCAAAATGAACATGGCATATCAATATATAGTACGATATGTCGATCAACAAGCGATTTTTTGCGCCATAGACGCTTCTCAGGTGGCTGCGCCAGTGCTGACGTCGTCTTCAAACGGAACCGGTGACGTCATAACAGCAGCATTTACAATAATATCGCACGCGCTGCCGCTGGCCTAGGGAGCTCGATGGCCTTCGCGTGCACGCCTGAAAAATGTGATTGACTATTCCAACCGTTGGATTATCGTTACGCATAATCAGTGCACAAAAAAGGCACTGCCGGGTTAGTTGGTCAAACAGGGGGAGGGCCCATCCGACGAGGAGGCAAGGGTGAACTCGGAACGGAAATCTCTTGAGATCAGTGGCCGGACCAAGCTGCTGGTACTTATCGGTGATCCAATTTCGCAATCGCGCGGCCCTTCAATGGTGAACGAACGCCTGAATGCGCTCGGTTGCGAAGCGGCAATGCTACCGCTGCACGTTGCCGCAGTTGACCTTGGCCCAACAATTTCTGGGCTTCGCGGAGTCCAGAACTTTGTCGGTGCATTCGTGACCATGCCGCATAAGAAGGCGATCGTCGGGCATCTTGATGAGATCGAAGATGCGGCACACTCAGTCGGTGCAGCCAATATCGTTAGGCGAGATGCAGACTCCCGTCTAATCGGCAGCAATTTCGACGGTGAGGGTTTTGTGCGGGGCCTGCTGTCTGCAGGCACTTCCGTGGACGGCAAGTCATGTTTGCTTTTCGGCGCTGGTGGTGCAGCCAAGGCCATTGCCTTCGCGCTGGGTCGGCATGGATGTGTAGAACTTGCGATAGCCAACCGAACAGCCGGCGCCGCGGACGAGATCATCTCGCGCTTGGAGGTCGGCTCCGCAAAAATGGTCACGCGACGTTGGGCAGGTGAAGTTCGGCCCTTCGACATCGTGATCAACGCGACGTCCGTGGGGATGAAGGCTGCTGATACCAGTCTTATCCCGGCAGAGCTTGTCAAGAGAGCCGGCCTCGCCGCGGAAATCATCATCGCGCCTGAACTCACTCCCTTGTTGCGCATGGCGCAGGAGTTGGGACGGCCAATCCATAAAGGGGCGGCGATGTTGGAAGCACAGCTCGAGCTGGCCTTTCGATTTTGGGGCGTAGCGAGCAAAGAGCCCAGCCATGACAGTACTTGAGACCCGCGAGGCTCAAACGCACATGCACAATGAAGTCGTCTGCGATGTTCTAGTAGCAGGATCAGGGATGGCTGGCCTCGCTGCTGCCATCACGGCGGCGAACCAAGGTCTAGATGTCGTTCTTGCCGAGAAGGCGGAGAAATTTGGAGGAATCACTGCCCGGTCAGGCGGATGGCTGTGGATTCCAAACTCGTCGCTGGCTCGCAATCAAAGCGTTCAAGACGACCCGGACGCGGTCAGGACTTACATTAGTAGCGAGTGCGGCGAGCGATTCGATCGCGGGAAGCTAGACGTTTATCTCGCCCGCGCGCCTGAGGCGCTTGACTATTTCCTCAAGAATACGGCGTTGGAGCTAGATCTCGCTCCTGCATACCCGGATTATCACGCAGAGGCAGTCGGAGCCTCGCTGGGTGGGCGAGCCATGTCGACGCGGCCGTTCTCCGGGCTGGAGCTTGGCAAGGACATCGAGCGTCTCGCGCCGCCGCTGCCGGAACTTATGGTTTTTGGAATGATGCTCGGCTCCGGCAAGGAGATCTGGCACTTCCTCCGCGCTTTCAAGTCATTTGAGTCATTTTGCGTTGTCGTCGGCCGCGTAGCCAGTACAGCTGCTGATGTGGTGCGCTACGGTCGCAGCATGCGGCTGACGAATGGCAACGCGCTTGTGGCTCGTCTCCTCAAATCCGCAAGAGACAAGAACGTCGCTCTCTGGCATTCGGCTCCGCTTCACCGACTGGTCGTCGAGGATGCCCGAGTCGTTGGCGCGGTTGTGGAACGGGAAGGTGTGGCCACAACCGTTCGGGCACGACGTGGCGTTGTTCTCGCCTGCGGCGGCTTCTCGCATGATATCGAACGGCGAAAAGCCTTATTCGTCCATGCGCCCACCGGACGCGAACACTTTTCGCCCACGTCCAACACCAATACGGGGGATGGTCAGCGCATGGCCGTGGCTGTCGGGGCAAAATTTGATGCTGATCTGGCGCAGCCCGCTGCTTGGGTGCCGACATCGGTCGTGCGTCGTAAGGATGGAAGCACTGGCATAATGCCGCATTTCATCGATCGGGCCAAACCCGGTGTGATCGCGGTTTCACCCAAGGGGCGACGGTTTGTGAACGAAGCCAATTCGTATCACGATTTCGTTCAGGCTATGATCTCCGAGTGCCGGGGCGAGCCCGAGACATATGCCTGGCTGGTCGGGGATCACCTTGCGCTGCGGACCTACGGTCTCGGATGCGCTGCGGCCTTTCCTATGCCGCTTAGTCCCCATCTCAAGAGCGGCTATCTCAAGCGAGGCCGGACGCTTGCCGAGCTAGCACAGGCAATTGGCGTCGACCGGACTGTTCTCCAGTCCGAAGTAGCCCGCTTTAACGCCGACGCGAAAGTCGGGAGCGATACTGCCTTCGGAAAAGGCAGCGCCATTTACAACCGCTTCATGGGCGACCCACGCCACAGGCCAAATCCTTGTCTGCGGGCGTTGACCAAACCACCATTCTACGCCGTCAAACTGTTGCCCGGCGACGTCGGCACGTTCGCTGGCTTGGAGACCAATGAACACGGCCAGGTTCTCGATGAAGCAGGCGCCGCCATTCCGGGATTGTATTCCGCCGGTAACGACGCCGCATCCATTTTCCGCGGAACCTATCCCGGCCCTGGCATCACATTGGGGCCAGCACTGACCTTTGGTTATCTGGCGGGACTGCATCTCTCAGGAAGGAACAACTGATTCTACCAGTCGCGCCGAGTTCGCAACGCGGTGTCGAACACGCTCTTGGCCTCTCAAACAACTGTTCAGGAATTACGCCATGACGCTGCTATCCTTACCTCATCTCACCATGCTCGCCGCGACGCCCCCTCAAGTGGTGACGGCCGCCGCCTCCGCGGGATTCTCCGCCGTCGGGTTGCGATTAATCCCGACAATGCCGGGCGAGGCACAGCATCCGATGATCGGGGAGACTCAGATGATGCGCGAGACGCTCTCGCTGCTCTCGAATCATGGCCTGCGTGTGCTCGATATCGAGGCCATCTGGTTGAAGCCGAAAACGCGGGTTCGCGATTTTGTTTCAGCGATTGAAGCGGCAGCAAAGCTCGGCGCGAGAAGCCTGCAGGTCATCGGCAATGACTCCGACGAGTCCCGGCTGGTCGATAGGTTTTCCGAACTCTGCGCTCTGGCAGCGCCATACGGCTTGAACGCAGATCTCGAGTTCATGCGTTTTGCAGAGGTGCGCACGCTGTCGCATGCGCAACGCATTGTTGAGGCTTCGGGAGCTTCGAACGCTGGCATCTTGCTGGACGCGCTTCATTTCTTTCGTTGCGGAACGGCCCTTGACGATCTCGTCGGTCTCGACAAGACCCGTATCCACGTCGTTCAACTTTGCGATGCACCCCTCAAGACACCCGATACTTTCGCAGAAATGCTCCATGAGGCGCGGTTCGATCGCCTTCTGCCTGGCAAGGGGGAGCTTCCTCTCTCTAAGTTCATGGCAGCGCTGCCGGCAGATGTTCCGCTGAGCATTGAGGTACCGCTCGCTCCTCAGCACGGTATCTCGGAATTCGGAGAAATCGCCAGGCAACTGAAGACTGGTGCGGATCGATTCTTAGAACAGCTCAACCGTTCGCCAGCATTGCAGGCTGTCCGCGAGAAGTGAGGCCACACGAACTAAATCTCGACGTCCGTTGACGAAATCGCGCCTCGAGAGAGGTGCTAAAACCGTTGTCCCCGGCCTGCCGGTACAGCGATCAACCAAGAGCAGCGATGCAAGAATATGGAGGTTCCCATGCAAGAACGGAGCGGCGCTGAAATTATTGTTGAGCATCTCGTTGAGCAAGAGACGCCTTATATTGTGGGCCTCTGTGGCCATGGTGATGTCGGACTTCTTGATGTTGCTCTTGACCGCCAAAATGCGATCAAGACGATTTCGGTCCACCACGAGCAAACCGCCGGGTTCATTGCAGACGCATATTACCGTGTTTCCGGAACGCCATTGGCGACCCTGACCTCCGTTGGTCCTGGATCGTCAAATATTCATACGTCTGTCGCGAATGCGATGTTGGACTCGTCCGCGTTCTTGGCAATTACGGGGAACGTATCGACCAAACAGTTCAACCGCGGTCCCTTCCAGGAGCTTGGGTACCACCAGCAGGCCGATTTTATCACCGCCATGCGCCCTTACGTTAAGCGCAGCTTCCAGGCGACTCGACCTGACATGTTGCCGGACATGATGCGCCATGCTTTCAACACCATGTTGTCTGGACGCACCGGACCGGTGCACCTCGACGTTCCGCTGAACGTGTTTGGGGAACGCACGTCTGCTCAGGCTGCTTTCTCCGAAGGCTGGCGCGCGAACATATCTTATGCGTCGGGTGGCGAGCCGACAGCGGTTGAGCGCGCAGTCGATCTTCTGCTCTCGGCGGAACGTCCTGTTATCCTTGCTGGACACGGCTGTCTCCTCGACAGAGCCGAAGACCTGCTCCTCAAGCTCGCGGAAATAACCGGCATTCCGGTCGCCACGACACCCCAAGCCAAAGGCGCAATTGATGAAACGCACACGTTGTGTCTCGGTCCGACCGGCAGGGATGGTGTTTATCCGGCCAATCGCGCCACCCGTGGCTGCGATGTTCTTCTGGCTCTTGGAACCCGCTTCGGGGATCGCGCCACCAGCAGTTGGCGCGAGGGCGTTACCCATAGCATCGCCAACACGAAGTTGATCCACGTTGATATCGACCCGGCGCAACTCGGCCGCAATTATCCGCCGTCAGTCGGGATTGTCGGCAGCGTCGGGGTGGTGCTGCGTCAGATCCTCGAGATGCTCAAGAACCGCGGCGATCTTGAGGCGTCAGCCGTGAGACGCGCGTCCTGGACGAAGCGCTTTGCCAGCTGGAAGGCGGCCTGGGAGGGCGAATTCGCGTCAGTTGGCTCCCTCGCGAATAGCCCCATTCACCCCGACCGCGTATTAAAGGAGCTTTTGGGCACAGCGCCCCGCGACACGATTATGGTGGCCGATATCGGAATGAACCATACCTGGATGGTCCAGCAATGGAAGGTTCGGAAAGGCGGACGCCTCCTGCAATCAGGCGGATACGCTGCCATGGGATTCGGAGTCTGCGGTTCCCTGGGCGCCAAGATGGCTGCGCCGGATCGCCCAGTTGTAGCTGTAGTCGGCGACGGCGGCTTCGTGATGCATTCAAACGCGGTCTTGACCGCAGTCGAATATGGGTTGCCCGTCGTCTGGGTCGTTTGGAACAACTGCGGTTACGTTTCCATTCGTGATCTGCAAAAAGGCTTTTTCGGACCTGGGCGCGAGATCGCCAGCCGCTTCCGAAACGAGCGGAGCGGTGAACTCTTCTCCGCTGACTTTGCAATGATGGCACGATCCATGGGCGCCCGTGGGGAGCGCGTCGAGCATCCCGGCGATCTTGGAGATGCAGTCAAGGATGCCATAGCCAGCGGGCAACCGACCGTTGTTGATGTTATCGTCGAGTCCGATGTCACCCGGCGGACCACGGGCGTGCTGGACTTTCCGCCGTTAATGGGTGCCGCACCGAATTATGATCCCGATCCCTTGGTTTAGAACGGGAACGACCGGATCATGTCAACCGACAGACGTTACGAACCGCTCGCGCTGTTCGCCAATGGTGAATGGCGTTTATCCGGGGGCGACGGTGCAGCCGAGGTCGTATCCCCCATCGACGGAGTAGTTCTGGCACAGTTGCCTCTTGCTTCGGATGACGAACTCGATGCGACACTGAAAGGAGCTGCGGAAGGCTTGAAGGTCTGGCGCGCCATGCCCCCCCTCAAGCGCAGCGGACTCCTTCGCCGAGCGGCCGGTCTCTTGCGAGAGCGCGCGGACAGCGTTGCATCAACGATGTCGCTGGAATTGGGAAAGCCGTGGTCGGAGGCGCGGGGCGAAGTGCTGAAAGCGGCCGATCTAATCGATTGGTCTGCCGAAGAAGGTCGCCGCGCTTACGGTCGCACGATCCCGGCTCCAGATGGAGAATCCTATTCGACAGTGCTGGAGCCGGTTGGCGTCGTTGCCGCATTCACACCTTGGAACTTCCCAGCCGTTTCTCCTGCGCGAAAAATTGGTAGCGCGTTGGCCGCAGGATGTGCGTGCATTCTTAAGCCTTCAGAACTGGCTCCTGGCACCGCCGTAGCGATGACTCGCGCCTTTGCAGACGCGGGCATTCCAGCCGGTGTCGTATCGCTGGTCCATGGCGATCCCTCTAAGGTGTCGCGCCGCCTCATTTCCTCGCCTGTCGTTCGGATGGTCACCTTCACCGGCTCCGTGGCCGTTGGAAAGCATATTGCGGAACTTGCGGCACGGGAAATGAAACCATGCGTCCTCGAGCTGGGAGGTCATGGCCCGGTTCTGGTTTTCGAAGACATCGACCTTCAACTTGTCGCGAAGGCGAGCGTTGCGGCGAAGTTCCGGAACAGCGGTCAGGTTTGCGTCTCGCCAACTAGATTTTTGGTGCATTCAGAGATTTTCGAGCGCTTTGCAAGCGCCTTTGCGGCGGCGACAGCAAGTATACGAGTCGGCGATCCGTTCGAGAGCACGACAAACATGGGGCCGATGTCGAGCGGGCGGCGACTGAACGCTATCGACGAACTCGTCGTGGATGCAGTTTCCAAGGGAGCGCGGCTGCTGCTTGGTGGAAAACGAACTGGAAATTCTGGGTTCTATTATTTGCCGACGGTGCTTGCTGATGTCCCTTTGACGGCACGGATCATGCAGGAGGAGCCCTTCGGTCCTGTTGCTATCCTCCAGCGATTTGATCACCCGGACGATGCTCTGTTCGAGGCCAACCGATTGCCATTCGGTCTTGCCTCCTATGTCTTTACGGCCTCCGCATCCCGCGGACGGTCGGTGTCGAGCAAGCTCGAAAGCGGCATTGTCGGACTTAATACTTTCACAACCTCAAGTACCGAGACGCCATTCGGCGGCATCAAGGACAGCGGTTATGGGCGAGAAGGCGGTATCGATGGCGTGCGTGCCTATCTCACGACTAAAACCGTGATCGAGAAGTTTGCGCCTGGCGGCGGGCACATAGCGAGTTAGGCAATCAAGAGACTAGGAATAGAGAGGAGAAGGACATGAAAAGGTGCTTGTTGACGTCGGTGATGACGATGGGCTTAGCGGTAACGCCTGTCTTCGCCCACGCGGAAGCCTTGAAAATTGCGTTTATCGAAACGATGTCCGGGCCGACGGCCCAGACGTCGATCCCCTATCTTGAAGGGATCCGGTACGGGGTGAAGAAGATCAACGACGCTGGCGGCTTCAACGGCGAGCCGGTGGTGTTGATGGAATACGACAACGCGGGCGACGCCGCGACGACGACGGACAGGCTCAGGGCGGCGATATCCGCGGGCGCCAGGATCATCGTTCAGTCGACCAGTTCGGCCATCGCGGCGCAAATCTCCGACTACATCAAGCGCTACAATATACGAAACAAAGGCAAGGAGCTGATCTTCTTTAATCCCGGCTCCGAGTCGCACACTCTTGTGGCGGAGAAGTGCAACTTCTGGTACTTCAAGTTCTCGTCTAACCCCTTCATCCGTGACAAGGCCCTTGTCCCGACGATGAAAGAACGGGGCGCCTTGGGCAGCGCGGTCTACAGCATCAACCAGAATTATTCCTATGGACAGGAATATCAGAAGGCGCAGGCCGATGACGTCGCGCGCGCCGGCTCCAAGATCGTCGGGGCCGTCCTGCATGACGTCAGCAAGATCCAGGATTTCTCGCCCTATGTGGCGCAGATCAAGGAGTCCGGCGCTGACACGGTGCTGTCCGGCGACTGGGGCAACGACGTCATCTTGCTGATGCGCGCGATCGGCGCCTCCGGCCTGAAAGTCACCGTTGGGAATTGTTGTCTGGATACCACGGGTACGCTCAGCACCGTCGGACATGCGGCAATCGGCGCCTACCTGGTCAAACTCTACAACCTGGAAGCCGGGGGTGACAAAGGAAAGGCCTTCAACGAGGATTTCAAGTCGGTGATCGGCCATTACCCATACAACGAGGAGCCGACCCCGGTCTTCGCCATGATGCTGCTGGCCAACGCTTTGGCCTCCGCCCAACAGCCCGACCACAGCGTCAATGTGCAGGCGATCGCCGAAGCTTTAGAAGGCGCTTCCTACGACTCGCCGATCGGGCGCTGGTCGATGCGGAAGGAAGACCATCAGGCCCTCTTCCCGCTCACCGTGTCCATGGTGTCGACGGACGCGGCCTACAAGTGGGACGGTACGGACATGGGCTTCAAGCTGGTGAAGGTGGTTCCGCCCGAGCAGACGGCCATCCCGGTGGCGGAGGAGTGCAAGATGGAGCGGCCGGCCCCTTGACGGTCCGGTCATGCGAACGGGTCGGCCGGCGATATCGGCCGGCCCCGGTGCGGGGCGACGCCTTATGGAGTTCCTTGTTGTTTCGGCTCTCAACGGACTGATCTACGGCCTGCTCCTTTTCATGGTGGCCGCAGGACTGACGCTCGTGTTCGGCATGATGGGCATTGTCAACTTCGCTCACGCCTCTTTCTACATGATCGGCGCCTATCTGGCGTTCACCATATCCGGCATCGCCGGGTTCTGGGTTGGGCTGCTCGTCGCCCCGCTGATCGTGGCGGTGATCGGCATGGGGGTGGAGCGGTTCGCCCTTCGCCGCGTCTACGACCACGGCCCTTCCCAGCAATTGCTGCTCACCTTCGGCCTGGCCTTCGTCTGCGAAGAGCTAATCAAGACGTTCTACGGCAATTACCCGGTAGCCTATCTCCAGCCGCACTCGCTCGACGGCAGTGCGTTCACCGTGTTCGGCGCCAGCTATCCCGCCTACCGGTTCTTTGTCGGGGTGGTGGCAGTGCTGATGTTCGCCACGCTCTACCTCCTGCTGCACGGGACGCGTATCGGCATCATTGTGCGCGCCGCCGTGCAACGCCCGGCCATGGTGTCGGCCCTCGGGCATAACGTGTCGCTGGCCTTCCTGCTCGTCTTCGGAGTCGGAGCGTGGATGGCGGGAATGGCGGGGGCGGTCGGCGGCGCTCTCCTCACCACGAGTCCGACGATCGCAGCGCAGATGACGATCCTGGCCTTCGTCGTGGTGGTCGTCGGTGGTCTCGGCTCCCTGAATGGCGCGCTGCTCGCCTCGGTCATCATTGGCCTCCTCACCTCGTTCTCGGTGGGCGCCAACGTGTCGTTCGCTGATTTTGCCGCGCTGTTCGGTCAGCGGGCTCTGGCCGAACAAATCGGCGGCCTCCTGAGTCTCCGTGTCAACACCATTGCCGGCAGCTTGCCCGTCCTGCTGATGCTCCTGGTCTTGTTGACCCGCCCAGCCGGGTTGCTGGGCGAAAGGGATTGAGCGATGCAATGCGCCTTCTGACGGTGGTACTCGCCGTCGCCGTGCTGGCGGCGGCCCCCTTGTTCATGACTTCCTACTTGCTCGGCGTTCTCACCAACGGGCTGATCGCCGCCCTGTTCGCGCTGGCGTTTAACCTGCTGGCCGGCCAGGCCGGGCTGCTCTCCTTCGGACACGCCGCCTATTTCTCCGCCGGAGGCTTCGCCGTCATCCACCTGATGAAGGCTGTCGAGAGTGGCAGGGTCTCGTTTCCCACGCCCCTGCTTCCACTCGTCGGTGGACTCGCCGGGCTTCTGAGCGGCGCCGTCGCCGGCTTTTTCGCGACACGTCGCGGCGGCGCTTATTTTTCCATGGTGACGCTGGCGATGGCGGAGCTGTTGTACGGGCTGGCGCCGAGCATGCCGAGCATTCTGGGCGGCGAGGCGGGGCTGTCGTCGATGCGCATGCCGTGGCTGGCGTTCGACTTCGGTTCGGATGTGCAGGTCTACTACGTCGTGCTGGCATGGGCTACCGTGTCAACCGGCCTGCTCTACGTCTATAACCAGACGCTGCTCGGCCGGCTGACGGTCGGCTTGCGGGAGAGCGAGCGCCGGCTTTCGTTTCTCGGCTACGATACGCACCTGCTGAAGATCGTCGTCTTCGCTATATCCGCCATGTTCTCCGGCGTCGCGGGCGGTCTGCTGGTGTTCTCGATGGAGAGCATAAACTACTCGACGCTCGGCCTCGGCACCTCCGCCTCCGTCATCCTCAACACGTTCATCGGCGGCTCGAGCGTCTTCCTGGGACCGGCTATCGGCGCCGTCTTCGTGACCTTCTTCGGCAGTCTCGCCTCCGACGTCACGAGGAACTGGCTACTGTACCAGGGGCTTATTTTTGCTCTGATCATGATGTTCTGGGGCGATGGCCTGGTCGCAAAGGCCGCCGACGTCGCTCGGGACGCCGCGGCTGGCCGAACCACGGGCTTGGTGCGCGCCATCAGAATGCTGCCAGCGGGCGTGTGCGTGGGCTTCGGCGTGGTGCTCGGGGTGGAGCTGCTGTCGGGCATGCTCAACCGTGATTATCGCGCGGCGGTCGAGCGTTCGGGCGCCTGGCCGCCGATCACGGTATTCTGGCGCCCATGGCATCCGGCGGCGATCCTGACCTGGGCTGCGCCCCTCGTGGCGGTCGTTTTCGGGGTGTTGCTAGCCCGGCTGGCAACCCAGCGCCGCAAGCACATGGAACCCCCGCGAGTGCTGGGGAGTGAGACACCGTGAGGGGCGCGCCTGTCCTGCAGCTTCGTGGCGTTACGAAGAGTTTTGGCGAGAGCCACATCATCCGCGGCGTCGACCTGTCCGTGATGCCCGGGGAGCGCCATGCGCTGATCGGACCCAACGGGGCGGGCAAGTCGACGCTGTTCCACCTTATCTCAGGCCTGTACCGCCCGTCCGGCGGCGAAATCCTGTTGCGCGGCGAGCTGATTGGGGGGCTGCCGCCGCATCGCATTACCCGTCGCGGTCTGGTCCGATCGTTCCAGATAACCACAATCTTCCCGCGCATGACGGTGTATGAAAATCTCCTCATCGCAGCGCTGGCCGGGCGCGGCCAGCGCCTCGGCCTGTTCTCCTGGACGACTGCCGCCAGCGCGATCAACCGCGCGACGGACGTCCTGTTGGAGATGGTCCGTCTCGGTCAGGTGCGCAGCAAGCTCGCCAGTGACCTGACCTATTCCGAACAGCGAGCGCTAGAGCTCGGCATGGCGCTCGGGCCCGGCGGCGACATGATCCTGCTGGACGAGCCGACGGCGGGGATGTCGCGGGAAGAAACCGCCTATATGATGGAGCTGATCCGCAGTGTCACGGAGGGAAAGACGCTCCTAGTGGTGGAGCACGACATGCAGATGGTGTTTTCCTTGTGCGACCGGATTTCCGTCCTGGTCTACGGCCAGGTCATCGCGTCCGGCCCACCGGAAGCTATACGCAGCGATGTGCGGGTCCAGGAAGCCTACCTGGGAGAAGTATCTTGAGCAGCCTTTCCGTTCGCGGCCTGTACGCCCAATATGGCAAGAGCAGGATCCTGCACGGCGTGGAGTTCGATGTGGGGGACGGCGAGATGGTTGCCCTGCTCGGCCGCAACGGCTCCGGTCGCTCCACCGCTATGAAAGCGGTCATGGGCCTGCTCCGCCCCACCTCCGGTTCGGTGTTGCTGGACGGAGTCAATCTCGCCGGCAATGCGCCGCACGTCATCAACCGCGCTGGCCTCGCCTATGTGCCGGAGGAGCGGCTAGTTTTCGACCAGCTCACAGTGCAGCAGAACCTAGATGTAGGGCTTGCCCCGTTGCGGCCGACGCGCAAGACGTGGGCGGTCGAGGATATGTACGCCTTCTTCCCCATGCTGCGGGAGCGGCGGCATGTCAAGGCCGGCCGGCTTTCGGGCGGAGAGCAGCAGATGTTGACAATCTGTCGCTCCCTGCTTGGTCACCCCAGCGTCATCCTAATCGACGAGCCAACAGAGGGCCTGGCCCCCAGGATCGTCGAGCACCTGGCCGAGGTAATGCGGACAGTCAACCGCAGCGGAGTGTCAGTGGTGTTGGTAGAGCAGAAGATGACGATCGCGCTGCGCCTGAGCAACCGCTGCCTGATCATGGGTCATGGGCGGATCGTGTTCAGTGGCACGCCGGAAGAGCTGCAGCGCTGCCCAGCAGTTCGCCGGGAATGGCTGGAGGCGGCCTGAGATGCGTCCGCCGACGCTGAGACGGCGGGAAACCGCCGATCCCGCCCTACCAAACAGAAGAAGGCCGCGCGGTGGGCTAGATGCTCGGTCCGCCCGATGAACTGCACGACCCGAATGTGCTGGCGCGCTTTTTCTTCGGATCGGCATCCATTGCCGAGGACAGTCGCGCTACCGCTTGACTCATACGAACACTGAAGTTTTTGCTAAAGGGGGAAGGGTTTAACATGACTGAATCTATGAAACTCTTTGAACCGGGTCAGATTGGCCGTCTGCAACTGAAAAATCGGATCGTAATGCCGGCGATGGGAACTCACTGGTCTACCGACGGTTTCGCAACACAGCGGCATGTCGATTATTACGTCGAGCGGGCGAGAGGTGGTGTTAGTTTGGTGACCACCGAAGGGTGTTCGGTACAGTATCCTATCGGCAAAGGCTGGCAGCAAATGTCGGTTGATGACGATAAATTTATACCCGGTCTCAGCAAGCTCGTTGAAGCTATAAAGAAAAATGGGGCAAAGGCAGCTATACAGATCCATCATGCCGGAGCGGTAGCGCCCAGCTCCCTTACAGGAGGACTGACGCCAAGCGGTCCGTCCGCCGTCCAGCGGTCCGGCGGTCCGTCCTCCGTCGATGAGGCGTGCCGCGCCTTGTCCAAAGACGAAATCAAGGTGATCCGTGATTGTTATATTGAGGCGGCGGTGCGCAGCTGGAAGGCTGGATTTGACGCCGTCGAGATCCACGCCGCACATAATTACCTGCTCGCCCAGTTCCATTCGCCGGTCTGGAACGAGCGCAGCGACGAATACGGCGGCAGCATCACCAACAGAGCGCGTCTCACCCTGGAAATAGTAGGAGGCATCAAAGACAGAATCCCTGAATTCTCCTTGATATGCCGCCTCAATGGCTGCGAATACGGTACCGAAGAAAATTTTAAGACCCGGGGATTGACCCTCGACGACTCTATCGAAATAGCACGGCTTGTAGAAGCTGGCGGCGCAGATGCCGTCCATATCTCTGCTTGGGGCTGGGGTAAAGAGAGTCTGAAAGTGGCGCCTGCTCACCCGGGGGATCTTGTCCCCCTGGCAGAGGCTGTTAAAAAAGCCGTTCACATTCCGGTTATTGCCGTCGGCAGATTAACACCGGAGGTCGGGGAAGAAGCACTACGCAGCGGCAAGGCGGATTTTATAGCGGTGGGGAGGGCTTTACTCGCCGACCCTGATTTCGCGAACAAAGCTCAAGCTGGCGAACTTGAAAATATTACACCCTGTATCGGTTGCTGGGAATGTTTGGGCCGACCCCGCGCCAATATTTGTACGGTTAACGCGAGAAACGGCTTTGAAGGACTATTTCCACCGCCGTTAGCCAAAGCTGCCCGATCAAAAAAGGTATTCG
>Ga0116223_10003667_pt1 | contig 13634 bp, 10 predicted proteins | sample Sb_taG_3_FD_90092 | JGI IMG/M metagenome (GOLD analysis project Ga0116223, IMG submission 90092) | Peat soil microbial communities from Weissenstadt, Germany - Sb_50d_a_PC metaG | ecosystem: Environmental > Terrestrial > Soil > Wetlands > Peat | place: Germany: Weissenstadt | collected 2010-09-21 | reverse complement strand
TCACAACCTCCGGGTAGGTCGCTTGAGCCGCGCAGTAATGCGCGGCCCAGAGGAATGACCGTCCTGCGGGAGCAATCCCGCAGACAGAATTCGGCTTACAGGTCCGGCTGCCACAATTCTTCGAACTACAGAATCAGGAGCGTAATTCATGTCTGCACCCAGCCGTCGTCCCGAGATTCGCCGTCGCCGCACCCGCAAAGAGAAAGTCCTTAAGCTGCGCAAGAGCCTTGCGGCGGCTTCGTCAGAAACCGATCGCGCCCGCCTTCGCGCCAAGCTGCATCGCCAGGGACTGGTTTCGCCGGGTACGCCATTGCTAAAGAGCGAGTAAAGCGGCGCCGCTAGTTCGCTTTCGCGTACTGACGGAGTTTTTCCTGCTTTCCGGCCACTTCTTCGTACACGCCAAGAATCTGGCGGGCGGAAGCGTCCCAGGAAAATTTCTTAGCCTGCTCGTATCCACGCTGTTTGAACTTGTCACGAACCGCCTGGTCCAGCAGCACGCGGAGCAGCGCCCGCATGATCTCAAAAACGTTTTCCGGGTTCACCAGCACGGCCGCATTGCCTACTACCTCGGGCAGGGATGAAGTATTGGAAGTGACGACTGGAGTACCGTGCGCCATGGCCTCGAGCGGCGGCAGTCCAAAACCCTCATAAAGTGAGGGGAAGACGAAGATCTTGGCCGCATCGTAAAACACCCGCAACATTTCAATGGGAACGAACCCCATGAAGCGGACGTCATTCTGCACACCGCCGCGAATGACGGTGCGACGCAAGTCGGGATGTTTCGAGAGTTCGTCGCCGATGATGATCAGCTTCAGGTCGGGAAACCTCCCCTCCTTTTCGAGTTCAGCTTTCAACGCCGAAAACGCTTCGATAATCCTTACCAGATTCTTGTGCGGACTGATGCGGCCCGCATAAAGGAGAAAAGGATAGGTCACCAGATAGCGTTCGGCGAGCACCTGCCGGTCAGCGTCCGAGGCGTGACCGCGGAGGAAGCGCTCATCAATGGCGTTGTACACAACCTCTATGCGCGACTCCGGGATGGAAAACAATTTCTCGATATCGCTCTTGGTGTACTTCGAGACTGCGAGAATTCGTGCCGCTCCCGTCAGCACCCGCCGGGTAAGGTGAAAATGCAGCGAACGCCTCAGGCCGGAGCGGTCATGAGCACGATACATGTGCTCCAGAACATCGTGCACGGTCATCACGTACGGGCAAGGCAACGTGCGTGGCATCCAGAACAGGTGCGGGATGTGCACCAGATCACAATTCGAACGCTTGAGTATGGCGCGACATTCCAGATACCCTTTCGCGGTGGTTCCGTCGTCCAGCAACGGCACCGTCTGAAAGTTTGGCGGGAGCGGACCGATCTCGGCTACTTTCTGCGGCGCACCAATAAGCAAATATTCGTTCGAGTGATCCAACCGGCCCAGCGCCCGCACCACATTGCGCGTGTAGGTGCCGACGCCGAACTCGGTCATTCTCCGGATATCAATGGCGACCTTCACGGAGTGATTTAACCACAAAGGACGCAAAGGTACACAAAGGAAATCGGGATTTGAGCCGCAGTGCCTAGGCCCGGACTTCCGCCTGCGCCTTGGCCCTGCGCTCCGTGTAAAGCGGGAATGTATCAGCCAGTTCCAGCACCTGCTTGCGGATCTTTCCCAGCACGGCGGCATCGGTTCGGTGATGCAGCCCTTCTGAGATCCAGCGGCCGATTTGCCGCATTTCGGTTTCTTTCATGCCGCGCGTAGTCAGGGCCGGCGTGCCAATGCGGATGCCGCTGGGTTTCATGGGCGGATTGGTGTCGAAGGGGATGGCGTTCTTGTTGACCGTGATGCCGGCTTGGTCGAGAGCTTTCTCTGCCTCGCTGCCCAGCATGCCTTTGGAAAATACGTCTACCAGCATAAGATGCGTATCAGTTCCGCCAGAGATGATGCGGAAGCCCTCGGCGGCCAGCGTTTCGGCCAACACTTTCGCGTTGGCCACGACCTGCCGGGCATAGTCGCGGAAATCCGGCTGCATGGCTTCGCGGAAGCACACTGCCTTTGCCGCGATGATGTGGACTAGTGGCCCACCCTGCATGCCGGGGAAAACTACCTTGTCGATGGCCGCAGCAAATTCCTGCTTGGACAAGATCATTCCGGCGCGCGGCCCTCGTAGCGTTTTGTGGGTGGTGGAGGTCACAATGTGCGCGTGCGGAACCGGCGAAGGATGTGCGCCGCCCGCGACCAGGCCGGCGAAGTGCGCCATGTCCACCAGGTAGAGGGCGCCGATCTTATCGGCGATTTGCCGCATGCGCGCGAAATCGATAATGCGGGAATACGCGCTGCCGCCGCCGATGATCATCTTGGGGCGCTCTTTTTCGGCAAGCTTTTCGAGGTCGTCGTAATCGATGGTTTCCGTTTCTCTGGTCACGCCGTAGGGAACGACACGATAAGTTTTTCCGGAAAAATTCAGATGAAATCCGTGGGTGAGGTGTCCGCCATGCGCCAGATTCAGGCCAAGAATGGTATCGCCCGGCTGCAGCACCGCCGAATAAGCCTCCATGTTCGCTTGCGATCCCGCGTGCGGCTGCACGTTGGCATGTTCCGCTCCGAACAGTTGCTTGGCGCGGTCGCGCGCCAAGTTCTCCACGATGTCGGCAAACTCGCAGCCTCCGTAGTAGCGCTTGCTGGGATAGCCTTCGGCGTACTTATTGGTGAATACCGAACCCATGGCTTCCAGCACCGCTTCGCTGACGAAGTTTTCCGAGGCAATCAGTTCCAATCCTTCGTGCTGGCGGCGGACTTCATTGTCGATAGCCGCGGCCACCTCAGGATCGGCATCGTAGAGCGGGCGCGACATGTTGTTGGTTTTCATTTCAATCTCCCGAAAATTTCAGCGTTCTACTGTCCGGTTTGTCGATAAACATCCGGATTGTGCAGCTCCATGTAGTTCTGCGGTTTTTTCAGAGGCTCGAACCCGAGTTGGGCGTACAGTCCGTGAGCATCTCGAGTGACCAAACTCCATCGTCGCAATCCCTGCAAGCGCGGATGTTGCATGATGCATTCCATCAGCCATTTTCCCAGGCCGCGACCGCGTAACGATTCGAGCACGAATACGTCGCCGATATAAGCGAAGGTCGCGTAGTCCGTGATCACGCGGGCAAACCCGACTTGTTTGCCCTCAGTGTAGAGTCCGAAGCACAGCGAGTTCTCGATCGAACGAGCGACAACGTCGCGCGGAATGCCCTGAGCCCAATAGCACTCGGTCAGGAAACCGTGAACGACATCCAAGTCAATCCGGTTCCGATCAGTGCTGACGGTGAATTCGCCTCTGCGGCATTCTAAACAAGCATTTGGCATTTGGCACTTAGCATTTAGTCTCTGAAAATCTCGCATTCCTTGGGCGCTCGTCGGTGTTGCTCCGAAGTTCGTGGGCCAAATGCTAATTGCCAAGTGCTAATTGCTAATTCTAGCCTTCGAACGCGGTCCGCATGAACGACGCCAGATTCCAACCATCGATGTATTTATAAGGCGTCTCTCCGGTTGTGTAGTGTCCGCAGGGCAGGACTACCACCTTGTGATTCAGGTCGTGCCGTGCAAACTCATGCACAGCGCTGCGCGAGAACTCTGGTAGAAACGTCAGGTCGTACTTGGCATAAATTATCAGCGACTTCTTGCGCCAGCGTGCGAATTGCTCGAAGTACGACATGGGGCTGACGGCGCTCCATAGAACCCGCAATCGTTCGAGATCGATCTGTGATTCCAACCCTTCCCGGATGTGCCGAGTGGATTGTCCATGCCACACGACATCGGCAACGTAAGTTGCAGCGTGGTTGAAAGCTGCCACTTGAATCCGCGAGTCATGCGCGGCGGCAAGAAACGCGTAACAGGAGCCCAGGCTTGTGCCGAGTATGCCGAGGCGGCGGTAGCCCTGGGTTTCGAGCCAATCCAGACAGCAACGAACATCGATCACTGCTTGCCGGCAGGCATCGAGCGTGCGGCCAATATTTGCAGAGACTGCATAATCGGCGCGCAAGATCTCGGGAGGCGTCCGGATGTCGTGGTAGGGCATGGTCAGGCGCAGGACCGAAATTCCGAGAAGGTTTAGCACCTGGCATAAGCTGGTATAAGCAAGAGCGTCGGAATTCCAATGGGGCAAGAGCACAATCGCACGCTTGCCTCGTGCCGGAAACCAGCGGGCGTTGACCAGGTTGTTTTCCGGAAACGGCGTGCGCACCGGCGAAGTGAAGCGCAGGAAGTCAGCGAAAGTACCTTGGACTTTCTGCTCCAGCCTGGGATTGGGTACAGCACGCGTGCTGAAAACTTTGACCTCTCGCCGCTCCAGGCGGAAATCGGCCGGCTTGATGTAGGAAAAGAATTCATCGCTCGACGCGATAATTCGCTTGTTGTATTCCCGGAGATAGCGTTCGACGTCTTCTGGAACGTGCCCGGGAGCATATCCGTTGCGGCAAGGCCAATCCCGCGCCCACTCCACACCCCACTCCAGCGGACGCACCACACGATTGTTGTCCACCGACGTAAGCCGGGTCTCCCAGTCGTACATCCACTGTTGGTAGCATGAGTGCATGGGCACTTCCAGCATAGCAAATGAAAAGAAGCTGGTCAGGACCGCCGCAGCGAACTGCGGCAATCCGCATTCAGCACGGAGGATTCAGTCTGCAAGCGGGAACGCCGATCTATTGGGCTAAGGGAACTAAATGGAGTTCCGGTCGGTTCGACTCTGACTTGGGAAAGCCTCTGAAAAATGGCAATTTCTTGACAGTCCTCTGACAACTGCTCCGTCTCGGAAGGAGAGCATTAACACAGGGAGCCGGGTGCAGCACCTTATGTTTCGGTGGCGCGTAAAGGCTGCCACGGCTTCTTTCAATATCCCGATTTGTAACGACAATGACACGCAACGGTTCAGCTTCTTCAAGCGCGGGGAGGGTTCACCAGATCAGTTCTGAATTGACCGCTTTGTTTCAACGGCAGATCGAACTTACCCGGCGAGAGGCATTGGTGGGTTTGACGCCGGCGGAATGCGAAGAGTACGACCAAATTCTGGAAGGAATTCGCGAGTCCTACATCGAACGGGCGAAGCTCCAGTCGAATCCGTAATCTCTCAGTCGTGGTGGCGGCGGGGCACGCGCTTGGAGATGCCGCACAGAATCTCATAGGGCACCGTCTCGGAAAGCGCCGCGTGCTCCCGCGCGTCGACGCTGAGACCATCGCTGGCGCCGAGCAGAACGACTTCGTCGCCCACCGAGACTCCGGGAAGCCCAGTCACGTCGGCGAGGGTTAAGTCCATCGAAATTCTGCCCACGATGGGGGCATAGTTCTCGCCTACAATTACGCGGCCTTGAGAGGAGATTTTGCGGTTCAAGCCGTCCGCATACCCGACCGGAAGCACTGCGATGCGCGCGGGGGCTTTGGTAACGTAGATTCCGCCATACCCCAATGCCTGATTGGCGCGCATGTCTCGTAACGAAAGAATGCGGGTTTTCCAGGTCAAAGCGGGCTTCACCTCGAGACGCAAGCCGCTGCCACTGACCTCTCGACCCGCGCGCTCGAAGGGTAAGTAATATCCATATAGAGCGATCCCTGGACGCACCATCGTATTCCACGATTCCGGCCGCGAGATCACGGCTCCGGTATTGGCCGCATGAATCAGCGGTGGATTGAAGCCTTCGTTGCGAAGAAGGTCACGCACTTCCGCGAAAGATTTTAGCTGCGCCGCAACCGAGGGTTCGTCCAGCACCTCGGACGAAGCCAGGTGAGTTGACAGTCCTTCGAGCACCAGGTGTGACGACGACTTCAACGTGGAACAGATTCGCGGCAAGTCCTCGGGCGCGGCTCCGAGGCGGCCCATGCCGGTATCGACTTTCAAATGAATCGGGTGTTTGGAAACGCCGAGGGCGGTCGCGGCTCGTTCGAACAATTCGATTTGCCCGGTTTCCCAGACCGTCGGAGTCAATCGCAGGCGAATGATTTCTTCCTCTTCGCCTCGCCAGAAACCGGTCATGAGCAGGATGCGTCCCCGGATGCCAGCTTCGCGGAGCGGAATCGCCTCATCCAGCGAGGTCACGCCGAACCAGCGTGCTCCTTCCTGCTCGAGCGCATGCGCGCACTCGACCGCACCGTGTCCGTAGGCATCGGCCTTCACGATCGCGCAAACTGTTACCGCGGTGCTGATGTGCCGTTGCACCGCGCGAAAATTCTGCCGCAACGTTCCGAGCGATACCTCGGCCCAGGTCGGTCGAGTCGCAGTTCGCTTGGCAATTTCTGTAGTAGCCACTCGTTTGATTATAGCGGTGACGGCGGTTGGGCTCAGGTTACTGCCGTACTACTCCCTGAGCCAGATCTCGGCATAGTTTGCGCGTTGGCAAAACCATCCCTGCTATCCGCCCGACAGCGTGAAGTTCACCGTTACCTGGGTTTCCACTTCCACTGGTTCGTTGTTCAGGTAATACGGTCGATAGCGCCACTGTAGAACCGCATTCATGGCGGATTGAACCAGCATGGGATGACCGCTGATCACCTGCAAATTTTCAATCTTGCCCTCGCGGGAAATCATGGCGCGCAGCACAACAATTCCCTGAACCCGCGCCTGCCGCGCCAAGGCTGGGTATTGCGGCTGCACACGATAAATGAGATTTCCCTCCATCATGCGGGAAATGCGCGGTGGCTGCGCGGATGGTGTCGGCGGAGGAGGCGGTGGTACGACAGCGCTAGGCCCTCCGATGGCGCCAAATACTCCGTCCCGCGCCGTCGAGTTTCCCGTGCTCCCGCTCACGCCCAGCCCCGCAACATCAACCGGTGGCGGGGCGGTCGGTTCATCAATGTTCAGTATTTCTCTGGGGATGGAACGTGGCGCGATCACTTGGCCCTGCGACGACACATTGCTGGTGGTTTCGCGCCGGTCAGTCAAGTGCGCCGGAGCGGCTGTGGGTGGTGGAACCGGCGCCACCAGCGCGTCGAGCAGATGCACCTGCGGGAGACCTTGCGTGTAAAGCAGTGGGAGCAGGAGCAAGCCGCCCACGGCAGCGATTTGTACAACAAACGAAGCCAGGGTTGTCCAACCGCGGCGAGAGCGGTCGGTCCATGCGGTATCGATCAGCGAATCGGCAAACATGGTGTCCTCCTGAATTTTGGTGCTTGCTCTAAGGACACCGGCGGGCAGTCGTGAGGGCGCGAAGAACTCAGATTCTACAAAAAAGAAAAGGGCCGCTTTGGAGCGGCCTTTCTGGGAACTTTCGTTGTGTTTAAGGTGTCCCGAGTTATTTGGGAGGTGTAGTCGTTGCAGCGGGTTTAGTTACGCCAGTGGATGACCCGGGCTTGGTGCCCGTGGCCGCCGGTTTGGTCGCGGGCCGCGTGGGCGCGGGAACTCCGGACTGCACGTTATAGGAATCGACGATCGCCTTGGTGATATCTACGGACGGCCCAGCCCACAGCACGGGTCCCTGCGGCCAGGGATTCGAAGTGTCCATGATCAGCCCGAATCCCTTATCGCCGGCATACTTCACGATGATCGGGGCCATTTTTTGCAGAATGCGCTGGGCGATGTCGTTCTGCTGGCTCTGCGCATCGTCACGAGCATCCTGGACGGAGCGCTCAAGCTTTTTCTGCTTCTCCTCGACCTGCTTGACCAGGGAACCGCGGGATTCTTCGTTGAGCTTGTCGTTGCTCAGCTGCTTTTTCAGGCTCTCCACTTCGTCATTCATGCTCTTCAGCTCAGTCTGCTTCGGCTCGAGCTTCTTGCTGAGGGCCTCGAAATCGCGCTGCCCTTCGTTGCTGGCGAAGATGGCCTGCTCGATGTTGATCGTGCCAATCTTGTTTCCGGTGCCAACGACGGCGGGATCGGGTGTGGCAGCAGCGGCACTGGGAGCTGCGGGCAAGCCGGGGTCGGCGCCGGCGGTTTGCGCCAAGGCGGTAAATGAGAAGGCGAACACGGCGGCCAGAAGAAATCGCGCAAACGTTCTTGTCATGAGATTGCTTGAACTCCTTGAAAAGTGTTTCGGAAATCTCGCCTCAGGTCTTTCACAGACTGCGCCACAAGTTCAAACGGGAAAGGCAGACTCTCACGCTCCAGCCTCTCACGCCAGATGTTCGAGCGTGAGGACCACCCCTCACCGTTCAATTTTCAGGGTGCTGTACCTCTCATTATAGAAACACCGCCGCCCCAGCGTCAAACCGCCGGTAGCATTTCCGGTCATCGCTATTTAATCGAACTCCGAATTCCAAGGTCCGAAGGTTGTCTAGAACGTTGTCGCTACCGTGAATCTAAAAGTCTTGCGCGGCTCCCTCAGCTGATACGGAGGAGAGAAAGAATTCCGTGCGAGCTGAAAAGTGTAGTCTCCCGCAGCGCCCAGCGGGAACATGCTTCGGGTGATCGGTACTGGCGCGTTCACCATCGTATCCAGGCGCAACGGGTTATAGGCCCAGTAGATGCGGAAGGGTGCGTTGATCACCGGCAAGAACACCTGCAGCTCCAGTCCAGTGGACATTCTGGGAGTCCAGTTGGTACCAGCCACCGGGCTCAGGAACTGCGAGAACTTCTGGGTGGATCCGTTCACGCAGTTCAGGCCAACGTCCAGGGCTGGGCAGCCGAAGACGGTGCTATTGATGAGATCGAATTGCCCGTCGTTGATTTTTAGCTGTGACTGTCTGAGGATGGGTTCAACGCCCATATCGACGAACGGAGCCACGGCCACTGGACCGGCGATGGTGATCCGGTATTCCATGTTGCCGACGATGCTCAAGTCGCCACCGGGGAAAACGATCTGATCCAGAGGAACTGGGATCGTGTAAGCCCCTTGCAAGGGGTTGGCAGGATTCTTGGGCACAATCGAGCCATCCGGATTGCGCAACTGGATCGAGGTTGTGTTCGGGAGAAAAGCGACGGGTGAGACGGAGCGTATATCAAAGCCCCGCAAATCATTCTCGCCGCCGTCGTAGAAGCGCTGAAATGGTGGAGGCACCAGCCCGTCGTAACCCGTGAGAAAGGAACCCTGGACTCTGAAGCCAACGGTGTTGCGCTTCTTCTGTACCGGTATCCAGTGCGTGTACTGCATGACCGGACGGACTGTCTTGACTGTCCCGCCCAAACCGGCAATTTCAGCGGCCGCGTAGAAGCTGCTGCCCTTGTGGGGGAACAGCGGACGATCCACGGAGTTGATCGAGAAGCTGGGAGTAACCTTGCTGGTGACGATTCCGTTCAGCGCGTTGGGGCCACTGATGCCGCTGAACGACAAGAAATTAAACAGGGTCTGCGATGCTGTCGTCAGGGCCACGATCGAAGAACGATCGAGCGAGTAACTGATACCCACTCGCTTGAACGAGCGATGCAGCGGATACGCCAGGTTCACCGAAAAGCCCCGGCTGGACTGGGTGTAGTTCTGCAGATTCTCCTGCAAAGCCGATGGCAGATTGATCGCCTGACCGCTGAGAATCGCCGCTTGCCGCGCCTGGTCGTAAGTGAACTTCGTGATGTAAACCGTGAAACCGAGCTGCATGGGACGATCGAATAAATAAGGCTCGGTAAAACTGAATGAAATGTTGCGCTGGAGATTGCCGATGTTCGCCTGCACACTCAAGGTCTCGCCTAGCCCGAGAAAATTGTTGGTGGCGTAGCTGAGCCCGACGAACGTCCCCGACAGACCACTGACGCCACCGCTCAACCCGATGCTGTTCTTCCCTTTCTCATGAACTTTGAGGGTGAGATCAACCGTACCCTCTTTTTCGTTCAAATGGCGTTCGGTGACAGCCGGATCGTCGGGCTTTAAATTGTCGAAGAAACCCAGCTGATTCAGGCGCTGGATGCTGACCTCCCAAAGTTGCTGGTTGTAAACCTGACCTTCTTCCAGAACGATCTCACGCCGTATCACTTTGTCGCGAGTTGTAGTGTTGCCCTGAAACTCGATCCGGCGCACATAAAACTGCTTGCCCTCGTCCACGTCGATGTCGAGGAAGACCAACTTCTTCTGCTCGTCGAAGGTGGTGTTGGGAATGGAAGTGAAGTTGATGTATCCCAACTGGCCGTAGGCCTTCCCCAGATTCTCCAGGCCTTTGGCGACTTTGCTTCGGTCGAAAGTGTCGCCATCTTTTATTGGAAACAGGGCGCGCAAGGCCTTGATATTGGTGACGGCTTTATTGTTCTTGAAGGTAATTTCGCCCAGGCTGTACTTATCACCTTCCTCGATTGGCATGGTGATGTCCACGGCTTTCCCGGGACCGCTTTGGAGCAGCGGGATATGAAATCCTTGATGTCCGGTATCGTGGATCTGGGTTTTCGGCTCCTGCACCAGTACCTTGAAGTAGCCGCGGTTTTGGAACTCGGCGCGAACCCGCTCGGTGTCCTCATCTAGTTTGGTGGCGTCGTAGGTCTTCGAGAACAGATTTTCCAGGAAGATGGAGTGCGGGATCCCGATGGGCTTCAGGTTCTTCATCGCACTGCGCAGGAAACGGCTCTTAACGTGCTTATTCCCTTCGAAGTGAATTTTGCCGACCTTGACCTTCGGGCCTTCCTTGACGACGAAGGTCAGGCTCACGGCGTTTGGCGGAATCGGATGAATCTCGGTACGGATGGTGGAAAATTGTCGGCCGTGCTCGGCCAGCAGTTGTTTGATCGTGACTTCGGCCTTCTTCACCTTGGTCGGATCGTATTGGCTCTCGACCGATAGTCCGACTTTGGCCTCTTTGAATCGGTCCAGCACGTCGCTCTTCGATACCGCGTTCAAGCCAACGTAGTCGATCTCACGGATGGTGGGCCGTTCTTTCACGTAGATATGAAGGATCCATCCTTTCGGCGTCTGCTCTCGTTCAAAGCGAATATCTTCGAAGTACCCGGTATTCCACAGCGAGTTGAAGTCACGCTCGATCGCAGCCTGATCGTAAATATCTCCCGCGTGGGTAAAAATTCGAGCTCTAATGGTTTCGGCTGGAATGCGGCGATTGCCATGGGGAACTATCTCGACAATCACGTCTTGTTGCGCCACAGCCCAGGAGCAAAGCAGGAAAGAAACCAGAACCAGACTGACGACCCTATGTCTCCTGGCGACGCAACGCTTTATAAATGAAGGAGATGGCCCAGCAGCGACAACCGGAGGTCGCCATGCGCGGCCGTGCCTGCCCTCGCTTACTACAGGGCTATCCTGATGAGTGCGATGAATCGCCACTACCTCAGCTAATGGGAGTGTGGAAAACCGCAATTATACGGTAGAGCAGTGGACACCGTCCAAGCACTTGCGCTTAAGTCACCCTCAGGATGCCGTTTGGAAAAGCTCTACTTCAACCAAGACGGAATAAAACGTGGCGGAGTTGCCCAGGTCCGTAAGTTTTTCCGAAGTAAGCACATTGATGTTCTTGCCTTCGGAGCTGAGCTTCGCCCAGTGGAGCCGAGCACAAACCACTCCCGGTTGCACCGCGCCGTCTACTCGGGCAGTTAGAAGTATATCGCCACGCGGATTGAAGACACGCACCCTGTCGCCGTTTTCGATTCTCCGTTCCCGGGCATCGGAGGCGCTCATTTCGAGCAGGCCCATTTCCTCCATCTCCTGAATGTCGGGCAAATTCGAAAACGTCGAGTTGAGAAAGTTATCGGCTTTACGTGCCAGCAATTCCAAGGGAAAAGCCTTGGCTCGCTGGCTGTGGCGCGATTCGCCCGGTGGTTCAAAGTGCACGACTGGATCCAACCCTTGCGCCTTCACAGACTCGCTGTAGAGTTCGGCCTTTCCGCTGGGCGTGGCGAAATTGCCATGCGCAAAGGGAAGAAAGAAGTTTGAGAACTGGGAACTGTCATCTGAAAGCTGTCTCTCAAAACCAAGCCGAACGTGCCCCTCTCGTTCCAGCCGTTCCCGGTCGATCCCGCGCAGCCAGGGATGTTCTGAGTCCAAGGCCGCGTCGATCATCTGGTCGACCGATTCGCGGAAGCATCCATCCTCGAAGCCCATCCCTTCGGCGAGCGCGCGGAAGACTTCCACATTCGAGCGGCATTCCCCCAACGGCTCGATGGCCTGGTCCGATATCTGCAAGAAGTAGTGGCCGTAAGCGGTCTGCAGTTCCTTGTGCTCGAAGAAGGTGGTCGCAGGCAGAACCAAGTCCGCGTAGTCCGTTGTGTCGGTAAAGAATTGCTCGTGCACAACGGTGAACAAATCAGAACGTAGCAATCCGCGGATCACTTCATTATGATTGGGACACGTGGCCGCTGGATTTGAGCCGTAAACGAATAGCGCCTGTATGGGCGGATCGTCAAGAGTATTCAGGGACTTGCCCAATTCCACCATGTTCACTTCCCGAGCGTGGCGACCGAGAGGCTTATGCATTAGGTTGGTGCACTTAAGAGCTTCTTTGTTCAACTTAAATGAACCGCTGGTGGAGAGTTGCAACCCGCCACCAACTTCTTTCCACGAACCTGTGATGCAGGGCAGCATAGCGACGGCGCGGGTCGCCATACCACCGCCCTCCGAGCGCTGCACACCGTAGTTCAGCCGAATGACGGCCGGACGGGTGGTCGCGTATTCCCGCGCCAGCTTCACAATGTCCGATGCCGCAATCCCCGTCCACTTCGCCACGCGTTCCGGCGTGTACTCGCGCACCTTATCGCGAAGTTGGTCGAATCCCAGGGTGTAGCGCTCGACGTAGTCCGCATCGTGGAGATTCTCGCCGATGATGACATGCATCATGGCCAGCGCCAACGCGGCGTCTGTGCCCGGATTGATCGGCAGATACCAGTCCGCGCATACAGCCGTGCGAGTGCGATAAGGGTCGATCACTACCAGCTTCGCGCCTTCGCGGCGTGCCTCTTCGATGAAGGGCCACAGATGCACATTGTTCCCGTGGATGTTCGCAGCCCAGGCAATGATGTAGCGCGACTGCCGAAACTGTTCCGGCTCTGTACCCAGTTTTATTCCAAGAACAGATTCCAATCCCGCCTCGCCAGCGGCGGAGCAGATATTGCGCGCCAACTGAGATGCGCCCAGGCGATGGAAGAAGCGGCGGTCCATCGAGGCGCTATTCAACATTCCCAGCGTGCCACCAAAAGAGAACGGCAGGATGGCCTCGCTGCCGAATTCGGCTGCGATCTTCTTGAAGCGGGAAGCAATTTCCGCGAGAGCCTCGTCCCAGGTGATGCGCTGCCAGGCCTGTGTGGCGCGGGCGCCTGCGTCCGCGGTCCGCGGTCCTTTCGGTCCCAAGCGCCGCATCGGATACAAAACCCGGTCGGGCGAATACACCCGATCCAGGTATCTGGCCACTTTCGCGCACAGGAAGCCACGGGTCACGGGATGTGCCGGATCACCCTTGATTTTGGTCGCACGACCGTCTTCCACAGTAATTAAAACCCCGCAGGCATCCGGGCAATCGTGCGGACAAGCGGCGTGGACAACCTTCTTCATGACCTCTGATTATAAGACGCCGGCGGTTTTAGCCTGCGGTTTAGTTTCTGAGCAAAAACGGGCGGCTTACGCCGCCCGATCCATGTTGAAGTTAAAGTTCGCTTACGGCAATACGCGAACCCGACCTGCCCACACAATAGGCTTTTGCGTGTTGGGATCGTAGAATACCAATCCGCGAGAGATCAGATTAGCTGCGCCCGCCGCCTGCAATCCGGTCAAGCCGTTGATGTTGACAAATGTTGTCAGGTTGCCGGTATAC
>Ga0116223_10003666_pt1 | contig 13636 bp, 7 predicted proteins | sample Sb_taG_3_FD_90092 | JGI IMG/M metagenome (GOLD analysis project Ga0116223, IMG submission 90092) | Peat soil microbial communities from Weissenstadt, Germany - Sb_50d_a_PC metaG | ecosystem: Environmental > Terrestrial > Soil > Wetlands > Peat | place: Germany: Weissenstadt | collected 2010-09-21 | reverse complement strand
TCCGGGCCAGCGCGACCAGGACACCGCGTGCACTCCGTCGTGGCCGGCGACAACTTGTGGGACCTGGCCCGCACCTACCTCGGCAGCGGCGAACGCTGGCAGGAGATCTACGACCTCAACCGCGGCAGGCCGCAGCCCGGCGGGGGCACCCTCACCGACCCCGCCCGGATCTACCCCGGATGGGACCTGCTGATCCCCGCCGCCGGCCCGCACCCCCCCGCACGGCCACCCGAACCCGCCCAGCGCTAGTCGTCCGGCCCGGCACCCCCGCACGCCGCCGCCGGCCGCCGGCGGCTCACCCGGCCCGGCCCGCAGCCCGCACCCGGCCCGCAGCACCCCGGCCACCGGCCGGCCCGGCGCACGCCAGCCTGTTCTCCCGCACGGGGTACGGCTGCCGTCCGGGGCGCTGATCGGACTGGGAACCGCCGTCGTGGTCAGCACCGCCGTCGCCCTGGCCCGCATCCACCGCCGGCGCCGCTACCGGCCCGGCACGGTGCTCACCTCCAGCCTCGAACCCGACGCGCCGCCGCCCCCGGTCATCTCCGCCCTGGACCGCGCGGCCCGCACCCCCGCCACCGCGACACCGGCAGACGGCACCGGCCCGGACCTGGACCTGGACCTGGACCTGGACCTGGATCTGTACGAGCCATACGAGCAGCCCTTCCCCGGCGCCCGCGACTGCGGGACCGCCGCTCCCGCCCCGGGCCGCCTCGCGTCCGGGCAGCGGCCAGGCCAGCAGGGCGCCGTCCCGGCCACGCCCGGCCCGGTACCCCTCGGCATCCGCGGCGCCCAGGAGATCACCGCCGACCCTGCCGCTCTCGGCGGCCTCGGCCTGACCGGCCCGGGGGCACCAGCCGCCGCCAGGGCCATCCTGGCCGGCCTGCTGGCCCGGCCGCCGCACGGCCAGGACGGCACGCCAGCCCAGATCATCATCCCCGCCGCCGACGCCGCCCGGCTCCTCCCCGGGCCGCCGGGACAGCGGGCTCACCCGCCGATCCGCGGCGTCGTGGTGTCGCCCGCCCTGGACACGGCGCTCGATGAGGCCGAAGCCATGATCGTCCGGCGCGCCCGGATCGCAGACGGCGAGGACCGCGAAGACGGCCCGCAGACTGTCGTGGTGGTGCTGGCCGGCGCCCCCGGCCCCGCCGCCGCGCAGCGGCTGGCCGGCATCACCCAAGCCGGCCGCGACCTCGGCGTCGCCGCCATCCTGCTGGGCGAATGGCCGCACGGCACCACATGCCACATCACCGCCGACGGCCTGATCACCAGTGTCACGCCGCCCGGGGCTGACCTTGCCGGGACCGAGGCATACCACCTCGCAGCTGCCGACCTCGCCGCCATCATCGCGCAGCTGGACCAGGCCCGCCAGACCCCCGGCGATCACAGCCCCGCCGCACCCGCCCCCCCGGAAGCAGGAAAGCCGCACCTGCCCAGCGCGACAGCGGTCCCCGGACCCGGCCAGGCGACGGCGCCACATCGCCCCGGGCCCCAGCCACCACCGCCGGCCGGCACAGCCTGGCAAGGGGCCGGCCCCGCCTCCGCGGGCACGCCGGTCCAGATCAGCGTGCTCGGCCCCCTGCAGATCACCGCCGCCGGCCGGGAGATCGGCACCGGGCTGCGCAAGTCCCGCGAACTGCTCGCCTTCCTGACCGTGCACGGCACCGGCGGCGCCACCGGCGAGGCCATCAGCGAGGCGCTGTGGCCCGGGGCACCATCCGGGCACGGCACCCGGCAGCGCAACATCGCGCTGCGCAAGGCCCGCGAACTGCTCCGCGGCGCCACCGGCCTGGCCACCCCGATGTGGATCACCCTGACCGCCGGCCGCTACCGCCTGGACCCGGCCCTGGCCGGCGCCGACCTGTGGCAGTTCCAGGCCGCCCTGGAGGCCGCCCGGACCGCCGGCGACGACCAGGCCCGCCTGGCCGCGCTGCACCAGGCCGTCGCCTGCTACCGGGGCCCGCTCGCCGACGGCGCCGGCTACGACTGGGCTGAGCCCTACGCCGAGACCGCCCGCCGCCGCGCCCTGGACGCCTGGGCGCGCATCGCCGAGATCCTCCAGCCCGCCGACCCCGAGCAGGCGCTGTCCGCGCTGGAGGCCGCCCTGACCCACGACCCCTACAACGAGTACACCTACCAGCAGATCATGCGGCTGCAGGCCGCAGCAGGACGCGCCGGCGCCGTCCGGCGTACCCTCGCCCTGCTGGAAGCCAGGCTCAGCGAGCTGGACATCACGCCGGGCGCCAGCACCCGCCAGCTCGCCTCCGCCCTGCTGGGCACCGCCGAACCGCCCGGCAGCAGCTGTAGGATCCGCAGATTAGTGAGCAAATCCGCGGGATCATGAGCAACGGATGAGCAAAATCCGGAGTTCGTAGGCAATCGCCAGCTTATCATTACTCACAGTAGCGAAAACTGTGGCGGCCAGCAGGCCTGAGCCGCCAAGCCGTGATCACGGTCGTCACACAGGGTAATCGGCGATGGCGTGGCCAAGTTGCGAGGTTAAGCCGAACGCCGATTGCATGCTTGCGGTATCGCTGGCCCGGGGATTCCGGCCGCTGGCGCATATCTGCCAGTTCTGGTGTGCTGCTGCGGGATCGGGCCGCGGCACAAGATGAGTTCGCTGGCGATGGCCGGTGCCTGGGCGTCGGTGCCGTGGCGGAGCCGAGACCAAATGCCGGTCCGCAGCACTGGCGAGGTGGTTTCGGCGCCAGCCCAGCGCATGGATCCGGGTGGCTGACGCCGGTCGCAACCGGGATACTGAGATTTCGTGGGCGGACGCGGTTGGTGGCGGTTTGGCTGGCTGGCCTGGCTAGCCGTGCTGCTCGCGATTCTCGTCAGCGCAGGGTGGGCGGCGTGGGCACTCGCGACGCACCATTTCGATGCCCCCGCCATCGCTGGAATCCTCGTGTTGCCGGTTACGGTAATCCTGCTACTACCAGTGGTCGGCTGGCTGCTCGATCTCAGGATCGACCTTGCGGAAGCCGCGGCGGACCTCGTCACGGCAGTGCGCAAAATCGAGGGTAAAGAGCGGGTCAGGTTGCTCGGCCAGGACACAATGCCCATTGACCTCGCCTTCACCTTCGTCCCGTCAGCTGGCCGAGACGCCGTAGGGGCCGTCGCCTGCGGAACGTTCAATGATGTTGTTGCTTACTACCGGCGCCTACGGCCCCGGCGGATGGTGATCAGCGGGCAGGCGGGTGCCGGGAAAAGCGTGCTGGCGATTGAACTGATACTGGCGCTGCTTGAGGACCCGGGCGAAGGAGACCAGGTTCCCGTTCGAGTATCCATCCCGAGTTGGGATGGGAGCAGCGATTTCGCGCGCTGGCTGGCTATCCAGATCGACGACAGATACGGTGTCGGCGTGCGTCGAGCGCGTGCTCTGATGGCCGCGAGGCGTGTGCTGCCGGTGCTTGACGGACTCGATGAACTAGATCGGGATGCGGCAGGTGGGCGCGCGGCGGCGGTGGTTGCCATACTCAACGGCTATGCTCCCGGTGGCCGGCCGGGGGCGCTAGTGCTGACCTCGCGCACCCAGACCTACGAGACTCTCGCGCAGCAAGACGCGTGGTTGCTGGACGCGGCTCGCATCGAAATTCAGCCGGTCAATCCAGATCGGGCGGCCGAGTATCTGCTCAATCGGTCGAAGCATAGGGAACGCTGGTGGCCAGTTTGCGTGGACCTGGTTGATAACCCGGATTCGGTTTTGGCCGCGGCGCTATGCACGCCATGGCAGCTCAATCTCGCGTTCACGGTTTACGAGGCTGGCGACCCTGGTGGTCTGCTCCGCTATGAACAAGGTGATGATCCGCACGCCGATCTGCTTGACAAGTACGTGCCGACCCTGATCGAAGAGCATGCTCCGTACAAGCCCCACGAAGTCGTCGGCTGGCTGCGGACGCTGGCCGTCTACCTGGAAACCAATGCGGTGGGCCGAAGCGTCGATGGCAGGCCGCTGTCCGGTAGCGATGTCCTGCTAACCGATCTGTGGCCGCTCGGCGGCGTGAACCGGGTGCTTTACCTGGACTACTTCGTACGGGCGATCTGCGGCGTGCTAGTCGCAGCGCCGTTCGTTGCCACCGGCTTCTTCAGTTCGGTCGGCGCATTCGAGCGGGGTTTCTTCGCGCTGGCGCTGTCTGTGGTCTTCGTGTCGGGCAGAGTCAGGGCATGGCCGAGCGCGCGGGCATTCGACCTCAGTCGGCTACACGACCTGCGGAGGCTCGGCGTGCTGGCACTCGTGTCCGTGGCTCTTGGCCTTGGCTGGTGGTGGTGGTTCGGCAGGCGGCACACCGCGCTGGTCGGCTCGTCCGCGGTGGCAGTGCTTGCGCTGGCGACTGTGTTCGCAGCTGTCATCCGCAGCGCCCCAAGCCAGAACACGGCCAGGCCGCGCGCCGCGATCCGCGCCAGCACTGGTTACGGATTGCTCTCCGGTTTTGTGGCCGGCTTGGCTGTCGCCTTCCTGCTGGCAGCAGGGACCGAACTGACCAGCAGCGCGCTCGGCTGGCTCGTCTTGAGCGTGGTCGCCGTGCTGGCAACCCTGCTGGCAGCGATCGTGCTCACGCCTGTCTGGCGGCGATATCTGATCCTGCTACTCACAACCCGAGGGCGCCTGCCGTGGCGGCTCGCCGGGTTCCTGGACTGGACGGTCCAGGTGGGCGCGATGCGTACGGCTGGACCCGCCTACCAGTTCCGCCAACTCGACCTCCAGCAGCACCTGACGGGTGAGATCACGACCTCCGCCATGAACTGGGTCCAGCGACGTCCGGGGATTCAACTGCTGTTCCGGCTCGCCGCGTTCCCGCTCATCGGCGCTATCAGCATCGGCGCGGTCGGTTATCTCGGTGCGCACACCACCCTGGCCGATGTGCAGGGCAGCGCTACGGCCGACGTGGGCACGATGTTTGAGGACCTGAACCAGGCGATGATGGCGCACGATGAGGCGGCGTTCCTGCGATGGGCAGCGCCATCCGCCCGGCCAGCCATGAAGCTGTGGTGGGATAACCTGCGCGCCATCGGTTTTACCAGCGGCACCCTAGCCCTGCGCGAGTCCCTCGATCTCTATGGGCTAGGCATGCCGGTCAACAGCCACGGCGACGGCGACGTAAGGGTGCTCGCCGGCGCGCATAACGCCTTCGATCCCGATATGGGACTTGCCGGTCCGATAGCGGCCGTTGGGCATTACGAGGTCGGCTTCCATCAGACGCCAGGAGCCCCGCCGCAGATCACGTCCTGGCATCCACTTGACAGGGCTCCGTGGGATCAGCCGATCCGGCTGTATGTGACCAGGACGGCGAACGCTGAGGTTGTGGCATACCCCGATGAGCGGGCCCTGGCGAACCACGTTCTCGCCGCGGCGCAGTCCGCTGCACTCTATGTGCTCGGCTTGCACCGCCAATACGGCATCCGCTCCCCGCCACAGTCGGGGTTCATCGTGTTCGTCTCCACCAGCCCCGCCAGGCGGGCGCGCTGGTTCAACGGCACCAGGCCGGCAGGATGGGACGGCGCGGCGGTCGCGTCCGTTACCCTCCCTACGTCGCCGCAGACCACGCTCGCCATGCTTTCTATCAACGGCGTTGAGACCTACAAGCCCGGCGTGCCCGGCGGGACTGGCGCGCAACGGGCAGTTCTTGCGCCAGCAGGAGACAACGCAGATACCGCGGCGCTGGTCGGCGCATTTGGGCAGGAGATGCTGGCTCCGGAAGCAGTAAGCGAGAGCTCCCTGTCCAGGGGCTCACCGCAGGAATGGGTGAGCGCCGGGTTCGGCAGGTTCCTCGAATCCCTGTACCTCAGTGGTTCCGGTACGACGATCGAAAAAGCGCTGCAATCGGTGTCGAAAACGATGCTCACTGGGCAGTTGCCGACGGAATTCGCCGGGAAGCCAGATCAGGTCATCAGGGACTGGTCCGATGTGGGTGCCAGCGTGTACGTCTACATAGCAATCCGCTACGGACTCGCGGAGGCCGTGTCCTCAGGTTACGGCGTCAACGAAGGATTCGGTGGGAATACGCCGTTTGACAATGTGCTGAACCTGCACCTCAGCTCCCAGAACCCGAACATCTACTACGATCCCACCCAGGTACATGGGGGCTGGGAGGCCTGGCTGGTCAGGATCCACGGGTAAGGCAAGATCGTGCTGCGGTCTACGGTCATTCCCCGCTCGTGAGATTAAGCGCTGCGATGGCCGGATGGGGTTGTGTGAGGCCCAGCGACGCCCGGCTGCGGTGGAGGTGAAGCCGCGACTAGGCGCAGGATTGCGATCGCGGCGTTTCGGACGGCGGCGATGACCTGGCGGATGACGCGTCCGCAGGCCGCTGCGCGGCTTTATCCAGCGTCGCTAGACCGAACAGATCATTGCGTTGCGCATGCCCGAACGGAACCGCAACGAAGATCCACTGCCGCTCAATTAGACAGCTACGTGCGCTCGGGTCTGAGGCTACCGGTTACGTTTCGTGGTAATCTCCGCCGTCGCCGATCGCCTGGCCCGGAAGACAACGGCTAGCTCTCGGTAACTGCCTCCATAGGGCCGTCACAGCATCCGTCTTCGGGAGTCGGCCCCCAACCCGCGCCTGATTGCTCATGATCATCCGGAACCCCAGCAAGGCATTATTGCTCACCGGCCAGAACACGGCAGGTCAGCGGCCCGCGATTGCTCATGATCGCCCGGATCCTACAGCAGCAGCGGTGTAGGTTCCGCGGATCCGTGAGCTTCACAATTCTGGATGATCATGAGCACCGGATGAGCAAAATCCGGGTTTCGTGGTGTCGGTGGTGTGCGAGAGTCGTCTGGAGCTGGCGAGGCTGCTGCTGGCTGAACCAGATGCAGCCGCAGAAACTCAGCGCGGAACGAGTATAAAGTCGCTCAATCAGATGAGAAGATGCTGGCTTACTAACCTAATGTGTGGGCGGGGAAGCTTTAGATGGATACAGTGACGATCGGCGCGCTGTTGCTGGCAATTATCAGCGGCGCTGGCGAAGGGCTGGGTGCCAGATTGTGGGACGGCGTAGTCTCGCTGGTGCGTCGACCCTTCCACCGCAGGGCGACGGCTAGCGATACTCCAGTCGCCAGGGCGTTGGGATCTACGGGAGAGGCGGAACTGGCGGCCCTGCAGCGGGCCCCGGCTGACAAACAGTATGCCGAGGCCCTGGCGCGAGTGTTCCTGGCGAGGGCCGATGCCGATGCTGAGTTTAGCCGAGCCCTGGAGAGCTGGTGGGAAGAGGCCGGACCGATCCGCGCGACCATCGGAAACGTCACTAACGTTATCAGCGGTGGTCACCAGCACGGTCCGGTGCTGCAGGGGCGAGACTTCAACAACATCACCTTCGGCGCAGCCCCGGCTGCACCGACGCCGGTTCCGCCGTCCCAGGACTAAGACGCCTGAATGACCGGCAGAACTTCGACGGGGAGTTCCGCGCTGGCCCTTAAGCCGTCGCTGCCCCTTCAGCAGGGGTTTCGGGTGGACGTGCTTTGCCCGCAAAGGAGTGAGGATATGACCAGCGAGGCTGCGGATGGCACCGGGAATGTGTCCAACCAGATCACTGGCGGAGTGTTCTTCCATGCAGTGATTCAGGGCCGGGACATCACTGTACGGCTGCCGCCGGAGGTAACCCCGGCGCTTTCCGGACTGCCCACGCCAAGCGCGACGTTCACCGGTCGCAGCCAGCAGGTCGGGGAGTTGCTCCAGGCGCTGGCACCGGATGAGGCAGAGCAGGGGGCGGTACTCGTACACGCGGTGGCCGGGCTGGCCGGGATCGGTAAGACCGAGTTGGTTCTCCAGGTCGCGGCACAGGCGTTGCGGGAGCCAGGCTGGTTTCCTGGTGGTGTGCTGTTCGTCGACTTGTTCGGCTACGACGAACAGCGCCACGTACCGCCTGAGCGTGCGCTGGACGGTCTCCTGCGCGCACTTGGCCTGCCCGCCGAGCATTTGCCCGCGGAGCTGCAAGATCGGGCCCGGTTGTATCGCTCGGTACTGGCTGCCTTCGCTCAGCAGGGAAGGCGGATCCTGGTGGTTGTGGACAATGCGTCCGCTGCAGATCAGGTGCGCCCGCTGCTCCCCTCAGACGGTTTTACGAGGGCCATGGTTACCTCACGTCACACTCTCGATGTGGGCGCCCGGCTATACGACCTGGATGTGCTGACGCCTGCTGCGTCCGTGAACCTGATCCGCCAGGTCCTGCAGCGCGCTCGCGGCTCCGCTGATATCCGGGTCGACGATGATCTCGAAGCGGCTGGCCGGGTGGCCGAACTCTGCGGATACCTGCCGCTAGCCCTTCAGATCAGCGCTGCGCTGCTCGCCGACACGCCTAATCGGCCGGTGGCATCCCTTGCCCAGGCGCTGGCCGATGCCCACAGGCGGTTGGACCAGCTGAAGCGCGAGGACAGGGCCGTGCGCGCCGCGTTCGACCTGTCCTGTCAGAACCTCACCGACCGGCAAGCCCAGCTGTTCCGGCTGCTGCCGGTTAACCCAGGTCCCGATGTGTCCACTGAAAGCGTCACCTACCTGGCCGACGTCGACCACACTGTAGCGGAGGGAGTTCTGCAGGATCTCGCCCGCGCCCATCTGGTCGAGCTTGGTCGCACCTGGGGACGGTGGCGGCTGCATGACCTAGTTCGCTTGTATGCCAGCGAGCGTGCTGAGCCCGACGACCAGGAGCAGGCGGGCGACCGCCTGCTCAACCACTACCTGCACGCCGCCGACGCGGCCAATCGGTGTCTCCGCGGGGTGGCGGACACGGCAGAAGCCGGGGAGTTCGCCGACCGGGACAGTGCGCTGGACTGGCTGGACGCCGAACGGCTTAACCTGCTAGCTGCGGCGGCCATGGCCGCGAATACCAGACGCGACCAGATAGCCCAGGAGCTTCCCTTCAGGCTCGGGATCTACCTGAACTGGCGGCGGCGGTTCGACGACTGGGCCACTGCCACTGCCATCAGCGTCGGCTCCGCGCGGTGCCTCGGCAACCGTCACCGCGAAGGCGGAGCGTTGAACAACCTCGGGCTGGCCCTGCGGAACCTGAGACGGTTCGACGAGGCCATCACCGCGCACCAGGACGCCGCCGCGATCCACCGCGAAACCGGCGACCGGCACAGCGAAGGCATGGCACTGAACAATCTCGGCGTGGCCCTGCAGGAAGTGCGGCGGTTCGACGACGCGATCACCGCGCACCAGGACGCCGCCGCGATCCACCGCGAAACCGGCGACCGGCACAGCGAGGGCAGCGCGCTGAACAACCTTGGCCTAGCCCTGAGGGAAGTCCGGCGGTTCGACGACGCAGTCATCGTTTGCCAGAACTCTGCCGCCATCTTCCGTGAAACCGGCGACCGGCACAGTGAAGGCAGCGCGCTGACCAGCCTCGGCGCAGCCCTACAAGCGGCGCATAGGTTCGAGGAGGCGGCCACCGCATGCCAGGACGCCGCTGTGATTTACCGGGAGACCGGCGACCGGCACGGCGAGGGCATGGCACTGGACAACCTGGGCGTGGCCCTGCAGGACCTCCGGCGGTGGGACGAGGCCATTACCGCATGCCAGGACGCCGGCGCCATCTACCGTGAAACCGGCGACCGGCAAGGCGAAGGTAGCGCGCTGGCCAGCCTCGGCGCGGCCCTGCGGGAAGTCCGGCGATTCGACGACGCGATCATTGCTTGCCAGGAAGCCGCCGCCATTTACCGTGAAACCGGCGACCGGCACGGCGAAGGCACGGCGGTGAACAACCTCGGCCTGCCTCTGCGAGACGCCGGGCGGTTCGACGAGGCGATTGGCGCGTTTCGCGATGCCGCTACGACTTATCGTGAAACCGACGACCGGCACGGCGAGGCCCTGGCGGAGAACAACCTCGGGCTGGCCCTGCAAGACGCCGGGCGGTTCGACGAGGCCATCACCGCGCACCAGGCCGCCGCCGCCATCTACCGCGAAACCGGCGACCGGCACGGCGAAGGCATCGCGCTCGCCAATCTTGAAACAGCCCGGCTGGCCGCGGACGGACAGAACTAACCGCAAGTCGGCGACAAGATGTCCAGTGCGGCAAAGGCGCAACAGCTGCCCGCTCCGGGACAACGAGACTCCGGCGGCTCCCGGGAGGTTAACCTACGGCAATCCCATGCAGCTGTGGGAGTCAGATCAGGGCCACGCCCTGATCTCTTCGCCAGCCGCATTCCCGCCTGAGAAGCCGCCACCGGCAGATGCCGATGATCGTCCATATCCATGTCGCTGAATCCGGTGACGACACCGTTGGGAACTCGCTCAGATGACAACAATCTCTGGGAAACGGTGACACCTATCGCTGGGAATCGGCCACGGACGCCCAGGACACGGGACACACCCGGTGACACCTACCGCTGCTAACGTTAGTCACAGTACACGGGCCGCGTTCCGTGACTGGCCATTATTGTCAGCATGTGAGTAAAGAGCGTCGCCACCGCCGCGAGGGGACTCTGACCTGGCACACGCAGCCGCCTCCTGAGGAGAGAGATCCTGACTTCTGGCCACCGATGTCTTTGTGTGGCTTTGGGCACCGCGCCGGCTACCTAGCCGCCGCGGTGTGCCGACGAGGCCATCCAAAGCGCTCCAACATGAGGCAGGCACCGCCAGACGCTCATCTCGGTTACTGTCCGCTATGCGGTGCCGAGATATTGGGCCGATGTCTCGCATGCCGGGTGCGCATCCGTGGCGAGTTGTATGTGCCAAGGAATGAGGTCATGCCCGTGGCCGAAACGGCCACGCCTCAGGATTACGTGCCGGCCGCCTTCTGCGACCACTGTGGCGAGCCGGAACCGTGGGCGACGTGGGCTGACCGGATCTACCAGTTGGAGAACTTGCTCGACGAACAAGACCTCGACACCGCGACCGGGCTGCTGATCCTTGACGACCTGGAACGGCTGCGAGATGCCACGGACCTGGATGAAGACCGACAGCTAGAGTGCTGGCGTCGCATCAAGAAACGCGCGCCCGGCCTGTTCGCTGACAGTGGTCTGGCGATCTTGCGCACCGTCGCCACGACAGCGATTCTCAAAGGGCTTGGGTTGTAACGTCCGCACTTCGGCGGCGCATCGGCCAGCCCGGACGCGGACTGCCCGCGAGGTCGGCCACGCGGCTCGCCCGGCAAGATCGGACCATTACTGACAGAGTCCACGCGATCTTCTCCTTGCCATGCAGCCTGCTGCGGGTTTCTCACGACCCTCCCGCGAGCCGCTGCAGTGCTACCGAGACAACAAGTCAGCCCTGATCGGCGACGGCGCCAACTGCTAGAACGCGGTGGCGACGCCGGATTGCTCATGATCATCCGGATCGCTCACATGGCAGCCTTGCTCACTGCCAACAACGCCGCAGGTATCAGCTTCGCGAGTGCTCACGGATCTACGGAACCTACAAGCGGCCGGTCCCGCCCGTCTCCCGGCCCGCAGCCCGGGGCAGCATGAGCGGCGGAGCGGGTGACCCCGCCGGGGAACGCGCCCCTCCCGGCCGCCGCCCCGAGCCCGGCTCGACCCAGCGACCGCAGTCACGCTACCGTCACCGCAGCGGGACCGAGCCCGTCCGAGACGGGCTGGCACGTCCGCCCGGGAGCGGCCAGCGGCCGGCGGCACGACACAGCCGGCTGCCATTGCACCCGCCACAGGCCCCGCGCCGGCGCGGGGATCCGGCCGCGGGAAAGCAGAACCCGGCTGCCATTCCGCACCGCCAGCCGGTCCGGGTTCCAGTCCGTATACCTGCCGACACCGGAACCCCCCGGCCCGGCAGAACGTGCAGGCAGTGGCCGGAATAAACCTTCCCGTGAACTCCCAGACTGAATACGGGTAAGCCCGTAAAACAATAGTCGGTGCCCCGGCGGTGCGTGCTGTGGCTGCATTAACCCTTGCTCTCTTCACGTGTCTTACTGGTCCTCTGCTAATCATCCCTTACTCTCTCCCTCCCCTTCTTTGCCTTTCCCTTGGTTGCCCTGCTCGTGCCCCGTTCGAGGCGGTCGCGCGAGGCTGGATGGCCGCCGGTGAGGGTGCTGAACAGGCGCGAGGTGACCTGGCCGTAGGCGGGGAATGCCGTGAAAATGCGTTCTAATGGCGCGTGAAAAGGCGAACGCAATATCGCCGCGGCTAACAGTTATCGAAAAGGCGCAGCGCGTAGCGAATTGCGCAGGAAAATGGTCAAAATTGGCCCGTAAAAGGGCCGGTACGGCGTTGACTCCTGCCGAAAAGGCGAGATAGCGTCGTTGTGTACCCGGAAATACCGGAGGGAATTCCCCCGGGAAATTAAAATCCCGGGTAATGGCGAAAAGCGTGCGCACGCCAATGCCGGCCCCTATTCCGCCTCGCCTTTACGGAGGTAATCCCGATGACCGCCCCCGCCGCCCCCGCCGCCGCCCCCAAGGGCCGGCTCGGCAACGGCCAGCTGCGCCGCCAGGTAGCCGAGTACCTCGCCGACCACCCCGGGCCCTGCAAGATAGGCGAGATCGCCAAGGCCCTCGGCAGGTCGGCCGGCGCGGTCGGCAACGCGCTGACCACCCTCGCCGACCGGGGCGAGGCCGACCTGGTACCCGGCAAGCCGATCCGCTACGAGGCGAACTCGGCCACCGCCGCCGCAGCCGCCGCCATCGCGCCCAAGGCACCCCTGCCTCCCAAGCCAGCCCCCGCCGCCCCGGCACCCTCGCCCGCCCCCAAGCCGACCTTTACCCCCAAGGCGACTGCGGCCGGCCCGGTTACCCGCCCGAACGGGCAGGTCTACCAGCCCCGGGCGCTGGCCGGCATGCCCGATGTCGAGGTCCTGCGCACGCTGCGCGCGAACGGGGTGCCGGCCCTGCTGGAGGGGCCGCCCGGTACCGGGAAGACCTCGCTGGTCGAGGCGGCCTTCGGCGATGACCTCATCACGGTTGCCGGCGACGGCGACACCACGGCGGCGGACCTGGTCGGCGAGTACACCCAGAACCCCGACGGCACCTTCGCCTTCATCTACGGGCCGCTGGTGCGGGCGATGCAGGAGGGGAAGGTCCTTTTCCTCGACGACGCGACCCTGATCTCGCCGGCGGTGCTGGCGGTCGCCTACCCCGCGATGGACGGCCGGCGCGAGATCACCGTCAAGGCCCACAAGGGCGAGGTGATAAAGGCGGCCGACGGCTTCTACGTAGTAGCCGGCCACAACCCCGGAGTCCACGGGGCCATCCTCACCGAGGCCCTGTCCAGCAGGTTCAGCTGCCAGGTCAAGGTGTCCACCGACTACGACCTCGCCCACGCCCTCAAGATCGACCCCCGCGCCATCAAGGCCGCCCGCGACCTCGCCGCCCGGCAGGCCAGCGGCGAGATCGGCTGGTCACCCCAGCTGCGCGAACTGCTCGCCTTCGCGAAGATCGCCGGCATCCTCGGCGAGGACGCCGCCATCGCCAACCTGGCCGGCATCGCCCCCGGGGAAGACGCCGACGCCGTAGCCGACGCGGTAGCCAAAGCCTTCGCCCGCAAGACGGTCGCCCCCCTCGCCCTCGGCCGCCAGGTCTAGCCCCCCGCCCCAAGCTTCCCGGAAAGGACCGCCCGCCATGTCCGCCACCGCCACAGCTCCCGCCGCCCCCGCCCCCCCCTGGCCCGCCGCCCCCGCCGGCGGCCGGAAAACCCCCTCCGCCCCCATGACCGCCGAGGTCCCCCCCATCGCCCGCCGCCCCCTCCCCGCCG
>Ga0116223_10003659_pt1 | contig 13652 bp, 9 predicted proteins | sample Sb_taG_3_FD_90092 | JGI IMG/M metagenome (GOLD analysis project Ga0116223, IMG submission 90092) | Peat soil microbial communities from Weissenstadt, Germany - Sb_50d_a_PC metaG | ecosystem: Environmental > Terrestrial > Soil > Wetlands > Peat | place: Germany: Weissenstadt | collected 2010-09-21 | reverse complement strand
GGCGAAGACATAGGCGCCGGGGGCGGTGTATTCAAGGTGACTGATGGCTTGTTCGCAAAATACGGCGCCGAGCGCGTCTTCGACACGCCCATCTCGGAACAGGCAATCGTGGGCTGCGCGCTGGGGGCCGCCATGCAGGGCCTCAGGCCCGTGGCGGAGATCATGTTTTCCGACTTCACGGCGGTGTGCTTCGATCAGATCGCCAATCAAATGGCGAAATGTCGCTACATGAGCGATGGCCAGATCGCGCTGCCCTTGACAATCCGGATGGCCACCGGTGCCGGCAGCGGCTTTGGCGCGCAGCATTCCCAGTCGGCGGAGCAATGGTTACTGAATGTGCCCGGCCTCAAGATTGTGGTGCCTTCTACCCCATCGGATGCGTACTGGATGCTGCGGGCGGCCATTCGCGATCCTGATCCAGTGCTCTACTTCGAGCACAAAGCGCTCTACGGTCGAAAGGGCGAGATCGTCACGCACGAGTCGGTGCCGGCGCTCGGATCGGTGAGCGTCGTGAAGCCGGGCACTGATCTCACCATTGTCGCCAGTCAACTCATGTTGCACTACGCGCTCGAGGCAGCCAAGAGCCTTGCCACGAGGGGCATCTGCGCAGAGGTGCTCGATACGAGAGTGCTGCGGCCGCTCGATGTCACCGCGATCCGCGCAAGCGTCCTACGCACGAGTCGGCTGTTGATGGTTCAGGAAGCCCCGTCACTGGGCAGCTGGGGCGCCTCCGTCATCGCTGCGCTCGTTGCAGAATCGCCCGCCCCGTGGCGACAACCCGTCGTGTTATTGGCCGGCGCGGATACGCCGATCCCCTACGCGGCCGAGCTGGAAGCAGCCTACCTGCCGAGCGTACAGCGCATAGCAGATGCCGCCCATAACCTGATGCAAGTCCCTGTCTGAGGTTGAACCCCATGACTAACCAGCGTTCGGCAACCGTCGCGAATTCCTCCTCACCCGACGGTGCGGGCATGCGGATCGATTCGATCGACATTACGGCGATTCGCGTGCCGCTCAAGCGGATTTATCGCGGCAGCTACTACCAGATGTCGCACCGCTCAACGCTGCTGTGTCGGGTCACTACGCAGAGCGGCATTGTGGGCGAAGCCTGGGCCGGCGATGAAGATGCCGCGCTGCTCGAGATTGCGGCGATCGTGCGGCAGGAAATCGTGCCCAAGCTGCTGGGACGCGACGCCTCACAGGTCGAAGCCTGCTGGCAGGCCGCGCGGCCGGCGACCTTCAATATTCTGCGCGACCGTCGGCTCGGTCTAGTGGCCTGCGCCTGCGTCGATACGGCCCTGTGGGATGCACTCGGCAAATCGGCCGGACTGCCGCTGTGGAAGCTCTGGGGTGGTTTCAGGAGCGCCCTGCCGATGATCGCGATCGGAGGCTATTACGACGACATCCCGATTGCGGATGAGATGGAACAGCTGCGCAAGCTCGGCCTCGCCGGCATCAAATTTAAAGTTGGCGGTCGTTCGCCCGCCGAAGACGCCGCTCGCGTGCTGACCGCGCGTCGCGCGGCGGGGGCGGATTTCGTGATCTGCGTGGATGCCAACCAAGGCTACAGCTACCGAGAAGCGCGCGAATTCGTGCGCCTTGCGACAGAGGCGGACATTTACTGGTTCGAGGAACCGTGCCATTGGGACAACGACAAAGTTCACATGCGCGATCTGCGCGCCACCACTGGCATACGCGTATGCGCGGGCCAATCGGAATTCTCGGCGACAGCCTGTCGTGAGTTGATGTCGATCGGAGCCATCGATGTGTGCAACTTCGATGCGTCCTGGTCCGGCGGCCCGACCGAGTGGCGCCGGGCAGCCGCTGCTTCCATGACCTTTGGAATCCAAATGGGTCATCACGAGGAACCGCAGGTCGCCTCGCATCTGCTCTGTTCGATCCCCAACGGCACCTTCGTCGAATGCTTCCATCCGGACCGGGACCCCATCTGGTGGAATCTGGTGGCTAACCGCCCAAAGCTGGTCAACGGGATGCTCACACTGCCGAACGGGCCTGGTCTTGGCTGGGAAATCGATCGAGGCTACGTGGCTCGCTACCGCGTGCCGCTAAGCGGCGATTGACCGCGGGAGCCTCAAACAGTGACCACCTTGGTTGGCATGCCGACGCTGTCGGCATCTATGGATAGCGGTGCGGTGACGAAGTGGCGAATCGCCGTTGGCGAGCGCATCCGCGCCGGCCAGATCATTGCCGAGATCGAAACCGATAAGGCCGTCCTTGAATACGAGTCGCCGGAATCTGGAACCGTGCTACGCCTGCTGGTCGAGGCAGGCGGCGGGACCGTAGCGGTGGGGGCACCAATCCTCGAGTTGGCGCGAGCCGAGGACAGCCCTGTGGCAATGCCATCGCAGCCGCCCGCCAAGGCGCCTCCCGCAAGCGATCCGGCAGCCCCTCCGGCGCAGATTGCGAGGTTTTCGGCCGTGCGGCGCCTCATTGCCGAACGGGTAGCCGAGGCGAAAGGCACGATCCCGCACTTCTACGTGGCGCAGGAGATGCGCATGGATGCGGCCATGGCTGCCATCACACGCCTGCGCCGTGAAGGCACGGCAGAGGCGATTTCGATCAACACTCTGATTCTCAGCGCGCTCGCCGACACCCTGCGGCTGCATCCGGAACTGAATGTTGTATTTGCCGGGGACGGCACCCTGGCGCTGCCCTCGATTGACATTGGCGTTGCGATCGCCACACCGGATGGAGTGTTCTTGCCCGTGATCAGACACGCAGAAACCCGGTCGCTCACCGACATCGAGTCGGAAGTGGCGCGCCTGCGCGTCGCGGCCGAACGCCGCAGCCTGCAGGAGCATGAGTTCACTCAGACGGCGATGAGTCTCTCCAATCTGGGAATGTACGGCGTAGATGCCTTCGCCGCGATCATTAGTCCGCCGCAAGTCATGATGCTGGCAGCGGGCCGCGTAGCGCACCGTCCCCTGGTCGTGGACGGCGCGATCTCGATAGGCTTCACGATGCAGTGCGTGCTTTCGTGCGACCACCGCGTCGTCGATGGCGTGCAGGCCGCTCGATTTCTTGCGACGCTGCAGACCTCACTGAACGATCGCGAGTCGATCGCCCGCTGATGCATCCGCGCGCGGCCGGCCACAACTCGGCCCGAAGCGAAAGCTCACAGGCAGGACCTTGGTGCGCGCCGGCGCTCCACCAACCATCGACACGAGCATCTCGGCACTCTCGCGTCCGAGCAGTAGCAGATCGCGCGTGATGACTGCCTGTTTTGGCTGCAGGGCATCCATCAGAGGCACCTCATCGCAGGTGACCAGTGACACATCCTGCGGGATGCGCAGCGCCAGAGTACGGATGGCGCGCAATACACCGATCAGAATCTGGTTACTGCCGGCAATGATCGCCGAAGGCGCCGAGGTACCCGTCAGCAATTCGTGCGCGCTCGCCTCCCCATGCGCATCGGCATAGGATCCCAGACGCGTGACGCCCGTGATCGACAGTTTCCCGCAGGCCTTCATGAAGGCCTGGCTGCGCTCACGTGTCGGCCGGGTGGAGGGCGTGCCACCGATGAAGGCCAGGCGTCGATGCCCGAGCTGCGCCAGCGCCGCGACGGCGTCCGTGAGGCCCGCCTGATGATCAAACAGAACGCGGCCGAAATTCGCGAGTCCCGGCAGATCACGATCGAGAATGACGCCGGGCGTCTTGATCGCGGCGAGCTGCGCGCGCGTCTCGCGATTGCTCTCATCGACCACGGAGATGAGCATGCCATCGACACGGTGCCGTTGCAGCATCTCCAGCTGCGAGACTTCGTTCTGGGCCCCTTCGGCGGAGTTCGCAATTAGCATCGCATAGCCATGACTCTGCAGCGACTGCCCCGCCCCGGTGATGATCTGGGCGAAAGTAGGATTGGCGATATTGGCAACCACGCAACCGATGGTCGACGTCGTGCCGCGCCGCAGGCTGCGCGCGACCGCGTCGGGAATGTAGCCGACGGCACGCGCTGCCTCGAAGATGCGCGCCCGCGTCTCTGCGCTGACCGACTCGCCGGGCGAGAAGGCACGTGATACCGATGAGACCGCAACGCCCGCACGCTGGGCTACCGCGCGGATTCCCCGCAGTTTGCGTGCGTTATTACGCCGCTTCGGCCGATCCTGCATGGCCTACTTTGTGCTCCTGGCGATGTTTCCGGTTGGACTTGAAGGATCGCTACCCGTGCCCAGTCTGAGATGATGGCAGTATGAGCTGGTATATGATTGCTGTACCCGCCAGGCCGCCCCTGCCTATGCCACTACACCCCATACAAGCAACTCCGGAAATCGCCCATGTGCGCGCGCTCGGCCCCGGTCACTGCCCTGCGGCTGCCGACGACCCTAGAACGCGCGTCAAAGTGCTGCGGAATCGTTTCCGAATCGTCCCATGCCGTGCTGCACCGGTCAAGCGCATGAGGCATGTGGGCGGCCGCAAGCTGGCCGCCGCGGCGACGAGTCACGAGCAACGTGAAGGATCGGCGACTGCGAGTCGGGTGCTACCGTGACGTTGTCAATCGCACGGCGCGCGCGGCTGGGATTTCTGTCGGCATTCTTTGGTGCCTACGATGACGTGATGGGACCGGGCTTCCGGCGGACCCAGGCGCAGTTCGTTGCCGAGAATCGTGCCGTTCTCGAGCGCGATTTTGAGGTCATCGATTTTGGAACGATTTCCAGCCCCGAGGAGGCAGGGAGCGCCGCACGCAAAATCGCGGCCGCGGGCATTGAGGTGCTGGTGTATGCACCGGCCATGGTCGCTCCGCCGGCGTGGATCGAGATCGCGCTGAGCGATCTTACCTGTCCGATCCTGATCTGGAGCGCGACCCGGCAGAACACCATTCCTGAATGCCTGGATCATTTGCAGGCTACGGTCCATACCTCGCTGGTCGGCGCCACGATGCTCTCGAATTGTTTGCTCAGAGGTCAAAAGCGGTTTGCCGTCGTGGATGCGGTACCGGGCAGTCCGGCCGATGAGACCAGACTCATCCGCTCTGTCACGGCCGCGGTGGCCGCGCACAGGCTCACCACCGCCGTGGCACTTCGCATCGGCACTCCGATTGCCGGCTATCGCGATGTGGAATCCACCCCCGATGAACTCGCGGCCCTGGGCGTTCGTGAAGTGGCCATCCCAGTCGCCGAACTCGAGGCGGCGTTTGCTGGCGTTGCCGCCACCGATGTGACGGCCGAGCTCGAGAGGCTGCAGGCGCGCCCCGGGTGGAGCGCACCGCCAGCGGACGCCTCGGCCGCGAGCGCGCGTCTCGCTCTGGCAATGCGCCGTCTGGCCGACGAGCGTGGCGCAACCCTCGGCACGGTGAACTGCCACAGTCACTGGCTCCGGCAGAACCGGCAGATCGGCATCGTGGCCTGTCTGGGCGTGTCCCTGATGCATGAAGCCGGGATTCCGTTTTCCTGCACCGGGGATCTGCCTGCCGCCATGGCCGGATTGCTGGCGAAGACTCTGTCGGGGGCTTCCCTGTACTGCGAACTCTATGTGCGCGAACCGGCGAGCGATGAATTCCTGGTGGCCGCCGGCGGCGAAGGCGATCCCGGCTGGGCCGAAGGCGAGGTCACGGTGGTACCGAACCAATACTATCCGGGCCACTGCGGCGCAGGGCTGGGGGTGCGCTTCGCACTACGGCATGGTCCGGCAACGCTTATCGCCATGACACCGACTTCAGAGGCGTGGCGGATGATTTGGGCAAGCGGCGACATCACGGGACGATCCTTCCCACGACTGGACGGTCCGAATGGCATGTTCCGCTTCACCGCCCAGCCCGGCCATCGCGCCGCCGAGGAATGGATCAGCGCCGGGCCCACACATCATCCCGCGCTCGCGCGCGGTATTCTGGATCTGGAGCTGCCACTGGTCGCAAGGCTGGCGAAGCTCGAAAGTATCCGCATCTGAGCCGCCCCGCGCTCAGAGCGGTGCGTCAACGATGCTGCCCTCGCGGATGTGGATGATCAGCACGCCGGCCAGGACCAGACCACCACCGAGGACGCCCCGGGCCGTCAATCGATCCCCCAGCGCCAGCACTCCCAGTATGACAGACAGTATCGGTGAGACCACATTGAGCGGTGCGAGTCTGCTGATCGGGTGAGCACGCACCAGCGTGTAGAACCCGCTGTGTGCGATGAGATTACCGAGCAGCGCCGTGATCAACACCGCGCTCCAGCCGTGCCAGTCCGCATGCGCGAGGGCCGCGGCTTGCCCGGATTCCAGCGTCAGCGTCAGCAGCAGCAGCAGTGACAGACCGCTCCAGGCGATCCAGGCCTGCAGCTGCAGTGCCCAGAGGCTCGCGGCGTGTCGCTTGACCATGATCAGTCCGAGCGCGCCGAGGCCCGAGGAGATGATGACCAGCGCGAGTCCGAATCGATGGTCGAACATGTGCGGATCGAAGCTGAAGATGCTCATCCCAAGCAGTGAAACGATGATCCCGGTCCAGCGGCGCCAATGAACCACCTCCCCGAGCAGCCAAATCGAGAGTAGCGTCGTGAAGGGCACGGTGAGCTGCGTGGCGATGGCAGTCGCTGATATGTCGCCTGAGTATTTGATGCCGGCGCTCAACAAGGCGACGGCCAATCCGCCCGACAACAGCGCAGCAGTCAGCAGATAGCGCATCTGTCCGGGATACCAGCGCAGTAAGGGCATCAAGGGCAACGCGAACACAGCGAAGCGCAAGGTACTGAAAAGCAGCGGTGGAAACTGAGTGATGCCCACTTTGCTAGCCACCAGCGTGATGCTCCACAGGACATTCAGTCCCAGCATCATCAGCACCGGATGTCGCAGCAGCAGAAACGCCCGAGCGTTCAGGGACTGATGGAGTGCCTTCACAAGAGAGAGCCTCGGGGTTGGGCCACCGTGCGCCCAACGGCTACAATGGCCCGGAATCCTCGCTCAGCTCATGGCAGCGATGGCCGCCGAGGCCTCTTCAGTCACTTTCTGCAGGGCATCGGCCTCGTAGATCGCGACTCGTACCTGGTACACGTCGCGTTCGAAGGCAGCGGGCTTGGGCAGATAAGTGGTTGCGCCATCCGATAGGTTGAGCACCGCAATGGCAGCGTCCGGAAAAGCCCTGCGCAATTCCTGCTGAAAGCGGCTGTAGGGCTCCGCGGGTGTTGAGACGATGAACGCATCACCGAGTCGCCACACCGTAAAAGGCATCTGCGCATGCAAATCGTCACCGGCCAGCTCGCGTCGACCGAGCGTGCGCTCGAGACGTTCGATTTCATAGTGCTCGGTAGCGGTGGCAAGCTGGGCCTGAATCTGCTCTCGTGTGGGCATTTCCCGCACCCGCAGCGTGGCGCTGAGGAGCTGAGCGGAAAGCTTCTCGCTGAGCGAATCCTTGGGCTGAAGGCGCCACACGCCGAGCGGAGTGCCCGACTCCTCGATGCCCATATACTGCAGCTGCTGTCCGGGCGGAAACATCGACGCCAGAACCGACAGGGCGGCAAACCCCAGCTCGCGACCGTTCTGCTCCGCCGCCTCGACCTGTGATTCGTAACTACGCCGAGGGGTCATATCGCCGGAAGCGCCGTGAAAGAACACACAGAGCGCACCACCGGTCTCCTGCTGCACGAGCTCGCGCATGGCGCCGATGTAATCTGGCGACAGCAGCCGGTTACCCCCCCCGAGCGATACGGGATGGCAGGCATAGTTCACGATGGTGGCCGTGATCTTGCCGGTGCGGTCGGTCACACGGCCGACCAGAACTGTGTCATCGGCGGCCTCGAGCAAGTTCAACCCGCAGATATCGCGTCCCGTGGCCGCATCGACCGCGTCGCGATTGAACGCGAGGCTGCAGCGCCCATAGGCCCAGCTCAGGACCGCCTCGCACGCGGCGGCTCGCGCCTGCTCGATCAGGTCGCAGCACACCTGCGGGATCCACTCCAGATACGGTTCGATCAATTCCCCGCCCCGTCGATCGAGGTGCCGCTGAGCCAGGAAGGGCGTGCTGTGCGAGTGCGAGGGGTGAAAAATCAGTTGCTCGCGCTGCAGTCTGAAGCGGGTCTGTACGATCGAGCGGATCTTGTCAGCGGCGAGCGGCCAGAACACGAGCGCGTCCAGCGTAATCAAGATCATTTCCGTTTTCCGCGCAAGGTCACGGAAGAGCAGGCAACTCGCCAGCAGCGGCCGGTGAACTCCTTCGGCCACATCGTGGGTAGCACTGCCCCAGGTGCGCGCGTAGATGCCTACCGGCGGGGTAATCTCGCGGCTTGCGACACCGATCTCGCCGTGAAACTCCGGATGCCTGAGGCGGTTGGTCAGTTCGTGTGGAGCCGGCACGGAATCCCCTAAAGTCGCTGGCCAGTCTTGCGCGCTCTCGTCGAGCCCGCTCTTGCAAACGTTTCCATAGAGTCGCATCAACCTGACGGCTCGTCAATATCGAGCACACGACGGGCATCGCGCAAGCGTCGTCCGTTCAGGCATCCGCCGCCACCGCGAGTCGGCGCGATCGCTCAAGCGATGGCGGAATAACGAGCAGCAGTCCAACCAGGTAGCAACAGCCGGCCAGCACGCCCACCGGCCAGTGTCCGGCCGATGCCACGAGCATCGCAGCCAAGGCCGGTCCCAGCGCGGCACCACCGGTCGTCATGGTGCTGCCGATCAGGTTCAGGCGTCCGAGGCGGTCGTAGTGCGAGAGAAGTCCCATCTGATATGGAAGGCCATAGAACCAGGAGAGCGCGATCAGCCCGCAGGCCAGCGCGAACAGGGCCGGGGTGGCCCCAAATACCAGGATCAGCGCGGCGAAGACGGACACTCCCAACGAGAGCACCTGCGGCCAGAGGCGCCCAAGCCGCATTCCGAGCCAGCTGGCCAACATCGATCCGATCACACCCCACGTGAGCATCGAGATGCCCAGCCATCGGCTGACGGATCTCGGATCCATGCCAAGACTGACTCCGATCCTTTCCTGGTAGGCCCACACCGCTCCGTGGCCGGTGTAGAGCAGCAGCATCATCAGCAGCACCATGACAACCCGCGGGGTGAGCAGCGCGGCGGACGCCGTCGCCGCCACTCGCTGCGGGCTCGCCGGCGTAGCAGCCGGGACAGCTGGAATCCACGACACGAGCACGCCGGAGACGGCAGCGATCGCGGCGAGCGTGACGAAAATGCCGGGCAACTGCCAGGCGGCCAGAATGAACGGCGTAATGGGCATGAAGATGCCCGAATAGGCGATCGATACGGCATTGACGATGGCAAAGAGGTGCTCCGGACGCTCCTGTGCTTCGACCGCCTGCAGGTCCACCGAGAACACCATGGCGCTGCCGAGCCCCACGACGAACTGGGTCGCGAGCATCGGGGCGTAGGTATGAATCAGACAGGCCATCAGATTGGCAGCCGCAATTGTGATCAATCCGGCGCTTGCAAGAACCCGCCGGCGCAATCGATGCGCCAGACCGAACAGCACCACAAAACCCACGCCCACCCCGGTCATCTCCAGCGCCGCAACGAACCCCGCCTGTGCCTCGGTGAACCCCAGCCGGTCGACCAGTGCACCGACGATGATCGGTTGCACGGCCATGCAGCCGTTACCCACCACCGACAGCGCATTGATGGCGATCAGCGGCTTGAGCTGCATGGTCTAACCGGCGCCTCTCAGGGCGGGAGGCAATTGATGGAAACGTTTCCTCACGCCGGCGACACAAAATGCAAGAAGGGTGTTGCGCACTTATGGGGTGGCTTGCCAGGCCCAGCTGAGGCGGTGCAGGTTGCGCCGCTCAGGGACGCAGCTCACGCTTGCCCTTTGACTCGCGCTGAGCTTGGCATGCCGATGGTGGTCGCATCGACGATCGTGCCATTCTCAATCTGGATGCCGCTGCGCCGCAATTGCTCGGTAACCTGCGAGGCCAGCTTCTTTTCCAGCCGCCTGCGCTGCAGCAGATCGCGAAACCGGCCGATCGCCGCAGCATCCGGTGCCGCCTCGACTACGAGATCGATGCGGGCGAATTCACGCATCGCCGCAGAATCGTACAGCGACTCTTCGACCGCCAGATCCGACAGGTTGAACCAGAGCTGCAGGAAGTAGATGCGGAGCATGCGCTCCAACCATCGCGGCGCGCGAGCGTATGCTCCGTCAAGCTGTGCGCAGTAGGGTTGCACCTGCTCCGCCATACGCGCCCACGGCACCATCCAGTCCATGTCGGCGAGAAACTGCGCCCGACGTGTCATGCGGCCGTATCGTTCCATTCCGTTCAGCTTGTACCGCTGCATGTTTATACGCAGCCGCGGCCGATGGGAAAAGTGAATAGGGTTCGTCGGATTCGCAGGGGACCGATCAACCGATACACGTGACATGGCGCGCCTCCGCAGGATCATTGCGTCGAGGGTGTAGTGACAATAGAAGCGTCTTCCGACTCAGGGCAGGGGCATCCGAGCCGCCCTCCCGGCGTGTGTTCGGTGCGCTCGGGCTTCATGCTGCACCATGTCAGATCCGATTCCTTGGTTGATTGAGACCGTTGCAAGTTACCAACAACCCGAACTTCTGGCCGCCATGCGCCCCGGGCCTGGCACCGCGAGAGCCGCATCGCGTCCCCCGTCTGTATCTTCATTTTTGCGGAACCGATTCCGAATGCCTCTGCTTGACCAAATGTTCTCACTGGAGAGCAGCCCCATGCAAGCACTTTTGCAGCTGCAGTGCTGGGTTGACGCACTAAACGCACGGATGTGATACTGAGGAAACGTTTTCATTCGAGCCCTGCAAATGGGTCCATGCGCGCCCCTAGAGGCCCGGTCGAGGCTGCACTGCGCTGTCATCATGAGCGTCGTTATCCCCCCACAGGCGGAGCCCGGCGCGTGTCAGTGCCGAGCGATTCGGCCGCGCGCGAACCGGCCCGCGGGGTTCCAGCGTTCAGCGCCTTAGTCCCTGGTCAGGAGGCTGCATGTCTTTGGCGAGTCATGGCTGGTGCGACATTGATTTCGACGCCGATGGCAAGCGTGTCGATCATCTTTTCATTCCCCATTCTGTCGACCGCTCGGCCTACGGGAATGTGGGCATACCGATCGTTGTGGTCAAAAACGGTGACGGACCGACGATTCTGCTCACCGGCGGGAATCACGGGGACGAATTCGAAGGCCAGATCGTTGCCGCGCGGGTGGCCCGCGCCATCGCGCCCGCCGATATACACGGCCAGCTGATCGTCATACCTTGTCTGAATTTTCCCGCCGCGATCAACGGCGCGCGGGTGTCGCCTCTGGATGGCGGCAACCTCAATCGCTCCTTCCCCGGTGATCCGCGCGGCGGTGTGACCCAGCAGCTCGCGCATTATCTGCACACTGTGCTGATGCCGATGGCCGACGTAATGATCGACGTCCATTCCGGTGGCGCATCGCTGGAATATCTACCCACGGCATTCACCAATCTCTCCGGCAAGAGCCAACTCAACCGCGCCGCTGTGGAGGCCATGCGCGTATTCGGCGCTCCGCTCTCAATGCTATTTCGGGATGATAGCGAGGCCCGACGTGCCGTCAGCTCGGCGCATCTGAATGACTGCGTCTATCTCGCCACCGAGATGGGCGGGGCCGGTGCTGTCGGTGTCGATGCACTCGCCATCGCTCATGCGGGCACGGTGCGTCTGCTGCAACACTTCGGGCTGCTGCGGCGCATCGACGCTTTGCAGCCGATTCGGGATGCCGAGCGCACCCGCTTTGTGCAGGTACCGGACCGCTCCTATCAGGTGCACGCCGCGGCAGTGGGCATCTTTGAACCTCTCTTCAGACTCGGCCACGATGTGAAAGTTGGCCAGCTGGCCGGGCTCACTTACAGCCAGTACGAGCCCACGCGCGAACCGAGCGCGAGTTATTTCAAAGCCGACGGGTTCGTGATCTGCCGCCGCCATCCCGGACTCGTGCAGCCTGGGGACTGTCTGGCGCACGTCGCAGTGGATTTCGACGTTGCCGGTTTATGAGGCTCGACCACCTCGCGGGCGAGTTCGCTCAGGCATTCAGACAAACCGACCTGGTGCTCTACGCAGACACAAATTTGTGCTGTCCGGTGCGTGATGCCGCGGATGCGGAACAGATCGGCAGCCTGAAAAAGGGGCAGATTTCGCCGTACGAGTGCCTGGATGCGCTGGAAGCACGCATTGCCGAGGTAGATACGTACGCACTACCTTTGGGTCACGGCTCTTCAAGAACCATCGATCGGTGCGCTCCGATCCGCCGGTCGAGCAGTCATGCAACGGAGTCGCATTCGAGAACTACACCCAATGGTTCGCTATTGCTTACGCGTTCTCGCTGGTCAACGGTACGGCCTTGTCGATGCCGTGCGGCTTCACGCGCAATTACCTGCCTGTGGGGCTGCAAGTGGTGGCCTGTCCCCGCGCCGAGGCATCGTTGCTGGCTGGGGCCAGGTTGTTCGAGGAAATATTTGAGCTCAGGGGCATCACTCCCATTGAGCCCCGGGTTATGCACTTATGAAGGAGGAAGCGATGTCAGTGGATTCGACTTCAACCCTCTCCAACCCCGAGTTCCGGGGGCGCATCGGGGTCGCACGAACGATCATTACACCGCCCGTGGGGATTTACGCGCGTCTCTGGGGCAGCGCGGCGCACGATGTGGCCGAAGGCGTGCATCGACCGTGCTTTGCCACCTGCCTGGTGTTCCAGGACAGCTCGGGTGGCAATGAGCTGGTGCTGCTGGCGCTCGATGCCTGCATCCTGGCGCAGGAGGAAGTGAGGCGCATGAGCGCCGCGATCCGCGCTGGATGTGGTCTCGCGCCGGAACAATTGGCCATTCATCCTTCGCATTCCCACAGCGTCCCCTCCTATATCAGGAAACACGCCGATCGTCCCGGTGGTTATTTGATTGCCCCGTATCTGGATGCCCTGCCCGCGCTCTGCGAGGGGCTCATCCAGAACGCTCGGTCGACGGCCACGAAGGCCACCTTGAGCTGGAACTATGGCCGTTGCGGCCTCGCCTACAACCGCGATTTCATTGATCCAGCCAATGGCCGGGAGGTATGCGGGCTCAATCTTCTCGCGAAGGCCGACGACACGCTGCTGGTCGGGCGCGTGACCGACAGCACCGGCAAGATCAAAGCCACCATCGTGAACTATGCCTGCCACCCGGTTTCGTTGGGGGGCGCCAATCGATTGATCTCGCCGGATTACGTCGGCGCGATGCGCGAGACCGTCGAAAAGCACACGACAGGGGCGATTTGCGTTTTTTTCCACGGACCGTCGGGCGATCTAACTCCCAGACGCAGCTACGAGGCGGACGTGGAGGCGGCCGACCAGAACGGTCGCGAATTGGGTTACGCGGCCCTCTCCGCGCTGACCTCGATGTTTCCGACCGGACAACAGCTGCAGTACCAGGGCATCGAGGAATCCGGAACTGCGCTCGGCGTGTGGCGGCTGATCCCAAAGCCGAGCATCAACACGGCCATCTCGGCGCAGCGCATGACGACCAGGCTGCCGCTCAAGGAGATGCCAAGCCGTGCCACCATCGAAGCGCAGCTTGCAAACGCCACCGCGCGCTATGAAATCGAGCGGCTCGAGCGCACGCTCGGCCGGCGTGAGCTGGCCGGTGAGGGCACGCAAGGCGAGTTCTACCTGAGCGTTTGGCGTCTGGGCGATGCCTTCCTCGTGCTGGTCCCGGCCGAGGCGTACAGCCAGCTGCAACGCGATCTGCGGGCGAGTCATCCGGATGCCGCG
>Ga0116223_10003656_pt1 | contig 13655 bp, 9 predicted proteins | sample Sb_taG_3_FD_90092 | JGI IMG/M metagenome (GOLD analysis project Ga0116223, IMG submission 90092) | Peat soil microbial communities from Weissenstadt, Germany - Sb_50d_a_PC metaG | ecosystem: Environmental > Terrestrial > Soil > Wetlands > Peat | place: Germany: Weissenstadt | collected 2010-09-21 | reverse complement strand
TATATTCATTCTTTCATCTAGCCATGATCGCATGCCGATGTCAAGCGAAAGGTGCGCTCCCAAGGGTGTTGAAGCCTCCTCGGGCTGCTTTATCCCCTCAAATGTGCGAAAGTCGGGCTAGAGGTCGGCGGGCAATGGGTTGGCACCATGGAGCAAGACGGCAAATTCGAAGATTGGCTAAAGGCGGGGAATTTGTGGTGCGCGATCCATCATTCGTTTTGCGAAAAGCCTACGCAGGTAAGAATTCTTCAGACTGGGCGCGACGCGGGCGGTGCGTCTGGGTGAAAACCCATCACGTTTCAGGAGCGAACGGTACTCCTTCAAGTCCTGCATGGGCCACCAAAATACCGACCTCTGATTGCCTGGGGGCGGGGCATTCTACGGCCCCATAGCCAGCTAGCATGGATGAAGCGATGGCGACAGCGTTCGGGGAGAAATAGTAACCATGGCTTCGCGTGTGATCCCGGTCTTGGAACATGCCCGCCCCTGTGGGAGCAGCAAAAGCGATGAAAACCGCTTCGAATTCATTTTGCAGCGCCATGTGCTTGCGGGTGGAGATGTCGTCAAAGGACAAGGTCACTTTTAGCCAGCTCATTTTCTTTCATTGTAAGCCGCTACACATGAAAAAGCGACTGAGCTTTTGGGGCCTAAACCAAGCCTAAACCCCAACTTGAGACGCTTGGCGACTCATCTCAGGCGCACCTTTAAATTACAGATTTCCCGTCCGGCTGTCAAGATGACGATGAACGGCATTCTTCGAGCTGGGTTCGAGCACCGGCCGCCCTGCCGCTACCGCCCGCCCGTCACCGTGCGGACCGCCGCCGGATGGTTCCACGCCTCCGGCTTGATGCGCATCCCGAAGCCGCTCCCTTCGGGCACTCGGATGTGTCCGTTTTCGGGCGCGATGGGGCTTTCCAGCATAGCGGGCCAGTCGCGCTCGTAGAAGCGCTGGCAGCTTTCCTGGATCCACACGTTGGGCGATGCCGTCGAGAGGTGCGTCGAAGCGTAGAACAGGAGCGGCCCGCCGGCAGTGTGCGGCGCCACGGGCAGCTCCTGGGCGTCGGCCATGGCGGCGATCTTGCGGGCCTCGGTCAGCCCGCCGCACCACGTCACGTCGAACATCACGAACTTCGGCGTGCGCGATTCCAGCAATTGCTGGAATTGCATTTTGCCAGCCATTCGCTCCCCCACCGTCAGCGGCAGGGGCGTGGCGGCGGCCAACTCGTGGTACTGCTGGAAATTGCCAGGCATCAGCATGTCTTCCAGCCACATCGGCCGGTATGGATCGAGCGCGTGCGCGATCCGGATGGCCGAGGTCAGGTTCCACTGCGCGTGGAACTCGATGGCGATTTCGATTGCGCCGCCGAACGCATCGCGCAGCTTCTTGACCGGTTCCAGGGCGTTGTCCAGATCCTGCGGGGTGATGTACTGATTTTTGCTCCGCTGTGCCGCGCCGTCGAATGGCCAGATTTTGATCGCCTGGATGCCGCGCGTATCGATCAGCTCCCGCATGATCTTTTCGGGCTCGCGATTGAAGTCGTACTTGTAGGGGAAGCAGGTATTGTAGAGCCGCACTTGCGGATTCGCCTTGCCGCCGATCAACCGGTAGACCGGCGCGTTGAGCGAATGGCCGAGCAGGTCCCACAGCGCCAGGTCCACGGCGCTCAGCACGCGGATCTCGGCGCCGCCGGCAATCTGGAAATCGAAGCTGCGGTAGAGGTCCGCCCAGATCCTCTCGATATCGCGCGGATCCCGGCCCATAAGGGATGGCGCGATGCTGTGGACCATGGCGGCTTCCACGGCATTCCGCGGATAGGTCTCCCCAATGCCCGACACGCCTGCGTCGGTATCGATCTTGACCCAGGTCCAATGCGGCCAGAACGGAGCCTCGTCGCGCGTCTTCCAGTAGACCGTTTCGACACGGGTCACCTTCATGGGTGTCAGGGATTGGGCGGCGGCATAGTAAGCCGCTGCGAGCGGCGAAGCCAGCACCCGCGATACGAAGGATCGGCGGCTGAGGGGCATGGCAGGATTATAACTTGAGTTAAGATAACTGCACGAGGCTCATATGCAACCATTCACACGCCGTGATTTTGCCCGATCGGCGGGGCTCGCCACCGCGTTGAGTTACTCGCGGATTCAAGGCGCCAACAACCGCGTGGGTGTCGGATACATCGGGCTGGGCAATCGCGGCGACCAGGTGCACGATGCCTTTCTGGAACACGGAGACCAGCAGACGGTGGCCGTGTGCGACCTGCGCGACGACTATATGGATTTCGCCGTGCGGAAGTCGCGGGCCACGCCCACCAGATACAAGGAGTACAAGAGACTCCTTGCGGATAAAGCCGTGGATGCGGTGGTGATCGCGACGCCGGACCACTGGCACGCCCTGATGTTCATCGAGGCCTGCAATGCCGGCAAAGACGTTTACGTGGAGAAGCCCTTGAGCCTCACGGTGGTGGAGGGCCGCAAGATGGTGGAGACGGCCGTCAAGACCAAGCGCGTGGTGCAGGTCGGCACCAATCGGCGATCCTGGAAATCCTACCAGGAAGCGGCGGAGTTCGTGCGCTCGGGCGGCATCGGCCACGTGACTGTGGCCCGCTGCTTTCACATCAAGAACGAATGGCCGAACGGGCTGGGCGCGGTGCCCGATGGCCCGCCGCCGAGCGAGTGGGAATGGGACCAGTGGCTCGGCCCAGCGCCCAAGGTGCCCTACAATGCCAACCGCGAGTTCTACAATTTCCGCTGGTTCTACAACTACTCGGGCGGCCAGGTCACCAATTTCGGCGTGCACTACGTGGATGTGATCCGCTGGTTCATCGGACAGGATGCGCCGCGCTCCGTCACTGCCATCGGCGGGCAATTCGCGAAAATCCAGGACAATCGCGAGATTCCGGACACCCTGCAGGTGCTTTGGGAGTTCGACAACACGCTGGTGGTCTTCGAGCAGTACAACGCCAATGGGGCCCCCGGCAATGCGCCCAACTCCGAAATCGAGCTGCGCGGCACCAAGGGCGCCATGTACATCCGCAACAGCAACTGGGACGTGGTGCCAGAGAAAATCAGCGACGGCCGCATCGGGTACGATAGCGGCAAGGGATACGGCAACCCGGTGGACCGCAGCCACGCTAACGCCGTCGATCAGATCCGCCATCCGGCGATGGAAGCGCGCAGCGCCAAGGGCAGCACCACCTCCGACACCACCGCCCACACGCGCAACTTCCTGGATTGCATCAAGACGCGCGCGAAATGCAACGCCGACATCCTGACCGGGCACCTTTCGACCAGCGCCACCCTGATCGGCAACATCGCCCACAAGAGCCGCAGCCTTCTGGAATGGGATACCAAGACGGAACGGTTCACGAACAACGCCTCGGCCAACCAGTGGCTGAGCTACCAGTACCGGGCGCCGTACAAGTTGTAGGACGGACGATCGGTTCTTGCCGGCATCCCTCGCGAGAAAGCGTGACAGACCACGAAAAACGATGGTCTGTCCCACCTCCTGTCGCTACACGATCGCCCGGATCACTTCGCCCTGAATTTCGGTCAGCCGCTCGCGGCGTCCCTGGTGCAGGTAAGACAGGGCATTCTGATCCAGCCCCATCTGGTAGAGCACGGTGGTATGAATATCGCGCAGGTGGTGAGGCTCCTCGACGGCGCGCAGCCCGATCTCGTCGGTGGCTCCGGCGACCGTTCCGCCGCGCACACCGCCGCCGGCCATCCACATCGTGAAGCCGGTGTTGTTGTGGTCGCGGCCCTTGCCTTGCGCTTCCGGGGTGCGGCCGAATTCCCCGCCCCACACCACCAGGGTGGAATCGAGCAGTCCACGCTGCTTCAGATCTTTGAGCAAACCGGCGATGGGCCTGTCGGTGTGGGCCGCCATCCGCAGATGGTTCTCTTCGATATCGTCGTGCGCGTCCCACTGCGAGACAGCGGGCCCTCCGGAGACCACCACCACTACGCGCACGCCCTTCTCGACCAGCCGGCGGGCCAGCAGGCAGCGCCGGCCGTAATCGTCGGTCACCGCGTCGCCGACGCCGTATAAGTCCTGCACCGGCTGCGGCTCCTTCGAGATATCGAAGACCGCCGGCGCCTCGGTCTGCATTTTGAAGGCCAGGTCGTAGGTGTTCATGCGGGCTGAGAACTCCTCGTCGTCGCGGTTCATGCGCGCCTGGTCCAGCTCGCGAATCAGACCCAGCGTCTTTTTGCGCTGATCGAGCGAGACGCCTGCCGGCAGCTCCAGGTTCAGCACCGGTTTCTTGCCGGCCCGGAACACGTTGGGCTGGAACACCGCCGGAAGGAAGGCATTGGCATACACGGGCTGGCCGGCTTCGATGGTGCCGCCGGGGTCGGGCATCACCACGTAGCCGGGCAGCGATTGGCTCTCCGATCCGAGGCCGTAGAGCACCCAAGAGCCCATGCTGGGAAACCCCGGAATGATGCGGCCCGTGAACAGTTGGTATTGACCGGCGGAATGCACGAAGGCGTCCGCCTGGCAGGAGCGGATTACCGCCAGATCGTCCGCGCACGTGGCCGTATGCGGCAGCAGATCGGACACCCACAGCCCGCTCTTACCGTGCTGGCGGAACGTGCGCTTGGTGCCCAGCAACTTAGGCTGGCCGCTGGTGAACTGCCGTTTGACCTCGCCGAATTCCGCGGGCCGCGGCTGGCCGTTCAACTGGTTGAGCAGCGGCTTCGGGTCGAAGGTCTCCAGGTGGCTGGGACCGCCGGCCATGAACAGAAAGATCACCGACTTGGCTTTCGCGTTGCGGGTATCGGCGCGCGCCTGCTCCTGCTGGAGCATGGCCGCGAAGGCCAGGCTGCCGAATCCGCAAAACGCGTCGGTGAGAAACTCGCGGCGGTTGCGGGTGGGTTTCGAGTGCGCGTTCATGCTGTCACTCCACATAAAGGAAATCGTTCACCAGGAAAATCGCCAGCGCAAATTCGCTCAAAGGTCCGTCCTTCATATACCGTAGCGCGGCCTTTCGCTCGGCGGGAACGGGATCGCGTCCGAGGGCCAGTTGGAAGATGCGGCCGATCTGCCGGTCGTGATTGGGGCCGGCCTCCCGCGCCACCCGTTCGGCGAGCGCTTTCGCCATGGCGTTGGAGAAGTCGCCGTTCAGCAGCTCCAGGGCCTGCGGAGCGTGCGTGCTCTCGTCGCGTCGCGGACAGCTCAGCAGACGGTCGGGCGCGTCAAAAACCTCCATGAAGGGCAAGCGAAGGTTGCGCTTCTGGAAGAGATAGATGCTGCGGCGGTCGAATTGGCGGGAGTCGGCGTTGACGGCCCACTGCGCCGGGTTGTAGATCAGCTTGACCAGTGCCGGCTCGATGGGAACGATCACGCTCGGCCCGCCCTTCCGCGGGTTCAACCGGCCGCTGACCGTCAGCATGGCATCGCGCAGTTCTTCGGAACTCAGACGGCGCCGCGGAAAACGCCAGAGCAGCTTGTTGTCCGTATCCTGCTCCATGGCATGCGCCGGCGCCTCGGCAAGGTAGTCCTGCCGATAGCTGCTGCTCAGCAGAATCAAGCGGTGCAGCGGCTTCATGCGGAAGCCGTCATCGACAAACTGGTTGGCCAGCCAGTCGAGCAGCTCGGGGTGGCTGGGGCGGCTTCCCATGCGCCCGAAATCGTTGGGCGTAGCCACCAGGCCCGTGCCGAAGTGATGCTCCCAAATGCGGTTCACCATCACGCGGAACGTCAGTGGATTCGCCGAGTCGGTGATCCACTTGGCGAGCGCCAGGCGCGGCGCCGGAATCCGGTCGCCCCACTCCGGAGCGCCATCCGGCAGCAGGACTCCGATCGGCCGCATCCCGACCGCATCTCCGGGGCTGCCCGAGTCGCCGCGCGCAAGGACGTGAACGGGCACATACTGCGCGGGATTGTCCTCGACGGTTTGCAGAGTGGGCAGCGGCGGCGGAAGCTCCGCCTCTTTTTGCGCGATCTCCATTTCGAGGTTGTCGCTTTTGGGCTTGGCCCGCAGCGTTTTCAACTCCGCCTCGATGGCCGCGGTCTTTTTCTTCCACTCGGCCTGCTGTTCGGGGCTGTATTGCGGGATGTCCTTATGTTGCGTGGTGGCGAAGAAGGCTTGTATGCGGTAGTAGTCGCGCTGGCGGATGGGGTCGAACTTGTGGTCGTGGCAGCGGGCGCAACCCAGCGTGATTCCGAGCATCCCTGAGCCGATCACGTTGGTCATCTCGACCAGAATTTCGTTGCGGTTGTACGCGGCGTCCTGGTTGCCTGCGTTCTTGCGCAGCGGCCCCAAGCGGTGGAAACCGGCGGCCACCCGCATCTCGTCGCGAGTGGGGTCGATCTCGTCGCCAGCCAGTTGCTCGCGCAGGAACTGGTCGTAGGGCTTGTCTTCGCGGATCGAGCGGATGACGTAATCGCGGTAGCGCCACGCCTCGGCGCGGTGCGTGTCGTACTCGAACCCGTCGCTTTCCGCGAAGCGAACCACGTCCAGCCAATGCTGCGCCCATCGTTCGCCGTACTCGGGCGAATCGAGCAGGCGGTCTACCAGGCGCGGCCACGCGTCCTGGGAGTGGTCGGAGACAAAGCGCTCGACCTCCTCCGGAGACGGAGGCAGGCCGGTGAGGTCGAAATAAACCCTGCGGATCAGCGTGCGGCGGCTCGCCGCTGGAGCGGGCTGCAGTCCTTCCTTGCGGAGTTGCGCGAGGATGAACGCGTCCACCGGACTCCGTACCCATTGCCGGTCGGCCGCCGACGGAAACGACGGGACCGCGGGATGCGCGCGAGGCTGAAAGGCCCAGTGGCGGCGCTCCGCTGCCGTGTACGTCTCATCGGCCGCCGCGGCTGCCGCGCACAGGGCGATTGCCGCACAAAAGCCCGCCGCGAGAATCGCCACCCTCCACATCGCTGTTGACGATTATACACGCGGGGCGGGCTCCTGTTATCCTGCCCCCATGCTGTCCCGTCGCAGTTTTCTGCTGACAATGTCCAGCGCCCTGCGTGCGCGGGCCGCCTCCGTACCGGCGCGGGCCGCCGAGCCGATCATCGATATCCACCAGCACACCAACTATAGCGGCCGCAGTGACGCCGAGCTGATCGCGCATCAGCAGGAGATGGGCATCAGCAAGACGGTCCTTCTGCCGGCCGGCTCCAAATATGGCTTGGCCGCCGGAGCGGGCGGCAACGACACGGTGGTCGCGATCGCGCGGCAGTACCCGAACGAGTATCGCTTCTTCGCCAACGAACTGCCCGACATTCCGGAGGCGCGATCCGTGCTGGAGAAATATCTCAAATTGGGCGCCATCGGCATCGGGGAGCAGAAGTTCCCGGTGCACATCGATTCGCCGTCGATCGACCTCGTGGCGGAGATTGCGCGCGAATTCCAGGTCCCCGTGCTCCTGCACTTCGAGCACAACAACTACAACCTGGGATTCGTAGACCTTCCCAAGGTAGTGGCGCGCCACCCGAAAGCGATCTTCATCGGGCACGCCCAGACCTGGTGGGGAAACATCGACAAAAATCACAACCAGGCGGAAATGTTTCCGAAAACGCCGGTCACGCCCGGAGGCATCACCGACCGCCTGCTGTCGGACTTTGCCAACGTTTATGGCGACATGTCCGCCGGGTCGGGCCTGAATTCGATGCTTCGCGACGAAGATCATGCCCGCGATTTTCTGAAGCGCCACCAGGACAAGCTGCTCTTCGGGAGCGACTGCAGCGACCGAAAGGCGAACGGGCCGGACTGCCTCGGCTCGAAAATCATCGCCGCGATCCGGCGGCTGGCCCCCGACAAAAAGGCCGAGCGCAGAATCCTCTGCGAGAACGCTGCGCGGCTGCTGAAGATTCGAGTATAGTGGGACAGCTTGCTTTCTCAACTCAACCGCAGGCAGTTTCTTGCCGGGGCAGGCGCGTCCCTGGCGGCGCGCGCGGCGCCCGCAGCAACGCCGCCCAATTTCCTCTTCATCCTCATCGACGACATGGGGTGGCGCGATCTGGGCTGTTACGGAAGCTCGTTTTACGAGACGCCCAACATCGACCGGTTTGCCGCCCAATCCGTGCGCTTCACCAATGCCTACGCCGCTTGCCCGGTCTGCTCGCCGACGCGCGCCAGCATTCTGACGGGCAAATATCCCGCCCGCCTGAACCTGACCGACTGGATCCCCGGCCGGGCGCAGTGGCCCTCGGCCCGCCTCATCACTCCGGCCTTCGAGAACCAGCTTCCGCTCGCCGAGGTGACGCTGGCGCAGGCCCTGAAGCCGCTGGAATACGCTTCCGCCAGCATCGGCAAGTGGCACCTCGGCGGCCCGCCTTACTATCCCGAGCGGCACGGTTTCGATCTCAACGTCGGCGGCACGGAGCGAGGCCAACCGCAATCCTATTTTGGTCCCTTCGACCTGCCCAACCTGCAAGGCGGATCGAAGGACGAGTACCTGACCGATCGACTGACGGTGGAGGCCGAGAAGTTCATCGAAGCCAACCGGAGCCGTCCGTTCTTTCTGTACCTGCCCGAGTTCGCCGTCCATCTTCCCGAACAGGCCAAGCCCGCCACCGTGGAACAATTCCGCGCCAAGGCCGATCCCGGCAATGCGCAGCACGATCCGGTCTACGCCGCCATGATTTCCAGCCTGGACGAAAATGTGGGCCGGGTGCTGAAGAAACTCGACGACCTGAGCCTCGCCGTACGCACCCTGGTCATCTTCATGTCGGATAACGGCGGCCTGGTCTATGAGGGGAAGAGCAAAGCGCCAGTCACTTCCAACGCGCCTCTGCGGGCCGGCAAGGGACATCTCTACGAAGGCGGAATCCGCGAGCCGATGATGATCCGATGGCCGGGCGTCACCAGGCCCGGGGTGTGCGAAGTTCCGGTGAGCAGCGTCGATTTTTTCCCCACGCTGCTGGAGATGGCCGGCACGAAGCCAGATCCTCGATGGTCTGTCGATGGTGTCAGCCTGGCGCCGCTGCTGCGAGGGACGGACTCTTTGCGCCGTGAAGCACTTTATTGGCATTACCCGCATTACAGCAACCAGGGCGGCGTGCCAGCCGCGGCCATTCGCGCCGGCGATTACAAGCTGATCGAGTTTTACGAGGAGGGGCGGCTGGAGCTATACAACCTGGCTCGGGACATCGGCGAGCGCGCGGATCTGTCGAAGAGCGCCCCTAAGCGCGCAGCCAGAATGCACGAGATGCTGGACCGCTGGCGCAAGTCGGTCAACGCGCACATGCCGCTGCCCAATCCGAAGTACGATCCGGCGAACGCGGATCAAGGCCTGACCGGCGCCAATCCACCGCCGGTGGGGCAGCAGCATTAACCGATCGGCCGACCCCAAGAGACGGACGGGGTGACGAGCCTACCTGCGGTCCGCGCGAGTCGCCCAATCATAGTGAAGAACGGCCTGGTCGACGAGGTCCGGAATGTCCTCAGCCAGCACAAATCCGTCGGTCACCAATTGGCGCGCTGCCATGACGGTCCTTCCCAAGAACTGGTCGCGGCTGGAGTAACGCTCTTCGAGGGAACTTCAAATTCCACTTTTCCGGCCAACCTCTCGTAAGGGCCCGCCAGGCCGAAAGACTTCCCGTTCAAGACAGCATCGCGGCGGTCTATCCGGAGTCTTACGACCCTCGCCTCCGCCAAGTTCGCCGGCAGGCGATCAGAACTGCAAGCGCGAGGGTGTTTTTCAGGCGTAAAGGCATTCCCTAACTTTCGCACACTGGTTTCCCTCCGGCCCGATGTAGGAAACTGTAACATGGCGCTTACGTTATCTGTTTTCGATGAGACCACCGCCGGCGAGCGCCGCACGGCCGGCGCATTTCAATTCGACGCGGCAACCCTGACGCTGCGCGAAATCATCCGCCTGCGCCTGCAACAGGAGGTCGAGCGCTTCAACCGCTCCCAAGCCGAGGTATTCCGGGGCCTCGTCCAGCCGGAGGAGACCGAGCGAACCCTCAATGGGGTCCGCGAGCGCCGCCCGCTCGATTGGCAGAAACAATTCGAGAAAGCGCTCGCCGCCTTCCAGGGCAACAGCCTCATGGTGCTGGTGGACGACCGGCAGATTACCGAGTTGGACGAGGCCATCCATCTCACGGAGCAAACCAAGGTCACTTTCCTGAAGCTGCTTCCGCTCATGGGGGGTTGAATGGCCGAGTCGACTACCGATTTCGTCGCGGATGTGCTGGGGGATATCCGCCGCCAGTTGGCGGGCAGAACCAATCTTTGGTCCCTGGATGTCGAGGAAGTGCGCAATTCGGCCCTGGCGCGTCTGGAGGACTGTGCACCTGAGGCCGCGGTCGAGTTCGTCCTGGCGGGTCTGCGTCTCCTCCGGACCGAGGCGAATACCTGGTTTGGAGCCGTGGTGAATCAGTCGGTGGGGCATGTGCTGCGGCGCAGGCTTTCCTTTGCCGAGGAGCAAGTGTTGGAGATGATCGACTTGGTCTCCGTGGTGAACCAGGCGCTCCCCTACCGAGGCGTTCTCAAAGCCGCGGAATCCCTGCCGATGACGCCGCGCCTTGCCGAGGCTCTGAAGCGCCTGCGTCCTTGCATCACCGAATACCTGGGCGGCGGCGAAATGCGCGACCTTCACGCGCGCATCGACATCCTCATCAGCGGCCCCGCTCCGGAGACTTCTCTCGAAGTGCAGGGGGCGTGGTCGCAGATGGTGTTCCAGGAGATCTCGCAGTCGCCCCACCGCAGCGTTTTGGAGCGCATCTTCTTTCACACCGCCGAGCTTAAATCGAGCGAAGCCTCCCAAAAGTGGCGCGGTGTTGCTCGGCAGTTGGTCGAAGAACTGGGCCGCGAAGTCTTTCTGGAAGCGGCCGCGCGCTGGCTCGGGATTGGCCCAAGCCCCGGCCGGCCGGGCGTCCAGATCAGCTCCGGCGAGGCCGAATACCAGAAGGGCCTCCTCTGGTTTCTCGCCGGCCAGACCGATGAGCGGCTGCCGGCCCTGCTCGCCAATTTCGCCGAAGCCGCGCTCAAGAAGATTCCCATGCTGGGAGCGGTCTCCCAAAAGGTGGGAAACGCCTGCGTCAACGTGCTGGCGGAGCTTCCCGGCCGGGAGCCCGTCTCTCAACTCAGCCGCCTGGCCCAACGCGTGAAGTACGACACCGCGCAGCGGCTGATCGAAGAGGCGCTGGCGCGCGCCGCGGAGAAGGCGGGAGTCAGCCGCCAACAACTCGAGGAGATGAGCACGTCGGATTGCGGGCTCGGCCCCGATGGCACGCTCACTGAACGTTTCGGCGACTACTCCGCGCGCGTCTCCATCCAGGAGACTACCTCGGCCGGCGTGAGCTGGAACGACCCACAGGGCAAGGCCCTGAAGAGCGTACCGGCCTACGTTAAGGAGCACCACTCCAGCGAATGGAAGGACCTGCAACGCACGGTGAAGGACATCGAGAAGATGCTTTCCGCGCACCGCGTCCGCATCGAGCGGCTCTTGCTGACCCAACGGGCCATCCCGGTCGAGACCTTGCGCACCTGTTATCTGAACCATCCGTTGCTGGCCGACATGTCCCGCCGGCTGATCTGGCAACTCGATTCGGGACTGGGCATCTGGTATGACGGCCGTATCATCGGCGACACCGAAGAGGAGATCGACCTGGCCACGCAGAAGACCGCGCGGCTCTGGCATCCGGTCCTCTCTAACCCGCAAACCATTTTTCATTGGCGCTGCTGGCTCGAAGACCACCACATCCGCCAGCCCTTCAAGCAAGCCCACCGCGAGGTTTACCTGATCACCGATGCCGAGCGCCAGACCGCCACGTACTCCAACCGCTTCGCCGCCCACATCCTGCGCCAGCACCAATTCGCGGCCCTTTGCGAGCAACGCGGCTGGACCTTCCACCTGATGGGCCAGTGGGATTCCCACAACAACCCGGCGCTCGAATTGCCGCAGTTCGACCTGCGAGTGCAATACGACGTGGATTTCCCGCGTAACGAAAACGATGTCAGCGGCCACTTCATCTACCTGCTGATCCGCACCGCGGCGCTGCGATTCTACGACGCCGGTCTCATGCCGCGGCCGCTTGAATCGATTCCACCGGTGGTCTTCAGCGAGGTGCTGCGCGATGTCGATCTGTTCACCGGCGTCACCAGCATTGGCGCCGACCCCTCCTGGGGCCTAAAGGAGACAGCGTCGTTTCGAGAGTACTGGTCCGAATTTTCCTTTGGGAAACTCACGGAGATGGCGATCAACCGCCGGAGCATTCTCGATCGCCTGCTCCCGCGACTGGCGATTCGGGACCGGTGCAAGCTGGACGACCGCTCCCTGGTCGTTCGGGGCGATCGCGCCACCTACCGGATTCATTTGGGAAGCGGAAACGTCATGATGGAGCCCGGCAGCCGTTACCTGTGCATCGTCGAAGGGGCTGCCACAAAATCCACCCCACGCGATATCTTCCTCCCGTTCGAGGGAGACCACACGCTCGCGCTGATTCTCAGCAAGGCGCTTCTGCTGGCCGAGGACCGCAAGATCAAGGATCAGTCGATTCTGCGGCAGTTCCCGCCGTAACCGGGCGAGAGGCTCCTGCGGGAAGCCGTTCCTTACGAGTGGCTCGTGATCCGCCGGAGGGTCTCGCTCGTCGCCGATTTCCCACAAGGACGGGCCCGTGTGGATCCACTTTCCGGAAACGCGGTATATCGTCCGGAGGCGCATCTGCACAACTTCCGGGTGGCCGACCATCCGGACGGAACCCAAATCCGACGCTTCCCATAACGCCGTTCCGGCCAGTTAACGGTTTCGCGACGATACAAGATTGTGAGCCCCCCAGGTCATTTCTTCAAGGCCGCTTCCCAGTTCACGGTCCTCGCCAAAGCGCGGCCATCGGGCGCCCTGCGAACTTCGTTCGGGTATAAGGGCAATCGGATAGTACCTCGCGGGTCTCGCCTGTTTCACTTGTTCGAATCGTCACGGCGGGCCTAAGCTTTTCGCCCTGGGTGAAAGGAATGGCTACCGATTCCCCACCGGCTGAAACCGCCACAGCGTGGAGCGGACGCTCTCACGGACCTCCACGATCTGCCCGTCGGGCGTCCAGCTCAAATCACGCGTGTGGCTCAATTGGTCAGTGGCAAGCCGCGTGATCCGGCCCGTGTTCGTGTCGAGAATTCCTGGAACAAAAAACCACGAATCGAGCGGAGCCAGGACCACCAACAAACGCCCATCCGTCCTTAGAGAACCGTGAGACTCAGGCGCGAGCGGTACGGAACCGTCGGTGGCGATCTCATGCTCCGCACTCCCGTCCAACGGGAAGCGGAACAGTCGCACCTTGGCGCTCTCCACCGTGCTGATCACCAGACTACGGCCGCTGGGGTCCGCGGCGACACCGTCACCTGAGCGGATCAGGCTAGGCTCGCCACCCGCGGAAGGAACCGACCAGATCTTCCCACCCGCGGAGAAATACAACGTTTTGCCATCCGGAGAGGAAGTGATCGACGAAATCCGTCCCTTGCCAGGCGCAATCCTACTGGTGATGCGGCCCGTGGAGGTTTCGGCCACCGCGATGGAACCCTGACGCGCCCGTCCGATCGTGAATGCAATCCCGCGCGGTCCGGCCGCGGCCATGGGCTCCGAAGTCGCCTCCGTCGTGGCCACCAGCGGTACTGGGTTTTTGCCGTCCGCGAGGGCCATCAGCCGGTTCCGGCCCAAACCGCGCATCGTAACAATCGCTCGCCCGTCCGGGAGTGAGACAATTCTGTCGC
>Ga0116223_10003653_pt1 | contig 13660 bp, 13 predicted proteins | sample Sb_taG_3_FD_90092 | JGI IMG/M metagenome (GOLD analysis project Ga0116223, IMG submission 90092) | Peat soil microbial communities from Weissenstadt, Germany - Sb_50d_a_PC metaG | ecosystem: Environmental > Terrestrial > Soil > Wetlands > Peat | place: Germany: Weissenstadt | collected 2010-09-21 | reverse complement strand
CGCGCTAACCGCAAGGAGGCAGGCGCCCAAGGTATGACTCATGATTGGGGTGAAGTCGTAACAAGGTAGCCGTAGGAGAACCTGCGGCTGGATCACCTCCTTTCTAAATAGGCGAGATCTACTCCGCTATGGTGTGCGGAGGATGGTCTCCAAGCGCATCCTGCGGTCCTCACGGGCTTGTAGGATGCTAGACTCGGTTTACTCTTTATCGAGCAGGTTCTGGCAGATCGCTATCGGTTGCGCGAAGAGAAAATTGAATGAGTGAGGGGCCGTCCGCCACTGGCGGGCGGCTCTTTTTTATTCTAGCGGGTTTCACTGGGTATCAAGAACTTCCTCTCCGTTATGGGTCAGCCGCGAAATCGAAAAAACATTGGGATTGTATTGAATGACACTCTTCCATCCGTGAGACTGGCGTTGCGCAGGTTGGTTCGTAGCAGGCCTCCCGTCAGCATTTCTATATTCACATACTAGTACAGTACTATTATGGTATCGCAGCACCGTTTTGGGACGTGGCACCGAACGCCCGCCTCAAGCGAAACAAAAAAGAGGAGATAAGGATTCACTTGGAAGCACAGAGGCTTAGCTGACCGTCCAATTTGAAAATGAAGCGCCAATTCTTTGGCCATTCTCATGCAAGGGCCGTTGACAACTGAAACGTCCCCTGGAAATTGTTGGTCTGAGGACGCCGCTCTCGGCGTGAGAAGGTCTTATGGCTTCCTGTAGCAGGCATGAATGGTCGCGCGGACCCAAGAGGATACTTTCGAGTAAGGGACTAGTGCGAAGAGCAAGCGGGAAAGGCTGGCTGGAACGGTTGCGCGAATTCAGTCCTGGCCAGATTCGAGCTATTGCGGAATTTGAGAGGGTGTCATGCACGTTTCTCATTCAGTCGGTCTCTATGCTTGCCCTTCTATGCCTAGTTTCCCGTTGGCCTGGTCGATATGACTTGGCGCTTGCCGCAATTTGCTGCGCAATTCTGGGACTCCGACTTGGCAGGCGATAAGATTATCCGCGGGGTGAGATTTTCATGTTGGCGGCTGCCGGGTGCCCCATTCTTCGCGTCTATTGCGAATGGGGGCCTTGGGTTTTTCATGAGTTGTGGTGAGCTGGACCGATCAGTTTATTGCTCGAGGAGCAGTCAGTAATCTTGACATTGCAGGAGCCTAAGCTACGATGAAAGAGAATTGTGGGCCTTGGGCGTAAGGAGCGGACCTTGAACATCGAAATCCGGGACACGGAACTGGAAGCCAGACTCAAGAAACAAATCCAAGCGACTGGCGCTGGCAGTGTCGAGGAAGTTCTGGTTCGTCTACTGGAAACGCAAGAGGAACAAGATCGCTGGCTTTCGGAGAATCGGGAAACGATCAACGCGAAAATCCGGCATGGCATCGAACAACTGGATCGCGGCGAGGGCATCCCCGAAGACCAGCTCGATGCTCATTTGGCAAAACTGAAAGCAAAGCCTGAATGAAGGTGCGCTATGTATTGGCGCCTCAGGCGGTAGCCGATCTCGCGGAAATTTGGCGCTACATCAAAGACCAAAGCAGCACAGGGATGGCGGATCACGTGGAATTTGTCATCCGGGAGAAATTCGCTCTTCTAGCGCAAACTCCGGAAGCTGGGCACCGCCGAAGTAATCTAACGGGTGAGAATGTGAAATTCTTCCCAGCTTACTCTTACCTGATTGTCTATCGGCCTGAAACAAAGCCCCTGCAGGTTGTCTCCATTCTCCACGGCCGTCGCGACGTGGAGCAGATTCTCAAAGATCGACTCTGATGTGGAACCGACTACAGGGTTTCTTACAAAGAATCGCCAGCACCAGGGTGGTGTGGAGCCTGGGGCTTTTGAGCCTTTTTGTGTTGTTGATGATCAATGTGCGGGGTTTGCCAGGGGCATTCCACAGCGATGCGCTGAGGCAGGTGGGCCTGCTGGATATGACCATCAATTACTCCCCAGAGACCGCCTATGCAAAGTTGGCGGCATACGGGGAGCAGGGACGATATGCCTATCGCCTCTTTCTGGATTATGTTGACTCCATTTTCCCCGCTCTTTACGGGCTCTTTTTCCTGCTGGGCACAACCTACGCTTTTGCGCGTGTTTTTCCCGGGCGCCTGGTGTGGCAGAAACTGAGTTTTTTGACGGTGGGCACAACGCTTTTCGACTATGCGGAGAACTTCTGCTTCCTGGCGATGCTTCGAGATTACCCGCAGCGGCTTGAAGGCGTCGCGCGCGTGGCCAATGTCTTCACGCTCACGAAATGGGCGTTCGCAATCTTCAGCATGGTTCTGGTCATCATTGGAGCTGGCGGACTACTTTTCCGGCGCCGGCAAACGTGAGGGCCGCCGGGAAGTGTTAATCTCGCCGCGCGAGGAGGCGCTCGATTTGTTCGAGGTGGTTGATATCGTGTCCGGCCATCATGCCCACGATGCGTTCGACAGATTCCTCGCCACGCTCCGCATGCATGCCGTGATGCTTCCATTGATCGGGTGAGAGCATCTTGTATAAAGCCAAATTCGTTTCACGCAATACGCGGAACTGCTCGAGGGATTTGTGCGCGTCGCGCTTACTGTAATGCCCGGCGGCGACCCAGGCATCCTGATCGAAGGCCTGGATGGGAGTACCCGGCGCGCCGAGAATGGCACGAATCCTCCAGCTAACGACGATTTCCGCATCGGCAAGATGCGCGATGATTTCCGCTGCCGACCACTTCTCTGGCGCCGGGCGCTTGCGCAGCTTGGCCGGCGCCGCGCCCTTGATCAATCGCGCCAGCTTTTTCGCAGTTGCGGATTGCACTTTCAAGGGATCCTGGCCCGCGAGTTTGCTCTGGATCCGTTGCACGTACTCCTGAACGGTTTCTTTCATTTTGAATACACCCCCACCATACGTCTTACAGGAAAGGGCTACCGTAGCCAAGATGAAAGGTTTGTTGGACTGCGACGCGATTTAGTCCGACCAGGCCAGATAGCCCGGCACAATCAGACCGACCCCGGGAACGATGATGAGGATGCCCCACCAATTGGGCTTATTGCGCGCCTCGGCCACGGCCATCCAGACGATCACGGAGATTACGATGTTTACCAGGGGAATCAGGAAAAGCAGTATCCACCAGATGGGCTTCTTGGCGATATTCAGGAGCAAGACGATATTGACGATGGGAATCCAAGCGAGCCAGGGATTTTCCGTATGGGTTTTTTGCGCGATGGTTTGAATCGCGAGCGCGCAGTAAACATACAAAATCACCAGGAACACGAAAACAAAGAGAACCATCCCGCTGGCCGCGGCCATCGCGGCGGCGCGGTGATCATCCTGGGCAAAAGCGCCGCCAGCAGACAGCAGCGTAACCGCCATGGTCGCAGCCCATTTGATAGGGGAATGCAGTTTCAGAGATAGGGTCATCGGAATTTCCTCCAGGGGAAACAAGGGAACGTAGCAAGCTTGTTGCGGACTGTATTGGAGCAAGGCGGGGTTGTCAAAGCATTTCCCCGAGCAGTTTCGCAAGTGGCAATGCGATTGGCAGAGGCGGACCGCAAAGCACCCGGGTACCGGGCCTCCGGCGTTGACGGTGTGTTGGTTCTCTTTGCGGGCGAGGCTACGGGTTACCAGTGGTAGGCGTTCCACATATCGTCGATGAACGACGGTTGTGAAACTTCGCCATCGAGCCAGTTGACAGTCTGTTTCTGGCGTTCCCAGCTCGCGCTATAGTCGTAGCCGGATTGCGCCTTGATTTCCGCCACCGCCTGAGCGTCATCCTCCGTCATCCAGCGATCGACGTAATCAAAAAAGGCCTGATGATTCCACGTACTTTTGCCGTTCACCAAGTAGGCCGCGAGGGCTTCGCCGACCCAGGAAACGGAAGTGCAGCAGCGGCGATAGGCCTCGCCCAATTGTTCGCCGGGCGGAGTCAAGATAGGCCAGCTCGCGGGCTGCAATTGTTCGTAGGGCCCGTACAAACCGGCGCTAACCGGCGATGAGTCCGCGGCATGCACACCGTAATGGCCGCCATAAATGACCGTGGCACCCTGCCAAGCCTGCTGGTACGTTCCGGCGGGCGGCAACTGATTGATGTTCAGGGTTTGCATGTCCTCGCCGAATTGGTCCGGGTACGTGGTCGAAACGTTTTTCATCCCCGAGTCATTCAGAAGAATGCCCGCCAGAATGATCGGCAATTTCCTGCCGCTGCGGTGTCCGCCAAACGCCGGCCAGCCGTAACCCGCCTGCACACAACCGTAGAGATCAATGCCGTACTGAACAAAATAGTTGGTGAGATTGACTTTCTGATCCGCCGGAAAGTTCAGCATCAACAGGAGCGCTGCGTAAGAATCAGCGAACGCGATGTGCTGCCCGTAGCTGGGCATGTAGTCAGCCGGCGCATCGAACAAGAAGGCGTTGGTGTCAATCCACGGCCTGCGGTAGAGGGCTTCATACTGAGCAAGAGTTGGCGTATTGGAAGGATTCGGAGGCGTCAGAGAGGGCAACAAATTTCTCTGCAAGTTATTTGCGTGGTAGATGGTCTGGTTCCGGTCACAATAAGACGGCCGGAAGGCGTCCGCAGAAGGCGCTGACGCCAGAACGGTGAGAACGGAGTCGGAGGCCACCGGACTGGCACTCATGTCCGATGCCCGCATAACTTCCGGGACGGAGTGGATGGTTGCCAGACTGATGGACGATACGAGTGCATCCCCAGGCCTCAGCGTGATGGGCGGATACGAACGCAGGGTAGCGTCAAACCACCAGGATTCGTCCGTGCCATCATTCAACCGGGAATCGAACCCGCTCTTGCCACTGCTGGTGGGCAGATTCTTGACGGAACCATTCAAATAGGGCGAAGAGGTCGTGGGCTGCGGGCTGATGGCGGTGACGGTGACCGGCCCTACCACGTAGTAATCCCCATTCACGAACTGCCCGACCGGGACAGCTTCGCTGAAGGTCCAGGTGATCCCGTCCTTGGTGATGGAAGCGGCAGTACCCGAAGGCGGCGCGGGGGCCGTGACCGCGACCGAGGCCTGTGCGGACTTGTTGGTGTCGGCAACACTGGTGGCCGTGACGGCAAAATTCCCTGCCGTACTACCGGCGACATATAACCCACTTGTAGAAATCGTGCCACCCGTTGCGCTCCAAGTTACAGCCGTGTTGGAGGAGCCGGTTACGCTGGCGGAGAATTGCTGGGACGCGCCTTCAACGACGGGAGCAGACTTTGGGTTAATGGCCACACTTACGGAGGAAGTTGGAGGATTTTGCGAAGGGGGCCCGCCAGAAGTGCTGGTCGCAACACCACATCCAGAAAGAGCCAAAAGTAAGAAGATCGGCGAAACGAATGCCAGAGTCTGCCGTGGGAGCCTCCCGCCACAAGTGCCCGGCTGGGCCCCAGTGGTAGTCGAAAGGACAGTATCGTGATGCGGCATGGTGTAGAGCCCCCGGTAGAAGGCTAACGGAAGCAGGGGCGGCGCAGAACTGTCCCGATGTACAGATTTGGCGCAGGGGCGGGCTCTGTCCGGCCAGCAGCCCAGACCCACTGTGTTGACGTGAGGCAGCGAGACCCGACGCCGGCTGCCCGCCCTTGGAGTCGGAGGGTGGACCCTTGGCATTTCTTGCTCATCTGTGAGGCGATGTCATTCGCTGTTTCGCGCGCCATGCAGTCCCGCCCCTCGCTTGACCGCCGCCCCGGGAAAGTGTAGCCTCGCGTCCGCAATTCTTGTTTTCCATTTCGCACCAAGGAGGCTAGGTATGGTCCCCCTCACCGCACTTTGGCTCCCCATTGTCCTGTCATCCATCATCGTGTTCGTCGCCAGTTCCATCATGCACATGCTGCTTCCGTACCACAAAGGCGATTACCGCCAACTTCCCGAGGAGGACAAATTCCTCGCAGCCTTGCGGCCTGCCGGCCTGACGAGGGGGCTCTTCATCTTTCCTTATGGCACGCACAAAGATATGAAGTCGCCCGCCATGATCGAAAAATACAAGCAGGGGCCGGTGGGGATTCTGACAGTGTTTCCCAGCGGCCCGCCCGCCATGCCAAAGTTCCTAGGACAGTGGTTTGCCTATACGCTCATCATCGGCTTCTTCGTCGCGTATCTCACGGGGCGTACCGTCGCGCCTGGCGCCAACTATCTGGTGGTTTTCCGCGTCGCCGGTACCGCGGCGTTTCTGGCCTACGGCCTGGGAAACCTGAGCAATGGCATCTGGAAGGGCCAGCCCTGGGGCATGACTGTGAAAGAAGCCATCGATGGACTCGTCTTCGGCCTCCTGACCGCGGGCACTTTCGGGTGGCTCTGGCCGCGCTAGCATCTTCAGCAAGTTGTGGACAACCCATGTGGGGGGCTCTGCTCCGCCAGCGTCAAGCGGCTAGCGCGGGTTATGCCTGGTAGAGCTGAATCTCCGGCATGCGCAAACTCTCGAGACGAGAACCATTGAGGAGAATCCTGAGCGAATTGAAAATCAATCTCGCTCGGACTTGCGACTGTCGCTCTGCTTCCGCAGTTTCCGCACCCACCGTGCGGCCCCTTTGGCAAGCTCGGGATGATTTTCTCCCTTCCAAGAAGGAGATTCTCCCTTGAGGAAGCGTAAGAGCCTTCGGCGCCGGACCAATTCGCTGGCTGGCTCCCAGTTTGTGAGGTTCGCTGGCGAGAGGGCGGGCGCGCTTTTTGTTGGTTTCTTTCTCATGAACATTCATTACCTCTTTTGAGGCAGATTCGCCTATCATTTTGCGTGCAGGTACATCCGATTGGAGTAACCTCTTACCTTCCGCCGCACATCAGCCTGGAGGTGCCGATGGCCACGGCGCGTGCTTACCTGATTTCGAGTTTGATGCTGCTGGCCGGTGTTGTGGCGGCAGTGCTGCCTGGTAGTGCGAGCCACGCATCTAACCCGTCCAGCGGCACGTCGGGCTGCGATTTCAATCCAAAGTCGGTTCGCGTCTACGTTTCGCTGTTCGACATAAACGCCGCACCCGGCAAGGAGCCGGCTGCCATCAGGCAGGCACCTGCTCCCCAGAAGCCGCAACCCGGCGCGCGAGCCTCCGCCGAATCACCCCGCGTTCTCCAGGATGCGGAAACCAGTGTTAAACAGGCGGAGCGGCTCAAGGCATTTTTCGACGACGCGCTTGTCCAGGCGCTTCGGAAAAATGGCTTCAACGCGGCCCCTGTAGGGAGCTCCCACCCGGAAAAAGGCGTGCTGCTCAAAGGGGTATTCGCGGAGGTGGATTCGCAGAATCACAATTGCCTTGCGATCCTGGGGGGCACGACCCGTGCGCCAAGTTTCGTGCTCTACGTTGGGGCCTACAATCTGGCGCGGCCCGACCAGCCGCTTTACCGGGTCATGACCATGGAGAATTGCGATGCGCAGTTCGGGCCGCTCATCAGCCTCAACAACTACATCCCTATGGAGAAATACGAGGTCAGCAAAAGCCCCACCGAGGACGAAGTGCGCAAAGTCTGCGGGCAGGTCGTGGCAAACCTGAGGGCTCTTCTCACCGTGAATTCAGCAGCCTTCTCCGACTAACAGGCAAAGAGCATACAACCGGTTTCTCTCTGGCCACATCTACCAGGGAAGCTAGCTTGCAAATCACAGCAGTATGCTTGAAAATTAGGTAAGGTCCTCCTTTCGCATGACGGAGAGGGGCCCGCCCCGAAAACGCTCATTCGCGGGAGGCACGGAAATGTTGTTTGACGTACATCCCATCTTCCGCCGACTCGCCCGGCCAGTAGCGCTCACGCTGGCGCTGCTCTCGCTCGCGTTCCTTCTGCAGGTTACGCCTCACTCCCATGCCAATGGCCAGGACGAAGCCGCTTGCCGCCTCTGCCAGGTTGCCCATCTGGGCGTCACCCCAGCAGTGGCGGTTGTTTCCTTCAGCATTCCAATCGTTTCCTTTAGTGAAGTTGTAGTTTGTTCGGAGGTCAGCTTCGCGGAGCCGCCTTCCGGGCATTCCTCTTCCCGCGACCCGCCCTTTTCCTTCGCGTCGTAAATCCCAATCAGTGTAGTACCTCGTCGCGCGGTTCCATTTAGCCGCGCACCCGCTGTTTTTCCAGCGGCCTTTATCAACACAAGCACGTCGCGCGGACGTTCCCATAAGGAATCGGAGGAAGAATGCATTACAGTCTTCGAGGTTTTGCAGTACTCGCGGTCTCTCTATTACTTTTTGTTTTCGGTGCTCCGGCACAAATCGGAAATTCCGGCTCCATAGAAGGCACGGTCAAGGATCAATCGGGAGGCGCGATCGTGAACGCCACGGTCGAACTAACCAATGTGGTGAGCGGTTACACGCGAACCATGGCGACCTCCGGCGACGGAACCTTTCGATTTACGAATGTGCCGTTCAATCCGTACCACATGACAGTGACGGCGAGCAATTTCGCGAGCTATTCACAGGACGTAGAAGTGCGCTCCTCAGTGCCGACAAAGGTGGATATTGCACTGAAGATCGGGACAGAGGCAACCACGGTGACCGTGGAATCAGCAGCCGATCTGCTGGAGAACGATCCGACATTTCATACCGACGTTGACCGCAATGCTTTCGAGAGGACGCCGCTCGAAAGCACCTCTTCACCTTTTTCGGCGCTTGTTACGCAGCAATCTCCGGGCGTGGCCGCCGACTCCAACGGGCTTATGCACGGGTTGGGCGACCATGCGGAGAACTCCGTCTCGCTCGACGGGCAGCCGCAGACCGACCAATTCAGCAAAGTGTTCTCCAACCAGGTTCCCGCGGACTCCATTCAGTCAATGGAAGTTATCTCCGGCGCTCCGCCCGCGGATTACGGCGACAAGACGAGCCTGGTGATCAAGGTAACGACCCGCTCCGGACAGGGCGTTACGACCCCGCATGGCACCCTTTCCGCCTCTTACGGCTCGTTTGGCTCCGTAAATGGTGCCTTCGATCTCGCTTACGGAGGCGAGAAATGGGGAAACTTCATTGCCCTGAATGGCCTGAACACTTCACGCTTTCTGGACCCGCCCGAGTTCATGGTTTTGCACGACAAAGGCAACCAGCAGAATCTTTTCGACAGGATTGACTACCAGATTTCGCAACCCAATGCGATGCACTTGAATCTCGGCTTCACGCGTTCCTGGTTCCAGAATCCAAACACCTTCGATCAGCAATACCACACCTGCGTTATCGTCAACGATACGCCGCTATACACTTGCGATGCGGCGCAGAAGACGATCGTCAGCAACGTCACGGGCCTCCCGTTAGGGACCACTGACCAGCGCACGCAGATTCGGACTTTCAATATCGCTCCAACGTGGACCCGCCTGATCGGCACGAATTCTGTATTCACATTGGGCGGCTGGGTTCGCCAAGACCAATACGACTACTACCCGAGCGGCAACCCTCTGAATGACTTGGCTGCTGACCTACAGGTCGAGACCGCGAGCCAGTCTCGAAAACTAACCAATGTGGGCGCCCGCTCAGACGTCTCTTACGTTCGGGGAATCCACAACATTAAAGTGGGCCTCGTCTACCAGCAGACCTTCCTCACGGAGGACGACCACTTCGGCATCGTCGATCCGACATTCAACGCTCCTGGAAGCTCCACATTTAGTCCGCTTCTCGCGTGCTACGACCTTACTCGTCCAACTCCGGCCCCGTCGGACGGGTGCGCGAACACCACAAGCACTCTCTACCTTTTCAAGGGCCACACAGATGTCAAGGAGCTTGCGCTCTACGCCATCGACAATATCAACTGGCACAACTGGGCTTTCAATCTAGGGATTCGTGGCGACATTTATAACGGCATCAGCAGCGGCAGTCAGGCACAGCCCCGCTTGGGTGTCTCTTACAACATAAAGAAAACCAACACCATCCTCCGCGTTTCCTATGCGCGCGTCATGGAAACCCCTTTTAACGAGAACCTGATCATTGCCAGCAGAGGGTGCGGGGATCAGGTGATTGCCGCCATTGTGTCGCCGCCCGGCGTGACCTGCAATTTGGGGGCACTGACTCCCGGATTCCGCAATGAGTTCCACTCCGGATTTCAGCAAGCCTTCGGCAAACATCTGGTAGTGGATGGCGAATACATCTGGAAATACACGCACAACGGTTTCGACTTCGGCATCGTCGGCGCCACACCGATCACCTTTCCCATTGAGTGGCATAACTCGAAGATCCCCGGATGGATGCTCCGCGCGACTGTCCCTGAGTATCATGGTCTGACGGCGATGGTCGTGATGTCCAGCGTTGCGGCGCGCTACTTCAACCCGCAAGTGGCGGGGATCGCGTTCTTTCCCTCATTCAACGTCTTCCGGATTGACCACGACGAGCGCTATAACCAGACCACCCACGTTCAGTACCAGCCGTGGAAGAGAGGGCCATGGATTGCTTTCAACTGGCGATATGACAGCGGACTCGTAAGCGGGGCTGTACCATGCTACGCACAGACGGCCACCTGTTTCAGCTCCACCGGGACCGGGGCGAACAACGGTCTGGTTCTTCTGAATAACGGCATTACTGGTCTACCTTTGACTGCCGACCAGCAGTTCCAAGCAGGGTTCACGTGCAACGGCGTACCTACTGTGGCCAGCCCATTTGCGGTCAACGCTCCTCTTTCTTGCTCTGCAAGTCAGTTTGGCTCGATCTATCTGCAGGTGCCGGGACCAGGAAAGGAAAATGACGATCACAATCCACAACGAATCGCTCCGCGCAGCCTGTTCGATGTTGCCGTTGGTGAAGACAACCTCTTCCATGGTGACCGATACAAGTGGAGTTTGCGGTTTACGGTCATCAACGTGGCCAACAAGGTCGCGCTCTACAACTACCTGTCCACCTTCAGCGGCACGCACTATGTAACCCCACGAACGGAAACCGCGGAGCTGGGCTTCCACTTCTGAGGGAACTGTAGTCCTTCACGGCGCTTGTCGAGACACCCCGTCCGGGTCTCGCGGGGCGTTTCGTTTGGGCGTTCTTTTCAGCCCCGCGCGTTCGACCGTGGGCAGAGCCACTCTTTAAGGAAGCCGCCTCGCTACGGGCATTTGTGTGTAAAATCAGGTTCATCATGTCTACTTCTTCGGAAAATTCTGCACAGAGTAAACTCCGTATCGGCATCGATCTTGGCGGCACAAAAATCGAATTCATTGCCCTCGAATCCGATGGCCGCGAAGTTCACCGCCACCGCGTGGCCACGCCGCGGCACGATTACGACGGCACCGTGCGCGCGATCAAGGAAGGCGTCGAACTCATCGAGCGCGAGCTTCATCGCAGCGCGACGGTAGGCATTGCCATTCCCGGCACAATTTCGCGCATCACCCACGCAGTGAAGAACGCCAACTCCACGTGGATGATTGGCAAGCCGTTTGACCGCGATTTGGGCGACGCGCTGCATCGCGAGGTGCGCTGCGCGAATGACGCCAACTGCCTTGCTGTTTCCGAAGCCACCGACGGAGCGGGTGCGGGCAAGCACGTTGTGTTTGCGGTGGTCTTGGGAACGGGCTGCGGCGGCGGCATTGCCGTCGATGGCCGCGTTCTGGATGGACGCAACGGCGTCGCCGGAGAGTGGGGCCACACCGTACTTCCCTGGATGCACCCCGACGAATTCCCGGGACCCGACTGCTATTGCGGTCTTCGTGGCTGCATCGAGACGTGGATTTCCGGCACCGGCCTGGAGGACGATTACGAGCGCGCCACCAAAACCCGCTTGAAAGGAAAAGAGATCATCGCGCGTTGCGAGGCCGGAGAAGCGGCGGCGGAAGCCAGCCTGGAGCGCTACGAGGATCGCCTGACGCGCAGCCTCTCGCAAATTGTGAACATTCTCGACCCCGACGTGATTGTTCTTGGCGGAGGCGTATCGCAGGTCCCGCGGCTCTATCGAAATGTGCCGCAGCGACTGAAGAATTACGTGTTCGGGAGAGAAGCCGACACGCCGGTGCTGGTGGCCAAACACGGCGATGCCAGCGGCGTTCGCGGCGCCGCGTGGCTCTGGCCGCTCGAATCACGCTGAGCATTATCGATCGCGCCCCAGCGTGCGCTTCGCTCTTGCCAGGAGAATGCGCGGAGGATTGGCCATGTGTCCGCCGCTCCTAAGATTGGCTCAGCGGCAGGATGCGACGTTACGCTGCCGGTCAGAAAAGGAAAGAGGGGCACGCGGAACGTGCCCCTGGTAGAAATTGAGTTGGCGCAGAAGAATTACGCTTCTTTTTCGACGAACACTTTGATCTCGGCGGTAACGTCGCGGAACACCTTGATGGTCACCGGGAATTCGCCGAGCGTCTTGATCGGGTCCGTCAGTTGCACCTGGCGCTTATCGATGCCAAAGCCCTGCGCCTTCAGCGCGTCGGAAATGTCGCCGGTCGTAACCGATCCGAACATCTGGTCGTTCTCCCCGGTCTTGCGCGCGAACTTCACCGAAACGCCCGTGAGCAGCTCCGCCTGCTTCTTTGCGGAGTCCAGTTCCGTCGCGGTCTTCTTTGCCAGCGCGCCGCGAATGCGCTCCAGCGCCTTCATGTTGCCGGCCGTAGCTTCGATGGCCATCTTGTGCGGCAAAAGAAAATTGCGCGCGTATCCCGGCTTCACCGTCACCACGTCGCCGCGGTTGCCGAGCTTATCCACATCTTCCTGAAGAATGATCTGCATAACGGTCTCCTGATTCCTTTATCGATTCTCTTGCGCGAAAGAGAGATTCATCTCACAAAAAACGTTCGATGGAAAACCGTACCTCATTTCGCGGACTTCATTCGGAATGACGACTTAAAGCTCGCCGCCAATCCGGTGTGCGATGCCTCGTCTCAGGCCTTGGGAGCCTCGACCACCACCGCACGCGGCGCTTGCGTGCCCGCCGCGCTCCCGGCAAACGGCAGCAGCGCGATATTGCGCGCGCGCTTGATGGCCTCGCCCAGCCAACGCTGGTGCCGCGAACATACTCCCGTCATGCGCCGGGGCAGAATCTTCCCGCGTTCCTGCACGAACTGCGAAAGAATGTCCGCGCGCTTGTAGTCGATGAAGTCCATCTTCTCGACACAGAACTTGCAGACTTTCTTCTTGCGGAAATACTGACGCTTGCCGCGGCGCGGACCTCCGGGTCCCCCGCCTGGCCCGCCCGGTCCTCCCTGGCCTCCTTCACGGCGTCCACCACCCGGACCACCTTCGCGGCGTCCACCACCACCTCCGCCATGCCCGCCTTCGCGGGCTTCGCGTGGCGCGGCCGGAATTGTCGGCACAGTGGGAGCGGGGGCCGCGGGTGCGGCGGCTGGCGCTGGTGGCGCGGCTTGCGGTTGTTTCTGTTCCTCTGACATGCCTTCCTACCTTTCCGAAATGGCTCCGGGCCTAGGCAGCGGAGCTCCAAACCAAACTCAGTTTTTGCCGGCGGCGTCGCAGCGCTTCCCGGCGTGAATGCCTCCGGGCAGCGCTTACTTGCTGGAGGCGGACTGCTCGGCCGGGGCTGCTGCGGTCGAACGGCGGGGACGCCGCGCGGTGCGCTGTTCGCGCTTCTGCGACAGCTTCTTCTGGCGCTTCAGATCCTCGTCAAGCCGCACGGTCTGATATTTGATGACCGAGTCCTGCACGCCAAGCCGGCGCTCCAGTTCATGCACTAGCTCGCCGTGATTCGTGCGCACTTGCTGGTACAGGTAAATTCCTTCGCGGTGCTTCATCACCTTGTAGGCCAGCTTCCGCGTGCCCCAGTTCTCCGCCTTCTCGATCTTCCCGCCCTTTTCGGCGCAAGCGTGCTCGATCGTGGTG
>Ga0116223_10003651_pt1 | contig 13665 bp, 10 predicted proteins | sample Sb_taG_3_FD_90092 | JGI IMG/M metagenome (GOLD analysis project Ga0116223, IMG submission 90092) | Peat soil microbial communities from Weissenstadt, Germany - Sb_50d_a_PC metaG | ecosystem: Environmental > Terrestrial > Soil > Wetlands > Peat | place: Germany: Weissenstadt | collected 2010-09-21 | reverse complement strand
CGCTCGCGCAGGTCCACAGAACATGGCTTCGGCATCGATCCTCTCCTCGAATCAATGCCGCTAGATTCGCTCAGCACCGCAAAATTGGGAATCCCCGATTCAAATCAGCCGAAATGTGCTCTAGCTGCACAAATCTCGCATTGAGCAAATGCATAACATGCCACCCCACCTGCAATTCCGCGAACCCTCATTCACAACCGCCGAGCGTCACACCCTTTCAGCAATATTTGTCTTGAAGCAAAGCATTCAGTGTCAAAGGCGTAATCAGAAAGCATAATCTTTTCATCCAGTTGACCACAATTCCCCATCCCGATTGGTATAGCTTGATTTCTGGCATACAATATTACTCGGGGTTGATGTGGTAAGATGATTCTGTCCGTCATCGTTGGTGTGGTATGAATCCGTTCGTCATCGCAAACTCAGCGAAAAACGCTCTTTCAAAATTCGAGATCAATTTCAACCGCATGATCGGGCGCGAGCTCGTACCAGTAGAAACGACGATTCTGAACATCGAGACCTCGAGCCTGTGCAATCTGGAGTGCGTCTTCTGCGCCTACGTTAAGAAGCATAGCCCCAAAGTCTCGATGAAGGACGCATTCTTCAAGGATTGCATCGAGCAGGCGGTCGAGATGGGCTTCACTCAGTTCGAACTCACACCCTGCACCGGCGATGTGTTTATGGATCGTCACATCTTCACCAAATTCCAATTCCTCGAAGACCATCCCAAAGTCGAGAGCTATCGTTTCTTCACGAATTTCACGATTCCTAACCGCACCAATGTCGAACGGTTGCTCCGTCTCAAGAAACTGAAAAACCTAACCGTCAGCATTTACGGCCACGATTTGCCGAGCTTCATCGCGATCACGAAGTCGAATGAAAAAGTCTACGACAGACTGCGAAGCAACCTTAAGACGCTATTCGAGAAGCTGGATAAGAAACATTTTAATCTGGATATCGGCATTCGCAGTACAAACGATGCACCGCGCCATCCGGCCAGTGACCTGATGGAATTGGTAGAGCGCTTTCGCGAGCGCGGCGTCCGTCCGCGCCGAGCGCATGTCTACAATAATTGGGGTGGCTTCGTGACACAGGCCGATGTGGGCGGGCTCGCTATCGACGTGACCGGCGCCGATACCATATACAAGAGCGGCGCCTGCGCCCACTTGTTCACCACTTACCAGATCATGGCGACGGGGATCGTCAACGGCTGCGCCTGCCGCGATGTCGATGCCACATTACGCATCGGCGATCTCAACGAAGTGCCACTACACAAGATTCTGTCGCCCGACAATCCGGCCTATATGCAACTGATCGAGGAACAGCAGCGAGGAGCATTCCGGCCGGTATGCAAGAGTTGCGATTACTACAAAAGCATTTATCACATGCGCAAAATCCACCGCCAAGATGGGACCAAGTTTCAATCCATCGAAGAGTATAAGAATCGCTTGCGTAAAGCAGGCCGGCCGCGTAGCGACGACCTTATAAAATCATAAAAGAAGTCACGCAGGCGCCAGCCGGCGCGGCCATTCAGATGCCGTCAGCAAGGACGCCCTCGTGTCCGCAAAATTATTGGCTATTCCCGTCAGCGGGACGATTGGCAGGCCGCGCACGCGCACCGACGGCGCTTCAAGCGCATTCCGAAGATAATTCGATATCGGCTTGCCTGGCAAATTGGCGTGGATTTCGACGTTGCCGCAATCGGAGCAGTGACCATCATCGCCCACATGGCGCGTCTCCTACCCATTTCGATTCAGGTCGCTGGGGTTATGGGAGGCAGCACATCCGACGGAGGAGCATTACGGCCGATACTCGCTATGCCGCATAATTCATCCAGAGCTCCACCGGCATTGGTATTCATTGCTTGCAGCTCTGCGGTAGCCTGCTCGCACGTTACCCAAGACGCTGACGACGACGGGCCATGTCAGCACCGATCACACGCTCCGGTATCTCGGCTGCGTGCCGGAGTGTCGTGCCTGCCCGCTCAAAGCGAAGTGCTGCCCCAAAATGCCAGCGCGAAGCATCAAACGCGACGTCAATGAGGCCGCACGCGATGTCGCCCGAACTCTCGCCAAAATGCCGGCGTTCGCGCAATCGCGCCGTGATCGCAAGAAGGTCGAGATGCTGTTCGCACACCTCAAGCGTATTCTGCGGCTTGACCGATTGCGTCTTCGCGGCCCGAGCGGCGCACAGTTCGAGTTCACGCTGGCGGCAATCGCTCAAAACCTGAGGCGCCTCGCCAAGCTCATAGCTCGTCCCCCGCCGGTCACGACCGTCGCGTGCGTTGCGTAAGCAGCGCGTTCAGTTTGTAGCGTCAGGGGTTCCATCGCGTCAGTCCCGCCGCTCCGCTTGGGGCTGGTGCAAAACCAAGGTCCCGGCTCGCCTGCAAAACACCCCTCGGGCCGCCAGTACGCCCTTCAAGCCCAACTTCTGCAACAAAATCGGCCATAAGCAGACATCGCCTCGAGTTTTGCTGGTACCCGGTTTTTTTGGCAGTATGCGTAAAGGAGGTAGGGACGCGCAGGGCCATTCTGTGAAGGCGCCACGCGCACTGTAAACCCTCTATCTAATCAACCTGCTGCGGTGCCTTCTTGCGCTATCGTCCAGAAATAGATGGCTTGCGAGCAATAGCCGTAATTCCAGTCATATTTTTTCACGCCCGGTGGAATTTGTTTCGTGGTGGCTATGTCGGTGTCGACGTGTTCTTTGTCATTAGCGGCTATCTCATTACCTCTATTATCGTCGCGGATTTAAAAGAGAAGAAGTTCAGCCTTCTTCATTTTTACGAACGACGAGCAAGACGAATATTGCCGGCTCTGTTCTTCATAACCGCGCTTTGCATCCCATTTGCCTGGTTGTTGCTGCTGCCGAGCGATTTGACGAGTTTTGCTCGAAGCGTCGTCGCGGTATCCACCTTTTCTTCAAACTTCTTATTCTGGTCGCAGGAGTTGTCATATTTCGGCACCGCCGGCGAATTAAAGCCACTCCTTCACACCTGGAGTTTGGCGGTGGAAGAGCAGTTTTACATTCTGTTTCCGCTGATATTGATATTGGCATGGAAGCTTGGTAGGCGCTGGTTAATCGCAGCACTTGCTATCCTCTTGGTCATTAGCTTGGGCACCGCGCAGTGGGCTGCATACGCGAGTCCGGCCGCAGATTTTTTTCTTTTGCCAACACGCGGATGGGAATTGGCGCTGGGCGCGTTAATCGCGATCTATTTGACAGACAGAGAAGAAGTCGTTGGAAGCGAATGGTTGAGCCTGGCGGGATTGAGCCTGATCCTATTTTCCGTCTTTGCTTTTGGCAAAAAGACACCTCCCCCGAGCTTGTTCACGCTCTTACCAACTTGCGGCGTGGCGCTGATTATTCTCTACACTGCTCCTAACACCGCTGTCTTTCGACTGTTGAGTACTAAATGGCTGGTTGGCCTCGGCCTGATAAGTTATAGCGCTTACTTGTGGCACCAGCCGCTTTTGGCGCTTGCCCGTAATTCGACTGCTTACTACAACCATCAGGTATCAATAACGATTGTCCTCGTTGTTCTGACCTTTGTTCTCAGTTTTTTTAGCTGGCAGTTTATAGAACGATATTTTCGAAATCCGTCCAAGCTAGGCAGGACACAGGTTTTTTCCTTTTCGGCTGCCGCAGCTGCGGCCTTGTCGGTTTGTGGAATCGTCGGCGTTCTAGGCAATGGTTTTTCCGACCGGTTTCAGTTTTCGCTTGGGGCTTACACCGCCGACAACACCGTGCTGCAAAAGCAAATCGAGACGGTTCTCGAAACCATATCGAAGCCTTATGGCGTGGATGCGTATGAACAGGATCATCTTTGGTTTAAGCTGGACGATAGCCGACCAAAAGTCCTGCTCGTAGGTAATTCACATTCCAGAGATCTATTTAACGTCTTTTGGTTTAGCGATAACGTCGCACACGCATTTCAGATTGCGCACCACTATTGTCAGATAAGAGACTTAAAGAATGCGACTGCACCCATTTTTTCCTCGCCGAACTACCGCGCTGCCGACATTGTCGTCATCGTATCGTTATTGTCCGACGAGGATATTCAGGCACTGCCCGTGGTCCTCCATAGATTATCAAACGATAAGAAATCTGTCACCATTGTTCAGAACATGGTTGGATTCCCGATGTTTGGTAATTTCACTCTGGCAGACAAGCACATTTTTGAGTTCATGCGTGCATACCCCGATTTCAGAAACCGGATGCCGCAGCTAGAAATGGAAATTAATAAATTATACTTCAAAGCATACAGCCAGAGAAAAACTGTCAATCAGGAGCCCAATCAGCAGATTAGATCGATAGCGAAAGAGAGAAGCATACCTGTTTTGGACCGCATGGATTATATGTGCGACAGTGCAATTGAGTTATGTTACGGCGTCAATGACGACATTGAGAAGCTGTTTTTTGACTACGGCCATCATACTTTGGCTGGAGCGAGATTTTTTGGAAAGCGCTTAGACCATCTCAGATGGATAGAACCTATCTCAAAATTGCTGATGACCGGCCCCCACTGACGGAACCACATGCAATATTAGTTTAGCGGTGACCGCAGCGCTACGGGCTGGCCGACCGGTTGCATGATGACCTCCGGCGCCGGGGGCCGATAGCCGAGCGAGGAATGCGGGCGGATCATGTTGTACAACAAGGCTTGAGAACACCCACGGAACTGAGATTCGGGAACTGCAGTACCCATGGCATCCATGGTTTGCTTTTTGGGTCACCGTTCACGAGGCGATCGACAAATCGGATGGCGTTGCTTTTCGCTGTAGCCTGAGCGGCTCAGATACGGGCCGTTGGCTTGAGATTCCAGCCTGGATGTTCGACCGGTCGACCTGCACCCAAGGGCGCGTGGTGGCCGATGCCCATGCCGACCTGGCGGCACTAGCAAGGCTTGCGGCACTCTTGCGGAATGCGCTGAACGAGCCTGCGGCATCATCGAATGCCCCGCTTTCGGGCACATCAAGACTCTCTCGCGACCAGAATCGGGGAGAGGTCCATGCCACGCCCAACGAAGCCGATGGCCCTCGATGCGGGCGTGCCATGTGCCTGGGTGCTTGCCGATGCCGTCTACGGCAGCGACAAGCATTTGCGCATGATGCTGGAACGTCGCGGAAAGCCCTACGTTCTGGCCGTTCGCAGCAATGAGCGGTTGATGGCAGACGATCGCTTTTTGCACCACGCGCGCGGTACCGCTGCCAATCTCGCCGAGGCACTGTCGGCGGCAGTCTGGGAACGTCACGCGGCTGGACAGGGAGCGAAGGGACCACGGGTTTATGATTGGGCGCGCATTCGTCTTCTGCGCCTGCAACGTGCGCCCCGCGAGCATTGGCTGCTGATCCGGCGCAGCCGAAAGGACAAGACAGATTGCGCCTACTATGTGGTCTTCGCGCCAGCCGAGACCAGCTTGGCTGATCTCGCTCGGGTCGCCGGCCGGCGCTGGACCATCGAGGAGTGTTTCCAATCCGCCAAGGGCGAGGTCGGCCTCGACCATTGCGAGGCGCGCAGTTGGCATGGTTGGAATCGTCACGTCACGCTCGCCATGTTGGCGCTAGCCTATCTCGCGGGCCTGCGTGCCAAGGCTGGCTCAATCGGCAAAGGCAAACGGAACAAAAGGAGTCCCATCAACGGCTTCACCCGCCACTTGTCGCTTTCTCCGTCCAGGAGATCCGCTCTCTGATCGCTCGCTTGCAATTGCTTAGCGCATTACCGCGCGCCGTCATTTTTGGCTGGTCCACCTGGCGGCGCGCCCATCAGGCCCCTGCCCGCCGCTGCCACTACCGAAAACGTCAATCATCAAAAATGCAACTGTAGTACTAAAATCGAAGACAAATCTTCCTCTATTGTGGGAAATAGCATTGTTATAGTAGAATCCGTTCAGATACCGCTTGCGATCCCAGGCGGCTAGCCCTCCCTAAGAATTCTGCAATATGAGTCTCGCCTCAGCAGCAATCTCGCGTTCGTTCTCACCAAACATGCGGTTCATTGTTGGCTGCGTGCTCACTTATGCTATCATCGTATTGCTTATTCCTTCCCCCTGGTCGCTCATAGAACAAGACAGCGCAGGCTTCATTAATTTCGTCCCGTGGCGGCCAGCATTGTATCCGGCGTTCATTTATGGTTGTACGGCTCTTCACTTAAGTCTCGTTCAAATTACCTGGGTGCAGTTGAGCATCTTCTGCGCAAGCCTGGCATTTCTGTTATCTGCGCTGTTGAGGGCCGGCTTTTCCAAGCCGCTGGTTGCACTCTTCGTTTTTGCGGTGGCGGCGAACGTTTTGTACTCGACCATCCAACATTCAATACTTTCAGATTCACTTTTCTTTTCGCTGGGCGCGATAACGCTTGGCCTTTGGATCGACTACCTTAGGACCGGAAAGGTAGCTGCAATCGCCATCGCTGGCTTCGTGCTGGGCTTGATGATTGGAATTCGTCTTGCGGGAATGGGCCTGATCCCGCTGCACGTTGTTGCCGTTTACCTCTGCTGGTCCAAACGCAATGTCTCGGCCTTAGTCATGATTGCAGCGTTGGTTGGGCCTCTGATCGGCGGAGTCGGCGTTGAATATCTAGTTTACAAGGCCGCGCACCGTGGGCAGGAGCATCAATCGCGAGCACCGTACGTGCTGTTCGGCAAAGGCGCTATGCTGATCCGCAGTAATACCGTTTATACTGGTCCACACGCCGGGGCGCTGACCGCCATCGGCGCAAAGGTGTATTCTATCTATGGTCCGAGACAACGCCTCCTAGCCGACGCACCTTTGCTTCAGGTGCGTGTGCTGCTTTCCGCACAGTTTGAAGCGATGGCTAAATACGATTTTCTGACTGATGACATAGAACGTGCAGCGGCAAAGGAAGATATGTCTGCGGCCGATCTTCGATCCGATTTTGGCAAACAAACCATCCAGCAGAACATCACCGGATTTTTCAGCCTTGCGCTCATCAACGATTTAGGTCTTTGGTCGGTCGCGGTGCGTCGTTTCCCGCCAACAGCTGGCGCGATCACGCAATTTCTCAACGAACACGCTCCAATCAAGGACATGGACATGGGTGATTTAGATCCAACTCAGCCCTCGATCATAGGTCTAATTGCTTATCCAGTGTTTCTCGCAGCCGGTGCAATTTCGCTGGTGGCAGGTCTGAGTTTTTCCGTTTTTCTGTTTCGTCCTTCGCTCGCCAATACTACTGACGGTTTTTTCTTGCTGCTTGCGACGTTTTTCGGCGCGATATGTCACTGCTATACACTTTTTGTTGGCCTCGTCACTGGATGGGATCCAAGGTATCTGATGGCGATTTACCCCGAGCTAGTGCTAATTTTCCTCTGCCTAATCTCGTTGGCACTGCGGCGGAGGCGATGGCTGCGCCCGTTTGCCAGGGCACTGAACAGCGAGAGACGTAAATACACGTGAATGAACAGCAAAACCAGTCTAGCGCTATCGCTAATTGTGTTTGCGACCATGCCGCGCTGAATTCGCGGCTCGCGCGGATCCAGCACTGCCTTGCGTGTCCAGCATGCCGTGTCGCCCTCGAATTATGCAATACTGGATTTAAACGTTAAAAATGCCAGAAGCTCTATCCTATTCGTAATCCAAAACTCTTCTTCATCGAAGCAATGCGCAGTACTGACGCGCAGGATAGGATCAAGGAAACAATCAAATGCCAATCCTTTCCATTCATCTATCGGTGACTACCAACGGCTGACCTATATGGGCGTGGCACGCCTTTGTGAAACCTGGAAGATACTCGAGCAACGACAAGTCACTAGACCATTCTGTTGAGCTTTGGCAGTTCGCGACTCAAGGCATTTTTGTACCTTCTCTTCTGCGTGACATTTTTTCCAATTAAGTTTTTGGACCTACCATTTCTTTGGTCGAAGAGATTCTGGACGATTGCTCCAACCATTTTAACAGTTGTGCAAAAACCTGCCGAAGCGCGCCCGGCATTCTTGAAGAATTATTAGAGCGCGAGCCGAAAGACGACAAGGGACACCGTAAGCATCATCCACATCGCTAGTTCACGGAGGACGTTGAGACTACCAACGACGACTTCTAGCAGCACTTATCATTTTCTGAGTCGCATCGTTTACGCGAAACTCGCAGCGGATCGCGGTGAGGAATTGAAATACGATTCCGAAATCAACCAACTTGCCGTAAGACTTCCGCAACAAATCGGAGAATTTGGGCCAGTCAAGGCTTGGATTTGGCGCAAGCGTTGAGCAGTGCCATTGTCCTGGTCGGATTGTGCTACGGATTGTGTAAACTACCTTAAACTAGGCCATTCCGTTATTTTATGGCGCGCCAGCGCGCATTGATCTCACCAAGGGTCGCCGTTGGCAGCCCAGAGTCGACGATGCGATCGAGTAGCTTGATCAGTAGCGTGCGGATACCAGGGCCCTGGTGCCGCAAGGCTCGCAACCGATTGACGTCATGATAGTGGGTCTTGCTTTCCAAGTAGTGTGCGTTCGACACTGCATTGATGAATGTCAAGTTGGGGTGAAAATCCATCACCTTGATCCCCGGTCGGTCGAGCTTCAATCGGTCGACATCGAACCCGATTGCGCCGGTCTTAAGCTCGAAATGATCGTTAAAGAAGATCGGCATTTCGAGCAGATCATTCTCCTTCCAAAACGGTCGTAGCCCCCCAATCAAGGGTATCTGGTAACTGCTGTCGTATTCGAGGCCGAATTCGCGGTAGAGCGGGACCAGCACGGAGTCATAATGCAAACTGTGTGCTCGCACGCCCTTGGCTTCTGGCGCAAAGGCTCTGGTCGTGGCAACGACATGGCGGAGTATCGAGGTATCATCGGGGCGACCGCCGTTTTCATCGCGGGCGCTAAAACCCTTGAGCGTGTCACCGGACCAGCGGAAATTCGGATGTAAGCCTCGTTCGTGCGATCCGACATTCACGCCAGGATGTGTACAGAAAAACGTAGCCTTCAATCCACGCTGGTCCAAAAGACTTCGAAAATCATCGAGCACCGGCGGTGCCGCCCATTCCACATCGCTGGTCAAGCAAATTGTCCGCGGATCGAGCGTATCGGGCCAATCCTCGTTGTCGATGCTGATCCTTGCCCGCGGGTTCAAGCTGACGCTCCGAAGTAATCCCGAATCGCCGCCATGACGGCATCGATCTGTGCGGAAGTCATGCCGACAAAAAGCGGCAGCGATAGGCACTGTTGCGCGTTGCGATCGGCAATCGGAAAGGAATTGCGATCAAAGTCAAAGCGAGCGAAACACGGTTGGCGATGCAGCGGCACCGGATAATGCAGGCCGGTCCCGATCCCGCGCTGGCTGAGATGATGCTGCAATCGGTCGCGCTCGGGCGTATGAACGACAAAGAGATGCCAAACGTGGTCGCCATTGACCACTTTCGGCAATTCCAGCGGCAGGCCAGCGAGTCCACTCAAGTAGCGTTGCGCGATTTGGCGCCGCTCTTCGGTCCAACCATCGAGGCGGCGCAGCTTGTGCAGCAGAACGAGCGCCTGCACACCCTCCATGCGATAATTGAAGCCGAGTTCTTGATGGATATAACGCCTGATCTGGGCATGGTGGCGCAAGCGCCGTACGCGCTCCGCGATCTCTGCATCATGAGTCACCACAAGACCCGCCTCACCCACCGCGCCAAGGTTCTTGGCCGGATAGAAGCTAAAGCAACCGCAGAGACCTCGCCCGCCTACAGGGCGACCATCGATACGCGCGCCAAATGCTTGAGCGGCGTCCTCTATCACAGCTAAATCATGTCGCGCGGCGAACGAGCAAACCTCGTCCATCGCCGCGGGCTGGCCATAGAGATGAACGGGCATGATTGCCTTGACCGCATGCGTCAGGCGCCGTTGTGCATCAGCGACGCTGATGGCCCAGCTGTCGCCATCAACATCGCAGAGAATCGGCGTCGCCCCGACATAAAGAGCCGCCCAAGCAGTTGCTACAAAGGTATTGGCGGGCACCAGCACGGCGTCGCCTTGACCAACGCCAGCGGCGATGAGCGAAAGGTGAAGTGCCGAGGTTCCAGAATTTACACCGACTGCGTGCGACACCTCGAGATAGTCAGCCGCGGCTTTTTCAAATCGCTCGACCCACGGTCCGAGTGTGAAGGCGCTCGCATCGAACAGTTTGGCCAAATCCGGCATAACGTCTGCTGCGATCTGCCTCCATTGCGGCGATAGATCGACGAAAGGTATTTTCTCATTCGCCGCAACGGCGGGGCGACATGCAGTCATGCCCTCCTGATCCTGCGTCACTTCACTTTACCCCGTATCGACGCCGGCACACCGGCAACGATCGCAAAATCCGGAACGTCTCGCGTTACCACCGCCCCCGCGCCAACCATTGCACCCTCACCAATTGTCAAGTTCGGCAAGATTGTCGCATTACTCCCGATCGAAGCACCGCGCCGCACGCGCGTTGGCAGCACTTTCCAGTCAACGTCCGTTTGTAGCGCCCCTCCCTCACCTGTTGCCCGCGGGTAAAGATCGTTGGTGAACATCACGCCATGGCCAATGAAAACTTCGTCGCCGATTTCGACACCTTCGCAGATAAAGCTATGCGAAGAGATTTTGCAGCGGCGTCCGATCACCGCATTCTTCTGGATCTCCACGAAGGCCCCGATCTTGGTTTCATCGCCGACCCGACACCCGTAAAGGTTCACGAGCCCTTCGTGATGGATCAAGACACCCTTGCCGAGGCTGACGTCCTGTGCAATTGCCACTACGACCCCGCATGCGTCACGCTAGCCCCCTTTTGGGTGCAGCAAAATCACGCCGGCACATTACGGAGTTCAACCCGCATGCGCAACGAACAAAACCGGAACACAAAATGCTGGGATGCTGGGATGCTGGGATAATGAATGTCGGTGGTAATGACGTGTGAATGACCAGTATCCTAATCGCACGAAGCCAATCTGGATAGATCCGTCATGAGCAATCCGCAAATCATGGTTGTTACGCCAGTTTATAACGAGGAGGATTGTTTTGATACATTCATCAACGCCGTTGAAACGACATTGTTGCCGCATGACGAGATCGATTGGCGGTTTCTTCTGATCGATGACGGCAGCATAGATAACAGCTGGACCTTGATTGAACGGAAGTGCGCGACCTCGCCACGTTTTCGCGGTTTGCGCCTGTCGCGCAATTTCGGATTTCATGCCGCTCTTTCTGCAGGGATTCAACACGCCGAAGGCGATGCCGTCGTGACGTTCCCTGCCGATCTGCAAGAGCCTGCTGAAGTGATTCTTGAATTTATCGACGCCTGGAAGCGCGGCGCCGAGGTTGTATGGGCTTGGCGGCGGACACGCGACGAGCCGCGCTGGCGCGTCGCTGCAAGCAATTTGTTCGCGGCAATTATCCGCCGTTTTGCGATGCCGACAGGCTCGAAATTCACCACCGGCAGTTTTTTCTTGATAGACCGTAAGGTCGTGGAATGCCTTCGTCTGATGCCTGAGCATAATCGAGTGGCTTTCGCTCTGGTTGCTTGGACTGGATTTCGGCAGGAAGTCGTAACATATGACCGGCGGCGCCGTTATACCGGGAAAAGCAAGTACCCCTTAACAAAGTTACTCAAGACTAGCTTTGACACGTTTGTCGCCTATTCGCGCCTATTGCCGCGAGCGGTCACTGCGCTTGGACTTTTCTTTTCAATTCTGGGATTTGCACTTGGCGCTTACGCCGTCGTCTATTGGTTTCTGTTTGCCACACTGCCGGGGTGGACGGGTTTGATCGTGACCGTCGCTATCTTTTCCGGCGTCAACTTTCTTATCCTTGGAACCATTACCGAGTATTTGCATCGAATTTATCTAGAGGCGACGCATCGTCCAGCTTATTTCGTCGCCCAGGACACCGCGCGGGAAGAGGCGCAGCGACCCGGGGAAATCCATCGCTTGAAAGCTGCCCAGCAGCAGAAATAGCGCCCAATCCTCGACCCGCCGCAATGCAACCCACTGCCTATGAGCAACTCGCACGCCGCGAAGAGCACTATTGGTGGTACCGCGCGCGGCGTCGTCTTGCCGTGTCCTTGCTGCGCCGTTACGGCCTTCCCAATAGCATTCGTGCGCTCGATATCGGCTGCGGCTGCGGCGGCAATTTTGCTGTGTTCGGCGCTTTTCTCCCGGACCGGGTTGTTGGCGTTGATCTTTCGCCTTTGGCCCTAAATATCGCGCGGCAAAAAGCACCGGATGCGCTCTTGGTTAGAGGCGACCTATCTAATGATTTTCCGTTTAGCGGAGCGTTTTTCGACGTCGTTACGGACTTTAACGTCCTCTATCATCAATGGGTGACTGATGATACCACGGCGCTCCAACGCATCCTGCAACTGCTACGGCCGGGCGGCCTATTGCTAGCGACCGAGCCGGCGTTTTCTTTTCTACGCCGTCGTCACGATCGCTTGGGGATGGGTCAGCGGCGCTATACCTCTACGAACTTCTGCCGCTTGGCACAAAGCGTCGGATTTGAACCTTTATTCACAAGCTATTTCTTTAGCTTCACGTTTCCTGTGGCACTGGCAGGTGCCTTACAAGAGACTTTCACACGTCCTGCATCTGACGCATCGCGCAGCTTGGAGCTCATGCCCCTTAACACCACCATCAATGAAGGACTTTTCCGTCTGGCCGCCTGCGAGGCGACTTTGATCGGCAAGGGATTGCAAATACCGTTCGGAGCCACGCTCATCGCCGTGCTGCGTCGCCCGTCGATTTGATGATATGATTAACAAGATATTGGTGACTATTTGTGGCGCAGGCATGAAGGACATACTCGTCATCACCGGCGGCGGCGGATTCTGCGGCACGCATCTGGCGGAGCATTTTGTCTCCCGATTTCGCATTAGATTGTTCGACTCGTTCAGACGCGACTCCTTGCGATTTGTCCCGCACCTGGCGCAATCGCCAGACATCGAGATTAGGACGGGAGATGTGCTCGACGGAAAAGCGGTACGTGCGGCTCTCGAAGGGGCATCCGCGGTCATTCATTGTGCCGCGATCGCCGGGGTGTCCAATTATTACGACCGGCCGGTTGAAACGCTCCGAGTTAACATTATTGGCACGCTCAACACGCTCGATGCGGCAGTCGATGCACGAGTTCCGCGTTTCATTCATTTCTCGACCAGCGAGATCTATGGCCCGCATGCCAACGCGGTTTCCGAAAATGCTGCACCGACCAGCGGTCCAGTTTCGGATCGCCGGTGGGTTTATTCTGTCAGTAAGCTCTCGGGGGAGCATGCAACGTTGCGCTACGGTGAGACTTATGGCATCAACGCCACGACCGTGCGTCCGTTTAATGTTTATGGACCGCGGCAGACCGGTGAGGGAGCCATCAGCAATTTTGCTAAGCGATTAGTTCGAGGTCAGCCGATTGAGGTCTATGGCGATGGATCCGATGTGCGTGCTTGGTGCCACGTCAAGGATTTGGTGATGGCGCTCGACCTCATGCTCGAAAATAAGGCCGCTTTCGGTGCGACCTTCAACATTGGGAATCCCGCTGCGTGCTTGTCAACGTTTGAATTGGCACAAACCATGATTGCACTGCATGGATCGGGAACGATCGAACAGGCTCCCCAGATTCATTCACCGATCGACGTGCGCACACCCGATGTAACCAAAGCTAAATTGCTCCTCGGCTTTGAGCCTAAAATAGGGTTGAAAGAAGGTCTCAAAAATACGCTTGAATGG
>Ga0116223_10003649_pt1 | contig 13667 bp, 6 predicted proteins | sample Sb_taG_3_FD_90092 | JGI IMG/M metagenome (GOLD analysis project Ga0116223, IMG submission 90092) | Peat soil microbial communities from Weissenstadt, Germany - Sb_50d_a_PC metaG | ecosystem: Environmental > Terrestrial > Soil > Wetlands > Peat | place: Germany: Weissenstadt | collected 2010-09-21 | reverse complement strand
CGCGCGCCGTTTGCCGGCCGCACCGGCATCACGACGGTCAACCCCGGTCAATACTTGAACGCGGGCGACAAAGTCGTGACCCTGCAGTCGATCGATACCCTGTATGTCGACTTTAACGTGCCCCAACGCGAACTCGGCCGCGTGGCCTTGGGCGCGGACATCACGATCCGTGTCGACGCCTGGCCGCAGCGCGATTTCGAAGGCAAGGTTACCGCGATCAACTCTGCAGTCGACACCGGTACACGCAATGTGCAAGTCGAGGCGACGGTGAAAAACCCCAAACACGAGTTGCTGCCCGGTATGTTCGCCCGAGTGGGGCTGTTGGTGGGATCCCGCGAGCGCTTCCTCACGGTGCCGCAGGCGGCCTTGGCGTTCAATCCGTACGGCGCGACGGTATTCGTGGCCGAGACCGGAAAAAATGACAAAGGCGTCTCGACCCTGACTGCCAAGCAGGTGTTCGTTACCACCGGCGCGACACGTGGCGACCAGGTTGCAATCCTCAAGGGGCTGCAGGAGGGCGATGTCGTCGTGACCAGCGGACAGCTCAAGCTCAAGAACGGCGGCCCATTGAGCGTCGACAACAAGGTCGTCCCGCTTGACGATGCCAATCCGACTCCGCAGGAACACTGATCCGGCAGCGTCCGCAACTTCACCGATGGCATTGACACCACAGTCATGAATATCACGGACATCTTTATTCGGCGGCCGGTGCTGGCAGCGGTCATCAGTCTGCTGATCCTCGTGCTGGGTCTGCGTGCTCTGGCGAGTTTGCCCGTGAACCAGTATCCGGCGACACAAAATGCCGTCGTAACGATCAGTACCTCCTACTACGGCGCGGACGCCGAGACGGTCGCGGGCTTCATTACGCAGCCAATGGAGGCGGCGATCGCGCAGGCCCAGGGAATCGACTACCTCTCCTCCAACAGCCTTACCGGCCAGTCGATCATCACGGCGACGCTGCGTCTGAACTACGACGCCAATCGCGCCCTGACCGAAATCAATACACAGGTGGCCTCCGTCAAGAACCAGTTGCCCCCTGCAGCGCAGCAGCCAGTGCTGACAGTGCAGGTCGGCCAGACCACGGACGCGATGTACATGGGTTTTTACAGTGACGTGCTGCCGACCAACAGCGTGACCGACTACCTGCTGCGCGTGGTAAAGCCCAAGCTCGATTCCGTCGAAGGCGTGCAGACGGCCGAAATTCTCGGCGGACGGCAGTTCGCATTGCGGGCATGGCTGGACGCCGACCGGCTGGCCGCACATGGCATCACTGCGACCGATGTCGTCAACGCCCTGGCGGCGAACAATTATCTTGCTACGCTCGGCTCGAGCAAGGGCCAGATGGTCACGGTCGATCTTCGCGGCGGCACCGATCTGCATAGTGTCGACGAGTTCAAGCAATTGGTGATCAAGCAGGGCAATGGTGCGCTGCTCCGTCTGGAGGACGTTGCCAACGTCAGCTTGGGGGCCGAAAACTACGACTTCAACGTCGCCTTCGGCGGGCGCGGCGCAGTGTTCATCGGGATCAAGGTGGCGCCGGAAGCCAATTTCCTCGAGGTCGCCGAGAAGGTGCGAACCATCTTTCCATCCATCCAGCAGCAGTTCCCGAACGGACTTACCGGAAAGATCGTCTACGACGCGACCAAGTTCGTGAACACCTCGATCCACGAGGTGATCAAGACCCTGATCGAATCGCTGCTTATCGTCACGGTCGTGATCTTCCTGTTTCTCGGCAGTTTGCGCGCGGTCATCGTCCCGGTAATTGCAATGCCGCTGTCGCTGGTTGGGACCTTCTTCGTGATGCTGGTGCTGGGATACTCGGTCAACCTGCTGACCTTGCTGGCGCTCGTGCTCGCGATCGGTCTGGTCGTCGACGACGCCATCATCGTCGTGGAAAACGTCTTTCGACACATGCACGGAGAAGGCCGCACGCCCTTCGATGCCTCGATCGTCGCCGCGCGCGAGCTCGGCGGCCCGATACTGGCAATGACGATCGTGCTGGTCGCGGTGTACGTTCCCATCGCCTTCCAGGGCGGTTTGACCGGAGCCCTGTTCACGGAATTCGCATTTTCGCTTGCGGGCGCAGTTACGGTCTCGGGGATCATCGCCCTGACGCTCTCGCCGATGATGTGCTCGCGCCTGTTCCAGGGCAGTGGTTCGCAATCGCGCTTTGCCGAATTCCTGGACCGCCATTTCGGGCGCCTGCATTCCGGCTATCAACGACTGCTGCGCGGACTTCTATCGACCTGGGCGGTCATGCTGGTGGTGGGTCTGCTGCTTTTCCTGGCGGCGATAGCGCTGTTCAAAACCGCCAAGACCGAGCTGGCACCGAGCGAAGATCAGGGCATCGTGCTGTACCAGGTCATCGGTCCACCCAATGCCACGGCCGAACAGATGCAGACCTACGCAGGCCAGTTGTACGAGGTTGCCAGCAAGATTCCCGAGTACGAGCAGATGTTTCAGCTCACAGGAGTCCCGACCATCAACCAGGGAATCGGCGGGGCATTGCTAAAGACCTGGGATACGCGCAGCCGCAGTGCGACCGAAATACAGCAGGATCTGCAGAACAAGTGGAACGACATCGCTGGCGCGCGGGTTGCGGCGTTCCAGTTTCCGCCGCTGCCGGGATCACAGGGCCTGCCGGTCCAGTTCGTCATCAACACGACGGAGCCCTTTGCCAATCTCAACGAGGTTGCGCAGGCCGTTTTGGAAAAGGCGCGGGCCAGCGGGAAGTTCTACTTCATCGATGGCGATCTGAAGATCGACAAGCCGCAAACCACCGTGATGGTGGATCGTGATTTGATCGGGTCCTTGGGCATGACCCAGGGCGATGTCGGAGCCGCGCTGGGCGGTGCCCTGGGTGGCAACTACGTGAATTACTTTTCGATTGCCGGGCGCTCCTACAAGGTGATTCCGCAGGTGCTGCAGGTTGACCGTCTCAATCCGTCGCGGGTTCTCGATTACGAAATTCGTACCCCGGGCGGGGTCAACATTCCGGTGTCGACGGTGGCACATCTGGACACCACGGTCGTGCCCGAGACCATTACCCATTTCCAGCAGCTCAATTCTGTAACTATCGGCGGCGTAAACGCGGCTCCCCAGGGGGTGTCACAGGGAGACGCGTTGCAATTCCTGCGCGATGCGGTTGCCGAGGTTGCCTCAGCGGCGTATTCCGTCGACTACTCGGGTCAATCGCGCCAATTCGTCAAGGAGACCGGCGGCTTTGCCGTAACGCTGGCTTTCTCGATCATCATCGTCTTCCTGGCGCTTGCCGCGCAGTTCGAAAGCTTTCGTGACCCCGTTGTCATACTGGTGTCCGTGCCGCTGGCCCTGTTCGGTGCGCTGATCTACATAAATCTGTTTTCCACCCTCAATATCTACTCGCAGGTCGGACTGGTTACCCTGATGGGACTGATCAGCAAGCACGGCATCTTGATTGTCCAGTTTGCCAACGAGCTGCAGCGCGCGGGCCACAGCAAGTTCGAAGCGGTGATCGAGGCTGCAGGGGTGCGTTTGCGACCGATACTGATGACCACCGCGGCGATGGTGCTGGGCGTGGTGCCCTTGGCAATCGCGTCCGGGGCGGGCGCTGCGGGCCGGCAGGCGATGGGCTGGGTCGTATTTAGCGGCCTTTCCGTCGGCACTTTGTTCACGCTGTTCGTCGTGCCGGCGATGTATCTCTTTCTCGGTGCGGACCACGCGCGCGCGGCCCGCGCACGTGGCGGTGCGCCTGGCGCCGGCATGACCGGCGAAGAGGGCTCCCGAGTTTCTCCAGCGTAGCGGCGGCGGCAGGAATGCCGCGCTAGGGGCTGAACCGTCGGACCTGGGTCCGTGCGCAAGCTGGGCGCGCGATCGGCGATATGATGCGCAGTTGCGCGCACCGTTTCATATCCGTTTCTGGATTGTGGAGAAGATCGGCACTCTTGATAGCATGGTTGCGCCCGGCAAGACAGGCGGGCGGGCCGGGGAATCCGCCGATTCCTCGTATGGTCCTGTGCGCCCGCTCACGGGATACCGGCCTTTTTGGGCCAAGCGCCTGGGCCCGGCAAAGTTCCTGCCAATGAGTCGTGCCGAGATGGACGCGCTTGGCTGGGACAGCTGCGACGTCATCATCGTTACCGGAGATGCCTACGTCGATCACCCGAGCTTCGGCATGGCGCTGATCGGCCGGTCCCTGGAAGCACAGGGCTTCCGTGTCGGAATCATCGCCCAGCCCGATTGGCAAAGTTCTGAACCCTTCAAGGCGCTAGGTCGGCCGAATCTGTTTTTCGGCGTGACGGCGGGCAATATGGATTCGATGATCAACCGCTATACGGCTGATCGCAAGATCCGTAGCGATGATGCGTATACGCCAGGTGGCATCGGTGGAAGGCGTCCGGACCGCTGCTCCCTGGTCTACGCGCAGCGCTGCCGTGAGGCGTATGGTGACGTGCCGCTGATCATAGGCGGGATCGAGGGTTCGCTGCGTCGGATTGCGCACTACGACTACTGGCAGGACAAGGTGCGGCGATCGATTGTGGTCGATGCCAAGTGTGATCTCCTGGTCTACGGCAACGGCGAGCGCGCGATCGTCGAGATTGCCCATCGGCTTGCCGCACGCGAGCCGGTGCAGCAGATATGCGATGTGCGAGGCACGGCGTTCGTGCGGCGCAATTCGGTGCAAGGTTGGTTCGAAATTGATTCGACCTCGGTTGAAGACCCCGATGCCTTGCGCGGCACTAGCAATCCGTTCCAGAACCCGTATCTGACCACGTCCGAGCGGGCTGCCGGCAATTTGCCGCACTGTGATCGCGAGGCCGAGCCGATTGCGGCGGCGCTGGCATCGCAATCTGCGGCCTGGTTGCCCGTGGCTGCGCCCATGATGCGCGGCTCGGACCGCCGCTTGCCACCACGCAGTCGCACCGTCATCCGGCTACCCTCGTATGAGCAGGTGCGCGCCGACCCGGTCCTGTATGCGCACGCGAGCCGCGTACTGCACCAAGAAACCAACCCCGGTAATGCCCGGGCGCTCGTACAGGCGCATGGCGAAGGGGCAACCGCGCGGGACGTGTGGATAGCTCCGCCGCCCATTCCCCTGACGACGGCGGAAATGGATGCGGTGTTCGATCTGCCCTATGCGCGCGCGCCGCATCCCGGGTACGGCGACGCCGACGGACCGAACAAGATCCCGGCCTGGGAAATGATCCGCTTTAGCGTCAACATCATGCGTGGATGTTTTGGCGGTTGCACTTTCTGTTCGATTACCGAGCACGAAGGCCGCATCATTCAGAGCCGTAGCGAGGATTCGATCCTTCGCGAGGTCGGGGCGATCCGCGACCAGGTGAAGGGATTTACCGGTGTGATCTCCGATCTGGGTGGACCCACGGCCAACATGTATCGCATCGGCTGCAGGTCGCCGCAGATCGAGGCCGCATGCCGCAAGCCTTCCTGCGTGTATCCGAAGATTTGCCAGAACCTCGTAACTGATCATGGTCCGCTCATACGCCTGTACCGCCGTGCGCGCGCGATCACTGGCATCAAGAAAGTCCTGATCGGCTCGGGCCTGCGCTACGACTTGGCGCTGGAATCTCCCGAATACATCCGCGAACTGGTCACGCACCACGTCGGCGGGTACTTGAAGATTGCGCCCGAACATACCGAGGCTGGCCCCCTGAGCATGATGATGAAGCCCGGCATCGGCGCCTACGACCGTTTCAAGCAGCTGTTCGACAAATACAGCGCCGCGGCCGGCAAGAAGCAATACCTCATTCCGTATTTCATCGCTGCGCATCCTGGCACGTCGGACGAGGACATGTTGCAGCTCGCCGTCTGGCTCAAGCGCAACGGGTTTCGCGCCGACCAGGTGCAGACCTTTTACCCGAGCCCCATGGCCACGGCCACCGCGATGTACCACAGCGGCAGGAATCCGCTGCGCAAGGTGACCCGCGCCAGTGCCGGCGTTGACATCGTGCGCGGGGAGCGTCGGCGGCGCCTGCACAAGGCATTCTTGCGCTATCACGACCCGAAGAACTGGCCATTGCTGCGCGATGCCTTGAAAGCCATGGGGCGCGCAGATCTCATCGGCAACGGCAGGCAGCATCTGGTGCCCCGTTATCAGCCGGCGCTAGGCGGCGAGTACCAGAGCGCGCGGCGCAAGAATTCGACCCCTGCCAATAGCCGCGTTTCCACCGTGATGCGCGGCCGGATCCTGACGCAGCACACGGGCCTGCCGCCGCGCGCCGGGCTGCCGGCCTCGGTGCCGCTCGCCGCAGGCAAGAGAACGGGGAATCGGGGCCGCGCCTGAGTCTTCTGGAACCAGCGCAAGGAGGGTTGCCAAGTCTGTTGACGTAAACCACACTTCGCGCCGCCATATGGGATGTTTGTGGCGCTAGGCGTCAAATGGATTCCATTTGTTTCAAAAGGAAAGGTCTTTTATGAAGAGGCTTTTACTGGCAATTCTTGGTGCTTCAATGCTTTGCTTCAGCTCGGCATACGGACAAGTTCGTGACTGGCGTGACCTGGAAGAGGTGCACAAACATATCGTCGAGGCGATCCATGAAATGGAACGCGCTCGCGCGGCAAACCATTACGATATGGAGGGCTACGGAGCCAGGGCGGAAGAAGCGTTGCGTCATGCGGAGCGCGAGTTGCACGAAGCGATAGAGGCCTCCAGAGCACACCGATAAACCCGGTCTTTCATGGTTTGTCTATGCTGGGAGGCACAATCGTCGTTCGATGTTTGTGTCTCCCTTTTTGTGATCCCTGGCGAGTCGGTGGTGACCGGCGTGATGGGTCACGATGATCAGGGTCCACGAATACGCCTTAGTGGAAATCCCGGCTGTTGATTACTAGATCCCCAAGTAACGGGGAGTGATCCACCAAACGGTCGGCAATCACGTGCAGAACCGCGCCGCCGTTCGTGTCGACCCGTTCCAGATGCCCGTACACGGTGAGCAGGGAGGCTCCTAGCAACGCCTGCCGAAAGCGCTCGGCCACCGCACGCCATACGACGATGTTGACGGAACCGGTTTCATCTTCCAGCGTGACGAAAGTGACGCCGCTGGCTGTGGCAGGGCGCTGGCGACAGGTGACGATGCCGCAGGTACGGATCAGTTGCCGGTGGCGCCCTTGTGCGACCTGTCTTGCGCTGAACAGGCGCATGGCTTGCAGGCGTGCCCGCAACAAGGCGACGGGGTGACGACGCAGGCTCAGGCTGGTGGAGCGATAGTCCGCCACGATGTCTTGCCCTTCCGTGGGTGCGATCAGTCCGGGCGCATCCTCGTGCGCCGGCGGCTCGGCAGCCAGGGGTGCCCTGCGTGGCGCTTGTACGTCGACTCCCAGTGCGCTCCACAGCGCTTTTCGGCGATGACCGGTGAGCGCTGCGAGCGCGTCGGCAGCCGCCAGGCGCGCGAGCTCGCCGCGGTTCAGTTGTGCGCGTCGCACGAGGTCCTGCACACCGGTGAAGGCCGATTCGGCACGCGCTGCCAGCACGCGTTGCGCGGCCTCCTGGGCCAGTCCTTGCACCAGTGCCAGGCCGAGTCGCACAGCCGGGGTGTAGGGATCGCCGGTGCAAGGCTCGAGCGTGCAGTGCCAATGGCTGGCGGTGACACATACTGGCCGAACCGCAACACCATGGTCGATCGCGTCGCGCACGATTTGCGCCGGCGCATAAAATCCCAGTGGCTGGGAGTCGAGCAGTGCGGCACAAAATGCCGCTGGTCGATGGCACTTGAGCCACGCGGACACGTAAACCAGCAGCGCAAAGCTGGCCGCATGACTCTCGGGAAATCCATACTCCCCAAAGCCCTGGATCTGGCGCACGATCTGCCCGGCGTAATCGGCGCTGTAGCCGCGCGCGAGCATGCCGCCGATGAGCTTGTCACGAAACGGTCCGATGCCGCCCTTGCGCTTCCATGCCGCCATGGCACGTCGCAAGCGATCGGCCTCGCCGGGCGTGAAGCCGGCGGCCACCACTGCGAGCTGCATCACCTGCTCTTGGAAGATCGACACCCCGAGTGTGCGCTCGAGTACCGCGCGCACACTTGCCGACGGGTAGGTGACGGGTTCCAGGCCCTGCCGTCGTCGCAGATACGGGTGCACCATGCCGCCCTGGATCGGTCCAGGGCGAACGATCGCGGGCTCGATTACCAGGTCGTAGAAGCACTGTGGCCGCAAGCGCGGCAGCATGTTCATCTGTGCGCGTGATTCGACCTGAAACACACCCAGCGAATCGCCCCGGCCAAGCATCGCATAGACCTGCGGATCCTCTGCCGGGATATCCGCGACCGTCATGGGATCTGTTTTCGTGGGCGTTGGCGGCATAAGCAGAGCGGAATTTTCGGGTGGGGCCACCGCGGCCGCGCTGGTCTCGAACGCGTTGACGTGATCGAGCGCACGTCGCACACAAGAGAGCATACCCAGCGCAAGCACGTCGATTTTGAGCAGACCCAGTGCGTCCAGGTCGTCCTTGTCCCACTGGATCACGGTGCGTTCGGCCATGGCGGCGTTTTCGATCGGGACCATGCGCGAGAGCTTGCCGCGCGTAATCACGAATCCGCCGCTGTGCTGCGACAAGTGGCGCGGGAAGCCGATCAATTGATGCGCCAGATCGATCAGCTGCGCGATCACCGGATTGTCCGGATCAAAGCCGGCGTCGAGCAGTCGTGCTGGCTCGATATGCCGGCCATCCCACCAGGCCATGGTCTTGGCCAGCTTGTCGACCTGGTCGAGCGACAGTCCGAGCGCTTTTCCCAGATCGCGCATGGCGCCGCGCGGTCGATAGGTATGCAGGGCAGCGGTCAGTGCGGCACGCTCGCGACCGTATTTGGCGAAGATGTATTGCATCACTTCTTCGCGCCGCTGGTGCTCGAAGTCGACATCGATGTCAGGCGGTTCGTTGCGCTCGCGACTGATGAAGCGCTCGAACAAGACGCTCATGCGCTCCGGGTCGACCTCCGTGATTCCCAGGCAGTAGCACACCGCCGAGTTGGCGGCCGAGCCACGCCCTTGACACAGAATGGCGCGGCCACGCGCGAAGCGGACAATGTCGTAGACCGTCAGGAAGTACGGCTCGTAGTGCAGCTCCGCGATCAGGTTCAGCTCATGTTCGAGCAGGGCCTGCACTTTTCCCGGCACCGCTGCCGGGTAGCGCTGCGCGGCGCCATCGAGGGTGACGCGGCGCAGGTAGCTTGCCGGGGTTTCTCCCGCCGGAACGATTTCGTCCGGGTATTCATAGCGCAGCTCCTCGAGCGAAAAGGAGCAGCGCCGGACAATCTCCCCGGTCTCCAGGAGCAGCTCCGGTGGGTAGATGCGCACCAACCGGGCAAGTGGGCGCAGATACCGTTCCGCGTTTGGAGACAATCGCGCGCCGCATTGGGCCAGTACTGTCTTGCTTCGCACCGCGGTAAGGGCGTCCTGCAGTTTCTTGCGGCCACGCGTGTGCATATGCACGCCCCCGGCGGCCGTCAGGGCCATGCCACAGTGGCGCGCTACGGCTTGCAGCACCGCCAACTGTTCTGCATCGTCAGGACCGCGCACCAGGGTGCACGCGATCCAGGCACGGTCCCCAAGCAATTTCTTCAACCAGAGGGCCTGCCGCCCGATCGACACCGCGTCAAAGAGCAGCTTTGGATCTTTGCCGCCAGCGGCCGCTACGGGCTCGGGGACCAGCAGTGCGAGCGTGTCGTCGAGCAGATGCGCGTTGGTTTCGAGTGTGCCGCAATCGATCCGATACTGGCCCTTGCCCGCGGCACGCCTGGCGAGCGTCACCAGTTCGGACAGGTTGCCGTAACCGTTGCGACCCTGCGCCAGTAATACCAGCTGTGGTCCGTCGGCGAGCCGGATCTCGGTGCCGTGAATCAGTTGGAAGGAGTCTGCGCCAAGGTGGCTCGCACGCGCTTCGCGCAAGGCCAAGTGCGCGCGTGCGGCTCCGGCGAACGAGCATTCGTCGGTCAGTGCCAGTCCCGAGTAGCCGAGCGCGAGCGCTCGCTCGACCAACTCTTCCGGGTGCGAGGCGCCGCGCAGGAAGGAGAAGTTGGATAGACAGTGGAGTTCCGCATACGGTGTCCGCATACTGTATATAATAACAGTATGCATTGAACCGGGATCTCGAACCGGGACCTGTACGCAAGACACACGAATTACTGTTGAAATCGGCCCCTGCCCGACGAAGGTAACCAACCTCCGGACGAAAGACGCAAATAAATCCAATCAAAATTCCGGGAATCGCCGGGAGCCTGTGCAAGAAATCGTAATAACCCTACGGCGATCCCGGCTGACCAAGTTTTGACTCCCGATGGCGTTGCTCTCGAGGCGTTCGATCTCGACGGAATCCCGGTTTTTAGCGAAGACGCCGAATCGGCCGCTGTCAAGAATCGTTGCGCTGAAGACACAGGTTCAGCGCCCGATGCCATCTTGTTCGTGACGCCCGAGTACAACAAATCGGTTCCCGGCGGCCGCAAGAACGCCATCGATCGGGCGTCGCGACCGTAGTATGTTGGTCGCGCTAATTGATTTGGCAAAACGACATTGACATCGCGAGGTTGTCGCCGCCTTCTCTGTCCTGGGCCTTGGAGCCGGGCGCGCGGGCAATGTGGCGATGTTTCTCGCCGCGTTGGGAGGACGATCTCCCATGTTTCGCGGCGGTCGATGCGATGCGCGAAAGCGCGAAACCCATTTTTCACCATTACCGCTAAATGGTTGTTGTTTGATATCGATATAGCTACGCTACTCGCTGCGCCTTTCGGTCCTTGTAATCTCCGCTTCGACGTAGAGATTGCCGGCGATAATTTGGCGTTATCGATCTGGGCGCGATTTCGGCGCCTCCGGGATATCGTCGCGTTGGTTGGTAGGTGTCTGACTTGGATCAGAAACGGGACGATCGAGAGCGCCCACAAGGTGGCGCCGACGGACAGACGCTTCCGCTGTCCGTGCTCGGACAGGCATTTGAGGCTGCACCCAATGGTCTGCTGGTAGTCGACGCCGGCGCCACCATCGTGGCGACGAACTCGGCACTGCTGCGCATGTTCGGGTATGAAAGTGCCGAGGTCATCGGCAAGCCGCTGGAGCTACTCGTTCCGATAGGCCTGCGGGATGTGCATCGGGGACTGCGCAATGCCTTCCTTTCGGCTCCCGAGCGCCGCGCGATGGGCAGCGGCCGCGAGCTGCACGCGCGGCACGGCAGCGGTCGCGAGTTCCCGGTCGAGATCGGCCTCAACCCGATGACGACGCCGCAGGGCCCGATGGTCTTGGCGTCGGTCGTCGACACCTCCGAGCGACGGAGCCTGGAGACCGCGTTCGGCCGAGTTTTCGAGTCTGCGACCCACGGCATGGTGCTGGTCGACACGGATGGCCGCATGGCGTTTTTCAATAAGCGCCTGGCATCCATGCTTGGGTATGCGCACGCAGACCTGGTGGGGCAGCGGCTGGAAATCCTGGTGCCCGAACGCTATCGCGCGCAGCACGAGGCTCTTATGCGCAAGTTTCGTGAAGCGCCGACCACGCGGAGCATGGGAGTCGGCAGAGACCTGACAGCGCTGCACGCCAGCGGCGCCGAGCTGCCCGTGGAGATCGGCCTGAGCGAAGTCATATGGCAGGATCAGCCGATGACGCTTGCCACGGTGATCGATATTTCCGTGCGCCGACGCATCGAGATGGAATTGAAGCAAGCCAATGAAAACCTGCGGGAATTTACCCACGTCGCTTCGCATGATTTGAAGTCACCATTGCGCGGCATAGCCGATCTTGTCGCATGGGTGCGGGAAGACCTTGGCGAGAACCCGAAGCCCGAGGTAGTGCGCAACCTGGAGCGTATAACCGACCGCGTTACCCGCTTGGAGCGCCTGATCACGGATCTGCTGCGCTACGCGCGTTCGGAGCAGATGGATGCGGAGTGCACCCTCATCGACTTTCGGGCAATGGTGCAGGACATCTTACGGGTCGATCCGCTTCCCAGCGGGTTCTGTGTCAATATCACTGTGGAAGTGGAGTCGATTTCGGCGCCTTGGACGCCGGTCGAGACCGTGTTGCGCAACCTGATCGCCAACGCCGTAAAACACCACGACCGACCGACCGGGCGCGTTGACGTCGAAGTCTGCAGCGATGGCGGTTATTGTCGGGTCTCCTTGACCGACGATGGACCAGGGATTCCGGAGCACGCGCAGCAGCGAGTTTTTCGCCTGTTTCAGACGGTCGGCGCCGCGAAGCGGGTCGGCTTAGGCCTGGGCCTTGCGCTTACGAAGCGCCTGGTCGAAATGCACGGGGGCCGCATGGATTTGCTTTCGCCGCTGCTCGATGGGCGCGGTTCCAGCTTTCGTTTCTGGTGGCCAAAAAATCCCAGGAGATTGAGCAATGATTGACTCCACGCTTTCGATCCTCCTGGTCGAGGATGATGACGTCGCGGCAGAGGCGGTACGCCGAAGCTTGACCAGGAATGGTGTGAACTACCCCGTCATATGGGTGGAAGATGGGCTCGCCGCGTTGGCGGCCCTGCGTGGCCAAAGCGCCAGCCCGGCGGTCGAACGCCCCCGGATCGTGTTGCTGGACCTGAATATGCCGCGCATGAACGGCTTCGAATTTCTCTCCTGCGTCAGGGCCGACCCGGCTTTGCAAGAGGAGGTGGTGTTCGTGCTCACGACCTCCGACGCCGACGAGGATCGCACGCGCGCCTACCGCGAGCAGATCGCCGGCTACATGGTCAAATCGGCTGTCGGCCCCCAATTTGCCAAGCTTGCGGGACTGCTCCTGGCGTACCACGACGCGGTGTGCCTGCCATGAAGGCGGCGCCGGAAACGGAAGAAGTCTCCCCGGATCGGGTGCGTCTGCTGGTCATTGACGACGACGATGTCGATCGCGAGCGCGTGGTGCGCCTGGTAGGGCAATCACCGATGAGGGCCGAAACGACCGAGGCCGCGTCGAGCGAGGAGGCCCTTGCGCTGCTGAAGATCTGCGAATTCGATTGCGTCGTTCTGGACAACCAGTTGCCCGATGGGACCGGCGCCGAATTGCTGACGGCGCTGCGCACAAACGCGGATTCCTCGTGCCCGGTGATCATGGTAACTGGGGCGGGAGACGAGGAACTCGCCGCCGAGGTGATGCGTGCGGGCGCCGCCGATTATCTTTCGAAGAGCCGCCTATCGACCGATACCCTGTGCCGCGCGATCACGCGCAGCATCAACACCTGCCGCATGCAGCAGCAACTGCGCCGGTTTGCCAACGAGCTCGCGGCTAGTGAGGCGAAGTATCGCGCCATCGTCGAGGACCAGACGGAACTGGTTGCGCTGGCACACCCGGACCTCACGCTTACCTACGTCAACACGGCGTACGCCGCGCACCACGGGCTCACGCCGAAGCAGATGATCGGGCGCAACCTGCTTGAGTATGTGCCAGCCGACGAACGCGATCGGGTTTGCGCCCAGATGCGTACGGTCTGTCGGCGCAAGTCGGTTGAGCGGAGCGAGAATCGGACCATGTCCGCCATCGCAAATGTCTCGCGCTGGGTGGAGTGGACCCATAGGGCGCTCGTCGATGCGATCGGAAGCGTTGCGGCGGTCCACTCGGTTGGGCGTGATATCACGGACCAGGTGCACGGCCGCGAAGCGGTGGCACGGTTGGCAGCGGTCGTAAACTCCTCGGCCGATGCGATCTTTTCGACGAATTTGCAGGGCGAAATTACGACATGGAATCCGGCT
>Ga0116223_10003640_pt1 | contig 13693 bp, 8 predicted proteins | sample Sb_taG_3_FD_90092 | JGI IMG/M metagenome (GOLD analysis project Ga0116223, IMG submission 90092) | Peat soil microbial communities from Weissenstadt, Germany - Sb_50d_a_PC metaG | ecosystem: Environmental > Terrestrial > Soil > Wetlands > Peat | place: Germany: Weissenstadt | collected 2010-09-21 | reverse complement strand
GCCGGCACGTTTTTGGGGTCTCAAGGGATCGGCATCGCGCAAGGGCAAGGCAGTTACCCTGACAGTAGTCAACCCCAGCGCCGATACGCCGCGGCAGGCGGAGGTCGTGGTGCGCGGCGGGCGGCTCTCCGGCGCCGTTGCCAGTGTTCTGACCAGCACTGATCTGCATGCGCACAACACATTCGAGCACCAGGCCATCACCGAGCCCAAGACCGAGCCGGTAAACGTCAGCGGAGAAGTGCTCGCGTTCACGTTTCCGCCTGCCTCGGTCACCAAGCTCAGCATCACCGTCTCCTGACCATGCAATGTTAGCGCTTTGCTCGACTGGCAAGGGCTGTCGATTTTCGACGTACGAAACAACAGCTGGACACTGCGTGCGATCGCGCCGGCAAAGAGAGAAAGGAGAATGACCTGAAAATGAAATACGACCGCCGCACATTTCTTCAAGGTTTGAGCGCGGCGAGCGCGCTGAAATTCTGCGAGGTCCCCAATCGTTTCGGAAATCTCTTTTATTCTGCAGGGGTAAACACGGGCTCTGAGCCTGGACAAAGCGACAACGCATACCGTCTATCCCGACTCATGGCAACGCCGACGGCGGAGGAGCTGGCAGAGGCCGATGCCTGGGCCGCCGCCAAATTCGAGGGAATTTCACAAACCCAGAGTCCCCGAGCGTACATCGAGGTGCTCAATCACGAGGGGGGAGTCAATTTCAATCCCGACCAGCCGATCGAAAGAAATGGTCGCCAGGGCAATCCGCTGCGCCTCTCTGGGAAAGCCTATTCCAGAGGTTTGTTCGCGCACTCTGCGACACGACTCGCAGTGCACCTGCCCGGTCCGGCAAAAACTTTCCGAGCCACGATCGGGGTAGACGATCACACCAGCGGCTGCGCGTACCGCGGCGTGATTTTCTCGGTGAGCGTACAAGGTAATCAGAGCTACCGGAGCACGAAACTGTCCAACGGAACCGGCGGGCTGCCGGTATCCGTGGATATTGGAGGAGCCACCGAGTTCACAATTGACGCCCGCAACTCCGATTTTCAGGAATGCAGCGACGCTGTATGGGCGGATGCTTCCGTTTCTCTCCAGGATGGCCGAGTCTTGTGGCTGGACGAGCTTCCCATCGGTCCGCTGCATGATCCCTATGCGCCTGTTTTTCCATTTTCCTTCACCTACGGAGGAGACCAGTCCGAGCATTTTCTCGAGAACTGGACGCAACAGCGCAGCGTTCGAAAACTCGATGCGGTGCGCAGCGAACATACAGTTCGATTCAAGGATGCTAAAACCGGGTTGGAAGTGCGGGCTGTCGCCATTCAGTACCATGATTTTCCAATCGTGGAGTGGACGCTGTATTTCAAAAACTCCACCTCAAGCCCAACCGCAATCCTCGAAGATGTTCAGCCTTTGGATTTAGTCTTTGAGCGAAATAGCGAGGATGAGTTCCTTCTTCACCATTTCAAGGGCAGCCAGGAAACACCTACTGACTATCGTCCCTACGAGACGGCTTTAGTGGCAAGCCAATCGAAGCGCATCAGCGCTGCCGGCGGGCGCCCCACCAATACGGACCTTTCCTACTTCAACCTGGAATGGCCAGGCGAAGGCGTCATTCTCTCTATCGGATGGCCGGGTCAATGGGCAATCCAATTCCAACGCGATAACGCAAGAGGAATGCGGATTCGCGCTGGCCAGGAATTAACTCATTTCCGGCTGAATTCTGGGGAAGAAGTGCGGACTCCGCGCGTCGTGGCGCAGTTTTGGAAGGGCGATTGGGTCAGGGCTCAGAACATCTGGCGCCGCTGGATGATCGCGCACAACATGCCGCGAGTCGATGGCAATCTTCTGCCGCCGCAGACTGCTGCGGGTGGTCTGATGACGGATCTGGATGCAAACGCCACCATCGACCGCTACATCAATGCGGGCATCAAGCCGGATTATTTGTGGATGGACGCTGGCTGGTACCCAATCACAGCCGGGTGGTGGACGGTGGGCACGTGGGAGCCTGATCCCAAGCGCTTTCCGAAGGGGTTGCGGCCCATCACCGACTACGCCCGCTCCAAGGGCGTCCGCTCCATTCTTTGGTTTGAGCCCGAACGGGTCGCGCCGGGCACGTGGCTCGCAAACAAACATCCTGAATGGCTGCTGAGAAACCCCGCAGACGCACAGGCCGAAGAGGACCTGAAGGGAGATAGGCTCCTCTATCTGGGCAACGACGACGCGCTGGCCTGGCTCATCGATCATGTCGACAAACTGCTGACCGAGCAGGGCATCGACTTCTATCGCGAGGATTTCAACTTCGATCCGCTGGTGTTCTGGAGGGGCGCTGATGCGCCCGACCGCCAGGGCATCACAGAGATACGCCATGTAACCGGACATCTGGCGTTCTGGGATGCCTTACTCGCACGCCATCCGAAATTGTGGATAGACACCTGCGCTTCGGGCGGGCGGCGAAACGACGCCGATAGCCTGAGCCGCGCCGTGCCGCTATGGCGTAGCGACTATTTCCAAGATCCTTCCGCTATGCAGCAGCAGACGTACGGGGCGGCCTTCTGGATACCTTACTTCGGGACCTCTGCTTCCAGTCTCAACCCCTACGAGTTTCAGAGTCAGATGACGCCTTCTCTCTCCCTGGGCTTTGACCTGCAACACAAGGGCGCTGACCCTGTCGCTGCGCGCCGCCTGGTGGAACAGTGGCGTCAGGTGTCGGCGGATTACTATGGCGACTACTATCCGCTCACGCCGTACAGCGCGACCAACGATCACTGGCTGGCATGGCAATTCGATCGACCGGAATCCGGCGAAGGTATGATACAGGCGTTCCTGCGCCCTCTTTGCGATTACAAATGCGCCCAGTTCCGCCTGCGGGGTCTGGATCCGGCGGCGCGGTATCGAGTCTCGCGTTTGGACACGCCGGCAAGCACTGAGATTTCAGGGCAGGAACTGCTGGAAAAGGGACTCACGATCACAATCACGGACCGGCCCGGCACCGCCTTGATCAAATACCGAAAACTCGGCACTTGATCGAGCGTCGTCTCCCGGAAATACGCGAACCAAGTCGAACGGCCTTCTGCAGAATCGAACTTGCCGTAGCCGTGCAGAGGAGAAACAAATTGAAGATGGCAGATGTGGGCTTCATTGGCCTCGGCATCATGGGTCGTCCCATGGCTGGGCACTTGCTCGCGGCGGGCCATCGATTGTTTGCGTACAGCCGCAAGTCGGTACCAGAGGAATTGCTGAGCAGGGGCGCAATCGCCTGCCGATCAAGCGCAGAAATATCCAGCAAGGCCGAGATCGTCATTACCATGCTGCCGGATACGCCGGATGTACAGGCAGTGCTCTTTGGCGCGGGGGGAATCGGGGAAGGACTCGCGCCCGGAAAGATCGTGGTCGACATGAGCTCGATCTCTCCCATCGCAACCAAGGATTTCGCGCAGCGCATCGGCAAGCTCGGGTGTGGGTACCTGGATGCTCCCGTGTCGGGCGGAGAACTCGGAGCCAAGGCCGCGACGCTGACCATCATGGTCGGCGGCCCAGCGGAGATCTTTGAGCGCGTGCGTCCGCTTTTTGAAGTCATGGGCAAGAACGTGACTCTGGTTGGGGGAAACGGTGACGGCCAAACGGCGAAGGTGGCCAACCAGATCATCGTGGCCTTGACCATCGAAGCGGTCGCGGAAGCGTTGTTGTTTGCGTCGAAGGCCGGAGCGGACCCGGCGAAAGTTCGCCAGGCGCTGATGGGTGGCTTTGCCTCGTCGAAGGTATTGGAGGTGCACGGAGAACGCATGATCAAGCGAAATTTCGAACCCGGGTTCCGCATCGAGTTGCATCGCAAGGATCTCAACTTGGCTATAGAAGGAGCACGCGCGCTCAATCTGGCATTGCCCAATTCCGCGTCGTGTCTGGAGCTACTTAACTCAGCTGTGGCCAGTGGCGGGGCCCGTTGGGATCATTCCGGGCTCGTGCGGGTCCTGGAGAAGCTGGCAAATCACGAGATCGGACAAAAGCAATGAGTCGTTAATAGAGATTTCAGCTGAAAAGATTGCTCCAGAATGCCATTTGAAAGGACTTGTAAACATGCCTGAGATTCACATTTACGCAGCCGAGGGCCGAACCCTTGAGCAGAAGCGCCAGCTGGTGAGGGAAGTCACCGACGCCGTGGTCCGCAACTTTGCGGTTCCAGCAGAGGTCGTTGTTGTGCAGATCATCGAAGCACCCAAAACTTCCAAGGCTCGAGGCGGTGTGCTTTTCAGTGAACAACAGCCTGGACCTTGATTCCAGTAGCTGACATTCTGTGCTCCTCGGGCCAGCGGGCACGACACATTAATCGGAGGTCGGACAATATGCTGACGGGCAAGGTGGCCCTCATAACCGGTGCCGGATCGGGGATCGGACGCGCTACTGCGGTGCTCTTCGCCCGCCAGGGAGCGCGCATCCTGGTGGCCGACATCAACGAACCCGGGGGGTTGGAAACCGTTTCGATGATTCGGGACAACTCCGGCGACGCCCATTTTGTACGCACGGACGTTGGTAGATTGGAGGACGTGGGGAAAATGGTCGAAAGCTGCTTCACCCATTTTCGCCGCCTCGATATCATCCACAGCAATGCAGCCGCCCACACTCCCGGAAGCGCGACCGAAATTAGTGAAGACGATTGGGATAGGACTCAGGCGGTTTGCCTGAAAGCAACCTGGATGATCGCTAAGCGTGCTGTTCCCCGTATGTTGAGCCAAGGGGGCGGGGTTATCGTGATCACGGGCTCAGTCCATTCCGTTCGAGGCTATGCGGGTTATGCAGCCTATCAGGCCGCCAAAGGCGGGCTTTTGGCCCTGACCCGCTCCCTGGCGGCGGATTACGCACCGACGATTCGGGTGAATGCCATCCTGCCGGGTGCGGTTGTCACCGGTATGTGGCAGGGCGTCTCTGAAGCTGAGCGGGAAAGACTCGCGGCGATAGCGCCTTTGCGCCGGAACGGAACGCCGGAAGATATCGCTCAGGCAACTTTGTTTTTGGCTTCGGACATGTCCTCATACGTCACCGGTACGTCGCTGGTGGTCGACGGAGGGCTGACCTCGATCATTGACCTGACGGGACGGCCGGATCAGATCAGCTAGGGATTCACCAGCATCACGACCGAGGCCCGGTCGTAGCTGACAAGAAATTGGCCAAGCGTTTCCGAGCCTGGGAGAACGAACGGATATGGATCAGAAGACTAGATTTGCGGAAAAGCTGAGCAAGGCGGAACCTGCCATCGGAACCTGCATTTCATTTTCAGATCCGACGGTAACCGAATTGATAGCGGAAGACATGGATTTTGTGTGGATCGATATGGAGCACGGGCCTCAGACTCTGCAAACAGTCCAGGGGCACGTGATGGCGACCAAGGGCACGGGTGCGGCTCCCCTGGTCCGGGTTCCCTGGAACGATCCTGTCCTGATTAAACCGGTCCTCGACTGCGGCGCGGCAGGCATTATCGCACCCATGGTTTGTACGGCTGACGATGCTCGCAGAGCAGTTGCCGCTTGCCTGTATCCGCCGGAGGGCGTTCGCGGCTTTGGACCGCGACGGCCATCGCGGTATGGACGCCTAGGTGGACCATCGTTCTGCCGGAAGGTGAATGAAGAGATGATTTGTATTCTTCAGATTGAGCACATCAACGCGATCAAGCGAATAGACGAAATTGTTGCTGTGCCCGGCGTAAGCAGTCTGGTCATTGGTCCCAACGATCTATCCGGATCCATGGGTCATATGGGAGAGCCACGCCACCCCGAGGTCGTGCGCGCGATTGAAGCGGTGTTGGAAAGCGCTGGCCGTCGTAACTTGCCGGTCGGAATCGGAATCGGCGCCGATCCAGGGCTCGCCAATGAATGGATCGAGAAAGGCATGCGGTGGGTAGCTTTGGGTTCCGACTTCGCCCTTCTTCTTGATGCAATTCAACGGACGATGAAGGCAATGCAAGCGGCCGTTCCGGGGGCGCGACCAACACCCAACGCGAACAGCTGACCTCCCTACTGCTCCGCCGTCCTCTGACCTGCAGCTTGTAAAACCCGCCGAACCAAGCCACCATCATAGGTGGGCGCGGTTATGTCCTTGCCCGCGGCAGCTGCCATAACATTCCAAAGGAATATTCGACTGATGTACTCAGTACCGCTTTTCCACTTTCCAGTGACGGTATCGAAGGAGTTTTCCCCGTACCAGCTAAGCCCTTGCCGGCAGATGTTGTTGTGAAACGATCTATGCATGACTTCCAGCCCGAACTCAACCTGCCCCGCATACATGTACATCAGACCTAGCGGAACAACGACTTGTATGAAAGTTTCGGTAGCAGGATAGGAGTACATGACGTCTCCGGCGCCCTGGGCGACCTTACCGTCGCTACTGGCATACAGCGCCGTACCGAACTCCGTGGCGGCCACGCAGGTCTGCTTGATGGTTTCCAATGTCGTTGCCACCCGGTCGGGACGGAACACGTCGCTCAAACCGTGCAACTTGGTCAGCACCTGCCCGTCCAGTTGGCAAGCGGCGATGTCGTCGGAATGCTCTCCCGTGTGGGGATCGAGATAGCGAAGGTAGTATTTGCCTAGCCAGGCTTTGGTCTCCAATGTGGCCGTCCCGGACTCGAACCACCGGCGACATTGCGCGGCAAAGGATGTGTCCCCGACTTCTTTGGCCATGCGTTCCGCGATGGCGATCGTAGCCAGATGTAGTCCTCCCACGTGTGGCACGACCCCCACCCAGCGTGCCCACTCCAACCACTCGGTTTCGTAGGGCACTCCCGGCCACTCGCTTACTAAACGATCGGGCATGGACACGACCCCGTCAGGCCCACGATTCAAGTCGACCATGAACTCAATCGCCTTCTTTACCGACGGGTAAAACTCTCGTGTGAACGCCGCGTCTCCGTGCAGCATGCGATAGCGATCGACCATGGTCACATAGGAAGTTGTGCTGAGCGTGACCTGGTAGCAAATCGACGGCGTCGCCATTTCTGGACCATCGCACCAGGCACCCACGCCGCCGAAAATCATAGCCGGCGCGCCGCTCTCAAACTGGTAGGCTCGCTCCGCGCGAAGCGTAGACAGCGCCAGTTGCGGGAACAGGTAAACCAAAGCCATGTTTCCGAAAAACGATACCGGCAGACACTCCATCTGGGCACAGGTCCGCGGACTTTCGCACATGGCAAACAATCCATCTTCCGGTCGGCACCACTTGCCAATTGGTTCTTCCGCGGCCGCCCACAAACCCACCTCGGCATAGCCGTGCAACGTGTTCGGCAACGCCTCGCGCAGCCATGGGGGTAGCTTGGTCTCGCTGTAAAACTCCTGTTGCCAGGACAATATCCGCCGCAGGAGACCCTCGTGTTGCTCCACGATCAATTCTGTGACCGCCAACGCATTTGGAAAACGCGTGCTGTACATGTGACGAAACGCCCGAGGCCCCTTCGCGGGATCGCCCGAACTCATCCAATGCGGGCTGTACCAGGCCAGCACGAAGCGAACCACGTCCTCCGCTCCCGGCTCCAGGCGAAAATCCACCGCCACCGTGGAACCCGGCTCTGTTTCTACCGTCGGGGGCAGACCGCTACCCAGCGCCGCCCATGCTTTGGCCCATTCCTCTGAATCCGGCTTGGGACGTTGTCTGACCTCAGGGGAGTGCCCCATGGCACCGCCCGTGTGAACTTTCCGGTTACCAATCACCCCCAGTACGTAGCTCGATCGGAGCGAGGTCACGTGTACTCCCTGCACTGGTGATGTAACGGTCTCGCGTCCAAACTTCCAACCCCAGGCTTCGTCGTAGCTTGGGCCAAAGAAACTGAAGCCCAGAGTCCCAGCTTGCGGCTCCGTACTGGTATTGCGCAGATGCACCTCAAACACTGCTGCCGGCGTGTTGGACGCCTCCGCATCCCCAGGAATTAAGGGCGACCACGCCCGCAGCCCCACCCCGACGGGCGCGTCGGTTTCATACTCCAGATCCGCCACCGGATAGTGCCCCCAATAGCGAATGTTCTTGGCCATCTTCACCCCGGGAAGTGCGAGATCAGGGAGGCGCGGCCTGTCGGCTGCGGCCCCGCTGCCTACCTCAGCGCTCTGCTGTCCCGTTGTCAGCACCCAGGGTTGCCCGTTGATGCTCAATCCCAAGAACGGCCAGTTCATCGCTCCCCGTCGAGGTGAGAAAGAATTAAAGATGCTGCATAGTCCGAACAGTCCGCTCGTATCCAGGTCCAGACAACCCGTGCTTATTCCTCCTAGCGGCAGCCCACAGGCCGCCGGATAGTCCTTGTCATGGATCACTCCGATGACCGGCGCGGAGAACCCGGCCGCAGCAAAGTCGACAAACTCGCCATGGGGAAGATCAGTCGGAAACAGGGGTTTGCCTGCTGCAGCCGTACTGGTGACGATTCGTTCTGCTCGGGCCAGAGACGACCATCCTCCCATCACCAACGCTCCTGCCGCTACGCCATCCTTCAAGATTTCGCGCCGGGTTAGCCGAAACTCGGCTTGCTTTCTTTCCTTCGACATTTCGGAATTCACCTCTCGAGGGGAGTGAACAGAGTGCCGAGCCACGAGGCCAGGCGTACGCGTTCTGGGCGCCATGCTCTCTCCTGATCCTGAGTGACTACCTAGAGCAGCTTCCGGGCGGGCTGGGTGATGAACTAAGTGATGGATCCTTGAGTCCAGCTGGATTTCCGGCTCGGATCACTTTGTTAGCGAGGCCACCGGGTTGAAGCAAAGAGGTAAAATCTCTGCCTTTCAGGGCCGCTGCGGCCATCCAGACTGACCAGTTGAACCAATAGTCCCAGCCATAGCTGACCTCCCCGGTATCGCCATATGCACTGCAGCAATTCACGCCATCCCACATGTATCCCCAACGGCAATAACCGAGCTCCAGGTTCTTGCGCAGCAGGTCTAACCCAAAATCCTTGTGTCCCTCATACATCGCAAGCACGGCGATCCAGATCACCTGCGTATTGGTGTAGAGATACTTCCCGGTAAGATAAGCGTTCGTGGTACCACTCCAAATGCTACCGTCTGGGTTCGCGTAAACAGGAGGCAAGCCGAATTTGCTGATCTTGCACACCTTGCTGCGCAGGACCGCAAACACTTTTTCAATGTTCTTCTTGGGGAAGACCCCGGGAACTCCACTAATCCGAGCGAAGTATTGGCCATCAAGTTGGGGTGAAAAGAACGCATCAAAATTCTTCCCGGTCTTCGGATCGGAGTAGACGAGATAGTGGTCTCCCTTCCATAAATGCTTCTCGAGCGCGTTCTTGCCCGCTTCCAGCATGGCTTGGAGTTTTTTCTCATATTCGGCATCGCCCATTTTCTGAGCCCATTCCATCATCATTTCTGTCGCCGCCAGCCGGTAGCCCCCTGCGTGAGCTTGATAACCATACATGTCACGGTCCTCGAACCACTCGAGACGATCCCCACCTTCGGCCGGCATGGCAATGATTTGCGAGATTCCCAAGGACGGATTTAGATTGAAATTGTGTTCGAGCATCCGTTTGGCGGACGCATAGAATTCGTTCACAACTCTATCGTCTCCCGTCGCTTTCCACTGCCAGTACAATTGCGCGATATAATTGCTGCCCATCATGACTTCCTGGTATCCGTAACCCAGTGGCGTTGCCACATCCATCCACAGCCCCAGGAGCTGGGGTAAGTCCCCATCGTCATTCTGTGCAGCCCGGAATGCCCTCAGACTTGAGAGCGCCAGATCGGGAAAGAACATCGAAAGCACGGGTCCCGCTATGGCCAGGTTGCTCAATGTGGACATGTGCGCACAAGCACGCGGCGCCTCGTTAAGAGCAAAAACTCCGTCCTCGGGTTTGCACCAATTGCCAATCGGAGGCTTCGCCTGCGCCCAGACACTGCAGGGAGCAAAATAGTAAAACGCGTTGATCAGAGTGTCGGCTAACCAACCCGGAAGTCCCGCTTCGCTGTACAGCACTGACTGCCAGGCCACTATCCGTTGCAACAGCGATCGATGATTCTGGGCAAGGGTGCGCGCTACTTCCCCAGCACTGCCAAACCGGGAGGCGTACATGTGAGTGAAGCGTTTTCCGGTGGTACCTGGAATCGTTCGCCCGAAATGCTGGGTCAAGATGGGCTGGCTACCTGTTCCCGGGTTACCAGTCCCCTCCCACTCAGGCGCATACCAAGCGAGAATTATCCGGATCACCTTTTCCTGGTCTGGCTCCAGACTGAAGGATATAGCCAACGAAGAGCCTCCGTCATCGGAGCCTTCTGAGATTGCCGGCAGGCCCTTCTCAATCTGGCGCCACTTCGACGCGTCGGTCCCGAGTTCGCCACCTGAGCGTACGTTCTTCTCGTCGATGGCTGCCAGAACGTAACTCATGCCCCATGCCTTTTCTTCCACCCAGGTTCCGGAAAGACCATCCGGTGCTGCACGCCGTTCAATTTGCGGCTTGGGAAGCATGGGTTCGTTGGATAGATTCGGCCAACCGATGACCTCATTCCGCGAGCGGTGCTTGTGAAAACCTGGGAAGCTGAAGGCCAGCGTGCCTGCTTGCCGCGCTTGAGTCGGGTTCATGAGGTGAACCTCAAACGCCGCACCAGGGATATTCGAGGTGTTGGAATCTCCGGGAACGAACGGAGCCCAGGCGCGCAAACCTATTTTTACCGGTGCACTCGTCTTGTACTTCATATCCACCATCGGGTAGTGACCCCAGTAGTCAATCGCTTCGGCATAATCCATATCCGAGGTCTCACTGAACGCCAAGGCGGGACCCGAAGAGGGCAAGTTGTTCATCGCATATGTTTTTGTTTGACTCGTTGCGAGTACATAAACATGGCCGGCGATGCCGATCCCCAGATAGGGCGTATTGAGAGGACCACCAGGTGGCGAGTAGTGATTGAAAATGGACGTGTAGCCGAGCGTGCCGGGACCATCCAGATACAGGCCTCCAGTATCAATGCCTCCTAAAGGAACGCCGGAGACCGGCCGGGATACAGGCCCAAGGTCATGTCCAAAGCCCCCCCGTGGCGGACGGATCTGATATATGATGCCGGTCGCCGGTACCGGAAAACCTGTTGCTCGAAATTTCTGCCATTCAAACGGAGTTAAATCGGAGGGGAACAGACGGCCGTACTCATTCGCGCTCGCTGTCTCGACGGCAGGTACGTCCGCGGCAGCGGATTCACTTCCAGGTTTCATCCATGCCAAACCGAGCGCGCCTGCACTCGACAGCAAAAAATCTCGACGTGAAGGCATTTAAACCTTCCCTTCGTTGCCTGGTTCGATTGAGCGCTTATCGTGCCGTACGAATCAGGGGACAGTATTGGCCATTGAGCCGAAGTGATGGAAGCAAGGTTTTCAAAGTCGGGCATCAGCGATCTAACGGGGGACCGCTAGCACGCGCAAGTCAAGTTCACCAAACGATGTGCTCTCGGGACACGAAACGGGTTACGTCGCGAAATGTCACTTGACCCCGGTACTGTGCCCGCAAGTAGAGTGCCCCGTTCTTGCCCGGGGGGTCTATGGAAATGACGGTGCTCCCTCTTAGTACTAGCGTGTAAGGCACACCTCCGATCGTTTCCTTGACGGTCCGCTCATCCATCGGAAACATAATGCCCACCTGATCTCCTTGATGAGATTTTCCGATGCTCAGAAAGCGACCTTCGCGACGCGGCTCTCGTGAAGTGCCGTTGATCTTGCATGTTATTTCCAGGCCGTCGTCTTTCACCCATTCCGGAACTCGCACGAGCACGTCTCGGCAGGACTCCCTGATTCGGATATCCACCCTTCCCTCGTACGGAATATAGCTGTGTACGTCCGCCCACGGGGATGCTCGATTGAGCAGAAGATTGACCCTTAGGTTTTCACCATCGTGCACGACCATGCGCTCCCAGACGTAGTAAAGGGCGCACGAGCAATTTCCGGTGCAGCAGTGCATGATTCCGGATTGCAGAGCCCATTCGTTTCCGCTCGCCCAGCCGGCGAAGGCTCCAATGTTTCTTTCCCCCACTCCTTCATCCGTCTCGTTGTATTCCAGCGGCCTTTTCTCCATCGTCCGTGCCATGGAGTATATCCAATCAGATTTCGTCAGTTGATTTTCGGCAAACTGATTTCGCACCCAACGATCGACATCATCCCAATAGTCGCCAGCACCCGCCACGGTCAGTTTCACGGCAAGAGAAATCATGTCCCCCACCTCGCAGCTCTCGCAGCTTGGGTACCTGTCTCCTCCGATGATGTACTCCGGGAAGAAGCCAACCAGTGACGACCCCTGGGTCTTGGCCCATTCAAATCCGGATCTCACGAACTCCATTTGCTCACGATCCTTCGCAGCCGTGGCGTAGTCGAGAAGATTGAGTAATCCCAGCGTGCGAGAGTGGAAATGCCCCCCCAACCGTACCTCGTCGACATCGTAGGACCTCTCCTTCATCCACTGCTTCTCCAGTGGAGAAAAAAGAAAGCGCCCTCCAGTGTCGTAACATTCAGAGGCCTTTCTTGTATATCTCACCAGTTTGGCGGCAAGCTGCCGGGCCGGCTCGTAACCAGTGACCTCGTAATACTTCGATAGGCCCTGAATTAGGCGAACATTGCCACCTTCGATGGCCTCTATTCCGGTTGGCATCACCGCATCTCCGCTGAACTTCGCGTTGACTTCGAAACCACCACTCGGAATGTAAGAGTAGTCCTCACGGTCGACGGCAAGCGCCCTCAGACGATGGATCATTTGCTCAATCGTTGCTTTCCACATCGGGTTGCCATCCCGCAAGAAGTAGACCGTCATGATCCTGATCAGTCGCGCGCACACCGACGACGTAGTAACCTCTTTGACTGACGGATCGTCTAGATTTGTTGTCGTCCCATCCGCCCTCCACACAGGCAGACTGAAGGACGGGCTTAAGCGGCCCCATGGGCGTCCTTCCAAAGGATTGTAAAAAAGGCCATCCGTTCCGACACACTGCAGCGCCACTTTCATCCACACAGGGTCAACATTGTCATTCAAGTGGCTGCCAGTAGCGACGCGGAGGAGGGGGACAGCCTCCATGAGTCCTTCCGCGACCAGGACCCAATCGTTGAAATCGTGGATCATCGCAGGAGGATTCCTGAAGAAATCGGCGAACCAATACACTTCATCGTCCAGTTTCGGATCAGAGATCGCCGTCATGGCGTGAATGGCGAGTTCTGCCCGGCTCGCGATGTCAAGAGTGTCGGGAATCCGATCTTGATAACTCAGGCCCTGATAAGCTGGAATCTCAAATGAGGGAATCTGCGTTCGGGGGTATCCAATCTTGAGGGTGCCGAGATTGGAGGCAGCCGGCCCGAACCGCCAGCAATATGCCGTTTCCACTGGCACAGCGGATGCTCCCAGAATCAGCACGGAGCGTGCAACGAACTCCCGCCTATCCATGCGCTATCTCCTCAAATGTTGATGGACCCCGTCGGGTTCGCTGCGCATCTGTTTCGGTTCATCACGCCATGCAAAAATCGCGCTGCCCCCACGTGAATGTAGTGGGGCGATTATGCAGCCTTCACCGTGGCGCGCCCTCATCTGAAAATCAAAAAACGTCTGATCCGCTAGAACGTCAGCCTCAATCCCAGTTGAATGGTCCTTGCGCCTTCGCCTTCGGACGTCTGGCTGGAGTGGATAACTCCGAAATCCGAAGTGTTAGCGATGTTTAGATCTGGGATGCCGAGGTTACCATGATTCAGAGCATTGACAGAAGTCGCT
>Ga0116223_10003639_pt1 | contig 13694 bp, 8 predicted proteins | sample Sb_taG_3_FD_90092 | JGI IMG/M metagenome (GOLD analysis project Ga0116223, IMG submission 90092) | Peat soil microbial communities from Weissenstadt, Germany - Sb_50d_a_PC metaG | ecosystem: Environmental > Terrestrial > Soil > Wetlands > Peat | place: Germany: Weissenstadt | collected 2010-09-21 | reverse complement strand
GGGAAGGGGCTAACATTGCGGTCCAGACCGCACTACTGGCGCCCAGTTGTCGAGGCCTAGGCCGTCGGGCTGAGTTTGTGAAGGCCGAAGTTGTGAAACCAATGCATCGCTTTTCCGACGCGGTTTTCTGGACTCGCATCACGATCACTGCTGGAACGGTCCGGCCGCGAACGAACCCTCCCCAACGCGGATCGAAGCAAAGCTTCGCCGCTCTTGCAATGTCCCTTTGTGCGATCCTGCTCGTGCTCTTTCTTTTCTCCAGCACGGTGGACGCACAATCAGAATCTGCACCAGCTGCACCTTCGCAGGATACGTCCACCACGCAGTCCCATCCTGATCAGACTGTGGCGGAAATTACTGCTCATGAAGAAGCGACCACTTTCAAAGTGAACGTCAAGTTGGTGCTGGTGCGTGTGGTTGTGCGCGATGCGCAAGGCCATGCCGTCGGGAATCTCAAGAAAGAAGACTTCGATCTGTTCGACAATCGCAAGCCGCAGGTGATCTCGCATTTTTCTGTGGAGCAGCCGGGAGCGCAAGCTGCCAAGGAACGGAATACCTCGGACGAGAACGGCAACGGAAAAGTGCCCTCAGTTCCCGAGCGCTACATCGCTTTTGTCTTTGATGACGTTCATTTAAACTTCGGCGATCTTGCGCAGGCGCGAACGGCCGCTGACCACCATCTGGCAACTTTGCTACCCACGGATCGCGCGGCGATCTTCTCGACCTCGGGCCAAACCACGCTTGATTTCACGGATGATCGCGCGAAGTTGCATGACACGCTGCTTCATCTTCAGCCTCGGCCGATCGCAGGGGCGGGCGTCGCCGACTGTCCCGACATCAGTTACTACGTGGCAGACCTGATCCAGAATAAAAACGATCAGCTGGCCGCGCAAGCCGCCATTTCGGATGCAATAGTGTGCCAAGGCCTGCCGACCAGAACGCCCCAGGAACAGGCGTCAGCGTTGCAGTCGGCGGAAGCGGCAGTGCGAGCCGTCTCCGGAATGCAGCTCGCGCTGGGAGAGCAACAAACCCGGATTGCGCTGTCGGTTCTGAAGGATGTGGTGCGCAGGATTTCAACCATGCCGGGCCAGAGAAGCGTGGTGGTTGTGTCCCCCGGGTTTCTTACGCTTGATCCTGAAATGTTCCAGGAGTTCACCGATATCATCGACCGCGCATTGCATTCCGAAGTGATGATTGGCGCTCTGGATGCGCGCGGTCTCTACACGGTGGTTCCTGGGGGCGATATTAGCAGGCCAAGCGCCAGCAGCCCGCTCTCGGCGAACGTCCAATTGCAGTATCAATCCGCCAGCGCTCTGGCGCAAGACGAGGTGTTGTCGGATTTGTCGTATGCAACCGGCGGGACTTTTTTTCATAACAACAACGACCTCGACGCCGGCTTCAAAAGCGTGGCCGCTACGCCGGAATATTTCTACACTTTAGGTTTCGCACCGCAGAATCTGAAACTCGACGGCAGCTATCATCATTTGAAAGTTTCGCTGAAGAATCCGGCAAAGCTGACTTTGCAAGCTCGCAACGGCTACTACGCTCCCAAGCACGCCGCAGACCCCGCGCAAGAGGCGAAGCAAGAGATCGAAGATGCGGTTTTTTCCCAGGAGGAAATGCACGATCTTCCCGTGGATCTGCATACCCAGTTCTTCAAGCCCAGCGATGACGAGGCCAAGCTCGCCGTGATGGCCCATGTCGACATAAAACACATCCACTATCGAAAGGTGGATGGCCGCAACACCAATGAACTGACCGTGGTTTCCGCGATCTTCGATCGGAATGGGGTTTTTGTTCAGGCAACGGAGAAAAGTCTCACCATGCGCTGGAAAGACGAAACGCTGGAGAACAAGCTCGGGCCGGGAATCACTTTGAAAACAAGCTTTGATGTGAAGCCGGGCAGCTATCTGGTTCGGCTGGTGGTAAGAGATAAGGAAGGGCAGTTGATGTCCGCGGAGAACGGAGCTATCGAAATCCCGTGATCTGTTAAGGAGAAGTTATGCAATCTCGCCGGATGATTCTCGTGATCGCAACCATCGGTGTTGCCATTTGCCAACTGGCGTCGCTTGCCCTGGCACAGGCTCAGCAGCCGGCTGTAGATGCATCCGCCGCAGGCACAACCACCATTCACGCCGAGAGTCGGCTGGTGCTGGTGGACACGGTCGTGACCGACAAGAAAGGTAACTACGTCCGCGATCTCACCGTTAAGGACTTTAAGGTTTGGGAAGACAACAAGGAACAATCCATCAAGAATTTCTCATTCGAAGACGACTCGGCATCGCCGGACAAGGCTCAGAAGCGATATATGGTCTTGTTCTTCGATAACTCGACCATGGACATGAGCGATCAGATGTACGCGCGGCAGGCGGCGGCTAAGTTCGTGGACGCGAACGCCGGTCCCAATCGTTTAATCGCCGTAGTTGATTTCGGCGGCTCGATTCACATTGCTCAAAATTTCACCTCCGATACCGATCGCCTGAAGAAAGTTGTGGCGGCAATGCAAGGGTCGTCGGTTTCGCCCAATGCGCCGGTGCAGGTTGCGTCGCTCGTGGCAGGGCCGCCTATGCCCTCTTACTTGAATAATGCGGAAGCCGACTTCGGAGCGCACAGCTTGTTGATGGCCCTGCGCAGCATGGCGAAAAGCCTTGGCCCCATACCTGGCCGTAAGACGCTGGTGCTGTTAACCTCGGGCTTTCCCATCACGCCGGAGCGTCAGTCGGAGTTGACCGCAGTGATTGCGGAATGCAATCGGTACAATGTCGCCGTCTACCCCTTGGACGTGCGCGGGCTGGTTGCTCCTATTGCTTTAGCATCGCCTCAAAGCCCGCGCCTGCATTCGCCGTTGCATTCTGTATCCGGACACGTGGCGTCCGCAACTCTTACCTACACCGGAACCGGGACTACGCTCTATCCGCTGAAACTCGCCTCCTTTGATCCCGGACAGCACGGCGGGGGTGGAGGTGGAGGGGGTGGGGGCGGACACGGTGGCGGAACGGGTGGCGGCGGTGGAACTGGCGGCGGGGGTGGTCATGGCGGCGGGACGGGTGGTGGCGGAACCGGTGGGGGCGGAACTCGCGGGCCCGCCGGTGGGACGGGTGTTGTAAGCCCCGGCCAAACGTATGGAGCTGCTCAATTCCCTCAACCCCGGCAAATCGTTCCCGACATTCCGAACGTCGCCGACAACCAACAAATCCTTTATGAACTGGCCCAGGGAACAGGTGGGTTCGTAATTGTCAATACCAACGATCTGCTGGGAGGCCTGCAAAAGATTGCGAATGATCAGGCTCAATATTACGTTCTCGGGTATACGCCCGCCGAATCAACGGAGGGAAGCTGTCACACGCTGCGCGTAAAAGTTGACCGCGGCGGAACCCAAGTCCGCGCCCGCAGTGGATACTGCAACGAGAGGCCAACAGACCTGCTTGCTGGAAACCCGATCGAGAAACGCCTGGAAAGCCGCGTAACCGGCGAGATGGCCGGTAATGTTTCCGCAGTCATGCAGGCGCCGTTCTTTTACACTTCGGCAAACACAGCCCGAGTGAACCTGACCATCGACATCCCTTCCAACGCGTTGAAGTTTGAAAAAGTGAAGGGGAAGGAGCATTCCGCCGTCAATGTGCTCGGCATCGCTTACAAACAGGACGCCACGATTGCGGCCAGGTTCAGCGATACCGTCAATCTCGATTTCGACGACAAAAAGCAATTGGAAGAATTCGAAAAACGGCCGTTCCACTACGAGAACCAGTTTGGCGTCGCTTCCGGTCAGTACGATCTGAAGGTGGTGTTCAGTTCGGGAAATGAAAGTTTCGGCAAGCTGCAACTGCCGCTGGTCATCGACCCGTACGATGGCAAGCAACTCAGCATGAGTGGAGTCGTGCTCAGCAATGACATGCAGCGGGTTTCCGACCTGTCTACGGGCCTCGACTCGGAATTACTCGCGGATCGGACGCCGCTGGTAGTACAAAACATGCGGCTGGTTCCGTCCGCCTCTAATCACTTCAAGAAAACCGACAATGCGGCGATTTATACCGAGATCTATGCCCCGGCGTTGGTCGGACCCAATCCTCCTCAGGTTGGAATTCAGCTTGTGATCTCCGATCGCAAAACCGGCGAGAAGAAAGTGGAGTTCAAAACCGTGCCTCCGCCTCAGGCTGGAAGCCCTGTAATTCCGGTTGGACTCAAGCTCCCGGTGGGCACGTTGGGGCCTGGATCTTTTCGCGCGGAGTTAGTGGCGCTCGACACCGTAGGAAACCACACCAAGCCTCGCACGGTCGACTTTGAAGTGGAGTGAGGCCCGTGTAGGCGCGGGCGTCATCGCCCGTGCAGGGTGTGTCATCGTTGGGAGCTTGGCTTGCCGCGTCTCACCCACGGCTGTAGCATAGAGACAGTCATTCTTCTTCAGCATTCATCTTGGAGGCTTTATGGCAACCGACGTCTTAACCGGGCCAACCATCATGGGTACGGCCACCCGAACCAAAGTTTATAAGAACTTTATCGATGGCGAATGGGTCGAAGCTTCGACCGGGCAGACTTTCGAGAACCGCAATCCCGCTGATACGCGCGACGTGGTTGGCATCTTTCAAAGGTCGGGCAAGGCGGATGTGGATGCCGCCATCGCAGCCGCGAAGCGCGCCTTCGCGAGATGGCGTCTGATACCCGCGCCACGTCGCGCTGAAATCATTTATCGCGCTGCTGAGATGCTATTCGAGCGCAAGGAAGATTTCGCCCGCGACATGACCCGCGAAATGGGCAAGATCCTGAAAGAAACCCGCGGCGATGTGCAGGAGGCCGTGGACACTGCCTATTACATGGCCGGCGAAGGCCGCCGCATGTTCGGTCCGACTACACCATCCGAACTGCCCAACAAGTTCGCCATGGCCGTGCGTCAGCCCATTGGGGTTTGCGGAATGATTACCCCGTGGAACTTTCCCATGGCGATTCCGTCGTGGAAACTTTTGCCTGCGCTAGTGTGCGGGAATACTTGCGTGATCAAGCCCGCGCAGGACACTCCGCTTTCAACTTTTAATCTGGTGCGTGTGCTTTACGACGCTGGGCTGCCGCGGGGTGTGGTGAACATTGTGACCGGCTTCGGGTCGGAGGTGGGCACGCCGATTACCGAACATGCCGACGTGAAAGCGATTTCGCTGACTGGTTCGAGCGCCGTGGGACGCATCGTGGGCACGACTGCGGCGAAGAGTTTCAAGCATTGCTCGCTCGAACTCGGCGGCAAGAATCCTATGATCGTGCTCGACGACGCCAACCTTGATCTCGCGATCGAAGGCGGGCTGTGGGGCGGCTTCGGAACTACGGGACAACGCTGCACTGCGACCAGCCGGATCATCGTTCAGAAAGGCATTTACGGCGAGTTCGTAGAGCAGTATGTCGAGCGCGCAAAATCGCTGAAGGTCGGCAACGGTTTAGATGAGGCTACCGAAATGGGTCCGGCAATCAATGAAAACCAACTCAAGACCGATCTCAGTTACGTGGACATTGGCAAAGCTGAAGGCGCTCGCCTGAAGTGTGGGGGCAATCGCCTCGACAAAGGCGTATATCAGAATGGATATTTCATGGAGCCGACCGTCTTCGTCGACGTCGATCGCAAGATGCGCATCGCGCAGGAAGAGATCTTTGGGCCGGTGGTTTCAATCCTCGCGTGCGACGATCTCGAAGATGCGATGGAAATCGCGAATGGCATCGACTACGGATTGTCTTCCGCTATCTACACCAAGGACGTGAACAAAGCTTTCGTGGCCATGCGCGACCTGCATGCTGGAATTACGTATATCAATGCGCCGACAATTGGCGCGGAAGTGCACTTGCCTTTTGGCGGAGTGAAGGCCACCGGCAATGGTCACCGCGAGGGCGGCTTGGGCGCGATCGACTTCTTCAGCGAGTGGAAGTCGATTTACGTGGATTATTCCGACCGCCTGCAGAAGGCGCAGATTGATCGAGCGGACTAAAGACTTTAGTCGCAGAGATTTTCACCACCGAGTCACAGAGCCACAGAGAAACCGAGAAGAAATTTGGCAGACTCGAGGCTCACCAGTGAAGTGCAGATCTCTGAGATAGTTTTTCCCCGGCGCACGGATTTCCGTCCCCGGTCTGGAGCCATTCATGCCTGTCACTCAAACCCGCGAAATTGCCGCCGCAACCCGGCTCGACAATGTTAAATATGCCATCCGTGACTTGGCTTCCGTTGCCAATGAGATTGTGGCGCAGGGCCATAAGGTTGTGCCGCTGAACATCGGCGATCCCAATGTTTTCGACTTCCGCACTCCTCCTCACCTGATTGAGGCGGTGCACCGGGCCATGCTCGACAACAAGAACGGCTATGCGCCGTCGCCGGGAATCAAGCCGGCGCTCGATGCAATTCGCGGCGAAGCGGCGCGCAAGGGAATCACCTCGGTGCAGGACGTTTTCGTCACCAACGGTGTCAGCGAAACGGTTGACACCTGCCTGACCGCGTTGCTCAATCCCGGAGACGATCTGCTTACGCCCTGCCCGGACTATCCGCTGTATTCTGCGTTGCTGACCAAGCTTGGTATTCGGCTCAACACCTATTATCTGAATGAAGAAGATGGTTGGCAGCCTGAACTCGACGACATTAAGAAGAAGATTACTCCGCGCACCCGCGGCATCGTGCTCATCAACCCCAATAATCCGACGGGGGCAGTCTGTACGCGCGCAATGCTCCTCCAGATTGCCGAGATTGCGCGGCAAAACAACCTGCTGATTTTTTCCGACGAAATTTACGACAAACTGATTCTGGACGATGGTCAAACAAAAGATGACGAACACATCTCCATCGCCGCCGTCGCGCCCGACGTGCCGGTAGTCACGTTTGGCGGACTCTCTAAGAATTACCTCGTCCCCGGTTGGCGTATCGGATGGGGCATCGTCAGCGGCGAAGCAGCTACCGTAAGAAACTACAACGAAGGCATTCAGCGGCTGTTGCGCGCCCGCTTGTGCGCCAATCATCCCGAGCAGTACGCCATCCCTGCTGCGCTCGAAGGCCCGCAGGATCACTTGATCGAAGTCCGCAGGAAGCTACGCAGCCGTCGCGATCTAACCGTGCAGTGGTGCAATTCGACGCCGCGCGTAAGTTGCGTTTCGCCGCGTGGCGCGTTCTACGCGTATCCCCGCATTGATATTCCGGAAGGCGATGATGTGTTTGTGAAAGAACTGATGTTGCAGAAGCACGTCATGGTCGTCCACGGCTCCGGCTTCGGGCAGAAACCCGGGACGCAACATTTTCGAATCGTGTTCTTGCCGGATGAGAAAACGCTATCGAGCGCATACGCAGCGATCGCGGAATTCATCAAAGGCAGATACCGGTAGCGCCGTCCCACCCTTTCCAGGTTCGACCTTTAGATCTCAAGGAAATCTTCGCCCTGTCTCCCCACTCTGATTAAGGAAGCGAGGTCGGAGCGAGCTGTAAGAGCTCCGACTTACTCGCGGGCTACAGGCGCACCCAAAGTGGCTGAGTTGTGCGGCGGCTGATGGCGAGCCATCTTGTGGTCCTTTGCGCTATTGATCAGGGTTGCAGTCAGGGCCGAGTTATAGACCGTCGAGGTAGCAGCGGGAATCGTGCTGTAACACAACAGCAGAAAAGCGTCACCCGCGCTCGCAAAAATGGAATCAGTCATACTTGCCTGTTGAACAACGCTTGCCCCAAGCTGAGCCCCCAGGCTGGAGCCACCTTGAGTGCCGCCACCACCTTCGAAAGACGTAGTGACGTAGCAGTAGGCAGCTTCGCCAACGCCGACATCCAGGAGCGCTGACGCGTTGACATAGTACGTCCCTGTAGTTTGAACCGCACTCGTTTGCAAGACTAAGGTTGGGGTGTTCGACGTTCCCAACGTACCGGTGCTGCCGCCGGAGGCGGAGTTGCCGACGGAAATCCCGGCCGGTCCCTGCGGTCCTGTCGGTCCGGTCGGTCCTTGTGGTCCAGTGGGTCCCTGCGGCCCAGCCGGTCCCTGGACTCCCTGTTTTCCTTGCGGTCCCTGAGGTCCGGTCGGTCCGGTCTGATCCCAGTGAATCTTGTGCTCTGTCGACTTGCAGGTCGTGGTCTTGGGTACGATTCTGATGGCACCGGTGGAATTGTTTACGCAGCCATAAAAGATCGGTGCTGACGGCGGCAACAGAGTCGCGTTCGCCGCTCCGGCCGGACGCTGGGCAGCCATGGGCAGAACACAGCAGGCGAGCAGGAAAAACGCACATACACAAGCACTGATACGGAACATAGATCCTCCTTAATCGGAACACAAAGGGAGGCTTCTCGCGACTATCTGCGGCTTGCTATGCGGCGAGTGAACCCGACTGCGGCTCCATATTGTGCGACCGGTACGCCTAGTCTCGTGTCCCCTGCGAAACGGCCCAGAGTATGATAAGCGCAGCGACCGCTGGCTTAAAAGAAAAATCTCCAACCCCGCCGTCCTCAGGAGGAAAGCGAGGTTGGAGCCAGGTGAGCCGAAGAAACTCCGACGTTACTTCTTGAGGGCTTTCGGCCCATTTATAACGTCTGAGGACTGCAAGCGCGAATGCGTGGACTTCTTGTCGAACGCGCTATCGATCAAGACCCCAGTGAGGGCCGAGTTATAGACGTACGAGGAGTTGTTGTTGGTGGCGCTATAGCACCACATCTCCAGGTAGTCGCCCGCGCTAGCGAACATCGAGTTGGTCATACTGGCCTGTTGGAAACCCCCGGTGTTGGATCCGCCTTGCGTGCCGCCGCCGCCCTCGCTCGCCGTAGTGAGATAACAGTAGACCCCGTCGCCGCTTGCAACGTCTAGGAGCGCTGAACCCGTGACGTAATATACGCCCGACTCCTCTACAAACGTGGCCAAGATTAAGCTGGCGGACGAGCCCAACCCGCCAGAAGAGCCTGCGGAAGTAGAGTTGCCGACGGAAACCCCATCCGGTCCTTGTGGCCCTTGTGGCCCTTGTGGGCCTTGTGGTCCCTGGGGTCCTTGTGGACCTTGAGGTCCTTGAGGTCCCTGTTTTCCTTGCGGCCCCTGGGGTCCCTGAGGTCCGGTCGGTCCGGTCTGATCCCAGTGAATCTTGTGCTCTGTCGACTTGCAAGAGGTGGTCTTGGATACGATTCTGATGGCACCGGTGGAATTGTTTACGCAGCCGTAATAAATCGTTGCTGACGGCGGCAACAGGGTCGCGTTAGCCGCTCCTGCCGGAGGCTGGGCAGCCATGGGCAGAACACAGCAGGCAAGCAGAAAGAACGCACATACACAAGCACTGATACGGAACATAGATTCTCCTTTTTGATTTGCTACTTTTTTGAATTTACAGACCTGGTAACGAAGGGAGAGATTTATAGGGCAATGGCCGCACACCAGACAGAAAATTGCTCTCTGATCCGCTAGCTATTACCTGTCGCGCATGCTTGAACCATGCCCTTACTCGTACCCCAAAACAGCAGAGGTGCAGTACCTTCGCCGATTCGGAATGACGGCCCTGGGACCGAAGACCTAGGGCCGTATCGTGTCCGGAAACCAAGCCTCTCCCCCGAGGGCCTCGTTTCTCGGAAAACTGAATGCTTAACTACCTCTTGGCGCGTGCTCGCCGGAGCTATGCGAGCAGTGCATCCAAACAAAGAACTGCTTTCGATCACTCGCCCCTACTTTCGTGTACATAGTGTTGCCGGCCCTAAATTCGTTTCAGTCGTTGTGCGTCGATGTTCGTTAACTCGGTTCGTTAACTCGATCGGATCATGGGTGCGTGACTGAAACGTTCATTCGCATCCCCAGCATCGGAATCAGAATTCTCTGTACCGCGGACGCCGACTCAAACCTCCATATCTCTTGAAGCGTGAAATCTTGGAAGAAAGGGTCAGGACCGCAATGAAAACATCGAAGAACTGAGAACCCGAATACAAATGTCCTGGAAGTTAGCTGTATGTCGGGAATGCTCTGTTCTCCGCGTGCGAACTCTCGCCTATTTCGCGTGACACAAGCAATGCTCTGCTAATAAATTGCAGGTGAATCATGGGTGAGTCGCAAAGTCACTGAAAACAAGGCGAATACATTTCTAGTGCTGCGGTTTCGTTGGAGCGATGGTACAATCCCCCAAGTCAAAAGCCCCACTCCGCGGGGGCCTGCCATGGAGATGTCCCCCTTGATCTTCCGTTTTGGACCGTTTGAGACAAGGACACAGGCCCAGGAATTGTCCAAGAATGGGACAAAGGTCAGGCTTCGCGGCCAACCCTTCTCCATACTCGAATTGCTACTTAGTCGCGCTGGCGAAGTGGTGACCCGGGAGGAAATCCGGCAGAAGCTTTGGCCCGCTGACACGTTCGTCGACTTCGAACACGGGCTCAACACCTCCGTCAAGAAACTGCGGCAAGCGCTCTGTGATTCCGCCACGGAACCTCGTTATGTAGAGACCTTGCCACGACTGGGATACCGCTTCATCGCCCCAGTTGAAGCGATTGCCGAACCCGGACCAAGGAAGCCTGCCGTCGAGGTTAGCGAGACGACTCCCCAGATTGTTACCGCCCCCGAACCGGAAACGCCGGTACGGCCTCTGCGACCGCTTGCCTGGTCTGTGTTCCTGGTACCAGCTATCGTTTTGCTGGCTTGCGTTGGTCTGGCTTTCAATGTGGCGGGAACCCGGGACCGCTTCTCCGCTTTATTTCGTTCAACCAGGAATGCGTCCGTGGCGGTTGCATCCGCTCCCAAACTGCGCTCGATCGCGGTTCTGCCGCTGCAGAATCTTTCCAACGATCCAGCCGAAGACTATTTCGCCGACGGCATGACCGATGAGCTGACGACGGATCTCGCCCAGTTCGGAAGCCTGCGGGTAATTTCTCGGACCTCCTCCATACACTACAAGGGCGCAAGCAAGACCGCCCCGGAGATTGGCCGCGAACTCGGCGTGGATACGCTGATCGAAGGAACAGTCCAACGGGTGGGAAACCGGGTCAGGATTCGGGTGCAGTTGATCGACTCGGCCAGCGATCGTCATCTGTGGGCAAGAAGTTACGATCATGAACTTAAAGATGTGTTGGTGCTGCAAAGCTCAGCTGCCCGTGACATTGCAGAAGAAGTCCAGGGGAAGGTAAGCGCATCAGATGGGGACGTCCCACCAGTCGATCAGCACCCGGTTAACCCCAGCGCGTACGAGGACTATCTTAAGGGCCGTTATTTCTGGAATAAGCGGTCTGAGGAAGGACTCAAGAAAAGCATCGACTACTTCGAGCAGGCCATTTCTAGGGATCCGAAGTTCGCGGCCGCCTATGCCGCCCTGGCTGACAGTTACTCCATCCTCGGCTCAGATGTTTTGCCTGCCCGCGTGGCGAGTTCAAAAGCCCACGCTGCCGCCAGCAAGGCACTGGAATTGGACCCTACAATCGCAGAAGGCCACGCCGAGCTGGCACTGCTGGACTTTTATTACGAGTGGAACTGGACACAATCGGAGCAGGAGTTTCGACGCGCCATTGAGCTGAATCCAAATTACGCAACTGCCCACCAATGGTACAGCTATTACCTGTCGGCAATGGGACGTTTCCCGGAAGCCGTGGAAGAGGCAACACGAGCGCAGCAGATCGACCCTCTATCGCTGTCGATCAACACGACTCTGGCTGGACGCTATCGCGACGTGGGCGATTATTCGCGTGCCATTGACCTGAGCCAGCGAACGCTCGAAATGGACCCAGACTTTGTGCCCGCGCACATCGCGCTGGGCTCGGTATACGAAAACCAAGGAATCTGGCCGCAGGCCATCAGCGAATACCAGAAGGCCGTTGACCTTTCCCAGAACAACCCTGCAGCGCTGGCGGCCCTGGGAACGGCATACGGATATGCGGGGAATCAAGACGAAGCGCGTAAAGTGATGGCCAGATTGCGGGACGCATCCAAGCGCCATTACGTTTCCGCTTTCGATATGGCAACTGTTTTTGCCGGCCTCGGCGACCATGACAGCGCGCTTCACTGGCTGGAGAAAGCTTACGCCGAGCGCGAAAGTCAAATGGCGTTTCTGAATGTCGCCCATCGGCTGGACTCCTTGCGCTCGGACCCACGCTTTGCGGACCTGCTACACCGCATGGGGTTGAACGCCCACGCCCCCAGTTAATCGAGCCGCCTTGACGCGCTTGGTCTTTGTCGCAAAATCTGCTTAAATCGCATCACAGCCAGAAAAGACCAACGTGATCGACATCCACTGCCACATTCTCGCCGAGGTGGACGACGGCCCCAAATCGTGGGACGTGGCGGAAGAGATGTGCCGCATGGCGGTTGCGGATGGTATCGAACACATTGTCGCCACTCCCCACGCAAACGACCGCTATGCTTACGACCGCGAGTTCCTCAGTCGTGTGCTCGACTATCTGCGGCAGCGGATTGGCCAGGCTCCGCGCCTCAGCCTGGGCTGCGACTTCCATCTTTCGTACGAAAACCTGCAGGACGTGATGCTGTTTCCCGATCGCTATACCATTGAAGGCAGCCGCTACTTGCTGGCGGAATTAAGTAACTACAGCGTTCCAGTTCAAATTGAAGAGCACTTCAGCAAGCTCATTGAAAAAGGACTCACGCCCGTGATCACGCATCCGGAACGCAATCCGATTATGCAGAAGACCCCGCAGCGCATCCTGCAGTGGGTGGAACTTGGCTGCGTAATCCAAGTGACCGGGTCGGCATTCACCGGACGTTGGGGTGAGGCGGCGTGGCAAACCGCGCAATGGCTGCTCAAGCGGGACGCGGTCCATGTGCTGGCTTCCGATGGCCATGACACAAAGAATCGTCCTCCGGTGCTTTCTGCGGCGCGCGACGCAGCCGCGGAAATCTGCGGGAAAGAAATTGCGTTGGCACTAGTCGATGGCAACCCGCGCGCAATCGTCAGCGGACAACCGTTGCCGTATTTTCCTAATCCAGTGATGAAGAGTTAGCTGCAAACGCTCGCCACGGATTTCACAGATCGTCACGGATTAAGAAAAAGAAGAGGTATCTGCGCAGATCCGTGGCTGGCTTTCGACCTATTGTTTGCCCGGAGCGGGTGCGCTGGCGGGAGTCGAGGCGGGCTGGCTGGTCATTGCGCTCTCCGGATTCAGAAGATGATCATGATCTGGTCCCAATCCCAGTTTGATCAGGGCGCGCGCATCGGGCGTGGTTTTGGACTGCCAATTGTTGTCTGCCTGATAGCGCTGCATCGCCTGTTGCGTCGCGTCGTTCCACACGCCGGTAGGTTTCCCTGTCAGGTAGTGCTCGCGAATCAGGGCTTCCTGGATTTCCAACGTGCGCTTCGGGTCGATCTTCTGTTGTCCACGAACGCGGCGCTTGGAGGCGGATTTCCGCGTCGTCTTCTTGCTCTTGCTGGCGGTTGAGTGCGCGGGCGAAGTGCTGCTAGATTTCGAACTGGTCGCGGGAGACGGAGACTGCACTGCGGCCGGCGGCCCGGCTGTTTGGCTGTCTTGCGCGGGCGAGAGTGCGGCCGCGAGAAGCGCGACGCAACTGATCGCCAACAACCTTGTCATCCCAAAACCACGAAAACGCAAAAATTAGCCTCGCAAACCGAAACCGGCACTGAGTAATGATCCCCGATCAGGGGCGCTCAGTGCCAGTCTCATAGTTTGTAGCCAGTTACGGAAGTGTACCGGCCAGGAAGATGGTGCCGTCCTGACGGCCCGAGCCCCGTTGACGGACCAGGAACACGACGTCCTGTCCGCTCTTCAGGGCGGAAGAGAT
>Ga0116223_10003628_pt1 | contig 13726 bp, 8 predicted proteins | sample Sb_taG_3_FD_90092 | JGI IMG/M metagenome (GOLD analysis project Ga0116223, IMG submission 90092) | Peat soil microbial communities from Weissenstadt, Germany - Sb_50d_a_PC metaG | ecosystem: Environmental > Terrestrial > Soil > Wetlands > Peat | place: Germany: Weissenstadt | collected 2010-09-21 | reverse complement strand
GTTCCGCGTTTCCTCGAATTCGTCGATGAATTGCCGGCAACCGAGAGCGGCAAGGTGCAAAAATATAAACTGCGCGATCGCGGCGTGTCCGCTCGGACCTGGGATCGCCAAGCTGCCGGCCGAGGCCGCAGCAATAGCCGCGGTTGAAGCAATAAAAATGGCGCGGCCACCTAAAAACGCGACGCATTTGCGCAGCGGACAGATCGGAAAATTAGGTTATAATGTCTCATCCGCGGCGACGGCAGTTCGGGCAAGCGGCAACCGACCGGCTTCACGCGACGTGAGGGGACACACCATGACGTTCAAGCTACAACGAAGGGCGTTCTTGCAATTGGCCCTGGGGACTGCCGCAACTATCGGCGGCCCCATGCGGATTTCGTCTGCCGCCACAAACGACGCGGTGACGATCGGATGGCCGAACGACGTTCCCTCATGGGATCCCAACCAGCGCTTCACGCCGGATGCGCAGCCGATCTTCAAGGCGGTTTACGACCAGCCGCTCGATCAGGATCCGCAGCTCAAATTGATTCCACATCTGATCAAGACCTGGAACCTCGCTGCAGATGGCTTGAGCATGGCGGTCGAGTTGCGCAACGACGTGACGTTTCACAACGGCGAAAAGATGACGACCGACGACTTCCGCTACACTTTCTTCGAGCGCATCAAGTCCGGCATCAAGCTCGACACCGCGAATTCCTGGAAGAAGGTGCAGGATATCGTCATTGAATCGCCGACCAAGGCGACGATGAAATTCGATTCGCCAGCGCCGACAGCTCCGCAATGGATGGCATTCCTCGGCAGTTATGTCGTGCCGAAAAAATACATCGAAAGCCAGGGTGTCGACAACTTCCTCAAAAATCCGGTCGGCACCGGACCCTACAAGCTCGCCGAATATGAGTTGAACTCGCGTATCGTGCTGGAACGCTACGACAATTATTGGGGGCCGAAGCCCAAAGTCGCTCGCGTCACCATCGAGATCATCAAGGATCCGTCGGCGCGGGTGGCGGCAATCCAATCCGGCCAGGTCGATTGCACGCTCAATGTTCCGGTCCGCGAGGTGCAGCGCTTCGAAAAGGAGGCCGGTTTTGCCGCCGAACTCAATCCGATCACGCGCGTCATCCTGCTGCAAGTGCGCGCCGACCTCGCGTTTGCCGATCAGAACGTCCGGCTTGCGGCCCATCACGCCATCGACAAGGCGGCGCTCTCGAAGGCGTTCTATGGCGGCGCCGCGGTGCCGTTGTCGGTGGTGGCGACTCCCGGCACACCGGCCTATCTCCCCGACTTCACGTTCAAATACGATCCCGCGCTGGCCAAAGAGCTGCTGGCCAAATCGAACTTCAGTCCGACAAATCCGGTGAAGATCGGCCTTGCCGCGACCAACGGTCAATTCCCAAGCGATTACGATATCGCCCGCGCTATCGTGGAGATGTGGAAGCGCGTCGGCATCGACGCCGACTTGCAGGTGATCGAATACGCCAAATATTTCGAGCTCAATCGCGCCAGCAAATTGCCGGAAGCGACGCTGTACAGCTGGGACAACGCCACCGGCGATCCCGAAATCTTCGCTGGCTATCTTTTGAATCCGAAAATGCCGTTTTCGGCCTGGAAAGACGACGCGGTCGGGGGCAAGGTGCTTAAGCTGTTCAACGTTGCCGACTACGACGCCAGGATTGTTGGCTACCGCGAACTTAACCGTTTTGTGGTCGAGGACGGGGCGACTATCCCGTTGCTGCAAAGTTTGCTGACGGTCGTGCGCAAGCGTAATTTGAAATACACGAAATACGGCAACGGTTGGCTGCTCCCACAAACGCTGCAATGGAGCTAACGTGCGGCACGGCTATGCTGTGGAAATTTTAGTTTGAGCATGATCTTATCGGAAAGGCGGCTTTTGCCTCGGTCAAGTTCGGGGCGAGCTATTTTCAGGATTATGCTTTAAACGCAGCGCAATGATCGCAACCGTCGTTCAGCTGATCACGCGCCGGCTACTCGCGGCGATTCCTATTCTGCTGGTCGTCTCGGCGCTGCTGTTCGGTGTGTTGCGGTTGCTTCCGATCGACCCGGCGGCGATGTCGCTGCCGCCGACCGCGACCATCGCCGAGGTCGAGGCCAAGCGCCGTGAGATGGGGCTCGATCGGTCGCTGCCGGAGCAATACCTGATCTGGCTGCGCGACGCGCTGCACGGCGACTTCGGCCGCTCTATCGCCCTTCGCCGCGACGCCGGCTCGCTGGTGGCCGCCACTTTGCCGGCCACCATCGAGCTTGCCGTGGCAGCAATGGCGATTGCCGCGCTCTTGGGCGTCGGTGGCGGGCTGTTGATGTTCCATCTGCGCGGCACGCTGTTCGAGGCGGTCGCCGACTTCGCCTCGATCCTGCTGTTATCGATCCCAGAATTTCTCTGGGGTCTGATCCTGTTGTTTGTGTTCGGCGTGGCGCTGCAGCTTTTGCCCTTTACCGGCGAGGTCGCGCCGGGACTACCGCTGCCGCATATTACCGGATTCTTGTTGCTCGATGCGCTGTTGGTCGGACGCTTCGATGTTTTTTTGAGCGCGTGCCAGCACCTGATTCTGCCTGCATTCGCGCTTGGGCTTGCGTTCTCACCGACCATCATGCGGGTTTTGCGTTCGAGCCTGTTCGACGTCTATCACGAGGATTACATTCAGCAGGCGCGGCTGCGCGGCCTCTCCGAGGGGAAGATCCTGCTCGGCCACGCGCTGAAAAACGCGTCGCTGCCGACGCTGACGCTGGCCGGCGTTCAGTTCGGAATCCTGTTCAGCGGCACGCTGCTCGTCGAAGTGATCTATTCCTATCCCGGCATGGGCAATTTAATGGTCGATGCGGTCCGCAATGCCGATCTTCCACTCATCCAGGCCATTGCGCTCACTTATTGCATTGTCGTGCTCATGATCAATACGGCGGTCGATGGTCTCTATGTCGTATTGAATCCGAAATTGCGGGTGCGCTGATGGCCGGTCCTCTGTTCCGTTCGCTGCGTTCGATGCGGGTTCTGATTGCGCTCGGCATGATCCTCTGCATCGCCGGCTGTGCGATCTTTGCCGGCTGGATCGCGCCGCACGATCCCGGGGACCAAAATCTGCTCTCGATTCTCACGCCGCCGGCATGGGTCGAGGGCGGCGATCCGAGCTACCCGCTGGGCACCGACAGCCTCGGCCGCGACGTAATGTCCCGCCTGATTTACGGCGCCCGCACCGCGATGCTGGTCGCGTTTTTCGCTTCCATCGGCGCCATGATCATCGGCTCGATCCTGGCGCATATCTCGGGTTATTTCGGCGGTGCGATTGATTGGATCATCGGCCGCCTAGTCGACGTGTGGATGTCGTTTCCACCGGTCATCCTTTCGCTCATCTTGATGGTCGGGCTCGGCGTCGGCCTCGGCAAGGTCATCCTCGCCATCGTTCTCGTCGATTGGACGCGGTTCTGCCGCGTTCTCCGCAGCGAGGTGCTGATCGTGACGCGCAACGATTACGTCGCCGCGGCCCGCCTTTTGGGCTTTACGCATTGGCAGACCATCGTGAGGGAGGTGCTTCCGGCAACGCTGCCGCTTTTGATTACGCTGGTCAGCCTGGAAATGGCGATCGCAGTCGTGGTCGAGGCGATCTTGTCCTTTGTCGGGCTTGGCGTCGGCGCCGATCAGCCGGCATGGGGCCAGATGATCGCGGATGCGAGACAATACGTCTATCAATCGCCGTGGAATTTGCTGCTGCCGATCGCGGCGATCTTCCTGACCGTCGCGGCGTTTAATCTGCTGGGCGACGGACTGCGGCGCACGCTCGACGTGCGGCTCGCCGAAACCGGGCGCTAAAACCATGCTCGCCTTGCAGGCCAAGGGCCTTACGGTGACCGCCCGCATCGACGGCGACGATGTACCCGCGATCCGCGCCTTGTCGTTCGACCTCGCGCCCGGAAAAATTCTCGGTCTGGTTGGGGAGTCCGGCGCCGGCAAGTCGATGGTCGGGCGCTCCATTGCGCAGCTTCTTCCGGCCGGCTTCATGATCGCTGCGGGATCCTTGCTGTTCGAGGGCGAGGACCTGGTGCGCATGGCGCCGGCGCGGCGGCGTGGCTTGCTCGGCCGGGCGATCGCCTTCATTCCGCAGGCGCCGATGACCGCGCTCAATCCGGTGCGCACGATCGGCGCGCAATTCGACGAGCATTTGGCGCGGTTTGGCGAAGCTGGCCGCAAGCAGCGGCGCGAGCGGGCGCTCGCCATGCTCGCTGCGGCAAGGCTGCCGCAGGCGGGCGATTTGCTTGGGCAATATCCCCATCAATTGTCCGGCGGCATGTGCCAACGCGTGCTGATCGCGTTTGCCTTTGCCAGCAACCCGCGCCTCGTTATCGCCGACGAGCCGACCACCGCGCTCGACGTCACCATGCATCCGCAAATTCTCCGGCTGATCGCCGAGATGCAGCGCCGTCACGGCACCGCGGTCATTTTTATCACCCACGATCTGCGCCTTGCTGCCCAACTGTGCGACGACGTGATCGTGATGTATGCCGGCCGAGCGGTCGAAAGCGGTCCTGCGCGCGCGGTGCTGTCGAAGCCCGCGCATCCCTATACGCGCTGCCTGCAGCTTGCCAATCCATCGCTGCGCTCCGAGCGGCGCGCGCTTTACGTCATGCCGGAACAGATGCCGAGCTTGCGCCAGTTACGGCAGATGCTGGGCTGTCATTTCGCGCCGCGCTGTCCGCTGGCCGCAGAGGATTGCCGCCGTAGCGAACCGCCGCAGATTGAGATTGCGGCGGGCCGCAGCGTCGCCTGCATCCGTGCCGCCGCAACGCCTGGCATCGCGACGACGCGGCGGGCTACAGCAGTGCCGGATAGTTCCGGGCGGCCCGTGCTGCAGGTCGAAAAACTAGCGAAGCACTATGCCATCGACCGCGGGCTCTTCACGAATGCCCGCACTTTCGCCGCCGTGAAGGAGGCCTCATTCAACATTGCCGAAAACGAGTTTGTCGCTCTGGTGGGCGAAAGCGGCAGCGGCAAGAGCACCATTGCCAAACTGCTGGTCGGCCTCGAACAGCCATCGGGTGGACGGATTCTGCTCAACGGCGAGGACCTGACCGACCCTTCGATGCGCCGCGGTGCGCTTCGCGCGCTGAGCTTGCAGATGGTGTTCCAGGACCCGCAATCGGCGCTCAATCCACGGCGGCGCGTGACGAACATTGTCACCCAGGCGATGGAGGCTGGCAGCCGGCATGCCAGTTGGGAAGAGCGGCAGAGGCGGACCAGCGAGTTGCTGGCTGAGGTCGGCTTGTCGGCGGATTTTGCCGCGCGCTTGCCCGGGCAATTGTCCGGCGGGCAGCGTCAGCGCGTCAACATCGCGCGCGCGCTTTGCAGCATTCCGAAAATCCTGATTGCCGACGAGATCGTGTCGGGGCTCGACGTCTCGATCCAGGCCCAGCTCCTCAATCTTTTGGCGCGGCTGCGCGCCGAGCTCGGCTTCGCCATGCTGTTTATTTCCCACGACCTCTCGGTGGTGGCCGATTTATGCAAAAACGTACTGGTGATGTATCGCGGCGAGATCGTCGACCAGGTACCGAAAGAGGCGGTCTTCGCCGATCCGCAGCATGCTCACACGCGAGCGCTGCTGTCGTCGGTGCCGCCGGATGAGCCCGAGGCGGCGTGGACGTTGCGCACGCGAAACGTGAGCTAGGCTAAGCGGCGGAGGCAGCCGCCTCCTTGCTGCGAAGTAGCGCGAGCAGTTCGGCCTCGCAGGCCTTGGCGCCTTCGACGTTGCGCGTCTTGACATGGCCGAAGCCGCGAATTTTAGCCGGCAGCGACGAAATTTCCACGCAGAGCGAATGATTGCCGGGATTAAGCGATGCCGCGAGCTCACGAACGATCGCTTCGTAATCCGCAATCAATCGCCGTTCCATGCGGCGGTCCCGCGTATAACCGAAAATATCGAATGCCGTGCCGCGCAATGGCCGAAGCAGCGCCAAGAGCTTGAAGACATGGCGCATCCACGGCCCAAAGACGCGCTTGCGCGGCTCGCCGGTCACGGCATCGCGCGACGCCAATAGCGGCGACGCCAGATGATATTCCAAGGTGAAGTCGCCCTCGAATTGCCGCTTTAGTTTTTTGAAAAACTCACCGTCGCTGTAGAGTCGCGCCACCTCATATTCGTCCTTGTAGGCCATCAGCGTAAAAAGGTTGCGCGCAACCGCCTCGGCAAAGCCGGAGAAGCCGCGAGCGCGACTTGTTTCGGCAGTTTTGATCGCCGCGACCGCGTCGCGGTAGCGTTTAGCATAGGCCGTATCTTGATACACGGTGAGAAACGCGGCGCGGTGGTCGATCAGAGCGTCGAGGCTCTGCAAGTCAACCGCATCGTCGTGGAGCGCATTGCGCACAAGCGCCTCGACCTGCGCGCGATTGTTGGCGGCAAGCCGTCCGAAGGCAAAGCTCCGCTTGTTGTTCTCGATCGCGACGCCGTTCAGCTCTATGGCACGCTCGATGGCGCCGAGACCGAGCGGCACGAATCCTTTCTGAAAGGCATAGCCGAGCATGAACAGATTTGAAGCGATCGAATCGCCCATCAAGGCCGATGTGAGGCCGGTGCCGTCGATCAGGTCGGTTCCGCCCTCGCCGGTCGCCGTCTTGATCGCTTGCAGCATCGTCGCCGTGTTGAAGTCGACGTCCGGATCGAAAATAAACGCGGGCGTCGGCTGCATGTGGCTGTTGACCACCGCTTTCGTGATACCGGTTTGGACCCGTACCAGCGCAGCCGGTGTCGCCGCCACGACGAGATCGCAACCAAGCAGCAAATTGGCGCCGCCGGAGGCAATCCGCACCGCGTGAAGCTCCTCCGGATGTGGCGCGAGCCGGATGTGGCTTGTGACTGCGCCGTTCTTCTGAGCAAGGCCACTGATGTCGAGGACGGTGACACCCTTGCCTTCAAGATGCGCCGCCATGCCCAGGAGAGCACCGAGCGTGAGGACGCCGGTGCCGCCGATACCGGTGATGAGGATGCCGTAGGGCCGGTCGAGCAGCGGAAGTTTCGGCGCCCGCAGCTTGGCAAACAGGTTGTCGGCTGCCGTGTGCCCGCCGAGTTTGCGCGGCGTTGCGCCGTGAATCGTCACGAAGCTTGGGCAAAAGCCCTTAAGGCAAGAGAAATCTTTGTTGCAATTGGACTGATCGATCCACCGCTTGCGGCCGAGTGGGGTCTCGAACGGCTGTACTGAGATGCAATTCGATTTGTCCGAACAGTCGCCACAGCCCTCGCAGACCTCATCGTTAATGAAGACGCGCTCGGGCGGATCGGGATAAAGCCTGCGCTTGCGGCGGCGGCGCTTCTCGGCCGCGCAAGTCTGATCGTAAATCAGGACGGTAAGGCCAGGAGTCACGCGCAGCTCACGCTGCACGGCGTCAAGCTCATCGCGGTGCCTTATATCGGTTCCATTGGGAAAGCCGGCATTCGCCGGATACTTATCCGGCTCGTCAGTGACGACGACAATGCGTCGTGCGCCTTCGGCCAAAACTTGGCGCGCGATCTGCGGCACGGTGAGCGCACCTTCGACCGGTTGGCCGCCGGTCATCGCCACGGCATCGTTGTAAAGAATCTTATAAGTGATGTTGACGCCCGCCGCGGCGGCAGCGCGGATCGCCAGTAAGCCGCTGTGAGAGTAGGTGCCGTCACCGAGGTTCTGGAAGACGTGATTCTCCACAGTGAACGGCGCTTGTCCGATCCAGTTAACCCCTTCACCGCCCATTTGGGTCATCGTCGCGGTTTCGCGGCCGGGCATGAACAGCGCCATGCTGTGACAGCCGATGCCAGCCATGGCACGGCTGCCCTTAGGCACGCGCGTCGAGGTGTTGTGCGGACAGCCGGAGCAGAAAAACGGAACTCGCGCGATTTTTGCAGCCGGTGCCGCGAGCGCCGGCTCGAAGGACTCGAGCCGCGCCAGGCGCTCATCGAATTGCGTCGTGACCCCCAAGCGCTTCAACCGCGCGACGACCGCACGCGCCACCATTGTCGGCGTCAATTCACCGATGCTTGGCAAGAGTGCCGCGCCGCTCTCGTCGGTCTTGCCGACGACGCTCGGCCGACGCGAGGCATCGATGTTGTAGAGGAGCCGTACCAGTTGGTCTTCGACAAAGCTGCGTTTTTCTTCGACCACAAGAACGTCTTTGAGGTTCGTCGCGAAGCGTAGCGCGCCCTCGGACTCGATCGGCCAGGTAAGTCCGATCTTGTAAACGCGGATGCCGAGATCCGCGGCAAGTTCTTCGGTGATGCCAAGCTCCGCGAGCGCTTGCCGAAGATCGAGATATCCTTTCCCGGTCGCAACGATACCCAAGCGCGGCTGCGGCGAATTGATCACCGTCCGATCGATCGCATTGGCTCGCGCAAAGGCGCGGACGGCCGCGAGCTTCGGTCCAAGCAGCCGGCGCTCCTGTTCCAGGCCATAGTCCATTCCCTGACGCGGCCAGCGGATATGCAAACCGCCCGGCGGTGTTTCGAAATCTTTCGGTATGGATACCTGGACGCGCTCTGGATCCCCGTCGACCGCGGCCGAACTGTCGACGGCCTCGCTCACCGCCTTAAATCCGATCCAGCATCCGCAAAAGCGCGACAGCGCGAATCCCAGCAGTCCGAAATCGAGATAATCCTGCACCGTCGCCGGATTGAGGATCGGCATCATCGCCGCCTCGAACACCTGCTCGCATTGATAGGCAGTCGATGTGGATTGGGCGCCGTGGTCGTCGCCGGATATCGCCAGCACGCCGCCGAGCGGCGAGGTTCCGGCCCAGTTGGCATGCCGCAAGGCATCGAGCGAACGATCGAGGCCGGGGCCTTTGCCGTACCAGATGCCAAAAACGCCATCCACCTTCGCGCCCGGAAACAGCCCGACCTGCTGGCTGCCCCACACCGCGGTTGCGGCAAGGTCTTCGTTGAGGCCCGGTTGAAAGCGAATGTCATGTTGAGCGAGAAGGTGCTCCGCCTGCCACAGCGCACTGTCGTAACCGCCGAGCGGCGAGCCGCGATAGCCGGAAATAAAGCCGGCGGTGTTGTGCCCCGCCGCACGGTCGCGGTTGCGCTGCATCATCGGCACGCGCACCAGCGCCTGAATTCCCGACAGATAGATACGTCCGGATTGGAGGGTGTATTTGTCCTCCAAGCTTACGCGCGCAAGCTCCACACTCTTCCTCCACGCGATGCCGTTCTCGGCGAGATGGACGACCGTACCGATATTACTTTATTGCATGCTTGGAGCCAATTCGAGGAGCAGAAATACGTCCGCTCATTTGCGATGCTGTGCTAGGAAAGAAGGATCGATGCCAAAACCGATGGCGGCCGTGCCAGACTTTGTCTATGAGATCGCCTGCACCGGCGATCGGGCGAGCGAGGAGACGGTCCGGTCCTGGGCCAACCGGGACGCCGGCCCGACCTGGGCGGCGTTGCCGCAAATATCCGCTGTCGATGTCTACGAGATGGTACGAGCCGCAACTCACGACCCATTCAACAATGACGGACCGGGGCCATTGCTCATGGCGATGCTGCAATTTTCCACCATCGAGGCACTGGTGGACGCCATATCTCACCCGCGTTTCACAGAAAGTCTTTCCGGCAGGGCCGCCGGCCTTAACTTCACTGGCACGAGCCTTAAGCGCCGATTTTTTCCGGTTGTAGGCTCAACCGAGCTTGGACCACTCCGCGCGCCGTTTTCCTATGTGGTGCGCTACCACCACCCGGCGCAGGACGTGGCGCAGTTCGTTTCGCACTATCTTGCCGACCATCCGCCGATATTGGCCAAGCTGCCGCAGATCCGCTCGGTGCTGTGCTATTTGCCGGTCGAGGTCAACGCCTCCGGCATTCTGCCGCCCGCGGACTACATGCTCGGCAATGAGGTGGTGTTCGATTCGCCCGAGGCCTTCAATGCCGCGATGATGTCGCCCGTGCGCCTGGAGTTGCGCGCGCATTTTCGCAGCTTTCCGCCGTTCACCGGCCGCAATACTCATTATCCGATGGTGCGCCGGCAATTGGCGCGGCAGTCATCCTGATCGCGGTCGATTAGGACTGCGCTCCTCCGGCTCTATCCAGTCTTGCTGAAATCCGCTGCGCGGCGGGCTAAAAAGGCGTCAATGCCCTCACGTGCCGCCGCCGTGCAGGCACTGGCGCCGAAGGCGCGATAGCCAATTTCAAGCGCGGCGCTAAAGCTCGACGCTGCCGCGGCTTCGACAATCGCTTGCTCCAGGATACGTGTCACTTCGGTGCTGAGTTTCTGGCCATTGGCGGCGGTCGCTTCGGCTGGCGTCGGCGGCTCAATCGTGATCGCGCCAGCGGCGCGAGGTTGCAGCCGCCCGGCGAGCGCGTGGACGCGCTCGACCGCGGCTTCGATCATTTCGGAATAGTCGTCACGCAACATATCGACGATGCCAAGCTCATGGGCTGTTTTGACCGAGATCCGCTCGGCGCGGCGCATCATGGCATGGAACGTCGCTGACGCCCGGGGCCAGCGGCGATAGGGCACGACCATGGCGCCGAGCGCGGGCACGATGCCGAGCAAGATTTCCGGCAATTGCATCGAGGCGTTGCGCATCGCGACGATGCTGTGGCAACGCAGCGCCAGCTCGAGCCCGCCGCCCAGCGCCATGCCGTTGAGCGCCGCGATCACCGGCTTGGTCATGCGGTCTATGTGCAACAGGAGCCGCGAGCAGTCGCGCGCATATTGCGCGGCGGCCTCGGCATTGCCAAGCAGTTTTGGAAAGCGGCCGATGTCGGCGCCAGCCGAAAATGCGCGCGGGCCATAGCCGGTCACGACAAAGCCGCGCACCGCCGGATCATTCTCAAAATGTCGGATGACACCGAGAATTTCATCGGTCAATTCGTCGTGCAGCGCGTTGAGCGCCTCCGGCCGCCGGATCGTGATGACCTTGACGTCGCGCACGTCGTCGACCAGCACGAAGCGAGTGAAATTTTGATAGTCGCCGAGCGGCCGCCGTGGCAGCGGCAGGCCCGCCCGCTCGCGGGCGAGCCGCTTCCCGATTCGGCTCATTTCCGCGGCGCCGAGCCGGCCCATGAGTTCCAGCGGTCCCGATTTGAATCCCAGCCCGAGCCGGCAGCCCAATTCGAGGTCTTGCGGCTTGCCGATGTCGCGATCGAGAATGTCGCCGCTCTGCGAGATCAGGATGCCGAGCAGGCGGTCGCGGATCGCCGCGGCGCTGTCCTTTGCAACCGGTACCGGCTTGCCGGGCGAGGCCGTGCGCCAGGTCTCGACCGAACGGAACACCGCGGCCGGTCGATAGTGCTCCCCTTCCTCGTCCGCCTGCAGCGTGTTGGTTTCGATGATGATCGGATTGCCGTGCGCGAGGTTGAGCACGAAAAACGGTCCGGCGTGGACAAATTCAACCGCCACACTGTCGATCTCGGCCGCGCTCGCGCAATCGAGCAGATGCGCCGCTTCATTGCACCAATTGTCGAACAGGCGATCGAGCATGAAACACGGCACGTCGGCGGTGACCAGCGGCACCTTGCCGGTCAGGCAGAACAAGGCGCGCAAGTCATCCAGCACGTCTCGATCGAGCGCGGGTGTCTTGATCACCTCGACCACCGGATTGCGCCATGCCGGCGCGAAGAAATGAGTGACGGTGGCGCGGTTCTTGCCGCGCAAGTTCGCAAAAATCCGCGCCGCGGGCAGCGAGCTGGTGTTCGAGGTGATCCAGGCATCGGGCCGCATCAGCGCTTCGAGCCGCGCAAAAATTTGCCGTTTCAGCGCGAGGTCCTCGGTCGCCGCCTCGATCGCCCAGTCGGCCTCGCGTGCGACCTCGTAATCGACCGTGGCATGGACGTTGGCGCGAACCTGTTCGGCTTCGCTCGCGCGCATCTTGCCGCGCTCCACGGCCTTGCGGGTATAATCAGTGAAGCGCTGCATCGCGCGCTCGAGCGCTGCCTCGCTGATATCGACGAGAAAGAGTTTCAGATCGGGCAGGGCGGACTTGAGATAGTAGCCGATATCCGGTCCGATGGTGCCGGCACCGACCACGACGACGCAGCGCGGCAACGCGCGCGAAGGCTTTCGAATGAGCGGATTTTGCAAGCTCATGAGCGGGCGGTGATGGCGTCAGGGCCGGCGATGACACGCGCCTCGCGAAAGCGCGCGATCGTGCTGTTGTCATAGCCAACTTCGCGCAGGATTTTCTCGGAATGCTCGCCGTAGCGCGGCGGGAACGAGAAATCATGCGGCGCGCCGGCTTGATCGACCGCCATCGGCGGCAGGCGCACGTGCCGGCCGTCGGGCGCGGTCGTCGCCGTCAGCCGCCGTGCGATCGGCTCGATCTGCATGGCCTGTAGCACCGTGTTGATCGGTGCGTGCGGAATCTTGGCGCGCTTGAGATCGGCGATAAGGTCGGCGGTCGAATGCCGTCTCGTGATTGCCGCGATGTCGGCGTGAATGGTGACGCGGTCGGCAACGCGGCCAACATTCGTCGTGCGCTGCGGCGTCGCAACGGCATTGAATTTCGGCAGCTCGACCAAGCGCCGCCAGCCGGCATCGCTGCCGATGGCGAATAGTACCGCGCCGTCCTTGGTCGGATAGGCGTTGGTTGGCACGAACTTGCGGTGTTCATTGCCGCAGCGCGTGATCTCCCACGGCTCGCAATCAAAGTCGATCAGCGGCAGCACGGTGATCAGCCAGGACGCCGCCGCCTGCATCATCGAAACATCGATACGGCTGCCCTGGCCCGACGTAGCGCGTTCGGCGAGCGCCTTCCAGACATTGGCGTAGACTTCGTCGCCGGCCTTGAGATCGACCAGCGGAATGCCGGCAAGCGTCGGCGGACCGTCGAGCATGCCGGTCACCTCCATGTAGCCGACCTGCGCCTGGATCGCTGGGTCGTAGCCGGCGGCATCGGGATAGTCCGGCCCCAGGGCGGAGATCGCGGCCCAGATGAGGTCGGGCTTCACCGCGCGCAGGCTGTCGTAATCGATGCCAAGTTCTTTGTAGCGGGCCGGCAGCGTGTTGCAGCAGAACACGTCGACATTGAGTTCGCGAATCAGGCGGTGCAGCACGTCGCGGCCTTCGCGGCTCTTGAGGTTGAGCGCGATCGCCTCCTTGCCAACATTGGGGCCGATGAAATAAGACCGCCGCCCCTCGTCGGCGACCAGCGAGCCGATATAGCGGTTGGGGTCGCCGGGCAGCGCATCCTGAGACTGCGGTGTTGCTTCGAGCTTGATCACGCGCCAGCCGAGATGCACGAAGCGCAGCGTTGCCGAAGTGAGCGACAAGGCCTGCTCCATCGAGAGAATGACGCCGGGTTTCATGATATTGCTTGCGATACCGTCAACGTGGCGTCAGGCGACCTTGCGCCAGAGCTTGGTCGGTTCCTGGAACCGGCCGTAGACATCGACCAGCGCGTTAGTCATTTCGCCCACCGTGGCATAGGCCTTCACCGCCTGCATCAGCGCCGGCATGACGTTGCGCCCGGCGCGCGCTTCGGCGCGCACGGCGGCGAGCGCGCGCTCGACCGCGTCGTTGTTGCGCGTCGCGCGTACCTTTCGCAGCGCGTCGATCTGCTCGATGGCGCCCATCTCATCGTAGCCGTGCAGATCGACCTGCGGCTTGTCCTCGTCGGTATCGGTATAGCAATTGACGCCGACCTTGCGCAGCGCGCCGCTCTCCAAGGCCTTCTGCCGCGCATAGGCATATTCCGACACTTTGGCCTGGATTACGCCGTCGGCGACGGCCTTGACGATGCCGCCTTGGGATTCGACCC
>Ga0116223_10003627_pt1 | contig 13727 bp, 10 predicted proteins | sample Sb_taG_3_FD_90092 | JGI IMG/M metagenome (GOLD analysis project Ga0116223, IMG submission 90092) | Peat soil microbial communities from Weissenstadt, Germany - Sb_50d_a_PC metaG | ecosystem: Environmental > Terrestrial > Soil > Wetlands > Peat | place: Germany: Weissenstadt | collected 2010-09-21 | reverse complement strand
CCCCACTGGTGTCAGCCAAATTCCTCCCCCCCGTGTTATGATGAAGCAGATCAACGTTGTTGGAGGAGATGGAATGTTCGGAACGCTAGGCATGCAGGAAATGGTCTTCATCTTCATCCTGGCGCTGCTCCTCTTCGGACCCAAGAAGTTGCCGGAGTTGGGGCGCCAGTTTGGCAAGGCCATGACCGAATTCCGCCGCGCCTCGAACGAGCTGAAGGCCACGTTCGACCGCGAAATGAAAAGCCTGGAGCAGGAAACCGAGTCGCTCAAGGAAGTCACCAAAGAGTATCAGTACGATACGTACAACTACGATTATTCGTCGTATGAATCCACCTATGAAGGTGCATACGGCTCCGAAACCAACGACTCCACTGCTGCAACGACATCCACTGCAAGCGCTTCCGCACCTCAGGGCGCTGAATCACCATCAGCCGATTCGCCGGAAGGAACCGTGGCTCACGGCGGTTTCGGTTCGAACGGGCATTCGCACGACGATCCCGCTTCGGCCGGGCACACGGAACCCGCTGCGACGACGACTGAACATAGCGCATAACCAATGAGCACAATTGAAGGGTCTACGGGAGCCGGCGCTCCCGGGTCCGGTTCTGCATCTTCAATCGGAACCGCTTTGCAAAAGGTCCGTGGCGCCCTGGGAGGGGGGAGTGTTCCTCCCCCTCCGCCTCGCCCGCCGGGAGACAGCGACGAAGAAGAGGACGGCATGCTGCGCATGTCCTTCCTCCAACACCTCGAAGAGTTGCGCACGCGCATCTTCAGGGCGCTGACGGGTGTGGGCGTCGCGTTCATCCTCAGCCTCACCTTTAGCAACCAGCTATGGATCTTCGTCCAGCAGCCTGCTACCCAGGCCCTCCGCACGCTGGGCCTCCCACCTGTCCTCCACCAGTTCACACCCATGGAGGGCTTTAATATCATCTGGTTCAAGATGCCGATCATCTGCGCCATCTTTATCGGCTCCCCCTGGATCCTCTATCAGGTCTGGGCCTTCATTTCCCCCGGCCTGTACCGCCGCGAGCGGCGATGGGCTGCGCCGTTCATCCTGGGCTCGGCGGGCCTGTTCATCACCGGCGGCGTATTCGCTTACTTTGTAATCTTCCGCTATGGCCTCACATTCCTTCTGGGCCTCGCGCCGCGGGAGTACATCGAACAAACCGTTTCCATGACGGACTATTTCGATCTCTTCGTGAACGTGATTCTCGGCGTCGGATTAGTTTTCGAGATGCCGGTGCTGATCTTCTTTCTGACCCTGCTTAGAATTGTCAGCCCCGCATTCCTTTTGAATCACAGCCGCTACGCCATCCTGGCTATTTTTATCATTGCCGCGATCGTTACGCCGACTCCCGACGTCTTCAACCTGATGTTGTTCGCCACCCCCATGTGCCTGCTGTTTTACGTGGGCATATTCGCCAGCTACCTGCTGGTGTTGCACCGCGAGGGCCGCAAATTCCCGTGGCGCAAAACGATCCTCATCGCGATGGCTGTACTACTGCCAGTAGCGGGAGTGCTATACATGGCTATAACCAAGTATGGATACAGACTAGTACCACACTGGCCGTTTCTGATTCGCTGACATTAGATAATATGTAGAATTTCCATGTCAAACCCGTTAACATCGGTTAGATCGCTCTTTGACGAGCGATGACAGGACGTTCACGGGGTTCGATGGATCTTTATAAAGTAATTCAGGATTTATACGCCGAGAAGGAGAAACTCGAGCGCGTCATAGCCTCGTTGGAGGAGTTGCAAAAGGCGGGCGGTAGCCTACCCGCGACGCCGAAAGCCGCCAGCCGCCGGGGCCGAAAGTCCATGAGTTCCGGCGAGCGCAAAGAGGTTTCCGAGCGCATGAAGAAGTATTGGGAGAGCCGGCGGCTTGGCAAGGACGAGAAGGCTCGTAGTTTGGGCTGAGACGGATTTCCCGGTTACGAGCCAGGGGCCGTTACCGGTCATGGGTTGTAACCCGGCGCACCCGGAGGACGCCTGGCGCCCGCGCCGCGATATAATGCCCACCATGAAAAATGTGGGCGCCTTTCTGCTTCTGGTGCTTTCCGCCGCGCCGTTCGCCGGCGCGGCCCGCCCCCTGGCTCTGGAAGACTACTACCGCGTAGAAACCGCCGCCACGCCGGCCATCTCCCCCGACGGGCGTTGGGTGGTCTTCGTGCGCAATACCATTATCGAGGCCGAGAATCAGCGGCACGGCGAACTGTGGATCGCACCGGCGGACGCTTCGGCGGGCGCGGTGCGGCTCACCAGCCCGGCCTTCAGCGCCTCGGCTCCGCGCTGGAGCCCCGATGGAAAGCTGCTCTCCTTTCGCTCCAACCGCAAAGCGCCGGGAGCCGAGGGCGACATCTGGTTCCTGCGCATGGACGGGCCGGGCGGCGAGGCGTTTCAGATTCCGGGCGTCGGCGGAGCCCCCATCTTCAGCCCGGACAACCGCTGGATCGCTTTCACCAAAAAGACGCCGCCGCCAGCCACCCGGCGCGACCTTACACCCGCCGAGCGGCAATTGGAGCAGCGTTTCAAGGGCCGCATGTACGACTGGATGAACATGCGGTTCGACGGCCGCGGCTATTTGCCGGACCCGCGCGACCCCGCCGCGACCCCGCCTTCCGAGCTGTACGTGGTGGCGCGTGAGGGCGGCACGCCGAAGCAGTTGACCAGGCTCGGGGTGGACGTGGTGAGCGCCGCGTGGCGGCCCGATGGCGGCGCGCTGGCGCTGATCGCCGATTCGCACCAGCGCGACGAGTACAGCTACGAACGTGCCGACCTGTGGACCGTCGACCTTGCGGGGCAGATCAAGCGGCTGACCGACGACGGCTACGAGTACGATTCGCCGGCCTGGTCGCCCGACGGACGCTGGCTGGTCTTCCGGCGCCGCCAGGGACTCAGCCTGGTGATCCAGGCCCGGCAGAATCACGGCGCCGCGGTGGACCTGTACCGCATGCCGGCCGAAGGCGGACCGATGACCAACCTCACCGCGGACTGGGACCTGATTCCCGATCCGCCCACCTGGAGTCCCTCGGGCGAGCAGATCTACTTCGCGGCCGCGGTGGGCGGAGATACGCACCTGTTCCGCATGTCCGCGGCGGGCGGGCGCGTGGAGCGGCTGACCCAAGGCGAGCGCACGCTGGGCGGCTTCAGTTTCTCGCGCGGGTTCGACCGGATGGCGTACACGGCTTCGGATGCCCAACATCCGGCCGAGGCCTTCGTGGCCGCGATGGATGGCTCAGGCGAGCGGAAGCTGAGCGCGCTGAACGAGAAGTGGCTGAAGGACGTCGAGCTGAGCCCAGCCAAACGGATTCGCTTCAAGAGTAAGGACGGCACGGAAGTGGAAGGTTGGGTCATGTTACCCGCGGCCACTCAGTCACCTTACCCGCTGATACTCGCGATTCACGGCGGCCCGCACGGCGCTTACGGGAGTGTCTTCGACTACGAGTTTCAGTGGCTGGCCGCCAACGGTTACGCGGTGGTCTACACCAACCCGCGCGGCTCGACGGGCTACGGCGAGAAGTTTCTCTGGGGGACCTGGGGCGGATGGGGCAAGCTGGATTTCGAAGACGTCATGGCGGGGGTGGACTACTCAATCGCCCATTACCCGGTTGACCCCAAGCGCCTGGCAGTCACTGGGTACTCCTACGGCGGCTTTCTGACTAACTGGACGATCACGCAGACGACTCGCTTTTCCGCGGCGGTCTCGGGCGCCGGCATCGCCAACTGGATCAGCGATTACGGCACCGCCGATATCCCGCGCACCAAGGAAAGCGAATTCTACGGCTCCCCCTGGCAGCCCGACGCGGCCGAGCGCATGCGCGCGCTTTCTCCGATCACGCATGCGGCGAATGTGAAGACGCCGACTTTGTTTCTGGATGGCGAGGCCGACATGCGGGTACCGATCGAAGAAGCGGAGCAGATGTACACGGCGCTGAGGAAGCAGAAGGTGGCGGCCAAGATGATACGATACCCTGGTAACTACCACGGCGGCTGGCCGCCCTGGGACATGGTGCACCGGTACGATCAGGAAGTGAAGTGGTTCCGGCAATGGGTGACTGGCGATAAGCTACCGTGATGTTACCGCCTTCAGATAGCGGTAGTAGAACTCCACGCCGTCGTAGTAGGAACTGACTCGTACACGCTCGTCTTTGCCGTGCGCGCGGATGTCGTCCTGATCGATGGCCACACCGTTGACGCCATAACTGGGCATGCCGGCGGCGATGGTGTAGATACTGTCGGAGGCGCCCGTCTCCATGTCGGGAATCACGGGCACGCCCGGCCACATCTCGGCGGCTACGCGCTCCAGCGGCTTCAAGACTTCCGGGCGCGGCATCACGGGCGGAAATGCCTTTTGATCGGGCGCTCGTTCGGCTATGTTCCCGGCATCGCTCACGGAGCGCACCGCGACCTTGGGGTCGGCGAAGATGCGGATCAGCTCCTGGCGAATTTCTTCCGCCGAGTGGCCCGGCAGGATGCGGCAGTTCACATTGGCCTCCGCCAGTTGCGGCAGCGCATTGTTGGCGTGCCCGGCATTGAGCCGCGTGGGCACGCAGGTGGTGCGCATGGTGGAGTTGTAGCGCGCGTCGGCGGAGAGGCGCGCGACGGCCTGCGGATCGGGAGGCGTGCGGAGAATGGCGTTCATGTCGGCGGCGGTCTGCCCGCCTTCGAGCGGCGCGCGGCGCTCGAAGTAAGTGCGGGTGATGGAGTTCAGCTCCACGGGAAAGGGCGCGTGCTCCAGGCGCGAAAGGGCCGCAGTGAGGTGGTAAATGGCGTTGTCCGGGACCGGTAGCGAGCTGTGGCCGCCGGGGTTGGTGACGGTCAACTGGAAATCGGCGTAGAGCTTCTCGCTGGCCTCGATATCCACGTTCACGGTCTTCCCCTTCACGGTGGTGACGCCGCCCGAGTCGGCGTTGAGCACGAATTCGGCGTCGATGAGGTCGCGGTGATTCTTGAGCAGCCAGGCGACGCCGTTGGATTTGCCGCCCTCTTCGTCGGCGGTGAGGGCCAGGATGATGTCGCGGTCCGGCCGGTAGCTCTCGCGGTGGAAGCGAATGAACGTCGTGATGAGGATGGCGTCATCGACCTTCATATCCTGGGTGCCGCGGCCGTAGAAGTAGCCGTCCTTTTCGACGAACTGGAAGGGGTCGGTGGTCCAATCGCTGCGGAGCGCCTCCACCACGTCGAGATGGCCGATGATCAGAATGGGCTTGGCGGCGCCGGTTCCGTGGATGCGCGCGACGAGGTTGCCTTTGCGGTCGTTGGGGCCGAGGACCTGGACGTCCGGGGCGGGGAAGCCGGCGTCGAGCAGGCGCTTCGCCATCGCCTGGGCGGCGATCGTGGTGCTGCCCACGGAGTCGGTGGTGTTGATCTCGATCAACTGCTGAAAGATGTCGCGGGAGAGACGGCGGGTGGCGTCATCGAGATTGGCGGCCTGGAGGGACAGCGCGAGGCCGAGGAGGGCAATTCCGGGAGATTTCATGGCCGGCTACTGAGCCCTCGGTTCCGGCGCGGTCTTGGGTTCGGCCTCGCCGCGATGGCAGGTGTAGCAGGAAACGTGCATCTTGCCATCGGGGAACTCGGCGTTGATCTTTTGCGCCATCTGGATCATGTGCCGCGCCATTTCCTTTTTAGGATTTTCGTCGCTGGCGAAGTTGCCCATCACGTGGCAGTACGCGCACTGCACGCCCAGGCCGACGGTGAAGGTCCGCATGATCTGGCGGATTTCGGCGCTGGTGGTGACCTTGAGCACTTTGAGGTTGGTGGGCGGCGGGGCCTCCTGTTTCTGTTTGGGTGGGGCGTCCTGCGCGCAGAGCGGCAGGAGGACCAGCATCGCGGTGAGGATGAGTCGCATTGGAATATGATACATGGAACGGGGTGGACGGAGGGTGCCCGCCGAATCTAAGTGAAGGGGTGCGGTATCCTGTTGGCGAGGATGAATCGAGTCGAATTTCAGGCCTTGGCCGTCGAAAGATTGAGCGATGCCGACGCGCTGCTCAAGGCTGGGCGACATGCGTGCGCGTACTACATCGCGGGCTACGCCGTCGAGTGCGCGCTGAAGGCCTGCATTGCTCGAAAGACCAATCAGGATGATTTTCCTCCGAGAGATGCGGCACGGTATTACGTACATGACATCTCGAGGTTGCTGGAGGGCGCGGGTCTCGGACCGGTTCTTGAAAAAGAGGCCGGGCAGGACCCGGTTTTCGAAAGAAATTGGATTGCGGTTAAAGACTGGACTGAAGAAACAAGGTATCAAAGCCGGGGACAAAAGCAGGCGGAGGAGATTCTAACCGCCATTAACGATCCCCAGCATGGAGTGCTGCAATGGTTAAGAAGAAATTGGTAGAAGCACTCATCAGCGATGGTGCGAATCTTCTGCGCGAACTCGACCGGCGGAACTTTCCGGTGGAGGCGATGTTTTGGGTTCTTTTGCCGGAGCAGGACTATTGGCGGCTGGTAATCGGCTCGCCTATCGTCCGAGAGCAGGGCGGCCTGGCAGCATACGGGCTGCTGGGTGAGTACTTGCGAGAGATTGAATTCGCTGGGATCACCTTCGGGGACATCTCTTTGTTCGATCCGGAGTCCCAGGAATTCCGTGCTTTGTTTTCCCTGGCCAGCGCATCCAGCCGGCTTGCTGCCGGCGTAGCATGGATCGAATTCGAGGAGGCCGTGGTCTACCGCTGGACGGGGGCGGCGATTAGCGGAAAACTGACCTGCGATGTGTCGCTCAGTGAGCTGATCGAAATCGAGCGAAAGTCGCGGAACCTGAGCCACCCTGCGCTCCTTGTCAGCCTGGAGAAACGAATAATTACGCTGCGATTCCATCCACAGCATGGAAAGCTCGGGGGGATCGAGGCCGTAAAGCTCTATTTTCCGAGTGCATTGCGGCAAGGGCGCCCAGACTGCCAGATCAACTGGCTTTAGTTAGGTTTGCGGGCCATTTCTCCATCGAGACCGCCAGCGTTACCGGGTGTCGCGCAGAATCTCCAAAATCGCCCGCCGGTCTTCTGCCGTGAGGCGGGCGAATTTCGGGCTTGGGTTCCTGCCTTCCAGCACGTCGTACACCCGCCGCCAAATCTGGCCCCGAACCCCTTCCGGAAGCGCCTCGAATGCCGCGCTGTGCACCATGTAACTCAGCGGATAGCGGAACAGGCGCGTGTGCAGATCGAAGTCGCGGAGCGAACGCCCATGGCTGTCGCGGGGGCCGCGTTGCGGGAAGGTCTTGGCAAACGTTGACACGCCCTCGATCGGCTCGCGCAGCGGAGCCTCCTCGGCAAACAGCATGTAGGCCACGATCGCGTCGATATCGGCATCCAGCGACTGCCCCATGCGTGCTTCCCACGCGAGGCGCGTGATGAAGTTGGTCATTTGCGTCTGGTGCTCAAAGGTCATCAGCGCCACGATGTCGCTGGAGGGCATCAGGTAGCCGGTGGTATTGAACTCGCGCACCAGGCTGGTGAGGTTCTGCTTGCCCTCGGTGCGCAGCGCGTGGGGCTCGGCGGGATCGGGGGCGACGGCGTTGGCGCGGTCGCGCTGCTCGCCGTGCGCGGCGGTCACATACCAGCCGCCCCAGCGATCCTCCAACGCGGTGCGATGATCGGTGATGATGGCGCCCAGGCGGTCCGGCATGCCGGACGAACTCGGAAACACGGAGCCCACGAAGATGCCCGGCACGCCGAGAGTGGCGGGTCCCTGATGGCACTTGAGGCAGACATCCTGGCGGGTGAATCGCGGCTGGCCATCCGCCGCGTTCAGAGTGTAGAAGACCGTGCCGCGTTGGGGATCGGTCGCGGCCACTTCCAGGCTGTCGCTGCCACGGACCCATCCGACCGCCGCATCGTCCGTGAAGTAGATGGCGCGCGGGTTGCGCGGCGAGATCTTCTCGGCCTGGAAGCTGGTCTTCGAGAACACCAGCGCCTGAGAATCGGGATTGATTCCGAGGTGTTCGAGCAGGCTCGGGAGGTAGCCAAAACCCTCGCGGGGCTCCAGCTTGACTCGGCGGTTGATCAATTGCGCTACGGGATCATCCACCGCGCCCTGCATGTAGTGGATGGCAGGGTGATCCGCCGGAAGATTCGAGGCGTAGATTTGGGCGTAGAGGAACACAGGCAGGAATGCCTGTGCTACTAACGCGAGTTTACTACTGGCCACCGGGGAAGAATCGGCCGGCCGGTATGTCCGCGAGGTATACCGCCTCTTTGAAGCCGAGGACGGCGGCGAACTTGTCGAGGGCGTCCTTCTCCACCTGCTCGCCGGGCAGCAGGGGCCGCTCGTAGACGGTGGCCCTGGGAGCGATGACACACATGTCGGAGCGGCAATTATGCGAGTTGGCCGAGCCCAGCTTTTCGAGCAGCGCCACGGTCTCCAGGTGCGGCTGGCCGAATCGCGTCGGCCCGTTGGCCATGTCGGCGACGGTGTCTCCGGCCTTGCTTTTGGCCTTGACGTTGGCGCCCTTCTCCACCAGGAAATTCACCATGTCGTTGTTGCCCAGGTAGGCGGCGCCGTGCAGCGGGGTGTATCCGCGGGCGTCCGCCAAGTTGACGTCGTTGCCCAACTCCACACAATACTTGACTGCGTCAACCAGTGGCAGCGGGGCGTTCACGCTCCAGTTGGCCGCCCACCCGATGCCCGCGGCGGCGTGCAGCGGCGAATCTCCGGCCTTGGTCAACGTCTTGGGATCGGCGCCGTGGGCCACCAGGAGGCGCATGGCGGGCACGTCGCTGGATTGGGCCGCGCGCCAGAACGTGTTGGCGCCGGCGGGGTCGACCCAGGTGTAGTCGTTTGTAAAGGAGCGGAACCACAGCTTCTCGTTCACCTGCGCATTCACATCGGCGCCGTGCTCCAGGATGGCCTTCATCAAGTCGAGGTGCGAGATTTTTTCCTGCTCGGTGGTGGGCTGCGGGAACCAGGCGTGCGGCGCCCATTGCACGTCTTCCACGGCGTAGAGGGCGGTGAGCCCCGATGTCGTCGCCAGTTTGACGTAGGCGCCGTGATCGAGCAGATACTTTGCCAGATCGAGGTGGCCGTTGGTGATGGCCATGATCAGCGGGCTGAACTTGTCGGCATTGACGATATTGAAATCGGCGCCGGCTTCGACCAGCGCGCGAGTGGCCTCCATGTAGCCCTCGCGAGCGGCGTAGAGTAGAGCCGTCATGCCGCCAGTGGCCTCAGGGCCGACTCGCCGGGGCGCGCGCGCGGCCACATCGCCAGCACGGGCTTTGGGTTTGGCGAGCAGGTACTCGGCGGATTTCAACTTCATCGCGTGCGCCAGAAGATCCAGGTCGGATTTGGCCATTTCATTGGCCGCCTTCGCGGCTTCGGCTGCGGCCTGTGCATCGGAGGCATCGTCCGCGGCTGCCTCGGCTGCCGCGCCTGAAGGAGCCGGCGCCTGTCCACGCGCGCCGCGGCCTCCGCCCCGACCGCCTCGACCGCCGCCTGCCGCAGGGGCTGCCGACGCTGCTGCCGCTGCGGCGCCCGGTGCGCCACCACGGCCGCCCGGCCGGTCTTCGACGATGTTTCCGTCCTGATCGAAGCGCACGCGCTCCACCTTCTTCACCTCGGTGGTGACGTTGGCGTCGGCGCCGCGCGCCATCAGCACCCGGATCACCGCGTCGCGATTGAGCGCCGCCGCGAACATCACCGCGGTCTGTCCGTGGACAGTCTCTTTCGCCTTGGGGTTCGCGCCGTGGTCCAGCAGCACTTTCACCGCGTCGGCATTGCCCGCGGCTGCTGCCGTCATCAGCGCGCTGGTGCCGTTGGCATTGACGGAATTGGCGTCGGCCCCGGCCTTCAGCAGCACCTCGATGATGGCCGCGTTGCCGTTGGTGCAGGCCATGAACAGCGGAGTGATCGCGCCTTCACGCGTGCCAACCTTCACGTTGGCGCCCGCCGCGATGAGTATTTTGACCATGTCGAGGTCGTCGCGGAACGCCGCCCAATGCAGCGCTGTGGTGCCGTCGCCCTGGGCCGCATCCACGTCCGCCTTCTCCTTCAGAAGGGAGCGCACCGCCTCTTTGTTGCCCTGCATGGCGGCTTCGGATAGACGCGTGTCGCCGGCGGCCGAAAGCAATGCCGCCAGGCAGAGTCCGCTGATTATGCATTTGCCGATCATTTGACCTCCGCAAACCACACAGGCAAGAATGCCTGTGCTACATTGCGACTTCTCCCGTGCTGTCGCCGAAGCTCTCTACGTTCACTCCCAGCTTGTGCAGCATGGTCAGGTAAACATTCGCCATGGGAGTGGAATCCGCGCACCGTATGTGCAGATTGCCCTTGACTCCGCCGCCGTGGCCCGCCACGAAGATCGGTACGCGCTTGTGGTTGTGGACGTTGCCATCGCCCATGGGGCTGCCGTAGAGCACCAGCGAATGGTCGAGCAGGTTGCCGTCGCCATCCGGCGTGCTCTTCAGCTTCTCGAGGAAGTACGGAATCAAGCTGACGTGGTAGCGGTTGAGCTTGGCAAATTCGGCGACGCGGGCCGGAGCTTCTCCGTGGTGCGAGCAGGGATGGAACGGAGTCTTCACGCCGCTCTCGGGCCACACGCGGCCGCTCACGTCGCGGCTCATCTTGAAGGCGGAAACGCGAGTCGTGTCGGTCATGAAGGCCAGCGCCTGCAGGTCGAACATCAAGCGCAGATGCTCTTCGTAACTGTCGGGCACGCCGAGCGGGGCGGCCGGCAACTGGCGCGTTTCGCCGCTGGCGTTGTACTTCTCGATGCGCTGGATGCGGCGCTCGATCTCGCGCACGTCCTCGAGATATTGGTTGAGGCGCTTGCGGTCGCTCGCGCCGAGTCCCTTCTGCAACCGCGCGACATCGTGGGCAATGGAATCGAGGATGCTGCGATTCACCTTCTGCCGCGCCAGGCGCTCTTCCGGCGTGCCGCCCTCGCCGAACAGGTTCTCGAAGGCCATGCGGGGATCGAGCGTCATGGGCAGCGGCTGCGTGGGCGAGGCCCAACTGATGGTGTCGGCGTACACGCAGGCATAGCCGTAATCGCAGGCGCCGGAGGCATCCACCATCTCGATGCAAAGCTGGATGGAAGGCAGCGGCGTATCCTGGCCGAACCTCTGCGCGTAGAGCTGATCGAGCGACGTGCCGACGTAGTAGTCCGACCCCTCGGTCATCTTGGGGTGCGCCGCGGTGAGGTAGACGGCGCTGGATCGGAAGTGGTCGGCGCCTTCTTCCGCGGCCGCCCATGCGGTGGCGGGATGCAGGTCGGTATCGCTGACGATGGTAATGTAGTCGCGGTAGGGCGCAAGCGGTTCCAGGCTCTGGCTCCATTCGAAATCGCGGCCTTCCTTCTCGGGGGCCCAATAGTGCTTGTTGGTGCCTTCGCCGGTGCTGCCGGCGGCCCCGTGCACCATCTCGATGCAGGCCAGGCGCGGCTTGGGCGAGGCCGCCGTTTTGCTCAGGGGAGTTTGCGCCGGCACCATCGAATCCAGCAACGGCAACGCCAGCGACACGCCCATTCCGCGCAGTACGGCGCGGCGGGAAATATGCTTCTTCGTTATGTATTGCACCTGTTACCCCTCCCTCACACTGACTCTACCTGTGCTCCATCACAATTTCCGTGGACACCGGCTCGGTCTCTTCCGCTCTCCGCATCTGGAACGGAGTGCTTTTCACAATACCCAGAACAAACGACGAGAATCGATTGTTGTTGCGCGCCGCTTCGCGCGCGATGCCGCGCACCACCGGCATATCCGTATACTCCAGCACGCGGCCCAACCCGTATGCCAGCAGGTTTTCCGTGAACGTCGAAATGTAAGCGTCGGACCGGTTCACCAGCGCCTCGCGCAGGCTGGCCGGACCATTCAGCTTCGCGCCGTCGAACATCTGTCCCGAAGAGTCGATGCGGAAGCCGCTGTCGTTGGTGCGCCACACGCCGACGGCGTCGAAATTCTCCAGCGCAAACCCGATCGGGTCCATCAGCTTGTGGCAGCCGGCGCAGGTGGCGTTGGCGCGGTGCTGCTCCATGCGTTCCCGGACCGAGAGCGGCTTGGCAACATGCCCGGTGCGGCTCTCGGCGTTTTCCGGCAGTGCGGGCACATCCTTGGGCGGCGGCGGCGGCGGCGTGCCCAGCAGAACTTCCATCACGTACTTGCCGCGCTGCACGGGCGAGGTGCGGATGGCGGTCGAGGTCAGCGTCAGGATGCTGCCGTGCCCCAAAATGCCGAAGCGGTTCGGATCGGTCAACGGCACGCGCCGGAAGCGGCTGCCCAGCACGTTCGGAATGCCGTAGTGCTTGGCCAGCCGCTCGTCGACAAACGTGTAGTCGGCGGTCAGCAGGTCGACCACGTTGCGGTCCTCGCGCATAATGCTGTCGAACAGCAGTTCGGTCTCCTGCAGCATGGAGTTTGCCAGGCCCTTGTCGAAATCCGGGAACAGGAACAGGTCCGGGTTGACAATTTTGAGATTCTGCAGATGCAGCCACTGGCTGGCGAAGGTGCTGGAGAGCGCGTTAGACCGCGGGTCGGCCAGCATGCGGCGGACCTGCTTCTCGAGCACCACCGGATCCCGCAGCTTCGACTGGCTGGCCAGCGCGATGAGCTGCTCGTCGGGCGGCCCGCTCCACAGGAAGAACGAGAGGCGCGCGGCCAGTTCCAGGTCGCTGATGCGATAGTTTTTCCCTGACACCACGTTGGCGGGGTCGCGCTCGAATCGGAACACGAACTCGGGGTTCGCGATGATGGCCTGGATGGCGGTGCGGATGCCCGCATCGAAATCCGCCTGGTTGCGGGCGGACTGGTAAAAACTCAGCAGCCCTTCGAGATCGTTGGCGGTCACCGGCCTGCGGTACGCCGCGCGCGCCAGCGCCGAGAGGATCTGCTTGGCGCAGGGGATCTCTTCGTCGCCCGAAACGGGGCGGCACGTGAAGATCTTGCGGCGGGCGGGCGTGTTCGATACTCCCGCGGCTTTAACAGGACCGGTGATGCTGAGCTCGTGCAGATGCGGAAGCGTGGTCATGCCGGGCAACGCGCCCACGCTCACATCCACCAGACTCTGCTCCACCATGCGGTATTCGTCCTCAATGGGCCCGTCGAATTTCTGCGGGAAGGAGGCCGAGATGCGCTGCGGACCGGCGCGGACCTTGATGGGCGGCGTCTTGATACCGTCTTTGGCCAGCGTCATGGAGGGGTTGATTTCGATCAGCGCCACGCGCTCGCCGTTCACCGCCACTTCGATTTCCTGGCCCTTGCCCTGATTCATGCCGAAGAGCGGGCCGGTGGGCGAGTAATAAAAGCCCAGCTTGAACGTGTATTCGCCATCGGCGGGGAAATCGTGGACTACCGCCATGCCGCCTCGCGTGCCGATCGGGGTGCCATCAATGTGGCGCGTCTGGGCCAGCACGCGCGGGATGGAATAGGTGGTGGTGAGGGGCAGGGCCGCAGGATCGCCAACCGCCTCGCGGCTGATCTTGCCGGCCGCGCGGATGTAACCCTCCATCAGCGCCGGAGAGATGGTCAGCACGTCGGCCATGTTGTCGAAGCCGTGGCTCATGTCGTCGGTCGGGAGAAGCGCGGTGACATCCACATCGACATCCAGCAGCTCCCGGATCGAATTGGCGTATTCGGTGCGATTCAGACGGTGCAGCGCGGGCCGGCCGGGGTTGGGATGCAAGGCGGCGGCCTGGTCGATCGGTGTTTCGAGTGAAGCGACGAAGGCTTTCAACGCTGGGGCGTCGGGACGCGGCAGCCCGGGAGGAGGCATCATCCCGGCGCGCAGTT
>Ga0116223_10003624_pt1 | contig 13732 bp, 11 predicted proteins | sample Sb_taG_3_FD_90092 | JGI IMG/M metagenome (GOLD analysis project Ga0116223, IMG submission 90092) | Peat soil microbial communities from Weissenstadt, Germany - Sb_50d_a_PC metaG | ecosystem: Environmental > Terrestrial > Soil > Wetlands > Peat | place: Germany: Weissenstadt | collected 2010-09-21 | reverse complement strand
GTGATGGAGCGGGCGGGTCGGGGTCGGGAGCGGGGGCGGCGGTATCGGCGGGCGGAGAGTCCGGTGGATTGGGGACCAGAACGAGCGGGGGCGGGGGTTCGAAGGGGGGCCGCTCGGCTACGAGCAGCCGCAACTGGTCGAGGTCGCGATGGAAAGCGCGGTTGGTGGCGTCGAAGCGGCGCTGGAGACGGCCCAACTCGCCGCTGGCCTTGACGTAGACCTGGCCGATGACGGCGTCATCGTCGAGGTCGGCGCCGTCGGGGATTTTGGACATCACGATTTTGACTTCGGCGCGGCGAAAGCGGCGGAAGAGAAACTCAGCGTTCGCGAGGTTGTCGACCGTGGCGCGCTCTTGGGGAGTGAGGGGCTGGTTGTAGTCGACGTATTCGTCGCGGAGGCCGGCGCGTTGGGCGGGGTCTTCCCAGGGGAGGACTTCGGACTCGGCGTGGATGCCGGATTTCAGGGCATTCCCGGAGGAGCGGGCCTTGCCCTCGGCGGAGCTAGGACCGGTACATTTTTGGGCGTTGAGACGATTTGCCCGGGTTTGTTTGAGAGTAGCCATAAAAAAAGGAGGCAAGCTCGCAGCTTGTCTCCTAATTTCAGAGTAAGGGGTATGCATCCCGATTTCAGGTCCGAAAATACGGAAGTATATGAAAAGAAGGGAAAAATAAACCGCCAAATTTTGCGACCCGGTTTTTTGGAGGAGTTCGAGGGAGATGGGGCTGGAGGGGTAAGACGTTTGGGATGAAGGGGATTAGGGGAATTGTGCAGGGGTTCGCGTTTCCGTCATGTTAACGGTGACGGGGACCTCGCGGGAGGAGTCTCCCATAAGGACACTTCTATGGGATGCCGTAATTGCCGCCGGGTCGGTCGGCGGACACAAGGGCGTTTATGGGTACTGATTCGGACAGGCAAGCTTCCCAGGATCGCGACTTGGCGCCCTTGCGAAACTGGGTCCGCATCCACAGCTCTCTCAGTGGTCAAGATGACAGTGTGTTAACAGCATTTGGAGAGTCGGAGTTGTTCGGCGCGCTCCTCAACATACGCTTTCGGCTACGAATTTACGCACGTCCCGGAATCTCTCTGCGCAGACATTGGGTCTCTTGAGCGTGAGGGCGCGTTGTATGCCGATCATTGGATCGATGACCATCAGGATTTCCGCCACGTTCGGATTGTGTTGACGGTGAGAAAAGGGATTACGCACGTCGAGCATCGGCCTACGAGCTCTACCGGCGCGCTGGTCAACCGGAGTGGGCTCGCTATGTCCCAGAAATCGCCGCTGATATAGCTAAAGAGGCTGACACGTATACCGTTGTTAACTACGTATTATGTAGATGGCACTAAAATCGGTCCACCATGTCATTACTCCCGACAAGTCGGCTTCGCGTCCAGAGACGGTTCGCTGAGGCTGATGAGTGGTGAGGCCATCCGCGTCCCACGAGGACTGGCTTTTAGGCCGCAGTGTCGGACCGGACCACCGAGACTTTCACACGGTAACCCAGGGAGGCAAGAATGCGGATCAGAAGATCACTCGATACGTGTTGAAGATCGTCGTTCAGGATTGCGGTCACCCTAGTTCGTGAGGTGCCTGCCCGCTTCGCGATCTCCGCATGAGTGATCCTCTGTTTTCGCGCAACTTCTTTCAGTCTTTTCAGCAGGACATGCTGAACCTGCCATTCTCTAGCCGCGACTGCGGGGAGTCCCAGAGCGCCGGCCAACTCCTCCGGCGTTCTTGCGATGGTCGGTTTAAGTCTACTCATCGAGAAGCTCCTTGAAACGTTTCCTGCCCAATTCGATTTCCAGAGGTGGTGTCCTCTGGGTCTTCTTGACAAAGGCGTGAAAGACCAGAACGCCCCGCGATGAAGCGGCGTAGTAAAACGCCCGGAAACTGCCGTCCTCCCCCTTCACGCGAAGTTCTGAAACACCGGCGGCAACTCCCGGCATCGGCCGCGCGTTAGGCATTCCAAGCTGCTCCCCCAGTTGTAGACGAAAGAGTCCCCTCCCGAGGCGAAGCCGGGCCTCCCTGGGAAATCGGCGAATCGCGTCCCGCGCCTTCGGATGGAGGATAATCGGCCGCACAATTCACTGTATCAAATCTGAGACATTGAGACTCGCGCCCGTTTGGGGAACGCCCGCAGCGATAGGTCCCCATCAGTCGGCTTGTCGCCTTTGATTGCGCAACGGCCCGCGACAGGGTGAAATCCTGCCTCGCAATCAGGGCAAGCTGTCTGTCCGACAAGGATGGCCAAACTCCAGGAATACTTTCTATAACCGCGGCCGTTCGGCGGCACGCGACCGCTTGAGCGTGTACATGTTCCGGTCGGCCTCCTCCAGCGCATCGCGCAGCGGCCGGCCCCAGGCTTCGGCCGTGCCCCAACTGAACGAGAGCGGCATCATTCCAAATCCGCGGACGCGGAAATCGCGCAACCGCTGTTCGATTTCGGTCATGCGCTTGCGCGCCACATCGCCGCGCTGGTTGTGGAACAGGATCACGAATTCGTCGCCGCCCCAGCGGAAGGCCTCGTCTTCGTGCCGGATGGAGGCTTGCAGCAGGTTTCCGATGTTGCGCAGAATCTCGTTCCCCACCAGGTGCCCGAAGCGGTCGTTGACATCCTTGAAATTGTCCATGTCGCAGACCGCCACCACGCCTCCGAAATCGCCCGTCTCCTCCACGCGCCGCGACAGGGCCGCCTGGTTGAACAGCCCCGTCAGGCGGTCCAGGTCGAGGGTCTGCCGGGTTTCCCGCCGCACGTGGTCGAGCTCGCCCTCCAGTTGGCGGATGCGGTCGATCTGGCTCTCGCTCCACATGGCCATGGCGGCGAAGGCCAGCACGCAGTGCAGTACGAAATCGTAGTAGGTTTCCTGATGCAGGTAGTTGGCCCACACCGGCGCGCTCCCGGTATGGTACAGGTAGACGAAGATGAACGCGTGCTCCAGAAAGGCCACCGCCAGCAGCAGCAGCGAGAAACGAAAGACCCGGCTGCCCACTCCCTGGTTGCGGCGCAGCGTGAAGAAACTGTAGAGGTAAACGAAGCCCAGCACCACCGCGTGAGTGGTCTGATACGCCTCCAGGCCCGCCACCTGGCCGATGGCCCACACCAGCGCCACGAACATGGGCAGAATGGCGATCAGGCGGAGCACGGTGCGCCAGTCTTTGACATCCGAGGAGGCAAACCCGGCGCGCGCCGCCGAGATCAGCACGATGACGAAAGCGAATTCGAACGTGGCATAGGGCGCCAGCCATCCCGTATGGCTGGTGCGCAGCAGCTCATAGCCAAAGATGGCGGCTAGAAACCGCAGGACCCAGGCGATGGTCCACAACCCGAAATAGACCGCTTTGGACTGCCGGTAGAGGAACAGGAACACCATGCCGAACAGCAGGGCGCCGATCTCCTGGATGTAGAATGCCGTGCTGTCGGGAATGGATGGGTCCATCCGCTCAGTCTCCGTTGATGGCGTGGCGGCGCACCGCGCGCGCGTGGCCGGTGGCCTCGTCCACGTCGACGATCACGGCGTGCAGTTCGGGGCCATGCCGCGCCGCCTCCATGCGCACCGGCAGGCCGGTGAGGAATCGTTGGATGATGATCTCGGACTGCACGCCGATCACCGAGGCATAGGGCCCGGTCATGCCGCAATCCGTCTGGTACGCGGTGCCGCCCGGCAGAATACGCGTATCCGCGGTGGGCACATGGGTGTGGGTCCCGACCATGGCCGATACGCGGCCGTCCAGATACCAGCCCATGGCGATTTTTTCGCTGGTCACCTCCGCGTGAAAATCCACGAATTTGACTTTGATATGGGGCTCCAATTCGCCCAAAATCTGGTCGGCCTTACGGAACGGGCAATCCGTCACCGGCATGTAGGTGCGGCCTTGCAGATTCAGCACGGCGCAATCGACGCCGTTGCGGGCGCGGTACACCAGCACGCCGCGTCCCGGCGCGTTCGGGTAGTTCGCCGGCCGCAGCAGCCGCGGCTGGCGCGCGAAGTAATCGTACAGCTCGCGCTTGTCCCAGACGTGGTTGCCGGTTGTCAGCACGTCCAGTCCCAGGCCCAACAGCTCTTCGGCGATGGCCGGCGTGATGCCAAAGCCGCCGTCCGCATTCTCCCCGTTGGCAATGGCGAGATCGATGCGATTGGTCTCGACGATGTCCTGCAGATGGTCGGCCACGATCCTGCGCCCGGGAGCCGCGAAGATATCCCCGATAAAAAGAATGTTCATTCCTAGGATTTCAAGTTATCACGTTAGGCGGCTGGCCTGCCCCTCTAACTGGGCATTTTATCCAACAAGGCAGGCCACAAAAGCTTGCTGCCCGCGGGGCGGGCCAAGACGTAAAGGAACAGGCCGGTCTTCGCCAAATATTCGCCAAATTTCTGAATTCACTAACAAATCTATTTTCAGTGGCTTAGCGACATGTTCCTTAGAAAACGATGGCCTGCCCCACGGAAAAAGTAGAAACTCCAGGAGCCGGCTGCAAGCCGGCTGCAGGATGAAATCCTGCCCCCACAATCGATCGCCTCGCTCCGTGCAACGGAGTGTCCCACATTGAAATCGCGGCGCCGCCTGAGCCACTATGGAATGGATGGCAACCGCAACTCTATCGGAATTCCGCAACGAACCCTGCGCCGATTTCTCCGTCCCGGTGAACCGGCAGGCCATGGAAGCAGTCCTGCAAAAGGTGCGTTCCCAGTTCGGCCACGAATACCAACTGCGCATCGCGGGCGACTGGATCGCTACCGGCGACAAACTGATCTCGGTAAACCCCTCGAATCCACAGGAGATCGTGGGCCTCCACCATAAAGCCACGCCGGAGCTGGCGAACCGCGCGGTGGAAAGCGCCTACGCAGCCTTTCCGCAGTGGAGCCGCACACCCGCCGGGGAGCGCGTCCGCCTGGTGCTCGAAGCCGCCCGCATCCTGCGAGCGCGCAAGCTGGAGTTCGATGCGTGGCTGGTCTACGAAGCCGGCAAGACGTGGGTGGAAGCGGAGGCTGACGTTGCCGAAGCCATCGATTTCTGCGAATATTACGCTCGCGAAATGGTGCGCCTCTCCGCGCCGCAGCCGGTGGTCCAACTTCCCGGCGAGCACGACGAGATGATCTACATCCCGCTGGGCGTCGGGGTGGTGATTCCGCCCTGGAACTTCCCGCTAGCCATCCTGGCGGGCATGGCGGCGGCGACGCTGGTGACCGGCAATACCGCGGTCATCAAGCCTTCGAGCGAAACCCCCACGGTCGCGGCGAAGTTTGCCGAGGTGCTGCTCGATGCCGGCTTTCCCGAATCCTGTTTCACGCTCCTCACCGGCAGCGGGTCGGCGGTTGGCGATGTGCTGGTGGAGCATCCCAAGACGCGGTTCATCGCCTTCACCGGCTCCCGCGACGTGGGATTGCGGATCAACGAACTGGCGGCGCGGCATCGGCCCGGCCAGATCTGGATCAAGCGCGTGATCGCCGAGATGGGCGGCAAGGACGCGATCGTGGTGGACGGCAACGCCGACGTCGATAAGGCCGTGGATGGCGTGCTGGCGTCCGCGTTCGGCTACCAGGGACAGAAGTGCTCGGCCTGTTCGCGCGCCATCGTGGACGGCAAGGTCTACGACCAGTTCGTGGAGAAACTGAGCGCCAAGGCGAAGAACATCAAAGTGGGCCCGTCCGACGACCCTTCCAACTACATGGGGCCGGTGATCAGCGCGGGCGCGCAAAAGACCATCTTGCAGTACATCGAGACCGGCAAGCGGGAAGGACGCCTGGCAGCGGGTGGAGACGCCGCGCCGGAGGGCGGGTACTTCATCCCTCCGACCATCATTGCGGATGTGGAGCCAAGCGCCAGAATTTTCCAGGAAGAGATCTTCGGCCCGGTGCTGGCGGTCACGAAGGCGCGCGATTTCGAGCACGCGCTGGCGCTGGCCAACGATTCGCAGTACGGCCTGACCGGGGCGGTCTTTTCCAACGATCCCGAACACCTTCGACAGGCCAAGGAAAGCTTCCACGTTGGCAATCTTTACTTCAACCGCAAGTGTACGGGAGCCATGGTGGGCGCGCACCCGTTCGGCGGATTCAACATGTCGGGGACGGATTCAAAGGCGGGCGGCCCCGACTACCTGCTGCTCTTTCTGCAAGCGAAATCGGTCGCGGCGAAAGTCGGGTAGCGTTGGAGCGGCGCAGAAAAAGAGGGCGCTCCGTCTGCATTGCAAACGAACGCCTGCGGGAGCAGACGCGCGCCCTCGGCAGGAATCTGGGACTTACCATAACTTAAAACCCGCGAGTTGGTCGTGGGACTCTCCGATTGTCGTAGCCCTTTGGAGCCATCGTAACCAAGATTGCGGCCATGACGTCTTCCTCACGAGTGCCCCATCCAGTGAAATGCCGGCGCCTGTCTTTGGTGTGTACGGCATTGGCTGTGGCCGGTTCTCTCTTTTACGGCCCGGCTGCTCATGCTCAGGAATCGTCCCCGCTAACGGACTCGGCAGATCCCGGCCCCGTGATTCCGGCGCCTGCCCCGGTAATGGTGCCAGTCCCACTCAATGAAGCGCGGATTCTCGGCGTCATCCCGGATTACCAGACCGTAAACGAGACCCCCACGGTGAAGGTTGCGCCATTGACTAACAAAGAAAAATGGTGGCTGGGACTCAAAGAGTCGATCGATCCATTCAACGTTGCGAGCGCGGTCATGGCCGCGGGGTTTTCGCAAAGGGGCGACCAGACGCCGAAGTATGGCGAGGGGTGGAACTCCTATGGACAGCGCGTGGGTGCGGCGCTTGCCGATTTCACCACGCAGAATCTCTTCAGCGCCGGGCTTCTGGCCTGCGTCCTGCACCAGGATCCCCGCTACTTCCGCAAGGGCCCGGGAACCAAAATTCCGGCGCGGATTCTATACTCGATCAGCCGTCTCGTGATCGCCCGCCAGGATTCCGGGCGCGAGGCCTTCAATGCGTCGGGCATTTTCGGAATGGGCTTGGGGATTGCGGCCTCGAATCTCTATTATCCTTCCGCGAGTATCCGGGGTGAGGTGATGGCTGCGCGTGTGGAGACCAGTCTGTTCGGCGGGGTGACCGGGAACCTGATGTCCGAGTTTTGGCCCGACATTCAGAAGAAGTTCTTTCACCGGAAACACGACTGAGAATCAAACGGCGAGAACATCCTGCACGTTCAATTCAAAGCCCGGGAGGAGCGGTGTTCTGACCACGTCGCGGACTGAGACCGTGTGAGAGTTTCCAGCGACGTGCACCACGATGTGCCGGGTTTTCGGATAGACGCGCCATACCTCGCGGGCGCCGAACTGAAAGTAGAGTTCGGTCTTGGTGTCCAGCGCCTCGGCGGTGTTGGTCGACGAGACGGCTTCGATCGCGATAGCGGGAGCGCCGCCCAGGTACCTTTCGGCTGGCTGTCCCGCGTGGGTCACGCTTACGTCCGGTTGTACGTAGGTGTCACCCGGCATTTTGTAGCCCATGTGGATGTACACCTTGCCCAGTTCCGATGCCTCGCCGCGTCCGTGGGCACCCAACAAAACCGAATGCAACTGCCGAAAGATCCGGTGGGCGATCTCGGTGGGTATGCGTTCGTGGACGGGTAATTCGATCAGTTCTCCATTGAGGAGCTCGCGGTTACCCGGCTGATCGGGCAGTTGCTCGAACTCCTCGAATGTCAGCAGCGTTGTGGTCGTGGCCATCGAAACCATCATACTACCGGGCGGCGACCGGATACGCCACACTTCCCAGCAACCACGCGCGATTCTTCCGCACGTCGTCCGCGAGGCGCTTCACCAATTCCTCGCGCTCCTCGAACAGCCGGTAGCCCGCGTTCGAACGCAGATACCCGCGCGCCCTCGGTTCCTTCGCGAACACGGCATCCTCGCCTTCCGCCTCCACCATCCGCGCATAGCGCTTGCGATTGTCGAGCAGCGCCTTCACCAGGAACGGCATCACGATGGAATAATCCGCCTGCATACTCTCGGTGGTTTGCAGATAGGTGTCCTTGTCCACCTTGCCCCAGGTCACGGCTTCGGCGGGAGGGCACGAGGATAGCGAACCATCGGTCACCGGCGCGGTCACGATCTGCACGTCGAACTGGTACCCGCGCACGTCGGGCAATCCCAGCACCTGGCCCAGCGCGGGCTCCGGCTGCAGGTTGTAGTTCTTGGGCACGCCTCCACCCAGGATCACGGTGCCTAACGCATGCGCGGGATGATCGAACAGGCCCCAGCGATGATAGGCGCAGGCTTCGAAGACCTCCGCGTGAAGATCCAGATCGAAGGCGTATTCCGCGATCAGGCCGGCCTCTTTCATGGCCCACAGCTTCATGGAATTCAGGAACACGCTGCCATCGCCCGGCGCGCCGACGAACACTGGAATGGCGCGCCGGTAACACGTGGCGAGCAGTCCCGGAGCCACGCCATTGTGCTCCTCCTGCGCGGCGTAGTATTTGCCCAACAGGAAACGGAGCTCCGTGCCGGTCATCTTCCGCTGGAATTCTGGACGCGCGAGCACGGCGCTGACGAAGCGGTCCTGGTCGAGCAGCACGCCTTCGTCGAACGCCATGTCGGTGACCCGGATGGTGCCTTCGGCACGGAGCGCGGCGTCATCGGAGAAGATCGGAACCTCGTGGATGGGGCCCGATTTGTACGCGTCCAGGCTGCGGTGGCCATCGTGGTAACAGACGGCGTCCGTGGTGCTCAAATACGCCACCCATCCGGTTTCGAGCAGCGGCAGCAGCCAGGTCTGGTGCTGCCCCGACACCGTAACCGGCCCCGACACGGCCAGCGTCAAGGGACATCCCATGCCGACAGCGCGGTCGAGGATCTGGTAGATGCGGCGCAGGTAGGCGCCGCCGAACGCAGGCAGGCAGTGCGTGAACAGCTCGTCGAGCGTATTGCACTCGTCAACGCGGCGCACATGGACGTAGCGGCGCGTCCGCCCGCACTCGTGATTGGTTTCCGGCATCATTTTGAAAATAGCAGACGATCGGCGGAAGTGCCGGGATAAACTGTCTGTATCATGCCGAAAACCGATTGGATCATCACCCGCAGGGGATTCGCATCCACGCTCGCCGGAGCGGCGCTGCTGCGGGCGGCGCCTCGGAAGAAGCGGATCCTGATCCTGGGCGGCACGGGCTTTCTGGGGCCGGCGACGGTGGAAGCGGCCAAAGCGCGGGGGCACGAGTTGACCCTGTTCAATCGCGGCAAGACCAGGCCGGGGCTGTTCCCCAATATCGAGACGCTGCTGGGCGATCGCGATCCCAAAATCGGCGAAGGATTGAACGCCCTGCGCAACCGGAAGTGGGATGCCGCGATCGACAACTCCGGAAATGTTCCGCGGATTGTGGCTGCTTCGGCGCAGTTGCTCGCGCCCAACGTGAAGCAGTACATCTACATCTCGTCGATTTCGGCATACGCGGACAACAGCATCGAGGGCCAGGACGAAACCGGAAAGCTGGCGGTTACGCCCGACCCTTCGGTGGAAAAAGTCACAGCGCAGACCTTCGGCCCGCTGAAGGTCCTGTCCGAGAAGGCGGCGCAAGAGGCTCTGCCGGGGCGCACCGCGGTGGTGCGGCCGGGTTACATCGTGGGGCCCGACGACCCCAGCGGACGGTTCACCTACTGGCCGGTGCGGATCGACCGCGGCGGCGAAGTGCTGGACCCGGGGGCTCCCGGCGATCCGGTGCAGATCATCGATGTGCGCGATCTCGGGGCCTGGCTAATCGCCCTGGTGGAGCAGGGCACCGTGGGAGTGTTCAACGCCACGGGCCCCAAGGATCGCCTGGCGTGGGGCGATCTGCTGCAAGCCTGCCGCAAGGCGACCAGGTCCGAGAACACGCTCACGTGGGTTCCCGGGGAGTGGATTGCGAAAAAGGGCGAGGAGATCTTTCCGATCTGGGCGCCGTTCCTCGGGGAGACGCGCGGCTTCCATCGGTGGAACTGCGCGGCCGCCGTGAAAGCGGGGTTGAAATTCCGGCCGTACGGGCAGACCGTCGCGGACACGCTGCGATGGTACAAGACCCAGGACGAAGGCGGGAGGACGAAGCTGGCCGGACCGGCGCCGGCGAAGGAAGCGGAACTGCTGGCGGCGTGGAAGCGCGAGAGCGGGGCGCAGAACGGCTGAACTGGCTTGTTGGGCAAGCGGGCAAAGGCAGGCCACGAAAACGATGGCCTGCCCCGCAGAGCAGCAGAGCCGCAACCAAACATTGAGGGCCAGGAGCCAGAGTTCAGGAGCCAGAAGCCAGAATGGCCCGGGCTTAACAGAATCTTCTCAAGCAGGAACAAAATGGAGCTACTGTAATACTGTCATCGCCCTATGACCAGGCGGAGGAGATAAGGGGGATCCTCCCCGGCGTTGGACGAAGTCTTCTCCAGCCCGGCGGCCTCCTCCAGTTCGGTTTGCGCTTCCCCGGCCCGGCCCGAGGCGCGGTAGGCGCGCGCCAGATCGCGGTGGGCCTGGACGAAGGCGGGGCGCAGACGGATGGCCTCGCGCAGCCGTTTCACGGACAACGCGTAATCGCCCCTTTCCAAGGCGATGCGTCCGGCGAGCGCCTGGATCCAGGCGTCTGCAGGCGCCTGATCGAGAGCCTTCCCAATGGCCGCCTCCGCGGCGGCATTACCCGAATTGGGCGCGCCCGAGCGCAACGCACCATCGGCGAGATAGAAATACACTTCGGGACCCGAGGCGCCGAGGGCCACGGCCGTCTCTAATGTCTTACGCCCCTCCTCAAAATGGCGATGGATATCGAGGATCATGCCGTGCGCGGCCCAGGCGGTTTGCCATTCCGGCCAGCGGTTCTGAATCCCGGCCAGCGAATGTTCGGCTTCGTCGCTTTTTCCGGCGAGTTCGGCCGTGGCGGCCTCGATCAGCAGAATCTCGCGATTGTCAGGCAGCGCGCCGGCGGCTCGGTGCAGCAACTGCGCCGCCTCCGGCGCCTGGCCCTTCCCAAGCAGGAAGACCGCGGCACGCCGATACCGGTCGGGGCGTTGGGCCCCGGTTCCCACGGCCTGTTCCAAGGCCCGCAGAGCATCCTGAGACTTCCCCGAGGCATCCAGCATTTCGGCCCGGCTCAAATAATAATCGCCATTGCGCGCGGATTCCGGGGTGCGGTCCAAGAGTTCGAGGCCTTTGGCGGGATCTCCCTGGCGGAAGGCCGTGGTGGCCAGATCCAGCTCGATCGCGGGAGAAGGACCGGCGGCTTCCGCCAGCTTCAGCAGCTCGTTCGCCGACACGTACTGATGCGCGGCCAGCAGCGCATGACCGGCCTCGGCAAGCACGGCCGCGCCGGGCTTCAGGCCGGCGATGGTCTGCGTCACGGCGGGCACCCGATCGAGATTGCCGTCGGCGAGCAGCAGCTTCAAATAATCCAATTGCAGGGCGGCATCGGCGGGGTGATCGCGAACCGCCTTCTCCAGGCGGGCCCGATAGTCGGCGTGCCGCTCGGCATCGCTGAGGCTCAGGTACTCCACAAAGCCGGCCCGGATACCGCTTCTCTTTTCAGGGCCCAATTGCCGGAAGCGGTCCATGACGGCCTTGGACTCCTCGGTGTTGCCCGTATCGGCCAGCGCGCGGGCGAAATGCAGCAGTGTCTTGGAATCGCCGGGCGCCAGATCCGCGGCTTTGCGCAGCACCCGGACGGCGTCGGCAGAGCGGTCCAACGCTTGATAGGTTTGGCCCAGGCGATCCAGGCTGGCGGCGTCATCGGGGCGCAAGGCGGCGGCAATTTCCAGATCCTTTAGCGCGGTCTCGGGTTTGCCCTGCTGGTAGTACAGGCTGCCGCGAGCCGTTCTGGCAGGCACGTAATTGGGGTCGAGCTGCAGCGCCCGGTCAAAATGATTCATGGCCTTCTCGATGTCCAGGCTCTTTTCAGCCTGGGCGAGCTCGTAATGCCCCACCGCATCATCGGGGTGCTTCGCGACAAACCATTCGAGATCGGCCAGGCCTTGTTCGATCTGCCCCATTTGGGCCACCGTGTAGCCGCGCTCGCGGCGGGCAGCGGCGTCGTCGGGCTGCAGTTTCAGGTACCGGTCCCAGGCGGTTGCGGCATCGTCGAGCGCGCCCAAGTCAGTGGTGGCGAGGGCCAGCATCTTCTGAACATCCGCCCGCCGCGGGTCGAGTTTAGCCGCCTGGGACAGCAGATGAACGGCGGTCTCCCATTGCTTCAATGCATGATCGGCGCACGCCAGAGCGTAGAGCACGTCCACATTCTGCGGCTGCTGGCGGAGCGCGGCATCGAGCGCCTCGCGTGCCCGATCGTTGTGGCCGGCTCGGGAGGCCGCGACGCCGAGATCGTAGAGCACGGTGAAATTCGCCGGATCTCCCTTCAATGCGATCTCAAAGAATGGCTCGGCTTTGGCGAATTGCTGCGCATTGGAAAGCGCGATTCCGGCGGCGAAGCTCAGGTTCCCATCGGCGCGCGCTATCTCCGACAAACGCGCCGCCAGCCGATCGCCCTGCGCATTCTCGCCCGCGAGGTACAGGGCTTCCAATCGGGGAAGCAGCACCTGCGGGTTTTCACGCTGGCCTGGCGGCAGGCGATCGAGACAGCGCAAAGTTTCCGGCCCGTTCCTTTCCTGCAATGCCAGGCGCGCCAACTGGAGATTCGCGTTGTAGTGCGCCGGGTCGAGCGCCACGATCTGGCGGTAGACCTTGGCGGCCTCCGCTTCATCGCCCGAGAGCCAGAGGTGCGCGGCAAAATTGTTGAGCACGTCGGTGGAGCGCGGCGCCTGGGCGATGGCGCGGCGGTGATAGACATCGGCTTCGGGGATTCTCTTCAGACTGTCGAGAGCGGCTCCCAGTAAACTCAGGGGCCAGGGGTCGTCCGGATGGGTCGCGATTTCGCTGCGAAGCTTCTGTTCGGCCGTTTGGAAATCGCCCCGTTCGAGGGCGGCTGCTGCGTCGCGCACGGTGGGGTTTGTAGCGGCCGTCTGGCCCTGCTGCCAGGCGTGGACGGGGCGGAGCAGCACTACTGCCGCCACCAGCCAGGCGAGATTCTGCCGGTTCCTCATCGTGCCCGAGCACCCCCACGGGAGACTGATCAATTATACTCTGACGTATGACTCGCAGACGGGCGTTGGCGCTGCTTCCCGCGGCAATTGCGGCCGCGCCGTGGCGTGCGCACGGGCAGAATCGAGGCATGGCCTCGCGAAACATCGCGCCCGCTCCGAAGGGCAAGCCCTCCGGGAAGCCGTTCCATGCACAGTTCGTGAACGTGGCGCAGTCCGCCGGCTTGCGCTCGCCGGTGATTTATGGGGCGGCGAACGATTCGACCGGGCACGCCGATTATCTGCTCGAAGTCATGGGGTGCGGGGCGGCGTTCCTGGATTACGACAATGACGGATGGCTCGATATCATTCTGCTGACCGGCCGCCGGTTCGGGGCTACTCCCGACGGCGCGACGATCCGCCTGTACCGCAATAACCGCGATGGCACGTTTTCCGACGTCTCCCATAAAGCCGGCCTGAGCCGCTCGCTCTGGGCAACCGGCATCACCGTGGCGGATTACGACAACGACGGCTTCGACGATGTCTTTATTACCGGCTGGGGGCAAAACATTCTGTTTCACAACAACGGCGACGGCACCTTTTCCGACGTCACGGAGAAGGCCGGCCTGATTCATCCCGGAGACCGCTACGGCACGGGCTGCACGTGGATCGACTACGATCGCGACGGCAGGCTGGATCTCTTCGTTTCCCACTACGCGGTCTTCGATCCGAAAAAGGTCCCGCCGCGCGGCCATGACCCGGCATGCAACTACAATGGCG
>Ga0116223_10003615_pt1 | contig 13745 bp, 10 predicted proteins | sample Sb_taG_3_FD_90092 | JGI IMG/M metagenome (GOLD analysis project Ga0116223, IMG submission 90092) | Peat soil microbial communities from Weissenstadt, Germany - Sb_50d_a_PC metaG | ecosystem: Environmental > Terrestrial > Soil > Wetlands > Peat | place: Germany: Weissenstadt | collected 2010-09-21 | reverse complement strand
CGTTCCAGGGCCTGGTATTTGGTCTCGGGATTCTGATCCGTGACGCGCTGCGTGCCGCGGACCGATACCAGGGCGCGCAACATGGCGTCGTGGGTGGCGCCGGCGCGGTCGAGAAGCTGGCCCGCCGGGTCGCTGCGCTGCTCGGTCAGCGAGAGCAACAGGTGCTCGGTGGAAACGAACTCGTCCTTGAAATGGCCGGCTTCGTCGAAGGCGCGTTCGAGGACCTGGTTGAGGGGCTGGGAGAGGAACATGCCGGGCTGCACGCCGACGGTTTTGGGAAGGTTGGCGAGCATGCGCCGGGCCTCGGAGGTGATGGCATCGGGGGGGACGCCGCACTTTTCGAGGACGGGGCGGACGATGCCCTCCTTTTCTTCGGCCAAGGCGAGGAGCAGGTGGATGGGGAACATCACCTGGCTTTCGTTCTTCTCGGCGATGGCCTGGGATTGCTGGAGAGCTTCCTGGGCTTTCTGAGTGAGTTTGTCGATCCGAAACATAGGCTTCCCTTAATTATGACGTTACCGCACAGACAACTCGGGCCGGGGGTTGGCCCCGGCCCTGGTGCTACCTATTGGATGCTTGAAGTTGAAATTCGATTGTCGGGCCGGCGTTACACGGCGACTTCGACTTTGACCTGGCGCGGCTTGGCGGCTTCCTTCTTGGCGAGGGAGACGGTCAGGACGCCGTTCTTGAAGGCGGCGCTGATCTTCTCGGTGTCGAAGGTGTTGGGGACGGTGAAGCTGCGCTGGAAGTTGCCGTAGCTGCGCTCGATGCGGTGGTAGCCGGTGGCGGACTCCTGCTTTTCGAATTTGCGCTGGCCGGAGATGGTCAGGGTCTGGTTTTCGACGCGGACATCGATGTCCTTGAAGTCGACGTCGGGGAGATCGGCCTTGAGGACCAGATCGTTCTCGGTCTCGAAGATATCGACGGCGGGGGACCAGGGCCGGTTGGATTGGGGTTCGCTGATCATGCGGGTAAAGGCGTCTTCGAACAAGCGGAGATTGGCCAGGGGATCGAAATGGCTGAGAGACATTGGTTTGAAGCTCCTCATGTAAGTTTAGTTTTGGGAGGCCTAATGACCTCACCCACTGTCAATAATAAAATATGCGTCTAATATTGTCAAGTATATTTTATAGTTGTTGTATCAGAACGGCAAACGGTTGAGATTTGACCCCTTTTGGGTGCCTACGCGCTCTTGGGCGGGGCCTCGTCCGGGGTTCCGAGGGGGTCGGAAGCCGATTCGGGACCGAATTTCGGGGTGGCCGGGGTGGGGTTGGGGGCCGGGGCCGGGGTGGCGCGGGGGTCAGGGGCGTTTTGAGGGTTCGAACCCAATTCCTCGGTTGGGGCTTCGGTTTCAGTGGGTTGCGGGGCCGGCTCGGCGGCGGCGTCCTCAACCTCGGTGGCGGCTTCGGTGGCGAAGCGGTTGGACTGGAGGCGTTCGAGCTCGTGGAGGGCGCGGGTGTAGAGTCGTTCGTTGACTTCGACCCGACGGTCCAGACGGCTGAAGGTGATCGGGCACAGGGAATAGCCATAGCCCACGGGATTGGGATCCTTCCGCCGGAGGGGGCTCTCCATGGTTGAACGCCAGATCTCGGATTCGGAGCGGATGAAGCGCTGGGACTGCCAATCGCACCAGATGACGGTGTCGACGTGGTGGCGCTCTTCATCGGTAGCCGGTTGGAAGCGAGTGTAGGTGCGTTCGATGAGGGCCTGAAGCGCGGCCGGGTTTTCGCCGGGGATGATGGCCGACTTGGCGTCGATGCCGGTGATCAGGTGATTCATCGAAGAGCGGGCCTTGCCCTCGGCGGTGCGGGGCCCGGTGGATTTTTGCGCGTTTTGGCGGTTGGCCTCGGTTTGCTTGTCGGTGGCCATTTGGTACTCCTTTCGTGAAGAGAAAAAAACGCCCCACGGGCTGAAACCGGACCCGTGGGGCAATGGAGAGACGTTTTGAAACGTCGCGTTTTCTTCTCTTAATTAACACCTACCATGTAGACTTCGCGACCGCGGGGTTCGGCGAGAGTTAAGTGGTTGAAAACATGGGAAAAATAAAGTTCGATTTCGTGAACTGGCGGGAATTTGAATGGCGGATTCAGCTAGAATAGCCAAGATGACTGCCGCACTGGCAATCGAGCAAGTGGAGGGGTCGTCTCCGGCGGCTTTCCAGGTCACTCGGTTGGCGGATGGCAAGTCCGCGCCGGTGGTTATTGTCTCTTCGCCTTATGGGTTCCCGGTCGAAGGGCAACCCAACTCGCACTTGATGCGGGAGCTGCGGTGGTCCCTGGAACAGCTTCTGGATTACCCGTTTCCCCCGGAGATCGTTCATTCGGAGCGGGTCCTCGATGCGCTCGGGGCCTGGGGGACGCAGGCCTTCAACGCTTTGTTCGACCGCCGCGACGCGGGGAGCTGGCTGGCGGGGCCGGGCATCCTTCAGATCCGGAGCGATGACCCTTCGATTCTCTCGTGGCCCTGGGAAGCGCTTTTCGACCCGCAAGCCAGTTACCTTGCGCATGCGCGACGGATTGAGCGGCGGCTGAATAAGGTGCCCGATCCGCCTCCGGCGGCCGATCTCCCGAGAGACCGCGTCAATATTCTGCTGGTGGTTGCGCGGCCGTATGAAGACGATGTGCGGTACCGCTCGATCGCTCGGCCGCTGGTGGAGCTGATCCAATCGAGGGGATTGCCCGCGCATGTGGATGTGCTGCGGCCGCCGACGTTCGACCAGCTTCGGGAGCATTTGCGCGCGCGGCCGGGCTACTATCACGTGCTTCATTTCGATGGGCATGGGGCTTACCAGGGACGCCATGGCCGGCTGGTCTTCGAGAACGAGAAGGGCGAGCCCGACGTGAAATCGGCGCGCGACTTGAGCGCGCTGCTGCACGAGCACGCGGTGTGCCGGCCGTGGTGTTGAACGCGTGCCAGGGGGCGATGTTGGACGCGAACTCCGAGGACGCCTTCGCCTCGGTGGCCACGGCGCTGCTGGGTCGGAGAAATCCGTGTAGCCCCACATGATGAGCGGGGTTGGCAGGCAGCAGGCTCTCGTCGTGGCGCAGTCGCGGCGGGAACCCGGTCACGCGGCGACACCGCCCGGCCGCATCACAGAAAGGCCCCAAGGCGCCAGCCGCACTACGCCGCGATTGCGATTGGTGATGCGGTGCAGCACGGTGACGTCCGTGCCTTCGTGCGCCATGCGGATTTCGATTTCCTTCTCCAGGCCGCTCTCGGGCTCGACCGGCTGGCGGATGGCGAGCCGCAGGTCGCCTTCGATCTCGCCGTCGATTTCGACGGGGCCATTGTCGAGCGCCTTGCTGGCGGGACTTTCCGGCGCGGCCCACAGCCGGTGCCCGCCGCGATTCTGCCAAACCGGTCGCCCGAGCGGCCGAGCGCGTGGACGAAATTGTGGAACAGATTCGGCCCGCCGATGCGGCCATAGCGCATCACGCGCGGGCCGATTTGCGAGGGCACCACCAGAACCACTTCGCCGTTGCTCAGCCACCAGGAATCCGTCCATCCGGCGTAATCGCGGCGTTCGAGGCTCATCGGGTGCTCCTTGACGGGGTCTGACATATAATATATTATAAAGCCGGATTTCGCCATGCCGACCCTTAGCCGCAGAACATTCTTGGCCGGCGCCGCGGCCATGGCGGCCGCGCACGCCGCCGATGCCCCGCCGCCCCGTCCCGGATGCCAGGCCAACGCCTGGAACCTGGACCCCGCGCGCTTCGACTTGCTGCTCACCGCCCTGCGCGAAATGAAGGAACTCGAGTTCCAGGGCTTCGAGACCAACATCCGATTCCTGCAGCCGCAATTGGAGCGGGCCGCCGAGGCTCGCGGGCGGATAGAAGCCATCGGCCTGGAGTTCGTGGGAGCGCACACCAATCTCCCCGAGTATGTAAAGGCGGGACCGGAGAGCGCCGCCGCCACGATAGCCAAACTGGCCGGCGAGGCACGGCAATTCGGCGCGCGCGCGCTGGTGATCAGCCACTCGGGGCTCTCGCCGACGGGCGAATTCTCCGAGGCGGCGGTAGCAGCCAAGGCGCGGGCGATGGATCTCGCGGGCCGCCGCGCGGCCGATGCGGGCCTGGTGCTGGCCTACCACAACCATCAGCCGGAATTCCGCAACGGGGCGGCCGAAGCCACAGCGCTGGTCGAGCATACCGACCCCAAGCTGGTCTCGCTCATGTTCGATATCGGCCACGCCTGGCTGGCGTACCCGGAGGTCATCGCGTTCTTCGAAGCGCACCATGCGCGCGTTTTCGGGCTGCACGTCCGGGACTTCCACAACCGCGTCTCCGTTCCCCTGGGCGAGGGCGAGTTCCCTCTGCGCAAACTCGCGGATGCCATCCGAACAACGGGCTGGCACGGCTGGCTGATCGACGAAGAAGAGCGTCCGGACCAGCCAGATAAGCCCGGCAAGCGCGCGACCGGCCCCTCGCGGCGTACCATGAAAGCAGTATTCGGAGTATAGGCTTGAGCGCGGCCCAGCCCATTGATATCGACGTCGCCTACGGAAAGGGGCGCCTGCCCATTCGTGCGCCACGCGATGTTCTCGCGCCGCGCGCGGCCCGGCCCGTGCCCGACGAGCCTCGCGCCGTCTTCGACGCCCTGGAGAATCCCATCGGCGCGCGGCCGCTCCGCGAAATCGTGCATCGTGGCGAGCGCGTCGCCATCGTGGTGAACGACATCACGCGGCTGGCGCGCGCCGACCTGCTGCTGCCCCCCATTGTCGATACGCTGAACGCCGCGGGCGTGCCGGATGGCGATATCTTCATCGTCTTCGCGCTGGGCATCCATCGCCGGCAGACCGAGGAAGAGCGCCGCCTGATCGTGGGCGACCGCATCTTCGAGCGCATCCGCTCGTTCGACCACATTTCGACCGACGACGCCAGCCTGGTCGAAATCGGAGTAACCCGATTCGGCAACCGTGTCGAGATCAACCGCGAGGTGTGGGAGGCCGATCGGATCATCCTCACCGGCGAGATCATTTACCACCTGATCGCCGGCTATTCGGGCGGCCGCAAGAGCCTGGTTCCGGGCGTGGCCGGCTTCCGCACCACCACGTTCAACCATCGCATGATCTTCGACCCGAATTGCCGCGCCGGCAAACTCGATGGCAACCCGGCGCATGAGGATCTGCTGGAGGCCTGCCGGCTGGCCGACCCGGATTTCCTGGTCAACCTGGTGCTCAGCCCGGAGGGCCGGCTGATCCGCGTGGTGGCCGGCCATTACGACCTGGCGCATCGCGAGGGCTGCCGCGAGGTGGACCGCATGCTGGCGGCCGAAATCGGCGAGCCGTACGACGTGGTGGTGGCTTCGGCCGGCGGTTTCCCGCTGGATATCGACCTGCGGCAGGCCCACAAGGGTCTGGAGAACGCCTGCCAGGCGCTGCGCCCGGGCGGCTCCATTTTGTTTTACGCCGAGTGCCCGAACGGCGCCGGCATTGGGTCGTTCGAAGATTACGTGCGCCGCTACCGGGATGAATTCGAGATGCGGGCGGCGCTCGAGCGCGAGTTCGTAGTGGGCGGACACAAGGCCTATTGGGTGGCGCGGTTGGGCCGGCTTTACGACGTCCACCTGGTCTCCGCGCTCGATCCCGAATTTGTACGGAGCTGTCATTTTCAGCCGGTCGCGCCCGCGGAGCACGCCGCGGCGCTCGGGCGCCTGCTCGCAAAGGCCGGCCCGAGGGCGCGCGTGGCCGTCATCCCTTATGCGGGCTTCACCCTGCCCGTCCAACGAAAACTTACCGAGGTTCTATCCCTATGACTCCCGTGAAACTCGAAGAAACGAGTCTGAACTATATCGGCGGCGAATGGGTCGATGCCGCGGCCCATGAGGTCGTTAAACTGCCGTACGACGGCACGCCCGTGGGCGAGGTGCCGCGGTCCGAAATCGATGCCGTGGACAAGGCCGTGGCCGCCGCGCGCAAGGCCCTTCCCCAGATGCGCGAGATGGGCAACTGCGACCGCGCCGACCTGCTGCTGCGCATCGCCGAGCTCATCAAGCGCGATCTCGCCGAATACGCGCAGCTCATCTGCGCCGAAACCGGCAAGCCCGCCAGGGAGGCGCGCGTGGAGGCGGATCGCTGCCTTTCGACGCTGCTGGCCGCGGCCCACGAGGCGCGGCAGTTGCACGGCGAGGTAGTGCCGATGGACTTCGCCGCGATGGGCAAGGGCCGCATGGCCATGACCGTCCGCGAGCCGTTGGGCGTGATCGGCTGCATCACTCCGTTCAACGTGCCGCTGAACCTGGCGCTGCACAAAGTGGCGCCGGCCCTGGCGGGGGGCAACACGGTAGTCCACAAGCCCGCCAGCAAAACTCCGCTCAGCGCGGCACGCCTGGCCCACACCATGGAAGAGGCCGGTGCTCCCAAGGGCGCGTACAACCTGATCACCGGCAGCGGCGCCCGCATCGGCATGGCCATGGCGGAGCATCCGGGGATCGCCATGCTGACCTTCACCGGCAGCCCGGAGGTGGGCCGCACCATCAAGTCCCGCGCGGGATTCAAGAAGGTGACGCTGGAACTCGGGAACAACTCCGCCGTGATTATCGAGCCGGGGTCGGACCTCGCCACAGCGGTCACGCGCACCACCCAAGGGGCCTTCGCCCACAGCGGACAGGTGTGCATCTCGGTGCAGCGCGTGTTCGCGCAGGGCTCCATCGCGGGCGAATTTGTGGAACGGCTGAAGGCATCCACCGAGGCGCTGAAGATCGGGCACCCCTACGAGGAATCGACCGACATTTCTTCGCTCATCGACGAAGGGGAGGCCATCCGCATCGAGCAGTGGATCGGGGAAGCGGTGGCGGGCGGAGCCAAGGTGGTCACGGGCGGTCAGCGCAAATTCGCCACGGTGGCGCCGGCGGTGCTGCTGGATGTTCCGGCTACCTGCCACATCTCCTGCCAGGAGGCGTTCGGCCCGGTGGTGGCGGTCTACACCTACGACAGCCTGGACGACGCCATCGACCGCGCCAACGCGACGCCGTACGGCCTGCAGGCCGGAATTTTCACCAACGATATCCAGCGCGCTTTTCGCGCCGCGCGGCGGCTGGAGGTGGGCGGCGTGATGATCAACGACATCCCCATGTACCGCGCCGACCACATGCCCTACGGCGGCGTCAAGGAAAGCGGGACGGGCCGGGAAGGGCCGCGCTACGCCATCGAAGAGATGACCGAGATGAAGCTGATCTGCTGGAAGGTGTGACGCATGACTTCGCGAAGAGAGGTCCTGCTGACCGCCGCGGGGCTGGCGGCCGGGCGTGTGCTGGGGGCTGCCAACCCCGCGCGCGTACACCTCGGCTGTCAGACCAACGCGTGGGCCATCGATTCGCGCGATTTTTCCAACGTGCTGGCGATCGTCCGGAAGGTGAAGGATTACGGCTATGAGGGATTCGAGACCGGCTTCGCCAATGTGCAGAGTCGGTTCGATGAGCCGGCCGCCGCCAAGGCCAAGCTGGATGCGATCGGCTTGAAGTTTATCGGCGTCCACATTTTTCTCACCCGGTACGACCCCGCCACCTGTATCGCGCCGGCGGAGTTGTACGAGCGCGTGGCCGCGGGCGGCGCCAAATTGGGGGCCGAACGGCTGATCCTGAGCGGCTCACCGCCGGACGACGATGCAGGGCGCAAGCGCAAGGCCGAAGGGCTGAACCGCGCCGGCGCTTTCGCGCAAAAGCTCGGGCTCAAGCTGGCCTACCACAACCACGGTCCGGAGGTCGCGAACCACGGTGAGGAGATCGAGTTTCTGCTGCGCGCCACCGACCCGGCCCGAGTGTGGTTCCTGCTGGACGCGGGCCACGCCTTTCGCGCCGGCGCCGATATTCCAGGTTTCATTCGCCAACACCACCGGCGGTTGGCCGGACTGCACATTCGCGACACCAAAGACGGCAAGGAGACGGTGCTTGGCACGGGCGATTTTCCGCTCCAAGGCGTGGCCGACGCCATCCGCGAGACGGGATGGCAAGGCTGGGTCATCAACGAAGAGGAACGGGTGGGAGGCAAGCCCGGAGACGAGGCCGTGAAGCCCGCGCGCGACGCTCTGTTTCGCGTATTCGGGCGATAGAGGAGCACATATGGCAACAACCACTATTAATACGACTCAGGAACAGACGCAGCAGGACGCCGCCGCGATCAAGCCGGGCCTGGTGTTCCGCGCCAACGCGCCGGGAGTTACATTCCGCGAAAGATTTGTGCACGACCGCGCCAACCTGCTGTTCCTGGATTGCGGCGAGTACGACATCCCCGCGGGAGGGTATTCCTCCTGGTTCGGCGCCCCGGGGCGCGAGAGCCTGCTGTTCATGTGGAAGGGCGCGGCGCGCGTGGAGATGCGGGACGCGTCCTACGATCTCGCGCCGTACGATACCCTCTATGTCCCACTGGGCGCTGCGTTCCGTCTGCGCAACGGCTCGGACGAGCCCGCGCGCATCATCCAGACCTCGGCCCCGGCGAGCAACGTCCACCCCGCGTTTCATTCGCGGTTCGCGGAGTTTTCGCGGCGCGAGGATCGCATCCGGCATCTGAAGGGCAAAGAGGTCTACTTGATGTTCGATGTGAGCGAGGCCGCCGACAAGCTGGTAGCCGGCTACACTTTCTACCAGGCCTACACGCGCGCGTGGCCGCCCCACAATCACACGGACCAGGAAGAGACCTACATCTTCATCAAGGGCCACGGCGCCATGGAAGTCTACGACACGCCCGAGAACATGACGTTCGTACACTCGCTGAATGAGGGCGACATGGTGACTATTCCGTTCCTGAATTACCACCCGGTGTTTTCGCAGGAGGATCCGCTGGAGTTCATCTGGTGCATCGCCGGCGAGCGGTATTGGGTGGGCGATAAGAATAAGGATTTCATGAAGGGCAGCGGCAGGGCCATCACGACGTAGTGTGCTGAGGGCGGACCGCTCCCTCACGGTCGCGGCTCCGATCCAGAAGTTCAACGCGCGCGGAAGCGGTAGACCGTGGTGGAGCGGAAGCTCGCGCCCGGCCGAAGCACGGTCGTTGGGAAATCGGGACGGTTCGGCGAATCGGGAAAGTGCTGGGTCTCCATGCAGAAGGCCGAGCGCGGCCCATAAACGTGACCGCCTTTCCCGCGGTCTGAGCCGTCCAGCGTGTTGGCGGTGTAGAACTGCACGCCCGGCTCGCTGGTGAGCACCTCCATGATGCGGCCGGATCCCGGTTCCGTCACTCGCGCGGCGAACCCCAGTTTGCCCGGCGCGTGGTTCAGCACGTAGTTGTGATCATACCCCTGGGCGTCGATGCGCGCGCCGATGGCCGTGGGCTTGCGGAAATCGAACGGCGTGCCGCCGACGGACTGCAACTCGCCGGTCGGGATCTGGCCCGCATCCACGGGCGTGAACCGATCGGCGTCGATGGTCACAACGTGGCGCAGCACGTCGCCGGCGCCTTCGCCTGCCAGGTTGAAAAACGAGTGGTTGGTCAGGTTGACCACCGTCGGCTTGTCAGTCGCGGCAGTGTATTCGATGCGCAGCTCGTTGGCATCCGTGAGGGTGTAGCGCACGGTGACGGAGAGGTTGCCCGGGTAGCCCTCCTCGCCATCGCGGCTGAGATACGTGAACTCGACCGCGGGCGGAGGGCCGGCGATGGCGCGGCCTTTCCAGATGGCCTTGTGGAACCCGCGCACACCGCCGTGCAGCGAGTTCTCCCCGTTGTTGCGGGCCAGCGTGTAGGCATGGCCGTCGAGCGTGAAGGCGCCGTGGGCGATGCGGTTGGCGTACCGTCCCACGGTCGCGCCGAAATACCGTTTGGTGTTGAGGTAGCCGTCGAAGGTGTCGAATCCGAGAACGATATCCGCGAGTGCGCCCCGCCGGTCCGGCGTCTTGAGGGATACCAGGATGGCGCCGAAATTGGTGACCCGCGCCTCCATGCCCTTCGCGTTGGCGAGGGTGTAGAGGTAGATGGGATCGCCCCCGGGTGCATCGCCCCAGTGAACGGTGGCTGGCGGATTCGCCGCGCACCCGATCGGGAGAAGCGCGGCGCATCGAAGAAAGCGATTCAAGCGGCCTCCCGACCTAGAAGTACATCTTCATTGCGAACTGCAAAACACGCGGATCGTTTGCGCCGGTGATCCTGCCGAAGGTACCGGACGAAACCGACGAAACGGGATTCTGGAAGTTCGCACGGTTCTCGGTGTTGAACGACTCGGCGCGGAACTGGAGCTTGAAGCGTTCGGTGAAGACGAAGTCCTTGAACAACGACATGTCGATGTCGAAGTATGCAGGCCCGCGCAGGAGGCCGCGTCCCACGTTGCCGAACGTTCCGATGGTGGCCGCGGCGAATGCGGCCGTGTTGAAGTACTCTTGCACTCCGCTCACTCCCGCCGGGCGGGTGGGATCGCCGGCGATGTTTGCATAATCGTTGCCGATGCCGGATTCGGAGCGGTCCGTGCCGCTGGTGACGGTGAATGGGGTTCCGCTATCCAGGGTGGTGATGACGTTGAGCTTCCAGCCGTTGACTACCGTGTTCTTCCAGCCGGCAGCCTTCATCTTGGGAAGGGCATACACCACCGAGAGGTTATAGCGGAATTTCTGATCGAAGTCCGCGGGTCCGCGCGCGCTGCGGAAATTGAAGGGATTCGGCGGGCCGGCGTTCCCCTCGGTGGCGCTCGACGTATCGTCGATTGTCTTGCTCCACACGAAATTGGTCAGCAGCGTCAGGCCGCCCGAGAAGCGCTTGGTCACGTTGAGCTGCAGCGAGTTGAACTCGTCGTAGACGTAGGAGCTGGCCAGTTCGACCGCTCCCAAGCCCGGGTACAGCCGGCGCGTATTTTCATTGGCGACCGTCGCGCCGGGACCAAAAATGGCGGGATTGAACTGCCGCGAACCCATGATATTCGCTCCGTGATTGCCGACATATGCGACCGATGCCGCAATGTCATTGTGGAACTGATGTTCCACTGTGAGATTCCAGTTCTGCGTGTAGCCCACTCTGGAGGTGGGGTCGAGCACTCCGCCGGAGAGCGGAGTCACGAACTTATAAGTGCCGAACTGACTTGGCAGAATGTGCGGCCGCGGGAATGGATCGCCTCCCGGAAACCCTTGATACGGATTATCGAAGCTGGGCGGGTTCGGGATGCTCAGATACAGGTCTGTCGGCTGCATCGCGTCCGTGCGTTGATAGAGCAGGCCTTCCGGGAAGCTGTAGAAGATGCCGTAGCCGGCGCGGATAATCGTTTTGTGATCGCCGAACGCATCGAAGGCAAAGCCGATGCGCGGAGCGAAATCCTTCCAGTCCTTTTTGAAGATCGAATTTTGGATACCCTTGTCTCCCGGAAAGACCATTCCGAGCGGAGCGTTGGGAGCGACGGTGGACTGGACGCCCGGTACGAAACCGGTCAGTGAGTTGTTCAAATCGATGGGAGGAAGCCAGGGTTCCCACCGCAGCCCCAGGTTCAAAGTCAGCCGGTGACTGACTTTCCAGTCGTCTTGCATGAAGGCGTAGAAGCGGTCCTCCCGCAAGTAGAAGGTGCGGCCGTTGTCCTGGAAGAATTGCGATTCGGCGCCGAGATAAAAATCCGAGATGGCGTTGCCGCTATTCTGGCCGTTGAACGTGTTGTCGCCGGGAGTATAGGAATAATCGTTGGCGTCGATACGCGTTCGTTCGAATTCGGCTCCAAAAGTAAGCTGGTGCGCTCCGGTAACCTTGGTCGCGATGGCGCGATAGATAAAGGACGTCGAGTCCTGGCGCAAGGCGCCACCGGAGAAGATATTGACGAAACCCGAAATGTTGTCTCGAATGCCGGGGAAGATCGGCACCTGGGTTCCGAGCGGAACGTTCTGTCCGAAACTCTGCAGCGTTTGCAGGCCGGGCGCTTCGGGAATCTGCGTGCGTGCAAACCGCCCCGCGCTGCCGTAAAAGGTGGCCGTGAACGTCGGACCGAAGATTTGCGTATCGCTCAAGGTTGCCGTTTGGTTGCGGAAAAGATTCTCGGCAAAGAATCCCGTGGGCGCGTTGAACGGCCTTTGGAAGTTGTCCTGATCGTAGAAATAGCGGCCGCTCAAGTGATTGTTCTGAGTGATCATGTGGTCGATCTTGACGAGATACTGGGTGTCGTCCAGATTCTGATTCTCGACTCCGACCCATTGCGTGCCGCTATTCGGCAAGGGGAGCAGCGCGTTGGCAATCTTCACCGAGACCGGATCGAGCAGGGACGCCGGAATGACGTTATTCGGGAATGGCTGGCCTGTCGATGGATTCGTAATCACTTTGGGAAGGAGCGCCGAAAAATCGCCCGTGCGCTCAGCCGCCGTCGGCGTGGTAATCGAAACCGGACTCGGCGCCGAACGGCGCTGCGTGTCCTGCGCGGAGAAGAAGAAGAACGTCCGGTTCTTCCGGATCGGCCCGCCCACCGTGCCGCCAAACTGGTTCAGCTTGAACGGAGGCAGTTTCAAGGCGAAGAAGTTTCTCGCATCGAGATCCGTGTTGCGCAGGAACTCGAACGCGGTGCCGTGCAGCTCGTTGGTTCCCGAGCGCGTCGACAACTGCACCAGCGCGCCCGCGCCCCCATACTCCGCGCTGTAGTTGGACGATTGGATGGTGAACTCCTCGAGCGCGTCCGGGTCGGGCATGGTCGGCACGGAGTCGAAGAAGCGGTCGTTGTAGATGGCGCCGTCGAGCTGAAAATTGTTTTGCGTGGCGCGCAGCCCGTTTACGGTCAGTCCGCGGTTGTCCTGCTGGCCGGATTCCGTGCCCACGTCCGTAATGGCTGTTCCCGGAGTCAGTGTAGTCAGTTGCAGCGCATTGCGGCCGTTCAGCGGCAGGTCCTGCATCTGCGCCACAGTCACTGAGGATTCCACACTCGAAGACGCGCTTTGCACCAGGGGAGCTTCACCGGTGACGGTCACTGACTGGGTGGAATCGCCGACCTGCAACTGGATCTGCATATCCATGGTCGAGCCCGTCACCAGCGTAACCTTGTCCGTCTTCTGCGACCGGAATCCCTGTTTGGTGAAGTTCAATTCGTACTGGCCGATGGGGAGGTCGGGAAACTCGAAGATCCCGGCGGCATTGGTTTCCACCGCGCGGCTGATACCGGTGTCCAGGTTCTTGCAGGATATGCTGGCGCTGGGCACCAGCGCTCCGGTGGAATCGGTCACGGTACCGCCGATGCGGCCGGTTGCCTGAGCGAAGAGGGCGCTGGTAAGGAGCGAGAAGCAGAAAAGGAAAAGCAGGGTTGACGTGACGCGAACGAAGCGGCGCTGACGAGACATTTGGATCTCCTTGCCCACCCTTGCGGCGGGCACAGTTGGCTGGGACCCGAGAACAACCACCCGCCGTCCTCGAGGGCACGGCCGGCAGCACACTAATGGCGGCTGAGACGCAGCCCACCACCGAAGCACTTTACCTGAAGTATGATATACTACATATCGCACTTGGTGTCAAGCCGGTTCGGGCGGTTGCGTGGGGCCGACGCCCCGGTCCGCGGGCCGACGGCCCGATCCGCGGGCCGGCACCCTCGTCGGCCTTCCTCGCATTCAGCCGGATCTTGATTCCATTGATGAAGCCGTCCGTAGCGGACGCGCGGAGCGTAGGGTCTGCCCGGGGGGTCCGCCCCACCGGAGATCATCATATGCGCGGCTCCCTCGGTTGGAAATGGCAGTTGGTCCGGATTTCGCCGTGTGAGCTGCACCAGTCGCAGAGCTCGATGGGCGGGTGATCGGGGTTCAGGGGGTTGAAGCCACGGGGCTTGTCGGGGGCCGGGCTCGCCGAAGCGCGAGGGGCACGGGGGTCAGGGGTG